>Ga0126383_10002572_pt1 | contig 11751 bp, 17 predicted proteins | sample PanSoiMetPlot_35_FD_96882 | JGI IMG/M metagenome (GOLD analysis project Ga0126383, IMG submission 96882) | Tropical forest soil microbial communities from Panama - MetaG Plot_35 | ecosystem: Environmental > Terrestrial > Soil > Tropical forest > Bulk soil | place: Panama | collected 2016-02-17
CCTTCGCCCATGGCGGCCTCGGCGTCACCATCCGGAACACAGCCGATCCCATCCCTGATGGCCCCACCCCCCAGTCCCGGTGACGGAGCCTCGATCCAGGACGCCGCAGCTGCCGCGGTAGCGACGGCGGCAAGCGGAGCCCGGGGCGTCGCATCGAAGATCTCGTCCTCGTTTTCGAGTATCACCAAGCCGCGACCGAAGCCATCGAGACTGGTGGCGATGCCACGTTCCGCGGGCGCCGCTGCGGGCGGGCCGCCGCCACGGACGCAGCCCGGGCGGCCGCAAGCCGCAGGCGCCTGGGCCGGGCAGGTAGGCCCCGCACCGAGGAGTGCGCTCCTGAGCCTCCAGCGGATCGAGCCGCTGTCGGTCATGAAGTTCAGTTTCTTGCTCTCGCTGGTCGGCTGGGTCGTTATCTTCGCGGCGGTTGCGATCGTCTGGTTCGTGCTGTCTAAGCTCGGGGTATTTACCAATATCGAGCACACTGTCGGTTTGGTCACCAGCAGCAAAGACCGCCCAGGTACCAACGCGGCGAGCTGGTTCAGTGCCTCAAGGGTGCTCCTCTACACGGCGCTTGTGTGCACGATCAACGCCGTCCTGTTCACCGCACTCGCCACGATCGGCGCAGCGCTCTATAACCTCATTACCAGCCTGACCGGGGGCATCGAGGTCACGCTCAAGGAGACCGACTGAGCGGACTAGGTCCAGCTTGCGGTAGCCTGTCTCGGCGTACTGGATCGCGGGTCTCGTCTTGCGGGCGTGTAGCTCAGTCGGTTAGAGCGCTTCCCTGATAAGGAAGAGGTCGGAGGTTCAAGTCCTCCCACGCCCACCAGAGTCGCCAAGAATCGACAGCCCGTTGCGGCCCTGATTCGCGCCACGATGCGGCCCCGCAGTTCGCCAGCGCGGTGACTATCGGGGTATCGAGGATATTGTCTGGCTAAAGGTCGTTCACGAACGCCGAGATCTCACTGCCAGCGCGTTGCAAAACCGCGAGCAAATGGTGCGCCAGACCAACTGCAGTGCCCGGGTTGGTGCCGATAATCACCACCAGGAGAATAAGCAGCGTCCAGCCGACAGCCCTGCCCATGCCTAGGCCCCTCGGATTGTGTCGGGTGACGGATCGAGCTGCCCGCAACGAGCACGTGAGAACCAGCGACCGCGAGATGCGCTACCGGCGCGGGTCGCGGTCGCACGAGGCAGCTGATCGATCCTGGCCACGTAAGCTCAAGGCTCCTTCCCTCTCGGTATGCCCGCCGCTACCGGGACCATGCCCGTTAGTAACGCCTTGATTGCAGCCGGTAGCGGCGATGTCCCGTGGCTGCGGACCGACTCCTTCGCACCGCCGCCCCAATCCGGGTCTTCTCACGTCAGTCGGTGACGATGAGCACGACATTTCCGGTCTTCTGCTGCGTCTCGACGTACCTGGCCGCCTCGACCACAGCGTGGAGCGGGTATGAGCGGTCGATGACCGCGCGGTAGGTCCCGTTCTCGAGCAACTGCCCGAGAAATAGCACGTCCGTCTTTGCGTAGGGGCCAACAGGGAACAGCACCTTTTTGCGCCGGTGGAGCGGGGCCAGGAAGGACCGAGCCACGTTCTGCCAGCCGTCGGTGGCCAGATAGACGCCTCCCGGCTTGAGCGACTTTTTGCATTTCCGGAACGATTGCTTGCCCACGGCGTCGTAGATGACGTCGTATTGCTCGCCGTTTCTGGTGAAGTCTTCCCTGGTGTAGTCGATCACTCGGTGTGCGCCGATCGACCGCACCGTCTCGACATTTCTGGCGTCGCAGACCGCCGTGACGTCAGCTCCGAAGGAAGCGGCCAGCTGGACCGCAGCGGTCCCGATAGATCCCGATGCGCCATAGATCAGGACCTTCTGTCCACCGCCCACGCCTGCCCTGCGTAGCGCTGTCAGCGCGTTGAGCCCGCCGTCGCACACGGCGGCCGCCTCAGTGAAACCGGCGCCGGGCGGCAGGTGGGCAATCAGGCCGTCGGCGCGTACGCAGACGAACTCGGCGTGCGCGCCCAGCGTCCATGGGTTGAGGCCGAAGACCTCGTCACCCACCGCGAACTCGGTCACCGCAGGCCCGGATGCCGCCACCTCGCCGGCCAGCTCGCTGCCGAGGACCTGTCGGCGGGGGCGCCGGAGTCCCGCGATAAGACGCCACAGGAAGGGCTGAGCCGCACGTCGATGGCAGTCGGTTCGGTTGACGGTGGTCGCGCGAACCCGCACCAGTACTTCGCCGGGACCAGGCACAGGCTGCTCGACGTTTGCTAAGCGCAGCACATCCGGTGGCCCATACCTGTCATGGACAACAGCTCTCATGGTCCCTCCGCACGAGCACGCGAGCAGCTTGTCGCCGGACGAGGGCTGCTGGTTCAACTGCTGGTAACCCTCGCGGCACCTTACGGTCAACCGGGATCGCTACGTTTCAGCGCGCGACAATTGTCGCAGTCCGCGCGGCGTAATGGCGGTGGCCGCCGTTTATGCAGCTGCGGACCATCGCTGCGAACGAAGGGTGACAGCGCGTATGAGGTTCAAAACGATCGCGGCGGGTGCGGTCGCTGCCGCGGGTGTGGCATGGCTGGCCATGCCAGCCGTGAGCTCGGCGAGCACAGTGAATTCCGCCATTCCCCACTACCAGCACATCATCGAGATCATGATGGAGAACACCAGCTACTCCACGATCATCGGTAACTCGGACGCGCCGAATCTCAACGCGCTGGCAAACCAGTACGGGCTGGCGACAAATTACTGGGGCGTTACTCACCCCAGCGAGCCGAACTACGTCGCCAACATCGGAGGTAGCTTCTTCGGCATCCAGGATGACAACCAGTTCTACTGCACGCCGGCCATGGCCACCACAGACGTGAACTGCGGCGGCACGACGGTCGATCACACCATCACGGCGCCGAGCCTCGCGGGGCAGCTCACGTCGGCGGGCATGACCTGGCGAGGCTACTTCCAGAGCATGCCGGCCGTCCCGGCGTCAGGCGTGATCATGACTGGTCCGAACGCCAACGGACCGTACACCTTCAAGTACCCGAGCAACGCCGTCGCCCTGTACGCGTCGAAGCACAATCCGTTCGTGAACTTCACGGACAGCCAGAATGCACTGGCCAGCATGGTGCCCGACACACAGCTCGCGACCGACCTCGCCTCCGGTGATCTCGCGAACTACAGCCTCATCGTCCCTGACCAGTGCCATGACATGCACGGCACTGGAGGCTGCGGCGACCTCATCAAGGACGGGGACACCTACGTCGGCAACACGGTGAGTGCCATCATGTCGTCGAAGGTCTGGCAGGAAGGCCGCAACGCGATCGTGATCACCTGGGACGAGGATGACTTCTCTGACCAGGGTCAGCCGGGCACGGGCTGCTGTGGCGCGGACCCGGGCGGCGGCCACGTCGTGACCATCGTGATCACGAACCAGAACAACCAGTCGCCGATTACCGACAACACGCCGTACAACCACTACTCGCTGCTGCTGAGCATGGAGGACGCGTTCGGTCTGCCGTGCCTTGCCAATGCATGCGACTCGGCGGATGGCGTCGTGCCCATGACGAAGCTGTTCCATCCGTAACTAGCGCACACCAAGCGAACCTCAGACCCGGCCCGTGCGGCTGCTTCCCACGGGCCGGGTCTGCGCGTATAGGGCGACGCGACTACGGGCAGACGCGGCCGTTGCGCTCGAACGCAGCGTGGGTGAGAGGCATGAGCGCAGCCCAGAGCTGCTCCATCTGCTCGGCCACCATCTCGATCTCGCGCTGCGGGTACGACGGGAAGCTGGCCTCGGGGTGCTTGGTCCGCAGCGACAGGAAATTCATGAGCGCGCGCGCGTTGCACGTGGCGTACATCGACGAGTACAGGCCGACCGGCAGCACTGTGCGGGCAACCTCCCGCGCGACGCCGGCCTCCAGCATCTCGAGGTAAGCCACGTAGGACTGCCTGCACGAGGCCCGTACGGTCTCCGTCACGAGCTCGTGCTGCGCCGGTGTACCAGGGCTGAAGTCGTAGGCGCCAGGTTTGCCCGTCTGGACGAGCTTGCGATCCGGGCCCGGCACGTAGAACACCGGCTCCAGTCGGCGGTACCGGCCGCTCTCCTCGTTATAGCTGAACGTGCGATGGCGCATGAACTCGCGGAAGACGAAGATCGGAGCGCTGACGTAGAAGGTCATGGACGAGTGCTCGAACGGGGTGCCGTGCCGGTCCCGCATCAGGTAGTTGATGAGCCCGGCTGACCGCTCAGGGTCCGCGTTGATGTCGGCGAGGGACTGCTCGCCTTTAGTCGAGACCCGGGCGGCCCAGATGACATCGGCGTCCGAGGCGGCCTGCTTGACCAGCTCGACGGTCATGTCGCTGCGAAACGTGATGTCGGGCATGGTGGCTATTGTGCTCGGAGCCGCGGTCAGTTCCATCGATTCGCCCCTTCCGAAGACCGGTCCGCGACCATCATGCCGGTCGCTGCCGACAACCCGTCGCCAGCTGCCGGGAATGCGGGGATCACGTCATCAGAGTTCACTGCCAGTTGGCACGAGGGCTAAAGTCAGAAGGACACAGGCAGGGTTGAAGGGATGTCCGATATGAGCGCAGAGTCTGCTGAAGCACTGGATGTGCTCCGCGAGATCTGGCGCGGCCAGGGGCAGACCGCCGACGACCTCGACGACGAGTGCGGCCAGAAGACCTGCAAGAAGATGGACGACGCAGGAGTAGGGTTCGACGACTACGCCCCCGACGGCGACAGGGCGACGGCGTGGCGCGCGACACTGGCTCGTGAGGGCAAGCTCAGCCGTTCCGGGGGCAGCATCCGTGACCTCGTGATGGGTCCGGCTGACGACCCGTAGCCGGGACAGCACAGCCGCGAAAGAGCCTGGTCATACACCTGACGGCGAGGAGAGTCGGTTCGTGGAGTTCCCGACGACCGTCAGCGACTTGACGCAACATCTGCGCGGGGGTGGTTACCTAGCGGACCGCGGCCTCGCCACGGCCCTCCTGGTGTCGCTGTCGCTTCGGCGCCCGGTGCTGTTGGAGGGCGAGGTTGGCGTCGGCAAGACCGAGGTCGCTAAGGTCCTGGCCAGCGTCTTTGGCCGGCGGCTGATCCGGCTGCAGTGTTATGAGGGCATCGACACCAATCAGGCCCTGTACGAGTGGGACTACGCACGGCAGATGCTGCAGATCCGGGCTCTGTCCGAGCACCAGGTGGCCGACGAGCACGCGGTGGACAGGCTGTTCGGCCCGAAGTTCCTTCTGGAGCGCCCCCTCCTGGAGGCCGTCCGGGCCGGTGACCAGGCTGTGCTGCTCATCGACGAGATCGACCGCGCCGACGACGAGTTCGAGGCTTTCCTGCTGGAAGTCCTCTCCGACTTCCAGATCAGCATCCCCGAGATCGGCACAATCAAGGCGGATACCGCACCTGTGGTCATTCTTACTTCTAACCGGACCAGGGAGCTGCACGATGCCCTCCGGCGCCGGTGCCTGTACCACTGGATCGGCTATCCAAGCTATGAGCGCGAGGTGGAGATCGTGCTCGTCCGCGAGCCCGGTGCCGCCGAGCAGCTCACCAGGAAGGTCGTCAGCGCGGTGCACCGGCTGCGGGAGCTCGACCTGGCGAAGCCGCCCGGCGTCGCGGAGACGATTGACTGGGTCCGCACCCTAGGGTTCCTCGGGGAGAGCGAACTGACCGCGGAGGCGGCTGGAGACACGCTGGGTGCGGTGATCAAGGACCGTGACGATCTTGACCTGGTCCGGGACAGCCTGGAAGAGATCGCCTCGGGTGGCTGACCAGGCACCGTTCACCGAAGTTCTCGTCGGTTTCGCCCGCGAGCTGCGTGGCGCCGGAGTCACGGTGGGCACCGGGGATGTACTGACGTACTGCTCTGCAGCGGCCGCGCTCGAGCCCGGCGACCTGCTGGATGTGTACTGGGCCGGGCGCGCCACCCTGGTGAGCAGGCCGGACGACATCCCTGGCTACGACGAGACCTTCCGGCGCTATTTTCTGGAGCAAGGCGGGCCCGCGGCAGGCGCACTCACCCTGCGGGCGAGCGCCGCGGCGGAGGCGGAAGCGGCGGCGTTCGTGCTGCCCGCCATCGAGCCGACAGGCGCTGATAAGGACGAGGAGCCGGCCATCCTTGGCTGGATGGCGTCGAACGTCGACGCGCTCAAGCACCGCTCGTTTGCTGCCTGCACCCCCGCCGAGCTGGCCGCGCTCCGGAAGATCATGACGCGGCTCCGGCTCACCCCGCCGCGCCGGCGTACCCGCCGGACACGTTCGGCGCCAGCCGGCCGTTCCCCCGATTTGCGCAGGACGATCCGCGACTCGATGCGCATGCACGGGGAACCCGCCCAGCTTTTCTTCCGGCAGCGCAAGACGAGGCTGCGACCCCTGATCCTGATCCTCGATGTCTCCGGGTCCATGGCCGACTACTCGCGGCACCTGCTCCAGTTCGCCCATACGGCCAGGCACGCCGCGGCGAAGGTGGAGGTGTTCTGCTTCGGCACGAGGCTCACGCGGATCACCAGGGCGCTCGAGCACAGGCAGCCGGATAGTGCGCTGGAACAGGCAGCCGCCGCCGTGGTCGACTGGGATGGAGGAACCAGGATCGGGGAGTCGCTCGATACCTTCGTCCGCAGGTACGGGCGGGGCGGGCTGTGCCGCGGTGCCGTGGTCGTCATTTGTTCTGACGGCCTGGATCGTGGCGATCCCGAGCAGCTGGCGGCGGTCATGGAGCGGCTATCCAGGCTTTGCTACCGGATCGTCTGGCTGAATCCGCACAAGGGAGACAACCCTAACTTCCGGCCGACCACAGTGGGCATGATGGTGGCAGCACCGCACATTGACCTGCTGCTTTCCGGTCACGACCTGGCCAGCCTGGAGCAGCTGGCCGCGATGCTGCCGGTGCTGAACTGAGCAGTGGTCTTGAACTGGGCCCTGGACGGAGGCGTCACGTGCTGTGGAGCGTCGGCATCGAGGCGGAAGGTGAGCGCGTTCTCAGCCGAGAGGAGATTGTGGAGCTAGCCGACGCCGTCGCTGGCAGTAATGGCATCGCCACCGGGATCGGAACCAGCCGCTACGGCGCACAGCTCATGGTGGAGGCTGACAGCCGCGACGTCGCGATCGCCCGGGCAACGGAGACTTTCCTCGCGGCCGCCGCGGCGGCCGGGCTGCCACCGGCCCCGGTTGTCCGCACCGAAGCGATCAGCGAGGCGGAGGACGAGGACTCGGAGGGCAGCGACCGGTGATCCGCCTCGGCTCGCTGGCGGGTTACCCGTTCGAGGGACCACGGCTACTGGGCGGCTGGACGCCACCGGAGGCGGCGGCCGTGTACGCGATCTTGTATAAGCCGGATCCTGACGCCAGGGCGGAGCGTTACGCCGTCAGCTACGTCGGCCATTCCGACGATCTGTCCGGGGAGCGGTTTCCCTTCCAGCATCCTCGGTCAGCGTGCTGGGTCCAGCGGGCCGGCTCGAAGTGGAAGGTCTACATCTGCACGTACGAGGTTCCCGGCGGCACCAGGGCGCACCGCGAGCAGATCGCCCGCGAGCTGATCGCCATTTACCGGCCGAGCTGCAACGAGCAGCAGTTCGACAACGCGTGGAAGGATCACTGGATCGGCGAGTACTCAGCGCCGACTACGGGACCGGTGGCACGCCGCGGCCCTGACCAGTCCGGCCACGACTGACGGCGGGTGCCGGCTGGCGTTAGCGGTCTGCGAAGCCCACCGCGTCGAGCAGCCGCGACCGGCGCGTACCCGACGCCGGCCTGGCTGGCTCGGGAGTCGCGGGCGGCTCGGGCCGCGGCGTGACCCCAGTGACGATCTGCTCGGCCATCCCGTAGAGCAGCGGCAGCGCCCCAGCGACCACGCCGCCGGTCTCGTTGATGTGCTCCACGCCCGGGCCGATCAGCTTCGCGTTGTCCCCGATGGCGCGGACCAGGTCGGCGGACTCCTCGAGGTTCCCGGCGATCCGGTTCAGCAGCGTGCCAGTCCAGAACAGGTAGAACGCCAGCCCGGCGATCAGCAGGAGGATCGCGATAACGGTCAGGACCACCAGCGCCGTCATGACTTCACCTTTCCGAGCACTCGGCCGAGGAACAGATGGTGCTGGAGGCCCTCGGCCAGCACCAACTCGACGCCGTCGGCGACCTGCGGGATGAGCGCCGCGTCAGCGGTATTGGCCTCCGCGGCCTTGAGCGTGTCGCGGACGGTGACAACGCGGCTGTCGATACGCCTCACCAGGTAAATCAGCAGGCTCAGTGCCGCGACGACGACCACGATCACGACGAAGCCGAGGATGATCGCAACCGTCCATGCGGTCTGCTCGCCCGGAGACATAGCCAGTGTGTGCATGCTCAGCCTCCCAGCCGGGCGCGACCGCGTTGCAGCCCGCCGATGATTGTGACCGCGTACTCGATGGTGGTGCGCAGCGCGCCGAGAGGCGCGGTATTGCGCACGGCGCCGGTCAGCCCGGCGTTGATCTTTGGTGCCTCATCGCCGATCGAGCGAGCGAGCAGCAGGATCGGCACAACCAGCGCGACGACCACCGCCACGAGCACGCCGCCGATGACAAATCCAAGAGTCCAGCCGAAGTGACTGGCGCCGGCCCCGGCGGCCAGGTATGAGGTCATCTCATTTCTCCGTTCCTTGCCTGGCCGCGTCTCAGACGGTCTCGCAGAAGTCCCTGACGGGCTTCAGGCTGGCGTTGACCGATGTCAGCCGGGCAGGCACGGTGCTCGTCAGGTCCGCGATGGCCGCGACGCCCCCGGTCGTAGTGACGAGGGTGGACCGGATGGCGCGCAAGTGGAAGATCACCCGCACCAGGCCGACGGCGGTTATCGCGATGATGATCGCCGAGACGATCAGGGTGAACCAGGCAGCTGCTGGCATGGGGGTTCCTTTCTGTGCTACCTAGCCGAGGAGCTTCGCAACCGAGCCCGCGTAGCGGACCGCGCCGACCGAAATTTCGCCAACGACCGTGTCGGTCTTCGCCAGCATGTCCGGCACGGGGGTCAGCTCCCCGACCAGAGCGACACCGCCGCTCAGAATGTCGTCTGTCGCGCGCCGGATGCGCTCCAGTGCGGCGAGCACGCGGTTCAGCAGGAAGACCACTACGGGCAGCACCACGACGAGCAGGATGATGTTGCCGATCCACCACAAAGCCATAACGCCTCTGTTCCTCAGGTTGCCGGCTGGTAGGGAAGGAAGAACCGGCGGAACACGCGCAACAGCGCCATCCGAGCGGCTCGGAGTCCGAGGGTGAAGCCACCCGCGGGGGTCGCGGTCGCGGCGGCGATCTGGGCGGCGGATTCGCCGCGCTCGATCCGCTCGATGCGATCCTGCAGGTTGACAGCGAAGTCATGCATGAGCACCGAGGTGACGTCGGAGATCATGCCGCGGCCATATTGTGCCGCAGCGCCGGCCAGCTGCAGGTCCTGGCTGACGTCGACTCTGGTTCCGCGGCCCGCCCTGGTCAGCGTCGCGGTGACCACCATGCTGGCCTGGCCGCGGCCCTTTTCCTCAGCGCCGGTCGCGTGCACGACGATGCGCCGCGCCGCCTCGTCGCGCTCGGTGATGTCCGCAGTGCCGGCGAACTGCAGCCGGACCGGGCCCATCCGGACCGCCACCCGCCCGGCGTACTTATCGTCGCCGAGGCTCTCAGTCAGCTCGGTGCCGGGCAGGCAGGTCGCTACCTGCGGGATGTTGTCGAAGAATTGCCAGACCTTCTCAACCGGCTCGGCGACCTCGAACCCGTTCTTGATCAGCATCGAGTCTCCCTCTCCCGGTAGGCGGCGGGATCGCGCTCGAACGACCGCCGGCACCCGGCGGAGCAGAAATAGTAGGTCATCCCGTCGTGCTCGAGCGGCAGGCTGTCTGGTCCGGCCGGGACGGTCATGCCGCAGACGGGATCGGTGGCTTCGGCCGGCTCAGTCCGAGCCGGAGCGGCGGTGCCGCCGATCGCGCCGGCCGCTCGCAACTGCACAAGCTCCGCCAGGATCGCGACGGCGATCTCAGGGTGGGTCGTCCGGCCGAGATCCAGCCCGGCGGGCACCTTGACCCTTTCCAGTTGCTCCTGTGGTACGCCGCGGTCGGCGAGATAGCCAAGAACTGCGGCACCGCGCCGAGCAGACCCCACCAGGCCCAGGTAAGCGGGCCGGGCGGCTGCGGCGCGCTCGACGACCGCCTCGTCGTTGTGACCCTGGGTGGCCACGACGATCATGGACCGCTCGCTGGCATCCGAGGTGGCAAAATCGGTGCCGTCGATGAGATCGGCCCGCCAGCCGAGAGCCCGGCTGAGATCGGCGAGGGTGTGTGCCATCGGAGACCGTCCGACGACAACGAGGTGGGGAACGGGCAGTACCGGCTCGATGTAGACCTCCAGCGCGCCGTCGCTCTGGCAGGAAACAGGCACGACGGCCATGCCGTCGGGGACCGTTCCGCCGAATTGATCCGGGCTGCCGAGCAGCAGCAACTGCGCAGTACCCGTGGTGAGTACGTCCCGGGCGGCGCGGATCACTGCGGGCTCGGCGCACGCACCGCCGATCCAGCCGCGCAGCTCGCCTTCAGCCGTGATAATCGCCCGCGAGCTTGGCTGGCTGGATGACGGACCCTGCCGCCAGACAACGGTGGCGAGCGCGAACGACTCGCCGCGTCGCGCCAGATCCGCAGCCTGCTCGAGGATCTGCCAGCCGTCCACGTTCCTCACCCCCTAGTCGTCCGACCGCACCGGCGGTGCCCCGTACACGTCGCGGCGGTAGGTCAGGGCCTCCCAGACCCGGTCGGGCAGCAGCGGCATGTCAATGTTCCTGACGTCGGTTCCGGACAGCGCGTCCATCACTGCGTTGACGAACGCCGCCGGGCCGCCCACGGCTGCGCACTCGCCGATGCCCTTGGCCCCGATGGGGTGGTGCGGGCACGGCGTGACGACCTCGCTGTGCAACTCGAACCCGGGGGTCTCCCACGCGGTGGGCAGCAGGTAGTCCATGTAGTTGGACCCCACGCAGTTCCCCTCGGCGTCGAAGGTGATGAACTGCATGCTCGACATCGCGTACGCCTCGGTCAGACCGCCCATGATCTGTCCTTCGACGATCATCGGGTTGATGCGTACACCGCAGTCATCGACCGCAACGGTCTTGAGTACGTCCCAGACGCCGGTGACAGGGTCCACCTCGACCGTCACGATGTAGACCGCGAATGGCCAGGTCAGGTTCGGCGGGTCGTAGTAGGCGGTGTTCTCCAGCCCCGGCTCCATGCCATCGGGCATGTTGGCGTACGCCGCGACGGCGCACTCCTGGATCGTGACACCGCGGCTGGGCGCGCTCCGGACGTAGAACCGGCCGAGCTCCCACTCGACGTCCTCCTCGGACACCTCGAGCAGGTGGGCGGCCAGCTTGCGCGCCTTCGCCCTGATCTTGCGAGCGACCATCGCGACCGCGGCACCCGCCACCGGAGTGCTCCGGGACGCGTACGTTCCCATCCCGAACGGCGCGGTGTCGGTGTCCCCTTCCTCGACGACGATGTCGTCGGCCGGGATGCCGAGCTCGTGGGCCACGATCTGCGCCCACGTCGTCTCGTGGCCCTGCCCCTGGGTGCGGGCGCCAGTGCGGACGATGGCCTTCCCGGTCATGTGCACCTTGAGCTCGGCTGAGTCGAACATCTTGATACCGAGGATGTCGTACTCGCGGCTGTTGCCCGCGCCGAGCGGCTCGGTCATCGTGGAGATCCCGAGACCGAGCAGGCGGCCGCGTGCCCTGGCCTCG
>Ga0126383_10002573_pt1 | contig 11751 bp, 11 predicted proteins | sample PanSoiMetPlot_35_FD_96882 | JGI IMG/M metagenome (GOLD analysis project Ga0126383, IMG submission 96882) | Tropical forest soil microbial communities from Panama - MetaG Plot_35 | ecosystem: Environmental > Terrestrial > Soil > Tropical forest > Bulk soil | place: Panama | collected 2016-02-17
GACGACCGCGCTGAGCCCCGCTGCGGCGAACGTGACCAGCGGCCAGACGCCGACCTGACGGCTGGCCAGACGCGAGACGCCCTTCGCGTCGATGAGGATCTCCCCGACCTTCAGCCGCGTCACAAACGTCGACGACATCCCCGCCCGGTCGCGCTCGAGGAACTCGATCAGGTTGAAGTGCGTCCCGACGGCGACGATCAGCTCCGCGCCCTTCTCGTAGGCGAGGAGGAGCGCGACGTCCTCGCTGATCCCGGGCGCTGCGACGATGCTGGGCTCCAGGCCGAGCCGCTCGAGACGCGGCGCTCCTGGGGCGGTGCCGTCCGGATAGGCGTGCACGACGAGCTCGGCCCCGGAGCGGAGCGCCTTGTCCGAGACCGAGTCCATGTCGCCGACGATGACCTCCGGCCGCATCCCGGCCTGCAGAAGGGCGTCTGCGCCGCCGTCGACCCCCACGAGCACGGGCTTGAAGTCGCGGACGTACGGGCGGACCATCGCGAGGTCGCGCTTGTAGCCGGGGCCGCGGGCGACGACGAGGGCGTGCCGCTCGCGGAAGCGCGTCTTGAGCGTCGGGAAGTTGATCCCCTCCGCCAGGAGCCCACCTTCCTCGCGCAGGTACTGGAGCGTGTTCTCGGCGAACACCGCGAGTGCGTCGGTGACTCGAGCCCGCTGCTCTGCCAGCGAGGCCTCCAGGCGCGCGGCCTCGAGCGTCCGTCCGTTCGCGAGGCAGGTGCCGTTCCGGAAGAGGCTCGCGCCCCGGACGGTGACCGGCTCACCGTCGCCAACTTCGTCGAAGAGCGCGGCGCCGGGGGCATCGATCAGCCGCACGCCGCCGCGAACGAGCAGGAGCGGCCCCGGATTCGGGAAGCGGCCCGTCTGGCTGCGCGCAACGTTCACGACCACGCGGACGCCGGACTCGAGCAGCTCCTCCGCGGAGACGCGGTCGATGTCCTCGTGGTCGATGATCGCGACGTCGCCGGGGCCGAGCCTCCGGACGAGGCTCTTCGTGCGGCGGTCGAGCCGCGCGGTGCCGGTGAACTCGATGAAGCTCACGGCGAGGTCTCCTGACGAACAACGTGTCGACCGGTCATTTCAGACGGCCAAGCGAGCGAAGCCCGCACGGCCTGAGATCGACATCGCAAGCGACGTCTCAAAGTCGCTCCTGGACGGCGGCGATGAACTCCTCGCCGCCCAGCATCCGCTTGATCTCGTCGGGGCGTTCTTCGTCGCCGAGGAGCTCGATGCGCGTGTGCGTCGGGTCGCCCGGAACCTTCTCGACGCGAAAGTGGCGCTCGGCCAGGCTTGCGATCTGCGGGAGATGGGTGATCGTGATCACCTGGGTGCCTTCGGCGAGCCGTTTCAGAGTGTCGCCGACCGCATGCGCCGTTTGGCCGCCGATGCCGGCGTCGATCTCGTCGAAGACCATCGTCTCGCCACCGCCGACCGCGGCGATCGCAAGCGCGATGCGTGAGAGCTCTCCTCCGGAGGCGGTCTCGGCGACGGCTGCGAACGGAAGGCCGGTATTCGGGCGGATCAGAAAGCTCGCCTCGTCCACGCCTGTCGGGCCGGCCGGGGCCGGCTCGAGCTCGACTCGAAACTCGCCGTCGCCGAGGCCGATGCCGCGAAGCTCCTCCGCGACGGCTTCCGCGAACGAACCTGACGCGGTGTCGCGCGCCGTGGTCAGCTCGGCGCTGATCCGGTCGACCTGCTGTTGTGCGGCGGCTAACGCCTTAGCGGCGGCTTGGAGCGGGTCGGCTCCGCCTTCGACCGCGGTGAGCTCCGCTCTGGCCTCGGCCGCCCGGGCGAGCAGCTCTTCGTAGGTCGAGCACCGGAAGCGCCTTCTCGCCTCGGCAATCCGGTCGAGCTCGCCCTCGATTTGCTCGAGCCGGCCCGGCTCGGCCTCGAGCGAGGCGAGGAAGGCCCGGAGCTCCGAGGCAGCCTCACGCAGCCGGAGCTCCACGTCGCGGAGCTCGTTGCCAGCGCGCTCCAGCTCGGGCGCGAGCCGCTCGAGCGGCGCAACGGATCGCTCGGCGAGCGCCACGAGACCAGCCGCGCCCTCCGAGTCTTCCGGTGCCAGCGCCTCCCCCGCCGCGGCCGCCCCGGCGGCGAGCTCGGTCACGTGCCGCAGCCGTTCTCGCTCCTGGCGCAGCGCTTCCTCGGCTCCTGGTTCGAGGCCTTCGGTGTCTTCGACGAGCGCGTGCAGCTCGGCGAGCCGGGCCTCGGCGCTCGCGGCTCCTTCCTGGAGCTCCTCGTGCAGACGCCTCGCGGCGTTGAGCTCGCGCCATCCGATGCGGAGCTCTTGCCGGCGCCGAGCCTGCTCCTCCCCGACGAATGCGTCGAGGACGTCGAGCTGATACGACCGGCGCGCGAGGCGTCGCTGCTCGAACTGGCCGGACATCGCGATCAGCCGCTCGCCGGCGGCAGCGAGGTCCTCGCGGGCTGCGGCGCGGCCCCAGGCGTAGGCCCGCGTGCGCCCGTCGCCGAAGACGCGGCGCGCCAGCACAAGCCCTTCCTCGTCCTCGGGTCGCAGCTCCGCCAGCCCTGCGACGCTCTCGTCCTCGAAGAACCCCGGCGGCAGCTCGAGCTCGGCCTCGACGTACGCCTCCTGCGCGTCGGGACCGACGAACGAAGCATCGCCGCGGCCGCCCAGCAGGAGCCCGATCGCCTGCGCGAAGATCGTCTTGCCCGCGCCGGTCTCGCCGGTGACCGCGTTGAGGCCGGGCGCGAAGGCAAGCTCCGCCTCGCGGATCAGGACGAGGTTCTCGATCCGGAGGCGCCGGAGCACGGCCTGGATGCTACGTCGAGCGCACGCGCGGGGCGATCCGCTCAAACGGCCGGTGCGGGTGCGCGGCGCCCGCGGCCCTCTTAGATGTTCACGCGCGCCCCCTGGGTGGGTGGGGGTGTGGGACGGTACCTGGCTCGGCGCAGGCGAATGTTCCGATTGTGTGCCAACCCGTGCCCCGGTTGTTCCGGGCGGGCGAACGGCTATGTCGAGAAGATCCGCCGGTAGCGGCTGAAGAACGTGCTCTCGGGCAGCGTCGCCAGAAGGCTGTGCTGCTCCCCGAGCTCCATCGTCACCTGCCTCCCGGGAGCGAGCTCGTCCACGGGGTGCCCATCGACAAGCACGGTCGCCGAGACGTCCTCGGTGCGGTTCACGACGGCGAGCTCGAGCCCCCGCGGAACCACGAGCGGCCGCGCGTGCAGCGAGTGCGGCGCCACGAACGTGACCGCCATCGCCTCGAGCCCCCAGACGAGCACCGGCCCGCCGTTCGAGAGGTTGTACGCGGTCGAGCCCGAGGGTGTGGAGCAGATGAGGCCGTCGCAGGGTTGCACGCCGAGGTCCTCGCCGCCGACGGCCCAGCCGAGCTCGATCATCCTCCCCAGCGACGAGCTCGTCACGACGACGTCGTTCACTGCCTGCCAGCTACCCGCGCCGGCCGCGCCCGCGCTCGCGCCGAGGGCCGGAAGCTCCACGACCCGGTAGTCGCCCGCGAAAACGCGGCGCAGCCCGTCCTCCAGCTCCTCCGCCTGGATCGCCGCAAGGAAGCCGACGCGGCCGAAGTTGACTCCGAGCACCGGCACCCCCGTCCCGAGGAACCGTCGCAGCGCCCGCAGCATCGTTCCGTCGCCTCCGAGCACCACTGCGAGATCGGCGCCTGTGTCGCCGCCGCCGGTCGCAGCGAGGCCGTGCTTCTCCGCCTCGTCCTCCGAGAAGAGGAGCTCGACATCGAGCTCGGCGGCAAGCGACTGCAGCTGCCGCAAGGCGACCCCGGTCGTCTCGGGCTTGCCGTGCGTGATGACCGCGACCCGGCTCACTTCAGCTAGTGGCGTCGTCTATCCAGCGCTCGAGCTCATCGGGGAGCTCCGGCCGCTCGCGGTGGACGAGGTGCAGGAAGAACTCGCGATTTCCCTTCGGGCCGGGCAGACCGGAGTCTACGACGCCGACGACCTGGGCCTTCCAGCCAAGGGCTGCGGCCGCGGTCTCGCGCAGGACGCGGCGCCACACCTCGTGGTTGCGGACCACACCCCGCTGCGTTTCTCCTCGACCGGCCTCGAACTGGGGCTTGACGAGCACCGCCGCCTGCCACTGGGGCGCCGCGAGGCCGAGCGCAGGGGGCAGCGCCTTGCGCACGCTGATGAAGGAGACGTCGCACGTCACGAGCTCCGGGGCGAACGGCAGCTCCTGCAGGTCGCGCGCGTTCACGCGCTCCAGCACCGTCACGCGGGGGTCGTCGCGAAGCCGCGGGTGCAGCTGGCCCCTGCCGACGTCCAGTGCGATCACGCGATCCGCCCCGCGCTGGAGCAGCACGTCGGTGAAGCCGCCCGTCGAGGCGCCGACATCGAGGCAATCCCGCCCCGCCGGATCGATGTCGAACGCATCGAGCGCGTGCGCGAGCTTCTCCCCGCCTCGCGAGACGTACGGCGGCGGCGACTCGACCGTCAGCTCGGCCGCCTCGTCGACCTGCTGTCCCGCCTTCTCGTACCCGGGAACGAGCCCTGCAAGGACGAGCGCCTGCGCCTGCGCGCGGCTCTCGGCAAGGCCACGCTCGACGAGCAGGAGGTCGAGGCGCTTCTTCACTGCGCGGCGGAGAGCACCGCGTCCCAGGCGAGCTCGGACGCCACCACCCCGAGCGCGGTCGTGTCGAGCAGCGGGTCGCTCTCGACGGCGCCGGTCGAGATCGCGAAGAGCACGTCCCCGTCCTCCAACGCGTGAAAGGGCTGGATCGCCCGCGCCATCGACGCATGAACCTGCCGGCCCAGGGTTCGGAGCTGGCGCAGGTCGAGCGCAAGGTCGGTGACAAGGACGGTGAGCGTCGTGTTGCCCGGCGGCGGCCGCACGGGCCGTCCGGCGGCGAGACGCTCCTCGACCGTCGGGACGAGGGTCCGCCGAAGGCCGCTTTCCCGGTCGTAGTGGCCGCGAACGACGTTGCCCTCGCGATCGACGACCGCCCCGATCGCGTTCACCACCGTGAAGACGGCCACCCGGGTTTCCCCAGCCTGGCGGAAGGCTCCGCCCTGCCCGGCCGGCTCGTTCTCCTCGTACGCGAAGAGCTTCCCCGCGGTCGCGGACCGCCCGGCGCCCCGCGCGCCCAGCGGAAAGACCCCCGGTCCAGCCGCCCGCAGTGCCGCACGGCCGAGCTCCTTGTCCGGGTAGACCGCGTTGTCGCGCGGGCCCCAGTCGAAGATGATCGCGCCCGCGACGAGCGGGATCTGCATCCACCCGGTCTGGTAATCCCGCCGGGCGAGCATCTCCGCGGCGACCCCGGCCGCCGCCTCGAGCCCGTACAGCGAGCCGCCCGCGAGGCAGACCGCATCGACGAGCTCGACGCCTGCGCCGCTCACGGCCGGCGAGCCGCCTCGCACGTCGATCGAGCAGGCGACCGGGCCCCCCGGGAACAGCAAGACCGTGCAACCGGTCGGCCCCTCGTCGTACTCCGCAACGCCGATCTCGAGCCCCGGGAAGTCGAAGCGGAGCTCGGGGCCGTCGAAGCCCGTGCGCGGGACGAGCTCCGCGGTGTCGTTGGAGAGCCGCTTGCTCAGGACGTTCGCGCTGCGAGGCCGGACACGATCCCGGACAGGACCGACGTATCGGCCGGCACGTCCGCCAGCCGCGCTTGCGCGCGCTCCGCCGTCTCGTCCGCGAGCGCCCGCGCGCCCTCGGGCCCGCGCTCGAGCAGGTAGCCGTCCTCGTCGAGGATGTCGTCGACGATCTGGAAGAGCAGCCCGACCTCGTCGGCAAACGCGCGCCAGGGCGCCTGCTCGCGCTCGGGCACCTCTGCGACCCAGAGCGCGCAGGCGACCGACGCCGCGAACAGCCGCCCGGTCTTGAGCCGGTGCAGCGAGGCGAGGTCGGTCTCGCCGCCCGTGATGTCGAGGTACTGGCCGCCGATCATCCCGACCGTTGCCTGAACCAGCTCGCGCGCGACCGCGGGAGTCGGGTACGTGAGCGCGAGCCGCAACGCCTCCGCGAGCAGCGCGTCGCCCGCGAGGACTCCGATCCCCTCGCCGAACTCGGCCCAGGTGCTGGCCCTGCCCCGACGCACGCTGTCGTCGTCCAGCGCGGGGAGGTCGTCGTGCACGAGCGAGAAGTTGTGGACGAGCTCAAGGGCGGCCGCAGCGGGGAGGGCAGCAACCGGCTCGGCGCCGGCGGCCTCCGCTGTGGCCAGGCAGAGCATCGGACGGATGCGCTTGCCGCCGCCCGCGAGCGCGTACCGCATCGAGCGCTCGAGCTCGCCGAGCTCCGGCGTCAGCGCCAAGTCGTCGAGGTAGGGCTCGATCAGCTCGAGCAGCTCTTCCGGGGTGCTCACGACGATTCCGTCTCCCGCTTCGCCTGCTGGAGCTGCGACTCTACTTCCTTCGCGATCTCGCTCAGCTCCTGGAGCACCTCGATCGCCTCGTCGGGATCGGTGGTGCTCTCGAGCCTGGCGCGCGTCTCCTCGAGCCGGTCGAGCAGCGCCTCCGCGTTCTTGAGCCGTTCCTCGGCGCTCATGCGGGCCTCTCCTTCACGACGCGCCCCGAGGCGTCGCTTGCGACGCCGACCTGGAGGCCGTGCCGGTCTTGCCGGTGCGGCCGTCCAACGCACCGAGTAGGTGAAGCCTCACGCTGTCCTCTCCTTGACGACGCGTCCCGAGGCGTCGCTTGCGACGCCGACCTGGAGGCCGTGGCCGTCTTGCCGGTGCGGCCGTCCAACGCACCGAGTAGGTGAAGCGTCACGCTGTCCTCTCCTTGACGACACGTCCGAGTATGCCGTTGACGAGGCGTCCCGCGTCCTCGGAGGAGTAACGCTTGGCCAGGCTGACGGCCTCGTCGATCGCAACCTCGAGCGGTACCTCGCCGCGGTCGAGCTCCAGCAGCGCGAGGCGCAGGATGTTGCGCTCGAGCGCACCGAGCCGGTCTGCGGTCCACTCGTCCGAGGCCTCCGTGATCCGGCGGTCGAGCTCCTCGTGCTGTTCCACGACGGCCTCCGCGAGTTCGCGCGAGAACTCGTCGACCTCGCCCTCGTAGAGCGAGGCCAGCTCCTGGCCGGTCACGTCCCACTGGTAAAGGAGTACGAGCGCGGTCCGGCGCGCGGCGCGGCGGCCGGCCATCAGCCGGCCAGGGCCGGGAGCGCGGCGGCGGCCTCGGCAAGGTAGTCGGTCGAGTACCGGCCGGTCGCGAAGCCCTCGCTGCGGAGGACGTCGATCGCGAGCGCGCGGGTCGTCGGGATCCCGTCGAGCTGGAGCTCGCCCAGCGCGCGGAGGGTGCGGGCGATCGCCTCGGGCCGCGACTCGTCCCAGACGATCAGCTTGCCGAGCAGCGAGTCGTAGTGGGGCGGCACCGAGAGCCCTTCCTCGACGTAGGTGTCGAGCCGGATGCCCGGCCCGAGCGGCGGGCGGAAGCGCGTGATCACACCGGGGCTCGGGATGAAGTCGCGAGCCGGATCCTCGGCGTTGAGCCGCACCTCGATCGCGTGGCCGCGCCGCTCCGCGCGCCCGGTCCGCGCGAGCCGCTCGCCGGCCGCGATGCGCAGCTGCTCTCGCACGATGTCCAGGCCCGTGACGAGCTCGCTGACCGGGTGCTCCACCTGGAGCCGCGCGTTGAGCTCGATGAAGTAGAAGGCGCCCCCGGGGCCGAGCAGGAACTCGAACGTGCCCGCGTTCCGGTAGCCGATCGCCTCGCAGGCGCGCTCGGCCGCGGCCTCAATCTCCTCGCGGCGGTCGGCGGTCAGCGCGGGTGACGGCGATTCCTCGATCAGCTTCTGGTGCCGGCGCTGGATCGAGCACTCCCGCTCGCCGAGGGTCAGCACGCCGCCCTCGCCGTCCGCGAGCACCTGGATCTCGACGTGCCGAGCCGGCGAGACGGCCTTCTCGAGGTAGAGGCTGCCGTCTCCGAAGGCTGCCTCCGCCTCCAGCGCCGCGGTCGCGAACGCTGCGTCGAGATCCCCCGGCTCGCCGACGAGCCGCATCCCCTTGCCGCCGCCCCCCGCGCTCGCCTTCAGCAGGACCGGGTAGCCGGCCTCCTCAGCAGCGTCGCGAGCCTCGTCGAGCGTCGTCGCTCCTTCGGTGCCGGGAACGACGGGCACGTCCGCCGCGCGCATCTCCGCCTTGGCCCGCACCTTGTCGCCCATCCGCGCCATCACGTCCGCGCTCGGGCCGACGAACACGAGGTCGTTGTCCGCGCAGGCCTCGACGAAGGCGGGGTTCTCGGCGAGGAAGCCCCAGCCGGGATGGACGGCCTCGCAGCCCGTCGTCGTCGCGGCGGCGATCAACGACGGGATGCGGAGGTAGCTCTCCGTCGCCTGGGGCGGGCCGATGCAGACGGCGCGGTCCGCGAGCTTGACGTGCAGCGCGTTCTCATCCGCGGTGGAGTACACCGCCACGGCCTCGACATCCGACTCGTGCAGCGCGCGGATGATGCGCACGGCGACCTCGCCCCGATTCGCGACGAGCACGCGGTTGAACATCAAACGGCGTCGAGCGGCGGGGCCGACGAGACGGGCTCGAGCTCGAAGAGGAGCTGGCCGTACTCGACCGGCTCCGCGTTGCGCGCGTGGATCGCACGGACGATCCCGGCCGCGTCCGTCTTGATCTCGTTCATCAGTTTCATCGCCTCGAGGATGCAGAGCGTCTGGCCGGGAGCCACGGTGTCGCCCTCCTCGACGAACGGCGGCGCCCCTGGCTGGGGCGCGCGGTAGAAGACACCGACCATCGGCGCTTCGACGCGCACGAACCCGTTTGCCTCTGGCATCGGCAGGGGCGCCTCCGACGCTTCCGTCGCGCCGACGGAGGCGGCGAGCTGAGGCTCGAGCGGCTCGGGCGTGCGACGTACCGAGACGCGCATCCCGGAGTCCTCGATCGTCACCTCGCCGACACCGGACTCCTGGACGATCCGGACGATCTCGCGGATCCGCTCGGCGCGCGTCTGGTCCACGCCCCCAGCCATGAGGCCCTCCTCCCGCTGCGCCCGGCCACGGATCGTCTGCAGCAGCGGCTTGGCTTCCTCGCCGAAGAGCGCGAGCAGCAGGAGCTCCTCCTCGCTGGACGCAAGCCCTTCCGCTTCGGCGCGCAGCTGCTCCAGGTCGACGGGCGCCTGTTGGGGCCGCGGCCCGCCCGAAACGAGCTCCACCGCGCGCCTGACCGCGGAGTCGATCGGCCCCGGCGGGCTCCCGAAGCGCCCCTCGATCAGGCCGCGGAGCTCGTCGACCGCCGTCTGGTAGCGGGCTGCCGAGAGCACGTGGACGAGCGCCTGCGAGCCGAGGATCTGGCCGATCGGCGCGGCGAGCGGCGGCCAGCCGACCTCCTCGCGGATCCGCGCCAGCTCGTCGAGCACCTCGTCGAGCCGGTCGCCGCTGCCGAGCACCCGAAGGTTGGCGTCGATGGCGGCGACGAGGCCCGATGGCAGCTTGTGCTCCGCGGCTCGAACGGCGATGCGAGGCGCGAGCGGCGTTACGGGCTCGTCGCCGATGTGCTCGTCGACGAGCTCCGAGGCGCGCCAGAGCGCCTCGACGTCCACACCGGTCTCGAGCCCGAGGCCGGCGAGCGTTGTCGCAATCGCCTCCCCCGAGACGCGGTGGATCGTCAGCGCGACGGGATACACGGCGCAAGCGATCAGGTCCGCCCCGCCCCGCGCTGCCTCGAGCCCCGCGGCGAGCGCGTTGCCCGCGGCCCCCTGGCAGTAAAGCCCGACGGGAAGGCCGCTGGCCTCGGCCAGTGTCGAGGCGAGCTCCTGCGCGCGGTGCGGCTGCAGCGCACCGGAGGGGTCGTGGACGAGAACGCGGGTCGCACCGAGGTCCGGCAGCTTTCGCGCCTGCTCGACAAGGGTCTCCGTCTCGTTCGTGTAGCCCGAGCCGTAGACGAGCCCCGCGTCGAACTCCCTCCCGGCCGCGGTGATCGCTTCGCCCGCCTCGCGGAGATTCTCGACGTCGTTCAGCGGGTCGTGGAGGCGGAAGACCTCGATCCCGCTCTCGGCCGCCGAGGCGACGAACCGTCTCGCGAAGTCGCCTCCGACCGGACGCGAGCCAACGAGGAAGCGGCCTCGAAGCGCCATCGCCAGGGGGGTCTCTGTACGCGCATTGAGCGCCCGGATCCGCTCCCACGGGCTCTCGACGCCGCGCCGCACCGCCGTGTCGAAGACGCCGCCGCCGGAGACCTCGAGGTAGGCAAACCCGGCCTTGTCGAGCGTTTCCGCGAGCTCGAGCAGGTCGGCGGTCGGCATTCGCCCGGCGAGCGGCTCCTGGCCGAGCAGCCGGATCGTCGTATCGACGAGCTGGGGCATGGCGCGGAGACTAGCGCCGCGCGGACGGGCACGTACGTGGCGCGCGAGGCGGTGGCCACCAACCTCCTCCCCACTGCGAGCCTATCGCCGAAACGCGAACGCATGGGTCACGGAGACGTGACAGAAGCGTGCCGTTTGCTCCTGGGCGGCGTTCTGCGGGTGCAGCCCGTCAGCTCAGCTGGCGGAACAGGGAGGTCGTGTCCGAGCAGATCCACTCCTCGACGATCACGCCGTCCGCAACGCGGTAGAACTCGTGGCTGACGTAGTGGATCGTCCGGCCGGTCGCGGGGATGCCCTGGAACTGTCCCTCGTGCGTGCCGCGGAAGCTCACGCGGACTGCGACTTTGTCCCCGGCAGCGACGACGTCGTCCACACGCGCCTCGAGATCGGGGAACGCCCGCTTCATCATCTCGAAGCCCCCGAGCCAGGTCTCCCGCCCCCGAAGCGGCTCCGGGAGCTCCGCCAGGTGCATGACGAGATCTGGCGCGACCACTGCGAGCAGGCTTTCGGTATCGCCGGAGTTGAACGCCTCGAACGACGCCCGCACCAGCGCCGTGTTTGCCTGGGGCCATCCGTTGCCCGGCATCATCCGCTCCACCGCGGGAACCGTAGCGCTGAGGTGTCACCCGAGCGCCGCGCGCAGGCGTGGAGATGACTCCTGAGTCCCGAGGCAGTCTCCTTCGGTGAAGCCCCACGGAAAAGGAGCCCCAATGAGGACTAACCCGGTTCGGCAAGCCAACCTCGCCGCGATCGCGTGCGACCCACGTCCGCAGCTGCCTGATGGCTTCCAGCGAAGCAGCACCCGCGTCGGGGCGTTACTCGGGGCGGCCCAGACCGGGCTCAGCGTCTACGAGCTCCCACCAGGGCAGGCTGTCAGCCCCTACCACTACGAAGACCCTGCAGAGGAGTGGCTTCTGGTCGTGTCTGGCACGCCGACCCTTCGGCATCCGGACGGCGAGGACCAGCTCGAGCCCTGGGACGTTGTCTTCTTTCCGCCCGGCCCCGCCGGAGCGCACTTCGTGCGGAACGACAGCGATTCAACCGCCCGCGTCGCGATGTTCTCCTCGATGTCGCCGGCGGGTGCGGTCGTCTATCCGGACAGCGACATGATCTGGATGTGGACGGAGGACGGCGCAGTCGACATCGTCGTCGAACAAGGCAGCGCCGTCGACGATGCAGCACCGTGGTCCACCGGCGGCGTCACCTGAGCTGATCGACCGGAAGCCTCGAGAGCGCCTCGTAGTCCGCTCCGTCTACAGCCGCGTCGGCGGGGTCGTCTCTCGGGATCGACTTCCCGTCTCGCAGCAGATCGAGTGGAATGACGTTCGCCCGCGTTCCCTCCAGCGTGCGGACCTCGCGGCCGAACGGAGCCGAGGACCACATCACGGTCCCCCGAGTGAACGCGATGAGCACCCCGCCATCGTCGCCCTCGACCAGGAACGTCAGCTCGACGCGGACGCCGTGGCGTTCGTAGCCGGTCCCGCCGTCTCGTCGTGCCGA
>Ga0126383_10002574_pt1 | contig 11751 bp, 4 predicted proteins | sample PanSoiMetPlot_35_FD_96882 | JGI IMG/M metagenome (GOLD analysis project Ga0126383, IMG submission 96882) | Tropical forest soil microbial communities from Panama - MetaG Plot_35 | ecosystem: Environmental > Terrestrial > Soil > Tropical forest > Bulk soil | place: Panama | collected 2016-02-17
CCGCTGCCGAATCAGCGTATTAAGATGCAGATTTTTAGAATACGTCAATACAGGCGGAACGTGCACAGGGAAGAGTGCTGAAAATCAATTCCAGCAGGCAAGTTGGAAGATTTTCGCGCCCTCTCGAGAAGAATGGCGATGCCTTTTTGGTGCAGCCCAGCATCTCAGCCAGATGTGTCAGAACTCAGTTAAACAATAGAATCCTCCAGACTGCTGCCTACTCCGCCACCACCATTAGCGAGATGTCGTGCGATCGGATGTGCTGGCACAAATGCGGCAGTTCCCAATTCCGCCTTGCTCGGCGGCGGCAAATCCAGGCATTTCAGCACGCTGAGCGCCGAGCGATCACTGACAGCAAGACGGTCCAATATCTGGATGCCTGGGGCTATCGCGAGTGGTTTAATTTGCCGGGCTTCGCGGCAGGTCCTGCCCGTCAGTGCATCTGCCGGGGATCTTCCGATCGGGTGCAGATTGTGGGGTGGCTGTAGGAAAGAATCGGTTTAGGCAGTTCTAGCGGCCGTGGAACTAGTGTTTTTATACTATGACCACATTGGATAAAAAGCGATAAGCTGGTGGACCGATTTGGGCGCGAGTCGAGAGATGGGATCGATCGCGCCTCTTCGCCTGGAAATGCTTTCAAACGCAACTTATGGTAGCGGCCGGTGGTTGACGGCCACCGTCGTGTTTCTATTTGTCTCCGCGATATACCTGTTTGCATTGCCTCAGCCTAATGTTTTCTACGCTGTCATCGTACTGCTGCACGTGCTTGGCGGGCTGCTGGCCGCGTTGCTTGTTATTCCGGTCCTGAGAAAAAGTCTTCGCGGTGGAATGAGTTTAAAGCTGATCGCCTGGCTGCTGCTGGCCGCGGGTGCGATGGTTGGAATCGCACTCATCTATACGGGCACACCACGACATGACTGGAATTGGCTTTATCTCCACGCTGTTCTCTGTGCGGCGGCGGTCGGGACCCTGCTGGCTGTCTGGGCTGGCAAACGCGGCTGGTTTGGCGCAGGCAGCCTCGCGACGGCTGCGCGCCTTGTGATTTGTTTCGTCCTGCTGGCTGGCCTCGGGTCAGGCTGCTGGTATTTGCGAGCAGCACGCTGGCAAAACAGTGCAGTTATCGCGAATCCACCGGACTCGCCTGCCGCTATGGAGGGTGAGGGTGACGGCCCGCAGGGACCATTCTTCCCCAGTTCCGCGCAGGTGTATGGCGGGCAGAAGATTCCCAGCAAATTTTTCATGGAATCGGACTCATGCAAGCGCTGTCACGAGGATATTTACAAGCAGTGGTACAGCTCGGCGCACCATTTTTCGTCGTTTAACAATCAGTGGTATCGCAAGAGCATTGAGTACATGCAGGATACGATCGGCACGCGGCCGTCCAAGTGGTGCGGGGGCTGCCACGATCCAGCCGTACTTTATGCGGGCAAGATGGACCGGCCGATCAAGGAATTTGTGCATGCCCCGGAGGCGCAGGCTGGTCTGGGGTGCATGATGTGCCACTCGATCGCGCGTGTGAAGAGCACCATGGGGCAGGGCGACTTTTATTTGGAATACCCCAAGCTGCACGAACTGGCGGCGAGTAAGAGCCCCCTCGTACGCCGGTTGCACGATTTCATGGTCAACCTGAATCCGGAGCCTCACCGGCGCGTGTTCCTGAAGCCGTTCATGCGCAATCAGACTGCCGAATTCTGCTCCGCCTGCCATAAAGTGCACCTGGATGTGCCGGTTAATCATTACCGCTGGATTCGTGGATTCAACGAATACGACAATTGGCAAGCCAGTGGAGTCTCCGGGCAAGGGGCGCGCTCTTTCTATTATCCACCCAAGGCGTCCGAATGCGCTGATTGCCATATGCCCCTGGCGCCATCGAACTATGCCGGCAATGTCCGCGGATTTGTCCATTCTCATCGCTTTCCGGCCGCAAATACCGCAATTCCAACCGCGAATGAAGATGCCGAGCAATTGAAGATCACCGAAGATTTTCTGAAAAGCGGGGTGATGAGCGTGGACATCTTTGCGCTTTCGCCGGAGGGCACCTCCCGCAAAGCAGTTCCCATGGCACAGACCGATCTGAACACAACATTTGCCGTGGGCGAGGAAGCGGAAGCCCGGATCACTCCCGCTGGAAGCACAGAGGTTCGTCCTGTCACTGCACCACTAAATCGCGTTCACCCCACCGTGCTTCGCGGTGATACGCTTCGCATTGATGTCGTCGTGCGTACCAAGAAACTCGGCCACTTCTTTCCAGGCGGCACCGTCGATGCCTACGACACGTGGCTTGAACTGAAAGCCACCGACGACAAAGGCCAAACCATCTTCTGGAGCGGCCGGGTCGAGGACAACGGCAAGGGGCCGGTCGAAAAGGGCGCGCACTTCTACCGCTCACTGCAGGTGGATGATCACGGTAATCCCATCAACAAGCGGAATGCGTGGGCAACCCGCGCGGTTGTATATGTGCATTTGATCCCTCCCGGAGCGGCCGATACGGTTCACTACCGCCTGCACATACCTGACAATTCGGGAAACAAGATCACGCTACAGGCGCGCCTTTGTTACCGTAAGTTCGCCTGGTGGGGTACCCAGTTTTCCTTCGCGGGAGTGCCCGATCCGAAGCAGTCCAAGCCAGACATTACCGCTGACCACGACGACACCAGGTTCGTCTTCAACGGCTCGCTCCGTGGCGTATCGGCGAAGCAAGAAAAAATCCCTGACGTGCCAATCGTGGCAATGGCAGAAGACGCGGTCGTATTGACTGTACTGCCACACACTTCTCCTGTGCCTCCGCCGAAAGTCGTATTGCAGGCCGACGATTGGCAGCGTTGGAACGACTATGGCATTGGACTCCTCTTACAAGGCGATTCCAAAGGGGCCGAGTCGGCATTCGCGAAAATTACCGAGATCGATCCCAACCATCCCGATGGCTGGGTCAATATCGGACGCGCCGCGGTTCAGGAAGGCGATGTGGACCGCGCCCGAACGGTGCTGGCACGGGCCCTGGCACTTGCCCCCGATCTTGCCCGTGCGAATTACTTCTATGCGCGTGTGCTGCGCTTAGAGGGGAAATACGACGAAGCCGCAGTTCATTTGCGCAAGGTAATCGCCCAGTATCCCCGCGACCGCGTGGTGCGCAATGAATTGGGCCGAATTTTGTTTCTCGAGCGGCGATACCGCGATGCCATCGGCCAATTTAACGCCGCGCTGGAGGTCGACCCCGAGGACCTCGAGGCTCACTACAATCTCATGCTCTGCTACGAAGGGCTGGGCGACGAGAAGCAGGCGCACGAACACCAGATTCGGTACTTACGGTTCAAAGCGGATGAAGCTTCGCAAACCATTACCGGACCCTATCGCCAGCTGAATCCTGAGGACAATAATGAGCGCCAGCCAATTCATGAGCACGTGTCGGTGCCGCTGCCGGGAATTGCCCAAGCACAGGTACCCGGCGCCGGTACCGGCCACTCGGCCGAGCGGACCTCGGCACACGCGGGTATCTCCTCCAGCGGGGGCTCCAGGTAATGAATTGCTTCACCAAGTCGCTTACAGTTACTTGCCGCTCCTGCCAATCAGCGCCGTATTCACGCGTTAACCGCAGGCTTACGCCGTGGGCCATTTTCCTCCGCTGTTTCGTGGCCATTGGCGCGGTGGCTGTCTTCGTGATCCTGGGAAGGGTTCCCGCCCAGGCACAGCACATCACCTTCCGCGATGTCAGCGCTCAGGCCGGCATCCGCTTCGTACACAACAATGGCGCATTCGGGAAAAAGTATCTGCCGGAGACTATGGGGCCCGGCTGTGCCTTCATCGATTACGACAACGATGGTTATCCCGACATTCTGCTGGTCAATGGCGCGGATTGGCCCGCTCATCCGAAGATGGGGCCGACCACGCCGAAGCTCTATCACAACAACCATGATGGAACCTTTAGCGATGTCACCCGCAAGGCCGGTCTGGCCATTTCCCTCTACGGCCTGGGGATTGCGGTCGGCGATTACGATAACGACGGCTTCGACGATATCTTCATCACGGCCCTCGGCCAGAGTCATCTTTTCCACAACAACGGCAACGGCACGTTTTCCGATGTAACCAAGTCGGCGGGACTGTGGGGGCCGAGTGAATTCTCCACCAGCGCAGCCTGGGTGGATTACGACCGCGATGGCAAGCTCGATCTGGTGGTATCGAATTACGTTCAGTGGTCGATAGCGGATGACCTCTTCTGCACGCTCGACGGCAGGCACAAGTCGTATTGCACGCCGGAATCGTATAAGGGGACCTCGGCGAGGCTTTGGCACAACCTGGGCAAAGGCAAATTTGAAGATGCCACAGAGAAATCCGGCTTGAAAGACTCCACCTCGAAGAGCCTGGGCATTGCGATTCTTGACTATAACGATGACGGATGGCCCGACATCCTGATAGCGAACGACACGCAGCCGAATAAGCTTTATCTGAACAAGCACGATAAGACATTTGAAGAGCGTGGCGTCGCCGCTGGAATTGCATTCAGTGAGGATGGCGTGGCGCGCGCCGGGATGGGCGTCGATGCCGCTGATTACGATCACTCCGGTCATCCCAGCATCCTGATCACAAATTTCGCGAACCAGATGATTTCGCTCTATCACAACGAAGGCAACGGCCTATTTGTGGATGAGGCACCGCGCTCGGAAGTGGGGCGCGCAACGCTTCTTACGCTCGGCTTCGGATGCTTCTTCTTCGATTTTGACAATGATGGCTGGGCCGATATCTTTGTGGCCGACGGGCATATTGAAAACGAGATCGAACGCGTGCAGAAGCGCGTCAGCTACGCCGAACCCCCGCATCTTTTTCAAAATCTCGGAGGCGGACGGTTCAAAGAAGTAACCGATGAGATGGGTGCGATCTTCGCGGCGCCCAAAGTGGCCAGGGGTGCGGCGTACGCTGATATTGATAACGACGGTTTTCCAGATTTGCTGATTACGACCAACGCTGGTCGCGCGTATCTGTTTCGCAATGAAGGCGGAGTCAATCACAGCTTGCGCATTAAGCTGGTGGGCACCCAATCCAACCGCGACGGGGTAGGCGCAGTGGTGCGCGTTTCCTCCGGCAACGTCCGGCAATCGAAGACCCTTAAAAGCGGCTCCAGTTACCTGTCTCAAAGCGAGTTGGTGCTGACGTTCGGATTAGGCACGACCACGAAGGCCGATTCGGTCGAAGTCGAATGGCCAAGTGGCCGGCTAGACAAGCTATCGAATCTAGCGTCCGACCAGACCATTACCGTGCAGGAAGGAAGGGGTCTGGCCTCGGGGAGACCCTATAGCAAACAGCGATCTGTGCCCAATCGCCTGCAAGCTAGACGTTGAGAAAAGTTTTCGCCTTCCTTCTACGATAGACTGTCTGCTTGATGAGATCGGCTTCGGGAATTCGAATCGCTCTCGTGTCTTGGTTTGCGTTGGCACTCGTCTCAGCTGCGCCGGAAGCAAAACCCGCGGGTCCGGTCATCGAGGCGGCTCGCTTGAATAATCTGGGCGCAGCCTACATGAACCAGCAACTATTTGAGAAAGCTCTGAAGGCTTTTGAACAGGCGTCGGCCATCGATTCCAAACTGGTGACCGCCCGTGTGAATCAAGCTATTGCGCTGGGGAACCTGCAACGCGTAGAGGCCGCCACCAAGATCCTCCAGGAGACGATCAAAGAAAATCCTAAAGATCCTTACGCCTGGTACAACCTCGGCATGTTGTACAAGAACTCCGGCGTTCCGCAAGCTGCGGTCGACGCATTCCAGAGAGTTACCGAGATCGATCCCACAGATGCCGATAGCTGGTACATGTTGGGCAGCTCGTATCTGCAGGCCAAGCAGCTTGCGCAAGCCGAGGAGGCATTCCAGCACGCGCTGAAATTAAATCCTCTGCATGCCTCGGCAGAATTCGGACTTTCGCGCGCGCTGCAGGAGTCGGGCGAGATACCTCAGGCCCGGACACACCTTGTCCGCTTTCAATACATCACGAAAAATAAGCTGGGCGCGCCCATGAGCCTCGCCTACGGCGAACAGGGTAAGTACTCGCGGGCGGAGGAGTCGCCCGCGGTAGTGTTCGAAGCCCCCCAGCAGATTCCAGTCAAGTTCGTGGATGCTACCCATCAGGCAGGGTTGATTTCGAATCCCTCTTCCGCAGCCTCGAGTGCAGCTCTCGATCTTCCTCGCAGTCTAGGTCCCGGCGCCTGTTTCCTCGACTATGACGGCGACGGCAAGCTGGACATCTTCGTTGCCGACAATGGTGGCCAAGGCGGAATGTCTTTGTACCACAACCTCGGCGCCGGCAAATTTGAGGATGTTACTAAGAAGGCGGGCATTAATCCGACCGTGCACGGCATCGGCTGTACCGCAGGCGACTATGACAACGATGGCGCGGTTGATTTGGCGGTCAGCACCAACGAGGGTGTGCTCCTATTCCATAACCAGAACAACGGCACATTCAAAGAAGCGGGCATAGGGGCAAAGGTTCTGGCTAACAAAGGGAATCTTGGGGTTACCTTCATTGATTACGATCACGACGGCGACCTCGATCTTCTCCTCACTCGCGGCGGCAATCAGGCGAATTGGGGTCAGATGTTCAGGAACAATGGGAACGGAACCTTCACCGAGGTCACCCAGCAGATCGGCATCGAAGACGTTGCCTCCTCCGGCGCGGTAAGTGCGACTGGAACCGACTACAACAACGATCGTGCCGTGGACATTCTGGTGCCAGACCTCGGCCCCACGATCTTGGAGAACCCGCGCGAGGGAAAGTTTCCCGCGCGCAAACTGTGGGCCGCTCCCATGCCCGCTCCCGTCAGGGGTGTCGCCGTACTCGACTTCAATCACGATGGTTGGATGGACACAGCCTTCACGCATAACGGGTGGACGAACGGCTCGGGGGTAACTTTATGGCGGAACGACGGTGGCAAACGGTTCGACGCAGTCGAATTTCCCAAGACGGAATGGCTGAACGGCTGGGGTATCGCCGCTTTGGACTACGACAACGATGGTTGGATTGACATCGCGGCAGTCGGCGAGACCAAAGACCACAAGGGCGAGATCAGGCTCTTCCGCAATCTCGGCTTCGGCGGGTTCAAAGACGTCACCGCCGAGGTCGGCCTCGACAAAATTCAAGTCCAGAACCCCCGCGCTTTGATTACCGGAGATTATGACGGCGATGGTGCCACCGACCTACTCATTACACAAAACAATGGACCAGCTGTGCTGCTGCGGAATGAGGGAGGAAATAAGAATCACTGGCTGAAGTTGTCGCTGAAGGGGCTTAGCGATAACAAGAGCGCGATCGGAACTAAAGTCGAGGTGTTCGCAGGTGGCAATCGCCAGAAGTGGGAGATCGCGGGATCAAACGGCTATTTGGGCCAGAACTCGACCGAGATCGTTGCCGGCCTCGGCCAAGCCACACAGGCCGACGTCGTGCGCATGCTGTGGCCCACAGGAGTACTCGAGGACGAGATTGAAATCCCCGCCGACCACGAGAAAAACATTCTCGAGATCGACCGGCGCGGGAGCTCCTGCCCGACGCTGTTCGTATGGGACGGCCACCGCTATTCGCTAGTTGGCGACATGATCGGAGCAGCGGTCGTGGGACACTGGATTTCGCCGGGACAGCGCAATATTCCTCGACCTACCGAGTACATGAAGATTGACCGACATGTGATCGAGGAAAAGGCCGGCAAGTTGAGCTTCCGCTTTATGGAACCGCTTGAAGAAGTCGTTTATCTCGATCAGGTTCAACTCCTCGCGGTGGATCACCCGAGGGACGTCGAGGCTTATCCCAATGAGTATTTCGCGAGCAGCCCGCCGTATCCGCGGTTCAAAGTTGTTTTCAACAAAGATGGTCGGCCGCCGGCAGGGGCTTGGGATGATCACGGTCACAATCTGCGGCCGGATTTGATGGCCCATCGTTATGTCGGCGACTACGAATTATTGCCGTTTACCGGATTCACAAAACTGCACAATCTCGAACTCGATCTGGGCGAGCCGTATCAGGGCGGCCCATTTTGGCTGCTAATGCACGGCGAGATCGAATATTTCACGGCAACTGGCATGTACGCAGCCGATCAGGCAGGACTTCAACCTATCGCACCTTATGTTGAAGCGCTCGGCGCGGACGGCAAATGGAAGCGCGTCCTCGATGATCTGGGCTTTCCCGCTGGCGGCCCACGCACCATGACCGCTGATCTTACGGACAAGTTGCCGCTAGGAACCAAGCGGCTCCGCATTTGGACCAATTTGCAGATCTACTGGGACAGTATTTTGATCGACCGCGCCAGGCAGAATTATCCGGTACGGCTGATCGAGGTCCCCCTCACAGGCGCCGATCTACGCTTCCATGGTTTCCCGCTGAAAATTGAAGGGACGCCGCCAGGGAACGTCAAATACGTTTACGAGAACGCCAGCGCAACCGGCCCCTACACTCGGCCGGCAGGCGCGTACACCCGCTACGGAGATGTGCTTCCACTGGTTTCAAAGTTCGATGACCGGCTGGTCGTGCTTGGCTCAGGCGACGAGGTAGCTCTGGAGTTTGACCCGGTGCGGCTTCCTGTGCTTCCTCCCGATTGGACTCGTGACTATTTCTTCGTGGCCCACGGATACGAGAAGGACATGGATTTCTACGCCTTCGATCCAACCAGCGTGGAACCGCTTCCCTTCCGTGATATGGGTAGCTACCCCTATCCCAAGCAGTCATACCCATGGAATGATCTGCACTTGAGGGATTGGCTCGAGTACAACACGCGATATCTGTCGGGGAGGGAGGCTAGCGGATACTCGTTCACGTACCAAAGCAAGTAGAGGCCTTGGCACCTCCGGCGGCCGGATTTCGACTGAATCGCTTCAATCCCCATTGACAGCGGTTGGCGATTCATAATCCAATACGCCTTTCATGGCAACCCCATCGACTACAGCTGCTGCGACCTCCAGTCCGCGACTTCGGCGGGCTTTAACCTTATGGGACCTAATTCTCTACGGCGTGATTGTCATCCAGCCGGTCGCGCCCATGTCCGTCTTCGGCGTGCTAAGCGAGCGCGGACGGGGGCACGTGGTGACCACGATCCTTATCGCCATGGTGGCTATGCTATTCACCGCCGTCAGCTATGGCCGAATGGCGCGGGCTTATCCCAGCGCAGGGTCGGCGTTTACCTATGTAGGGCAGGAGATCAATCCCGCGCTGGGATACGTGACTGGTTGGAGCATGGTGATGGATTACATGCTCAATCCGATCATCTGCATCGTGTGGTGCAGTCAGCAGGCGCATGTGTTTGCTCCGAATGTTCCTTACTGGATCTGGGCGATTTTCTTCGCGCTGGTATTCACCGGACTCAACGTTCAAGGTGTAAAAACATCGGCTCGAGTGAACTCCGGACTCGCCGCGGCAATGGGCATCGTGATTGCAATTTTTTTCGTGACTGCCGCCCGCTACATCTTCGGCCAGCCGCATCAGGGAGCGGCGTTCTTCACGCGCCCGTTTTACGACCCTGAACTATTTAATGCGAAAGCCGTGCTGGGCGGCACGTCCATCGCAGTACTAACATACATCGGTTTTGACGGGATATCGACGCTTTCCGAAGAGGCGGAGAATCCACGTCGAAATATCCTGCTGGCCACGGTACTGACGTGTTTCGTCATCGGCATTCTTTCCGCGGTCGAGGTCTATGCCGCACAATTAATCTGGCCTGCTTCGCAGCCGTTTCCCAACGTGGATACCGCCTTCGTACACGTCGCCGGGCGCGCCTGGGCACCGATGTTCGCCATTGTCGGATTTACCCTGCTGGTTGCGAATTTTGGCTCGGGCATGGGTGCGCAGATCGGGGCCGCGCGGTTGCTCTTCGGCATGGGGCGCAGCAATGCTTTGCCAAAGGGATTTTTTGGCGCAATCGATCCCAAGCACCATGTTCCGCGGAATAACGTCATTTTCGTCGGTGCCGTTGCCCTCGCAGTAGCGCTGCTGGTGACCTACGGCCTGTTCAGCTACGGCCTGGGTGCGGAAATGCTGAACTTTGGAGCGCTGATCGCTTTTATGGGTGTGAATCTTGCTGCCTACAAACGTTATCAAGTAGGCGCATCAAATTCCTCACTCACGAGATTGGTAATTCCGGCGGTAGCCGCCATCGTTATCGCCACACTGTTGTGGGGAAGCGGGTCAGTGGCCTGGATTGTGGGGGGGGCCGGCTTGTGCGCTCTAGCCATCGCCGCTCCACCCATGGCAGGGTTCGTGATCTGCTTTTTCCTGTGGTGGCATCTGAGCACCCCGGCCAAAATTGCGGGTGTAGTCTGGATGGCGGTTGGAATAGGCTTTGGAGCCTGGAAGACACGTGGGTTCCGCGGAAATTTGATCAATTTCGAGCTGCCAACGGAGGACGCGGAAGCCTGAATGTAGTTACAACAAAACCTCCGCGACGTTGTTCGCCCTCCCGGCTGCCTCAAATTTCAAAACTATCCGAGACAAGCGTACAGCATTCACTCCGCGTTCCATCCCCTGATTTCTACCACCGGCTTTGCTCCCCCCAATTCGCTGGCACGATAGGTTGCCGTAATTTCACGCTTCTCTCCAGGCATTAAGGACAGGTAATTGTCTTGCCACACGACGGGCAGGATTTCCTCCCCGCCTTTGCCCTTGTCAACCTTCAAGCGAATGAAAAATGCCAGGTTCCTGCTCGGATTCACGAGCGTTACGTGAGTAACACCTTGGTCTCCCTCTCGCTCGCTTCGGCTGGACAGGTTCACGCGTACCTTCGGCAACTGCTGCAATGCTGTGTAGTCGGCATAGGTTGCAGTCGGAGTCGTGTACCAGGTTGAGCGTGCCCAATCCAGTGACTCGGCCACCGTGGATAGCCAATAGAAATTCGAACCAACGATCTTTCCCGTCGAATCCTCGACGGTCAATCTCAGGAAATAGGTCGGGCTCAATCCCTGAATTTCAGGCAGCTCGAAGATTTTATTCGTGCTGTCGGCGGCAGCGTTCACCGTTTCTTCTTTGGAGAACTTCTCGCTCATGTCCAGGTTGAAGACTTTGGCAGTGAGCGTGAGATTACTGGCATCCTGGTACTGGCTGCTCACCAGCCACACCGAATGGTCGTCGTAGCCGTACATGGGATTGAGAGGCTGCATGGCCTTCTTTGCGCCAAAATAGCCGCCACCCGGCCGCAAGTAATAGTCGTACAGGTGCCAGATTACCGAGGGCCATGCATTATTCAACATCCACTGAATGACGCCCGTAGACGTGTACTTGTTGCGACTGTAGCCCTCATACATGGCGCGAATGCCTTCATAAGTCATCAACTGCGACTTGAAAGCGAAGTCCCCGACATTTTCAGCTTTGCCGTAGCGCGCGTTGAGAGCCTCGCTGAACACGTGAATGTCTTTGAACGCTCCGCCCCCCGCGTGGTAGTTCCAGTACTCATCAACGGGCCACAGATGCTCCTTGGGTATGAACTTTTCCAGGCTCTCAAGCGGAGGGACGGCGGGGCCGGGACTGGTCTCGGTATTGAACCCGTATGCGCCACCACAGCCGCCTTGATTGCACGGCGTGGGCGATGGGTGGGCCTGAGTGTCGACGAGCCAGTAGGATGGAGCAACGTACTCATACGGTCCGGTCATCTTTACGCCGCTGGTGCCCGACTGACCCGCCAGCTTGGCGGTGGCAGACGACACGGTTGGATTTGGCCACAGCAGCTGCTTCTCGGTCTCCAAATACATTTGCTCGACATCGGGCGGCGGCGGGTTGTCGCTGCCGTTTAGCCACA
>Ga0126383_10002576_pt1 | contig 11742 bp, 9 predicted proteins | sample PanSoiMetPlot_35_FD_96882 | JGI IMG/M metagenome (GOLD analysis project Ga0126383, IMG submission 96882) | Tropical forest soil microbial communities from Panama - MetaG Plot_35 | ecosystem: Environmental > Terrestrial > Soil > Tropical forest > Bulk soil | place: Panama | collected 2016-02-17
CACAATGGCGCGCGTCTACGTTCTGGATCCCAACAAGAAGTTCGCACAATGCGCTTGAGTTTATCGCTTTTGCCATGGCTTGCCTATCCATCAGAAAAACGCGTTGACAAACCACATACCCGCAATCCGTGGTTGATTGATCGACTTCTGACACAGAACGCCCCACAACATTGGTGTTCATTCGTGTCTATTCGTGGTTAGAATTCGCCGATGGCTGCGGCTGACGACAGGCGTATGAGCACCCGCGCGACGGGCGTTGTCGGCATCGCCATTCTGTCGAGTCGCCTGCTCGGACTGATTCGCGAGATGGTGTTTGCCGCTTTGTTTGGCGCGGGCAGAAATCTCGACGCTTTTCTAATGGCGTTCCGTTTGCCGAATTTGTTGCGCGATTTGTTTGCCGAGGGCGCGCTTTCAACGGCATTCATCACTACGTTCTCGAAAAAGATTGCAGTCGAAGGCGATCGATCGGCCTGGCGCTTGGCGAACAAGGTCGCCACGCTCACGGCCGTGTTCATGAGCGTGGTCACGTTGCTTGGCATCGTGTTCGCGCCGCAACTGGTGGAGCTTTTGACGTGGGGCAGTTGGTCGCCGGACAAAACGGAGCTCACTGTCTTGCTCACCCGGATCATGTGGCCGTTCATGCTGCTGGTCTCGCTCGCCGCGCTGGTGATGGGAATGCTGAACGCGAAACATGTGTTCGGGCCGCCGGCCATGGCGTCGAGTTATTTCAATCTCGGTTCGATTATCGCCGGTGTGGCGATCGGTTACTGGATCGATCCGCATTTCGGCGCGCTCTCGCTCGTCGGTCTGGCGATTGGCACGCTCATCGGCGGCGGGTGGCAGTTGATCGGGCAATTTCCGTCGCTGTGGAAAGTCGGCTACAGGTTTCACCTCGATTTTCACTGGCGCGACGAAGGCGTGCGTACGGTGCTGACGTTGATGGGACCGGCAGTCATCGCCGCGAGCGCGGTACAGGTGAATGTGCTGATCAACAGCGGATTTGCGGCCAGTCTCGGCAACGGACCGGTGAGCTGGCTCAACATTGCGTTTCGCCTGATGCAATTGCCGCTGGGAATTTTTGGTGTCGCCATCGGCACCGTGACTTTGCCGCTCGTGTCGAAGAGTGCCGCGCTCGGGAACACCGCTGAGTTCCGCGCGATCCTTGCCCGCGGGATGCGCCTGGCGTTTTTACTGACGATTCCGTCGGCGATCGGGCTGTCAATGCTGGCCTCGCCGATCATTAGCGTTATTTATCAGCACGGACGGTTCACGGCCGAAATGACGCGGCAAACGGCGGGTGCGCTGCAATATTATGCGATCGGCCTCGTTGCGTATGCGGCGTTGAAAGTGTTGACGCCTGCGTTTTACGCGGTCGGCAAACGCAACACGCCGATGGTAGTAAGCTTTCTCGCCATCGGTGCGAATCTGTTTCTCAACTGGCTGTTCACGTTCCGGCTCGGCTGGGGACACCGCGGCCTGGCGTTTTCCACCAGCCTCGTGGCGACGATCAACTTTCTTTTGCTTTACGCGCTGATGCGCCAGCATACGCGCAGGCTTGAAACGCGCCAGATGCTGATCGGGCTCGCAAAAATTTTCGTTGCTGGCGTCGTGCTGGCTCTCGTTTGCGGAGCGGCGAATTATCTGTGGCTGGATGCGTGGTCGGACATGCGGTTTTTCCAGAAGCTGGCGATACTGCTCGCAACGATTGCAGTTGCCGGAGCCGCATTTTTTGGCGCGGCGTTTCTTCTGCGCATCAGCGAGGTGCAGGACATCATTGATGTTTTTCGGAAGAAGGTGCGAAGGTTGTAGAGGCATTTGTGACAAACGCCGGTGGCGAACCATTGGGCGCTTGGCGCAAGCGCCCCTACAACGTACGCTGTATTCATGGCTAACCGGCCACCGCGTCTGGACCGGATATTTCAGCATTACGACCCGCCGCTGTATTTTGTGACGTTCAACACCTACAAGCGCCAAAAGCTTCTCACGAACACTCATGTGCACAACGCGCTGATTTGTTTCTCTCACCAAGGCGAAGTGCTGGGAATTGGGCGTTATGTCATCATGCCAGACCATGTTCATCTGTTTGTGCGCGGGAATCTCGATTTCGCGCTGAGGCATTGGGTGCGAATGCTCAAGCGGGTTCTATCCAGAGTAATTGCGGTCGCACCACCGCACTGGCAGAAAGGCTTTTTCGATCATTTGATTCGTCATAGTGAGAGTGATGTTGAGAAATGAGAATACGTGCGACAGAATCCGGTGCGGGCAGAATTGGTCGCAGCCGCCGAAGGATGGCCGTGGCATGGCGAGATCGTGAGACTCGAAGCCCGATCGGTGTAGAGGCGTTTGTGTCAAACGCCTCTACTAGCCCAGCGCCTGATCGAGATCAGCGATCAGGTCGTCGGCGTTTTCGAGGCCGATGGACAAGCGCAACAGGCCTTGGGGCGACGTTGTACAAGGACCTTCGATGGACGCGCGATGCTCTATCAAGCTTTCCACGCCGCCCAGGCTCGTCGCCCGGATGAAAATTTTGGTGTTCGCCGCGACCGACATTGCTGCATCGTAGCCGTCCTTCACTTCAAACGAAAGCATCCCGCCAAACAGCTTGCCCTGAGCGCTAGTCGAATGGGCGGACATCTGCCTGGCCGCGACCTTATGTCCCGCGTGCGACGGCAAGCCGGGATAATGCACGCGCGCCACTTTTGCGTGTCGGGCGAGGAACTCCGCGACTTTCATCGCGTTCTCCGAATGCGCGCGCATTCGCCACGGCAACGTGCGCATACCGCGCAGGATCAGCCAGCAATCGAAAGGCGAGGGGACGGCACCGCCCTCGTACTGGATACTGCGGATCCGCTGGAAGAATTCATTGTCACTTTTTGCAACGACAATTCCCCCAAGAACATCGCAATGTCCGCCGAAATATTTCGTGGTCGAATGCAGGATTAAATCGGCGCCGAGATCGAATGGCCGTTGCAGCACCGGCGCCCATGTATTGTCGCAAACACAAATCGTGCCGTTGTCGCGGACGATTTCGGCGACGGCCGCGAGATCGACAATTTTCAACAATGGATTGGATGGCGTTTCAGTCCAGGCCAATTTTGTATTCGGCCGCAGCGCTTTCTTTACCGCGGCGAGATCGCTCATGTCCACGAAATCAGCTTGAAGTCCCCAGCGCACGAAGATTTCGCGAATCAATCGCGACGTGCCGTAGTACGCATCAACGTGCGCAAGGACGTGATCGCCCGGCGAGAGCGCTTGCAAAATCGACATGGTCGCGCCGGTTCCAGAGGCGAATGCCGCGGCTGTTTCGCCGCCTTCGAGCATGCTCACGCCGCGCTCGAGCGCCTGACGATTTGGATTGTCGTTGCGCGTATACATGAAGCCCCGCCAGTAAGTGCCTTCGATGTCGCGCTCGAACGTGGTAGAAAGATAAATCGGGGCGGCTACCGACCCGGTGGCGGGATCAACCGCGTGTCCCGCGTGAACAGCTACAGTTTCAATTTTCATTTGTGGACATTAACGAGTTTCGCCAGCGTTTGTCGATCTTTGCTGCGGATAGTCTGAGGAGCGCATGCGTCTCGCGTGTTGATTGGAAAGCCTGGCCGTTGCTTCGGATCCGTTGCAGCGGCGTTAGCGCCGAAAGGATCTTCTGGAGCTGTGACCAAAAATGCCGCCTATCCCTCTGGAAAAGTCCGCGATCGCGAGACGCGCTCACCAGCACCCGAGACGGGTGCGCTACCCAAACCTTCGAATGTCGCCACGCGTATGTCCTGAGCGCCAAAGGCGCATCATTGTTAGCCTGGGGCAACACCCCAGGCGATACTAAACAGATCACGTCGCCGCACACCAAAGTTTCGCAGTTGACGACGCCACACGACCGGCGCAAATAGCAGCTTTCCCATGGAGACCGAGAGCTGCGCTGATGCAGCGATTCACACCATTTACGATGACGAAGTTTTCTTGATGGCTTGCGAACAGTTTCGCGTCATCGCCGATTATCTGAACATCGACAGGGATGACCGGGAATGGGCGACGTACCCCAAACGCGCCATCGCGGTGACGCTGCCCGTGCACATGGATGACGGGAGTACGAAAGCTTTCCAAGGGTACCGTGTGCAACATCACATCGCGCTGGGTCCGACCAAGGGCGGCACTCGCTTCGCTCCTTCGCTTTCTATGGGCGAAACGGCCGCGCTGGCAATGTGGATGAGCTGGAAATGCGCCCTGGCTCAGTTGCCGTACGGCGGCGCGAAGGGCGGCGTAGCCGTTGATCCTACAAAATTATCGCGGACTGAACTCGAGGCCGTGTCGCGCCGTTACATGCAAGAAATGATTCCGTTCGTAGGGCCGCACACCGACATCATGGGCCCGGACATGGGCACCAACGAACAGATCATGGCGTGGTTCATGGATACCTACTCCGTTTATATGGGCTACGCGGTCAATGAAATCGTCACCGGCAAACCCGTCGCCATCGGCGGGACCGAAGGCCGGCGCGAAGCTACCGGGCGGGGCGTGGTGTATCTCGTCGAGCGCGCGATGAGCATGCTGAAGATGGATCCGGAAAAATGCACCGCGATTGTGCAAGGATTCGGCAACGTCGGTTCGGTCGCGGCTCTTTCGCTTGCTTACAAGAGCGCCGTCAAAGTCGTCGGGATCAGCGATCATACCGCAGCGATTTACAATCCGAAGGGCATCGATGTTAAAGCAGCCGAACAGCACATGTTGAAGAAGGGTAACCTGCGGGCGTTCGCCCAGGATTATCATGTAAATCCTAACGAGTTTCTCACGCTGCCGTGCGAGATTCTTGTTCCGGCGGCAGTTGATCGCGTGATTACCGGAAAAAATGCCGGGCAGCTCAAGTGCCGCATCCTTGCCGAAGGCGCAAACGGCCCCACGACGCCTGATGCAGATCTGATTCTCGACCAGCGTTGGGACGAAGTCTTCGTCATACCCGACATTCTGTGTAACGCGGGCGGCGTGATCGTTTCATACTTCGAATGGGTACAGGGTTTGCAGGCGTTTCTGTGGTCGGAGATGGAAGTAACCGACAAACTTTTCCGCATCCTCGAACATTCGTTTGCACAGGTGATCAGGCGCGCGAAGGACCACAAGGTGTCGCATCGGACAGCGGCGATGGCCATCGGTGTGGAACGCGTCATCAAGGCCAAACAAGTGCGCGGCTTGTTCCCATGAGCGGTTGTTGTAGCCGCGCCCTTGTAGGGCGTTGATCAAGAACCCAGACGGCGCACAGCGCCCTGGCTACAGTCCCGTGCGATATGTAATACGGACCGATGAAGTTTTCGCACTCTGAGGAAAAACGAGACGGCCAGCAGCTCGATGTTTTGATTAATGAAGAGAATGGCCTTCGAATCATCGTTTCGCGTCTCGGCGCGCAATTGATCAGTCTGGCGCGAGTGGATGAAGCCGGGAATTGGATCGGCTTCCTCTACCGCGACGACGATGTGTCGGTGCCATCACAAGGCTGGGCGAGTCACGCCACCGTGATGGGTTATCATATTCACCGGCTCAAGAACGGCCGGAGTCTATACCGCGGACACGAGATCAAGGGCGGCACCCACGGTTTTCTTCGCTCGAAAACATGGCATCTCACCGGTTCTTCCACCGAGGGGAGCGGCGCTTCGTTGAAATACCAGATTAGGACGGAGGATTTCTCCCCAAGCGAATATCCGCTGAAGGTCGGCGTGGACCTCACTTATCAGATCGAGACCAACAAACTGGGTGTGCTGTTCGAATTTCGAAATCATGAACCGGAGCTGACGGCGCACGTGTCGTTCGGATTGCATCCCGGCTTCGGCGCGACTTCGTTTGAAAGCTTTCACCTGCAAATGCCGCGCGGTTGTTATCGACGATATTTTTCGCCGGGCAATTTTCTCTCCGGGCAAACGCGCGACATCGAGTTTCCGGGTGGCGAAATGCCATTTTCAAAAGACGAATTGCCCGGCGCGCTCCTTCTTGAGCTGATAAACGTTCCGAGGCCGCGATTTTTCTTCGTGGACCCGCCGAGCGGGCGTTGGGTGATGATGGATCTTGCCGATGTTCCTTATATGACGTTGTGGTCGGACGGCGGTCCGTTTCTGTGCGTCGAGCCGTGCTGGGGCTTGCCCGATGCTCACGAACAGCGCGCGTTCGAGGAGAAGCAGGGAATCCAAAGGATCCCGCCCGGGGGCGAATTGCGCGCCTCGTTTGGCATTACTCCGCAATTGGCGTCGTGCGATTAGGTGGACAACCGACCACAGATCAGTGACATCTGACTACTGACCGCTTTTTCTCATGCCAGCCGCTTCGCTTCGCGCTCTTCTCGACCAAGCAATTGATTACGCGGGAATGTTCCCACCCTGCAGCCTGCCACTGCAACCAGCGTTGCAGAACCACGCGAACTATGTGCATTCGCCCGAAGCATGGATGCTGAACGGATTCGTTTTGCCGGTCGAACAATTCGATGCGGCAAGACAGTTCCTTGCGAATTTCGATCCTTTGCATCCGCTGCGCGTCGCCGCCCTCGGACCGAAAACCACGACTGCGGATACCTTCATCGATGCGCTCGAAGACGCGGTCGCGGCGATTCGTTCATTCGCAAGATACGATGTCGACCTCGTTGTGATTAGTCATCTTGAGATGTTAGTGCCGGACGACGTTGATGCTGCTTCTCTCAAAAAGGCGAAGTCGATCACCGGTGATTTCCCGGCGTTTTGGGAAGCGCCGCCTGAGAGAGCGGAGCAAACCATTGCATTGATCGCGGAGCACAATTCCGACGAGGACGTGGCGAGCTTTGGTTACAAATTGCGCACCGGCGGAGTGACGGCGGATGCATTTCCAACGTCAGCGCAGATCGCGCGCGCCCTCGTCACACCGGACACACACGAGCTTCCGATCAAATTCACGGCGGGGCTGCATCATCCAATCCGACAATTTCGTGACGAAGTGAAAACAAAGATGCATGGATTTCTCAATGTGCTCGGGGCCGCAGTACTTGCGGCAGAGCATCAGTGGGATGCAGATCAGGCCGTCATGATGCTCGAGGATGAGGATCTGCGTTTATTTTCGTTCACCGACGACTTTTTCGCGTGGCGCGATTGGCAGATTGACGTCGAACGCCTGCAATACCGGCGCAAATTCGTCAGATCCTTCGGCAGTTGCAGCTTCGACGAGCCGCGCCACGATTTGCGCGTACTCGGATTGCTGTAGCGGCGGTCTATGACCGCCGATGGCTGCGACACGAGTTTGTAGCTTGCATTCTTGGATGCGCGATTTAGAAAGTTGCGCCGTTTAATTTTCGGCGCTCATAGAGCGCCGCTACAGCAAAAATGCCGCTCAAATCATTCATTGAAGTTTCACCGGATTCGCATTTTCCGTTGGAGAATCTTCCGTTCGGTGTTTTTCAGCCCCGCAGTCGCGGGGGCAAAGCACGCGTGAGCGTCGCGATTGGAGATTGGATTGTTGATCTTTCCGCACTGGAAGAGCTCGGTCATTTCCGGTCGTCAGAGTTTCAGAACGAAAAAGTATTCTCTGAGGATTCGCTGAATTCGTTTCTTGCGCTCGGGCGTCCGGCGTGGCGAAAGACACGCGATATTCTTCAGCATCTTCTCTCGGCGGATACGCCAACGCTGCGCGATGACGTACGGCTGCGCGAAAAGATTTTTCACGCGCAGAAGGACGTGGTGATGAAACTGCCGGCGCGGATCGGAAATTACACTGATTTTTATTCGTCGTATTATCACGCGCACAACGTCGGCACGATGTTGCGCGGCCCTGAAAACGCGCTGATGCCGAATTGGAAATGGTTGCCGGTCGCATATCATGGACGCGCCAGCTCGATCATCGTCAGCGGCACGGACGTTCGCCGTCCAAGCGGACAGACCAAGGTGCCGGATGCAGCCGCGCCGACATTCGGCCCGACCAAAAGCCTCGATTACGAATTGGAAATGGCGTTTCTCATCGGACCAGGCAATTCGTTAGGCGAACCAGTGCCGATTGACCGCGCCGCCGATCACATCTTCGGACTCGTTCTGATGAACGACTGGAGCGCGCGCGACATTCAGGCGTGGGAGTATCAGCCGCTCGGGCCATTTCTGGCGAAGAATTTCGCGACGAGCATTTCGCCGTGGGTCGTGACGCTCGAGGCGCTTGAACCCTTCAGGAGGCCGCTCCCGCCACAAGATCCGGAGCCGCTACAGTACTTGCGCGCGAAAAACGATTTCACATTCGATATTCAGCTCGAGGCGCGGCTCCAAACGTCATCGCTGCCCGCACCGCACGTCATTACGCGCACGAATTTCCAAAATCTGTACTGGAGCATTGCGCAGCAGCTTGCTCATCACACCGTTAACGGCTGCAACCTGGTACCCGGCGATTTGCTTGCGAGCGGCACAATTAGCGGAGCAACCGAGGAATCGCGCGGTTGCATGCTGGAATTGACGTGGCGCAGCGCGAATCCTCTGAAGCTGCCGAACGGTGAAACGCGCAAATGGCTAGAAGACGGCGATAGCCTAACGATCACCGGCTGGTGCGACGGTGACGGCTACCGGGTCGGTTTCGGAGAAATCGGCGGGCGTATTTTGCCGGCGGAGTGAGTTCGACGGCAAGCTCTGCGCGAGTCCATTGGCAAGCAAAGGTGGATCGGCTTGTCCTCAAGACGATGGCTGTTGATTCGCCGACGGCGCAGGATATCTGACGGCAAGGCCGCATGTCTTAGTCAACGCGTTCCACCGCACCATTACTGGCGCACAAATCTGGCCGCCTATTTGCTGCCAGGTTTCACGGCGGGGATTTTAGCGAGATCGGGCGGCAGTTTGTCGGCAGGAAAGGTCTCCACGTTCATTTCAATCAAGCTCACGAACGGGCAGCCGAAATCAGGTTTGGCTGCGCCGCTACGATCGACTATGACACCGACAGCCGAGACGTTCCCGCCGTGGGTGTGCACGATGTCGATAGCCTCCTGGACGCGTCCGCCACGAGTGACCACGTCTTCAACGACAACGAATTTCTCGTTGCGCGAAATTTGAAAAGCGCGGCGCAGAACCAGTTTACCTTCCTCTTTCTCGACAAAGATATGGCGTTTGCCTAACGATCGACCGACTTCCTGGCCGACGATGATTCCGCCGAGGGCGGGGGAAATAACTGTGTCGCAATCGAAATCGCGCAGCTTGTCAGCGAGCCATCCACAGACTTTGGCGGCGATGTCTGTGTGTTGAAGCAGCAGCGCGCATTGGAAATACTGGCGGCTGTGCAAACCGGAGCGCAAAACGAAGTGGCCGTCCAACAGCGCGCCGGTTTTGCGAAAAAGTGCGAGAAGATCTTCGCTCATCAGGGAAACGGTGGCCGCGGAGACCTGGCGACCGTCGAGTGCTTTCGGAGTCGGGAGCTTTTCTGAGTTGTGCGGAAGCATGGATGTAGCCGCGCCAGAGTCGTTTCAGTGACAACGCCGAAACCTGCACGCCACGCGCGTACGCTCCCCGGAAGCGGAACCATCTTACCCAGACGTATCATACGCGGTTGGCTCGGTGTCATCGGAGGCAGCAATCACTTCGATTTCCACATTGGCGCCCCTCGGCAGCGCGGAAACCTGGACTGTGGAACGGGCAGGGGGAGCTTGTTTCAAATATGAGCCGTATATCTCGTTTACCGTCTGGAAGTCGGCGAGGTTTGTGAGAAAGATCGTGGTTTTGACAATGCTGTCGAAGATCATTCCCTCAGCTCTCAAGATGGATGCGATGTTGTCCAACACTCGCCGGGTCTGCGTGGCAATATCGCCGGTAACGATTTGGCCAGACTTCGGATCGAGCGGGATTTGGCCGCTGCAAAAAAGGAAGCGTCCGCTGAGTACCGCTTGCGAATAGGGGCCGATTGCCGCCGGCGCTTCATTCGTGGAAATGATCTTCTTCATGTGGCCGATTGTAACTTGAATTCCAAGAGGCACAATGAGGGGCGTTCGCAGCATTTTGCATGGGAGGCGCACTTGCTCGCCGTAGCCTTGGCGAAGGCGGGTCATCTGTCGCCCGATGGCAAGCGTAGCGCTTGCCCTACAACCGCATTGCTGCATAGTGAACACTCCACGGCGCCGCGCAGCCTCGGCGCCATCACGGCTGGGTAGCTCAGTCGGCAGAGCAGTGGACTGAAAATCCACGTGTCGGCGGTTCGATTCCGCCCCCAGCCAGACTTCTCAAAAGCCGTCGGGGTGCCGCAAATTTTGCAGCTCGTCGATCTTCCCAAATACGCCGCAAAACAATGGCATCAGTTGGGAGTGGAAGAACATTAGGGAGTCGCACCCAGTATATGATCAGCCGCTGACAGTCGCGGTAATTCCAAGTAGTCCTAGCACCATCTGGCCGAGAGGGCGGATTGATGACGCAAGCAAACGGTAATGGGACGGCACAATTTTTCCGCGGACAGTACTCGGACGCTGCCGGAAGCTCGGTGTGAAGTTTGTTGCCTAATCGGTTTCGTTTGTTCAAGATCGACGGCATGCCTGAAGTTCAAGCGCCGCCGCCTTTGCCAAAATCGCAGCCGTGGTTTGGGCGACGTCATAGCACGATCCTTAAATTGCTCGGAGTTGGCGCGCTCGTTCTGGTGTTGCTGATTCCGCTGGCAATGATCACGGGTGTACTAAGCGAGCGATTGCAACGGCGGAATGAGGCCGTCGCCGACATCACTTCGTCATGGGGCAGGGAACAAAATGTAATCGGGCCGGTGCTCGGTATTCCGTATCAATACAAATTCAAGACGGTCAAAGAAATTCCTGCACCGGATGGAAAAGTAGAGCGTCGTGAAGTGGAAGAGAGCGCCACCGCAAACGCTTATTTCCTTCCCGAAGCGCTGAACGTTTCCGGTAACGTTCAGACACAAAAGTTGCATCGCGGGATTTATGAAGCGGTGGTCTATCGTGCCCAGACCGTTCTCTCAGGAAAATTTGCGCCGCCCGATTTTGGGCCGCTGAAGATCGATTTGAAAGATGTGCAATGGAAGGACGCGTTTATCACAATCGCCATCAACGATCTGCGCGGCACACGTGAGGCGATCGTGCTCGATTGGGGCGGCGCGAAGCGTTCAATGTTACCCGGCTCCCAGGTCCCAGGATATACGACAGGCGCGACGGCATTCCTCGGCAGTGATCAGCCGATTGGGAGTGAGGTTCAATTCTCGATCCCGCTCGATTTCAATGGCAGCGAAGGAATTTTCTTCGCGCCGTTCGGAGTGCAAAACGAAGCGACATTGAAATCGAACTGGCCCGACCCGGGATTTCGCGGCGCGTTTCTCCCGGCAGAACGATCGGTTCGCCCGGACGGCTTCGACGCGAAGTGGAAGGTTTCGTATTACGGTAGGGATTACCCGCAATCGTGGACGAGTCGCACCGGCAACGAGCGTTTCACAACCCAGGCAGTTTCAAATTCACTTTTCGGCGCGCAATTTCTGTCGATCCTGGACGCGTATCGTTACGTCGAACGCTCGATCAAATACGGCGTGCTCTTTCTCGTGCTTGTTTTCACAGCGTTCTTTCTTTTTGAAGTCACTGCACGGCAGAAAATTCATCCGTTCCAATATCTGATGGTCGGCGCGGCGTTGTGTTTGTTCTATCTGCTCCTCCTTTCAATCTCCGAATTCATCGGATTCGGTTGGGCTTACTTTATCGCCGCTGCAGCATCCACACTGCTGATCACATGGTATTGCCGTTTTTTCCTCGGCGGCGGCGTCCGCACATTCATGATCGGCGCAGGGTTGGCGGGA
>Ga0126383_10002577_pt1 | contig 11740 bp, 8 predicted proteins | sample PanSoiMetPlot_35_FD_96882 | JGI IMG/M metagenome (GOLD analysis project Ga0126383, IMG submission 96882) | Tropical forest soil microbial communities from Panama - MetaG Plot_35 | ecosystem: Environmental > Terrestrial > Soil > Tropical forest > Bulk soil | place: Panama | collected 2016-02-17
CGTGGCGTGGTTGACCGGCTTCCCCATCAACAGCGCGCTGCTGGTCGTCAGGGGTGCGATTGGCGGGAGTGGCTCGACGAAGGGGTTGGCGGCCTTCTCCCAGGGTCCGAACTGCTCCCGCGCGGCGGCGAAGACAGCGGCGGCGGAGACGTCGCCCGTGACGATCAGCGCCGCGTTGTTCGGGACATAGTACCTGCCGTAGGCCTCTTGCAGGCGGGTGAGCGCGATGCCCCGGAGCGACGCGCTGTCGCCGCCGGCGTCCTTGCGGCTCCACGACGTGCCCCAGAGCATCCGTGACGCCTGACGCTCCAGCGCCTGCTCGGGGTCGGATTCGTCGCGGAGCAGCTCGTCCAGGACGACCGGACGCTCGTCCTTCAGATCGCGCGCGTTGAAGCGAGCCTGCTGAACCAGCCGCCCGAGCAGGGCGACTCCCTTGATCGCGTTCTTCGAGGGCACGGCGAGATAGTAGGTGACGACTTCCTCGCCGGTCGTGCCCTGCCATTCGGCGTCGAGGTCGGTCGCTTCGATCGCGAAGGCGTCGGGATCGCCCTTGTAGGAGCGAAACAGCAGGTGCTCGTAGAGGTGCGCGAGACCCTGGTCGCCCGGGTCCTGCGTCATCGCGCCGTTGTGCACGGCAACGAGGACGGTGACGATGGGAACGGAGTGATTCTCCGCCACGATCACCTGCAGGCCGTTGTCGAGCGTCGTGCGCCGCACGCTGCTGTCGGCCGATACACGCTGCGCCACCGCTCGCGTCGACGGAAGGACGCAAGCAGCCGCGAGCAGCACAGTCCAACGACGGGGTCTTGGCATTGTGGCATTCACCAGGTCGGCGTTTTAGCGGGATGTTTTACGTGGCCGCAATAGCCGCAAATCGCCACGAGAACAGCTGCGTTGCAAAATCTAGCGCTGGGCGTCCGTAACAGAAAGGCGTGTAGTTTCTCACCCATGGCCGACCTTCTCGCCGCGCGGTTCCAGATGGGGATGTCGCTCGCCTTCCACATCATCTTCGCGGTGGTGGGCATCGCGATGCCGGTGATGATGGTAGTCGCCGAGCGGCGCTGGCGCACGAGCGGCGATCCCATCTATCTCGATCTCGCGAAACGCTGGGCCCGCGGCACGGCCATCCTGTTCGGCGTCGGGGCCGTGTCGGGCACCGTGCTCTCGTTCGAGCTGGGTCTCCTGTGGCCCACCTTCATGCGCTTTGCCGGCGCGATCATCGGCATGCCGTTTTCCCTCGAAGGGTTCGCGTTCTTCACCGAAGCCATCTTCCTCGGCGTCTATCTCTACGGGTGGGAGCGGGTGTCGCCGCGCGCGCACAGCTTCGCCGGAGTGATGGTCGCCGTGAGCGGAGCGCTCTCCGGCGTGTTTGTCGTGACGGCGAACGCCTGGATGAACACTCCGGCGGGATTCGAGCTGGTGAACGGAGCGCCGGCGAACGTCCATCCCATCGCCGCCATGGCGAACGCGGCGGCGCCGGCGCAGGTCCTGCACATGACGCTCGCGGCCTACGCAGCGACGGGATTCGCGGTGGCCGGGATCCACGCGTTCCTCATGCTGCGCGGACGCCGTGCGCCGTTTCATCGGTATGCCTTGACCATCGCGCTCGTCGTGGGAGCGCCTGCCGCCGTGCTCCAGCCGGTCTCGGGCGACTACGCGGCGACCACCGTGGCGCGACACCAGCCCGCGAAGCTCGCCGCGATGGAGGCGCTGTTCGAGACACAGGCGCACGCCCCGATCACGCTCGGCGGCTGGCCCGACGCCGAGTCGCGGCGTACCCGCTTCGGGATTGCGGTGCCGTATGCGCTGTCGCTGCTCGCGTTTCGTGACCCCGCGGCCACCGTGATGGGGCTCGATTCGGTCCCGCGCGACCAGTGGCCCAATCTCCCGGCGGTGCACCTCTCATTCGACGTGATGGTCGCGTGCGGAACGTACATGGCGCTCGTGGGACTGTGGGCGGGGTGGTTGGCGTTGCGGCGCGCCGATCTGTCCCGGCGCCGCCTATTCCTGCGCGCGGTCGTGATCGGGGCACCGCTGGGGTTCATCGCGATCGAGACCGGGTGGATGGTGACCGAGCTGGGGCGGCAACCGTGGATCATCTATGGCGTGCTGCGCACCGCCGACGCGGTGACGCCGATGCCGGGGCAGCTGTGGCGCACCGGCGTCTTCGCCCTCATCTACGTCTTTCTCGCCGCCGTGGTGACGGTGCTCCTGTCGCGGCAGATCGTGCGCAGCCCGATGCACACTGGTGAGTTCGAGGGGGCGAAAGGGTGAGCTCCGTGCTCCTCGCCGGGACGTTCGTCGTGGCGCTCAACGCCTATGTGTTGCTGGGCGGCGCCGACTTCGGTGGTGGGGTGTGGGACCTGCTCGCCCGGGGGCCGCGCAAGGAAGCGCAGCGGCAGCTGATCGCGCAGGCGATCGGGCCGGTGTGGGAGGCGAACCATGTGTGGCTGATCCTCGCCATCGTACTGCTCTTCACCTGCTTTCCGGCGGCGTTCGCCCGCATCGTGGTGCCGCTCAACCTGCCGCTGACGGGCGTGCTGATCGGCATCGTGCTGCGGGGATCGGCGTTCGCGTTCCGCGGATACGGCGGCGACCGCGACGCGGTGCAGCGACGCTGGGGGCGCGTCTTCGCGGTCGCGAGCCTCGCGACACCGCTCCTGCTCGGGACGGCGCTCGGCGCGGTGGCGTCGGGCGCCGTCGGGGCCGCTGGGACAGCAAATGAGGCGTCGTTCGTCGCGCATTACGTCCGGCCGTGGCTCGCCCCATTCCCGCTCAGCGTCGGGGTGGTGACGCTCGCCTGTTTCGCTTTCCTCGCCGCCACCTACCTCACGCTCGAGGCACCCGAGGGAGCGCTGCGCGAGGATTTCCGGTATCGCGCGATCGCGTGCGGGATTGCGGTCGCTGCCGCCGCGCTGGCGGCGCTCGTGGCGGCCGCGCCGAGCGCCCCCTTGATGCGGCACGGTCTCATCGGCTCACGGTGGGCGGTGCCGTTTCAGCTGTTGACGGGAGTCATGGCGATCGGCGCGCTGACGGCGCTCGTCCGGCGGCGCTACGCGCTGGCGCGTCTCGCCGCCGTCGTTCAGGTCTCGCTGGTGCTCTGGGGATGGGCGTGGAGCCAGTATCCGTACCTGGTCCCGCCCGATCTCACGATCGCTGCCGCGGCGGCTCCGGCCGCTACGCTACACCTGGTGATCGCAGCGCTCGTGCTCGGGGCGCTCGTGCTCGTGCCGTCGCTGTTCTACTTATTCCGCGTCTTCAAGAGCAGCGACCGGCTTTCGTCCGTCAGCCATCCATGACCCGGCGGGCAACCCACCACGCCGCGACGCCGCCCGCGACGAAGCCCACGACCAGGCCGAATGCCCCGAACAGCTGATTGCCGAGGACGCCGACCAGCGTCGCCACGACGAAGCTGACGAGCGACTTGAGCAGTCTCACGTGTTCTCCAGCAGTCGGTGGAGGGCGGTTTCGTTCGTAAGCCCTTCTATAGTGACCGTCTTTCGGGGGGAGGTGTCACCGCGGATGATGCGCACCGCGGCACGGGGAACGCCGAGCCGCTTCGCAAGAAAACGGACCAGCGCGTCGTTCGCCGCCCCGTCGACGGGCGGCGCCGCGACTCGAATGCGCACAGCATCGCTGTGCCGCCCCACAACCTCGGTGACACTGGCTCGTGGGACGACACGCACGACCACTCGCGCGAACGGTTTCAAGCCGATAGCCGAAAGCCGATGGCCGGCGGCGTCTTCAGAGCAGCACCTGCTCGACGAACGCGCGCAGCACCATCAGGAGGAGCCACGCCACGAGGGGACTGAAGTCGAGCTGGCCCATCGGAGGAAGGATGCGACGCAGCGGCTCGACGATCCAGTCGGTGAGCCAATACATCGGCCGCATCCAGCGGGTATAGCGGAAGTACCCGAACCAGCCGCCGATCACGCGGATGAACAGCGCCACGACCAGCACGTAATAGACGATGTCGATACCGGTCGCGATCAGGGCACGCGGCCCCTGCGCCGCCGCGAAGGCGAGACTGCGCCACGACCCGATCAGCCACTGAGCGAGAGCCAGAACTACGACGCCGATGATGGCGACGAGGATGACGAGCCACCACCCCGCCTGGACCGGATTGCCGCCGCGGCGGACCACGAGGCGCTCGATTGGACTGATCACCGGGTCGGTCAGCCGCCGCATTCCTCGCCCCACGGCGTTGAACGGAGAGACTTTTCGCGTTCGCACCAGCCATGCGAGCAACGCCAGGACGGCCGCGAGCAGAAAGGCGCCGAGGACGACGTAGCGAATGACGGCGAGGAGTTGGTCGGTCATCCTCACCGCTTGCGGGCGTACGTGCCGACGAGCTGAGCCGAACCGACGATATGACCCTGCATCGCCGCTTCGAGCTGGGCTTTCGTCGCGCCGGGGTGGAGGCCGAGTGACGTGTCGAGGGCGTAGAGCTTGAAGAAGTAGCGATGCGGATGGCCGCGAGGCGGGCAGGGTCCTCCATAGCCGAATTTCTTGAAGTCGTTGCGACCCTGCGCCGCATTTCCCAGCGCCGGGAGCATTTCGTCCCGCGCCACGTTCTCCGGGAGCGCGTTGGTCTTGGCGGGGAGGTTGAACAGCACCCAGTGCACCCAGGTGCCGGCGGGCGCGTCCGGGTCGTCCGCGATGAGGACGAACGTTTGCGTCGAGGGGGGGGCGCCGCTCCACGTGAGGGCGGGCGAGACATTCGCGCCGTCGCACGTGAATTTCTCGGGGATCGACGCACCCTCAGAGAAAGCGGAGCTGCTGAGGACGAGCGCCATCGTCATTTCAACCCAGAGCATCCCTCACGATCCTCGCCTGCTCGGCCTGATGCGCGGCCGGATAACCTTCGGCCGGGCTGGCCCGCTCCGGACGAGACACGTCCATGATCGCGACGGCCTCCGGCGTGAGGTCGCGCAGCTCCGGCAGCATGAATTTGCGCGGCCCCATGTTGCGGGGCTCTTCCTGGACCCACACGATCTCCGTGAGCTTCGGATAGCGGCTCACCAGGTCCGTCAGCTCCGCGACGGGGAAGGGGTACAGCAGCTCGACCCGGCCGATCGCGACATGCGTCGCGGCGGTGCGGGCTGGAGCGGCGATGAGGTCATAGTAGACCTTGCCGCTGCACAGCACCAACCGAGTGATCGCGTCACGGCGCTCGGCGGCGGCCGCGTCGTCGAGTACCGGCTGGAACCTGCCATGGGTGAGATCGTCGAGCCGTGAGGTCGCCGCGGGGAGCCGCAGCAGACTCTTCGGCGTCATCAGAATCAGCGGCCGGATTTCCCCGTGCCGCGCCTGCCGCCGCAGCAGATGGAAATACTGTGCCGGCGTGGTGCAGTTGGCGACTCGAATATTGCCTTCGGCGCCGAGAGCGAGGAACCGCTCCGGCCGCGCACTCGAGTGCTCGGGTCCCTGGCCCTCGTACCCGTGTGGCAACAGCAGCGTCAGCCGCGACGTCTGGCCCCACTTCGCCAGTCCTGAAAAAATGAACTGGTCGAGAATCACCTCGCCGCCGTTGGCGAAGTCGCCGTACTGCGCCTCCCACAGCACCAGCGCCTCGGGAGCCGCCACGGCGTAGCCGTACTCGAAGCCCATACACGCCAGCTCCGAAAGCGGACTGTTGTGCAGCTCGAAGGGCGCGCGCGAGCCCGGGAGGTGCTGGATCGGCGCGTAGCGCCGTCCGTTCGTCGCATCGTGCAGCACGAGGTGGCGCTGGCTGAACGTCCCGCGCTCCGAGTCCTGGCCGGTGAGCCGGATCGGGACGCCTTCGGCGAGCAGCGACGCGAACGCCAGCGCTTCGGCCTGCGCCCATTCGATGCCGCCCGAAGCCCCGAGCGTCTCGCGCCGGCGATCGAGCTGCTTCTTCAGTTTGGGATTCGGGGTGAAACTCTCCGGAACGGCGAGCAGCTGCTCGTTCAGGGTCGCGAGCAGCTCGGCGCGCACCGCTGTCTCAGGCTCCACCGCCGTCTGCTGTGAGATGCGACGCGGCTCCTCGCCGCCGGTCCCCGCCTGGAGGCTCGCCTTCAGCGCCTGCTGCACCTCCTGCAACCGCGCATAGGCGGCATCCCATTCCGCCTGGGCGGCGGCCTGGTTCACGACCCCTTCCTGGGCGAGCTGCGCGGCGTACTTCTCGCGCACCGTCGGCGTCTGCTTGATGCGCTCGTACATCAACGGCTGCGTGTAGGCCGGCTCGTCGCCCTCGTTGTGCCCGTGGCGCCGGTACCCAACGACGTCGATGACGACGTCGTTGCGGAACTTCTCGCGGTACATCATCGCGAGCCGCACCGCGGCGAGCGCCGCTTCGGGGTCGTCGGCGTTCACGTGGATGATCGGCGCGTCGAAGCCTTTGGCGAGATCGCTCGAGTAATCGGTGGAGCGTCCCTCGCGCGGGTCGGTCGTGAACCCGATCTGGTTGTTGCCGATCAGGTGAATCGTGCCTCCCGTCGCGTAGCCGGCGAGGCGCGCGAGGTTGAACGTCTCCGGCACGCCCCCCTGCCCGGGGAACGCGGCGTCGCCGTGAATCAGGAGCGGCACGGCGACCGTGCCGTCGTGGTGCGCCTCGGCGCCCTGACGGCTCGTCTGCTCGGCCCGGGCGCGCCCTTCCACCACCGGGTTCACCGCTTCGAGGTGACTCGGGTTGGGGCTGAGACTGACCGTGATCGTCTTGCCGAATGCCGTACGGGTCGTGCCCTTCGCGCCGTGATGGTACTTCACGTCGCCCGTGCCGCCTTCCGGAGTCAACGTCTCCTCGACGTGCCGCCCGCCCTCGAACTCGGCGAAGATCGTCTCGTAGGGGAGTCCCACGGTGTGCGCCAGCACGTTCAGGCGGCCGCGGTGCGCCATGCCGATCACCACGTCGCGCGCGCCGTTGGTGCCCGCCAGCTCGATCGTGAGGTCGAGCATCGGAACCATGACGTCCAGTCCCTCGATCGAGAACCGCTTTTGGCCGAGGTAGGCGCGATGCAGGAATTTCTCGAGCGCTTCGACGGCGGTGAGACGGGTGAACAGCTTCTTCTTCGCCTCGGCCGACTGACGCTTGCGGTGCAGCCCCGACTCGATCACCTGGCGCAGCCAGACGCGCTGCTCGTGGCTGCCGATGTGCTCGACTTCGTACGCGATCGTGCCGCAGTAGATCTCGTGCAGGTTGGGGTAGGCTTCCGCCAGTGTCTTCCCCGGGACGTAGCAGCGCAGCACCTCGGTCGGGATGCGGGCCATCACCTCCTGCGTGAGGCCGAGGGGTCCAGGATCGAGAGCGGGATCGCCGGGAGGCTCGCCCCCCAACGGATCGAGCCGGGCGGCCATATGCCCGAAGTGGCGATGGGCCTTCACCAGGGCCATGGCCGCGGCGACGTTTTTCAAGTCATCGACGGAGGTCGGCGCGGCGGGGACCGCGGCGCGTGGTGCCTGAGGAGCGGCCGTCGAAGGGCTGGCAGCTTTCTCGCCGAGGCTCTCCGCGATCGTGTCAAAGAAGCCGTCTGCTCCTTGGAGCAACGCATCGAGCCGCCGCAGAAACATTCCGGACTCCGCGCCCTGAATGACACGGTGGTCGTAGGTGCTCGTGATCGTCATGACCGCCGCGCCGGCCACGTCGCGAATCGCGCCGGTGGCGATGATCGAGCCCTGGCCCTTCATGAGTCGCGGCACCGACGCGACGGTCCCGATCGTTCCCGGGTTCGTCAGCGTGATCGTGGCGCCGGCGAAATCGTCGGGGAGCAGCCGGTTGGAGCGCGCCTTCTCGACCAGCGTTTCGTACGCCGTATGGAACGCGGCGAAGTCCATCGCCTCGGCGTGTTTGATGACGGGAACGACGAGCGCGCGACTGCCGTCTTTGCGCTCCACGTCCACGGCGAGCCCGAGGTGAATGCCGTCAGGATCGAAGCGATGCGGCTTGCCGTCCACCTCGTGGAAGGCGCGTCCCATCACCGGAAATTGCTTTACGGCTTGAACGATCCCCCACCCGATGAGGTGGGTGAACGAAATCTTCAGGTTGCGCGAGGCGAGCGCGGCGTTGAGCGACTGGCGGCGGGTCGCGAGCGTGGCCACCGCGACGTCCCGGAACGACGTCGCCGTCGGGACGCCGAGCGAATCGGTCATGTTCTGCACCAGCCGGGCGGCCGGGCCCGTGATCGCCGTCATTCCCTGGGCCGGCGCGGCGCCGGGAGCGGCAGCCGGCGGTGCGACCGGTGCCGTGGACGCGAGCACCTCCGCTCGATCGGTCTTGATGATCGGCAGCTCGGCCAGCTTTCCATTGTCGAAGAGGGCGCGCCAGTCGTCCGAGACGGAGGCGGGGTCGCGCAGGTATTGCTCGTACATCACCTGCACGAACGCGGCGTTATTGGTGCCGAACACGAATTCGCTCACATGCGGGAATCTAAATACGCCGTCGGCTGTCAGCTATCGGCGGTCGGTCTTATCGACAGACTGCAACCTCTTGTGCGGCTTGTTGGAGCAATACAAGGGATGAATCGAGGTCGACCGAGGATCGGTCGGTGCGGTGCTGCACGCCACGACCTGAGCGGCCAGGCCTGCCGGGAACACGAAGGGTAACCGCATCACGTGAATGATACCGGCGACTGACGGCTCGCTGTCACGGGTGTACGCCGAATCCCCGCCGCGGCGCGACAAAATGCTGCAGCGTCGCGGCCACAGTGTCCCGACCCGATTTCATGAAGAGACTCTACTGGCGGCCGGAAGTCGCAGCGGCATATTCAGCGGGACTCGTGCCCAAGCGCGCACCAGCCATCCACCCCCGTCACGCTCGAGTTCGGCCCCCGTCGCCCGACCGCGGCGCGGCCTTGATGCGTCTCAGCACGGCGATCGCCGTGGCGGAGACCGAGGCCGAGATCTGCCGTGCCGCCGCGGCGGGTTTGCGCGATGAGGCGCTCGGCTACGACTTCGTCGCCTTGCTGCTGGTCGATCCCGCAACCGGCGACCGGGTCCTGGAGGCAAGTGCGGGTTGGGAACAGGCCCCGACGGGACTGCGGGTTCGTCCCGGTCAGGGCCTGTCCGAGCTGCCGCTCCTCGATGGTCGCCTCCATTACACACCTGAAGTCACCCACGACACCCGCTACCTCCCGACCCGCAACGAAGGATCCGAGGTGGACGTGCCGGTGATGATCAACCGGCAGCTCGTGGGGGTGCTGGTGGTGGAGAGCAATCACCCCCACGCCTTCGATGAGAACGACTTCGAGATTCTGACGGCGGCGGCGAACCAGGCGGGCATCGCCATCGGGCGCGCCCGGCTGCTCTCCGCCGAGCGGGAGCGGGCCGACGAGCAGGAGGCGCTGCGCGCGACGATGGCCGACCTCTCGGCACAGCTCGAGCTGTCGAAGCTGCTGCAGGCGGTGCTGGAGCGGGCAGTGAGCCTGCTGCGCGTCAGTCACGGCGAGCTGGCGATCTACGACACCGCCGCTCGCGAGCTCGAAGTGGTCGCGAGCCACAACATCGGGAAGCGCGACACGACCGGCACGCGCATGGCGCTCGGGGAAGGCGCCATGGGCTGTGCGGCACGGGACGGCAAGCCGCTGCTCATCGACAACTACCTCGAATGGACGGGCCGCTCGCCGCAATACGCGCAGGTCGACTTCCACGCCGTCATGGTCGCGCCGCTCCTGATGGGAGGCCATCTGGTCGGCGCGATCGCGTTCATGGACCGCGACCCCCAGCGGCGTTTCGGAGGGGACGACCTGCGCCTGCTCAATCTGTTCGCGCCGCAGGCCGCGATCGCGATCGAGAACGCCCGCCTCTTCACGGCGGCACAGGAGCAGCGCCAGTACTTCGCCGAGCTGGTGTCGAACTCGCCGGTGGCAATCGTGACGCTCGACGTGCATCACAACGTCGTGTCCGCCAACCCGGCTTTCGAAAAGCTGTACGGCTATCGCGAGGCGGAGGTGGTCGGCAAGGACCTGGATCAGTTCATCACGACGGAAACGACGCGCATCGAAGCCGCGTCCTACACCGAGCAGGCGCTGGCCAGTCGTCCCGTCCAGGTCATCAGCCAGCGGCGTCGCAAGGACGGCAGCATGGTGGATGTGGAAGTGCTGGGCGTCCCCGTCGTCGTCGGAGGACGGCGCGTCGGCCTCATGGCCCTGTACCACGACATCAGCGAGCTGCTGCGCGCGCGGCGGGAGGCCGAGGCCGCGAACAGCGCCAAGAGCCAGTTCCTCGCCAGCATGAGCCACGAGCTGCGCACCCCGTTGAATGCGATCATCGGCTACAGCGAAATGCTTCAGGAAGATGCGGAAGAGAAGGGCGACACAGGCGCTGTTCCCGACCTCCAGAAAATTCACGCAGCCGGCAAGCACCTCCTGACACTGATCAACGATGTGCTCGATCTCTCCAAGATCGAAGCGGGGAAAATGCAGCTGCACCTCGAGACGTTCGCCGTGGCCCCGGTGGTGGAGCAGGTGGCGACCACCATCCAGCCGCTGGTGGAGCGCAACGCCAACCGGCTCGAGGTATCGTGCGAGCCCGCGATCGGGGAGATGCGCTCCGACACCACGCGCCTGCGCCAGGTCCTGCTCAATCTCCTCTCCAATGCGTGCAAGTTCACCGATCACGGCCGCATCACCCTCGCCGTGGAGCGTTCCGGCGACGCGCTCATCTTCCGGGTACGGGATTCGGGGATCGGTATGACGCCGGAGCAGCTCGACAGGCTGTTTCAGGCGTTCTCGCAGGCCGAGGCGTCCACCGCCGCCAAATACGGCGGGACGGGACTGGGGCTCGCCATCACACGGCGGCTGTGCCAGCTCATGGGCGGCGACATCGCGGTCGAGAGCCAGGCCGGTGTCGGTTCCACGTTCACGGTGCGTCTCCCCGCGGCGGGCCCCGAGGAGCAGGCTGCGCCTCCCGCTCCCGAACCGGCCGGGGCCGCTGCATCCGGCACCGTGCTCGTCATCGACGACGATGCCGCGGCGCGCGACCTGGTGATGCGCTGCCTCGAAAAGCACGGCCTGCACGCCATCGGGGCGGCGGACGGGGCGAGCGGTCTGCGCCTCGCGCGCGAGCGCCGCCCCGACGCGATCACCCTCGACATCGTCATGCCGGGATTGGATGGGTGGGCGGTACTTTCGACGCTGAAGGCGGACGCGGCCACGGCCGAGATCCCGGTGATCATGCTCTCGATGATCGACGAGCAGCATCTCGGGTTCGAGCTGGGCGCGGCCGACTACCTCACCAAGCCCGTGGAGCGGGATCAGCTGATCCGGGTGTTGCGCGAGCGGGTGGCCGCGAAGCGGGCGGGGGGTCTGGATTCGTTGGCGAGCGCGGTGCGGGAGCTCGTGTCGTGAAGCCCGCTCGGCGCACCACCGTGAAGCGCCCCGTCACTCGGCGACACGACGACGACGTCGCGCGCCGCCAGGCGGCCTTGCTCCGGCTCACCGCCGGGATCGCGGCCGCGACCGACGAAGCCGACGTGTATCGCTCGCTGGTCGAAGGCCTCCATGATGAGGCGCTGGGCTACAATTTTCTCGGCGTCTTCCTGCTCGAGCCGGAGACGGGGGATCGCGTGCTCCAGGCCTCCGTCGGCTGGCCGGACGCGCCGCACCGGTTCCGCGTCCACCCTGGCCAGGGTCTCAGCGAGCGCGTGCTCGAAGACGGCCGGCTGCATTACACCCCCGACGTGACGCGTGCGGTGGGCTACCTCCCGAGTCCCGCGCGGGGATCGGAGGTCGACGTGCCGCTGCGGGTCGACGGCCGCATGATCGGCGTGCTGGTGGTGGAGAGC
>Ga0126383_10002578_pt1 | contig 11740 bp, 11 predicted proteins | sample PanSoiMetPlot_35_FD_96882 | JGI IMG/M metagenome (GOLD analysis project Ga0126383, IMG submission 96882) | Tropical forest soil microbial communities from Panama - MetaG Plot_35 | ecosystem: Environmental > Terrestrial > Soil > Tropical forest > Bulk soil | place: Panama | collected 2016-02-17
CGATTGACGCCGGTTGACGCAAAACGGGCCACGATGACGTACTGCAGCCCGTCAGCCGGCACCACTACCCGTCAGCGACCACGAAACCAGCGACTGAAGACGGACGAACATCAGCGGGCGCGGGGGTGTGAGGCGGCGTACACCTCGCGCAGCTTGTCCACGGTCACCAGGGTGTAGATCTGCGTGGTGGTGACCGACGCGTGCCCGAGCAACTCCTGCACCACCCGGACGTCGGCGCCGCCTTCCATGAGGTGCGTCGCAAACGAGTGGCGCAGCGTGTGCGGCGAGATGCCGCTGCGGAGCCCGGCCCGGTCCGCGGCCTCGCGCAGCACGGTCCAGGCCGACTGGCGAGACAGCGGGCCCCCGCGCGCGTTCAGGAACAGCGCCGGCGTGCCGCGGCCCTTGGCGGCAAGCGCCGGCCGCACGCGAACCAGATATGCATCGAGTGCCGCGGTGGCGAAGGAGCCGACCGGCACCCGCCGCTGCTTGCCGCCCTTGCCGCAGAGCAGCACGCTGCCTCCAGCCAGATCGATGTCGTCGACCGCGAGGCCGACGGCCTCAGATATGCGGGCACCCGTCGCGTACAGCGTCTCGAGCAGCGCACGGTCGCGGATGGCGAGCGGCGTGCCGTCGAAGCCGGCCGCGTCGAGAAGGCGCTCAACGTCGTCGACGCCGATGGCCTTCGGTAGCCGACGAGGCGGCGCGGGTGGACGCACATCGTGCGCGACGTCCACGTCGACCAGCCCGTCGCGCAGAGCGAAGCGGTGCAGACCGCGCACGGCTACCAGGCCGCGTGCCGCCGACGCGGCTGACAGCGGTGGATGCTCGGTATCGCCTTCGCGTAGATATGCGAGGAAGCCGGAGACGGCCCCGGCGTCAACGTCGGCCAGCGAGGTCACGTCGTGGGCGGCGAGGTAGCTGCGGTACCGGTCGAGGTCGCGTCGGTAGGACGACAGGGTGTTGCCGGCCACCCCGCGCTCGACGGCGAGGTGGTCGAGATAGCTGCGCACCACAGCTGCGGGCGCGAGCCGACCGGCGACGGTCGCGGACGGCATCGCGGTCAAAGCCCGGGCCGAGCCGACCACGGTGCATCGGCTGGCCGCAGGTCGCGCCACCCGTTCGCGCGCGCAAGCGCAACTGCGCAGATGCCCGCGACCGCGGCCGCGTTTGTGATCTCGCCGCAGAGCGCCCGGCGCACCGCCTCATAGAGCGGAATGCGGGACACCGTAAGGGTGATCTCCTCGTGCTTCGGTGCGAAATGCTCGAGCGCATCGGACAGGCCGCGAGCGAGGAACACCCGAATGGCTTCATCGGTCATGCCCGGAGACGTGTAGAGGTCGACGAGGACGTGCCAGTCGGAAGCGGCGATTCCCGCTTCCTCGGACAGCTCGCGGCGCGCAGCCTCCAGCGCCGCTTCACCGGGCACATCGAGCAAGCCGGCAGGCAACTCATCGAGGTAACCGCCGACCGGATGGCGGTATTGGTTGATGAGGACGATTCGATCGTCGTCATCGAGCGCTACGACGCCGACGGCGCCGGGATGCTCGACGATCTCGCGGGTGGCGACGGTGCCGTCGCTCATGCGCACCTCGTCGGTGCGAACCGAAATCACATTGCCCTCGAAGCGCCGGGTGGAGGCCAGCACCGCATACTGGTCGACACTCACCGCACGGCGCTCTGGTACGCCGGCGAGCCGGTAAATGATCGCTGGCCGTCCACCGGCATGATCGCGCCGGGCGTCTCGGGGATCTCGACGGGCAGCCGCTCGGCCGCGTTGTATGCCAGGGCCGCGTCGATCAGCCCGCGGAACAGCGGATGCGCCCGCGTCGGCCGGGACTTCAGCTCCGGGTGCGCCTGTGTAGCGACGAAGTAGGGATGCTGCGAACGGTCGAGCTCGATGAACTCGACGAGCCGCCCGTCCGGCGACGTGCCGCTGAACACCAGTCCGGCGGCGGCCAGCTCTTCGCGGTAGGCGTTGTTGACTTCGTAGCGGTGGCGGTGCCGCTCAGACACCTCGCGGCTGCCGTACGCGTCGGCGACCAGCGACCCGGGCAGCAGCACCGCCGGATACGCACCGAGACGCATAGACCCGCCGAGGTCGGCGTTGCCGGCCACGATGTCGACCTGATCGGCCATCGTGGCGATGACCGGTGCGGGCGTATCGGGATCGAATTCAGTCGAGTTGGCACCCGCGATGCCGGCGAGGTGCCGCGCCGTCTCGATCACCATGCACTGCAGTCCTAGGCACAGGCCGAGCGTCGGGATGCCGTGCTCGCGGGCGTAACGCGCCGCGCCGACCTTTCCCTCGATGCCACGCACACCGAAGCCGCCCGGGATCACCACACCGTCCACTGTGGACAGTTGATGCGCCGCGCCGGCCTCGTCCTCGCAGGTGTCGGCGGGTACCCACTTGATGCAGACCTTGGTCCGGCGGGCGAAACCGGCCGCGCGCAGCGCCTCGGTGACGGACAGGTACGCGTCCGGCAGATCGACGTACTTGCCGACCAGGGCGACGGTGATCTCCTGCCGAGGGTTGCGCACCCGGTCGAGCAGGTCACCCCAGAGCGTCCAGTCGACGTCCCGGAAGCGCAGGCCGAGCCGGCGCACCACGTACGCGTCGAGGCCCTCGCTGTGCAGCACCTTGGGGATCTCGTAGATGCTGGCCGCATCGCTCGCGGAGACCACGGCCTCGGCATCGACGTCGCACATCAGCGAAATCTTGCGTTTGACATTGTCCGGGATCTCACGGTCGCTGCGGCACACGATCGCGTCGGGCGTGATGCCGATGCTCCGCAGCGCGGCGACCGAGTGCTGGGTGGGCTTCGTCTTCAGCTCACCGGAAGGAGCGAGGTACGGCACGAGGGAGACGTGCAGGAAGAAGCAGTTCTCCCGGCCGACGTCGTGGCGTACCTGGCGGGCGGCTTCGAGGAACGGGAGCGACTCGATGTCGCCGACGGTGCCGCCGATCTCGGTGATGACGATGTGCGGCGGCAACCCGTCGCTGCCCGGAGCGCTCATCGCGCGGATGCGGCCCTTGATCTCGTTGGTGATGTGCGGGATGACCTGGACGGTGTCGCCGAGGTATTCGCCGCGGCGCTCCTTGGCGATCACCGTCGAATACACCTGCCCGGTCGTGACGTTCGCCGAGCCGTCCAAGTCGGTGTCGAGGAACCGCTCGTAGTGGCCGATGTCCAGATCGGTCTCGGCACCGTCCTCGGTGACGAACACCTCGCCGTGCTGGAACGGGTTCATCGTCCCGGGATCGACGTTCAGGTAGGGGTCGAGCTTCTGCATGGTCACCCGCAGGCCGCGCGCCTTGAGCAGGTTGCCGAGGCTGCTGGCCGTCAAGCCCTTGCCGAGAGAGGAGGCGACACCGCCGGTGACGAACAGGTGTTTAGTGGGCGCCGCGACAGGCGCCAGCGTCCGATCCACGGAAGTCCACGGTAACACGGCGGGCGCTTCGAACCGGCGCGGTCCCGGCGACGCGCCGGTCGCGGCTACTTCGGTGGATCCGGAAAGAGTGCCTTCGCGCTACTTGCCGTGCCGTAATGCCCGACGACGGTGTTCGGCTGTGGCTTACCGACCTCCGCCAGGGCGAGGACGGTCGAGACCTGGCCCAGTGCGGTGTCTGAGTCGTCGACCGTGGCGACGGCGGAGCGATCCGAGCTGTCGCCGCGCACCATGGCGACCACGCCGCTCTCCTTGGCCGACGCCGTGTCCCCGGCGACCACCGCGTGCGCGCCCTGCTCCTGCAACTGCGACACCAGCGCGAGCTCGGTCTGCGCACGAGCATCGTCGGCGGGGAGCGTTCCGCTCGCGACCACCACGACGTTGGTCGTCGGGGTGATGCTGTCGCCGCCCTCCAGCTTGACCATGTGCATCTGAGCGAAACCGGCGATCACCTGGGTCAGGTCGGTCGTCTGGCCCTTGCCTAGCAGGACGTACGCCAGCAGCGCGCCGCCAATCACGCCGGCCTGGTCGGTGTTCGCGTACGTGAGCCCGACCGGCTGGACGCCGCCCGTGGCGAACCTCGTCATGGCGTCGGCCTGCTTGGGGTCGACGTAGTCGCCGGTGAGCTGGAGCCGTCCGGTGACCTTGCCGCCGGCCGCGGCGATCTCGGTAGCGAGTCCGTCCTTCACTTGGCTGGACGCGCCGGGCATCCCGATGATCAAGACGTTGGTCTCGTGCAGCGTGCCGTGCACGATCTGCGCCCCGTACATGGCACCGAACTTCTCGCCGTTGCCGACCTGGCTCTGCAGCTGCTTGACCTGGTCGGAGAGGGAGTTGCGGTCGCTCTTCAGCGCATCGACCTGATGCCGGAGGTCCTTCGTGATGGGTCCGTTCAGAGCTGTGGTGCCGACGACGATGCCCAGGGCAAGCGCCAGAAAGACGGCGATGATGGAGACGAGGTGATATCGGAAGGAGATCACGAGAACAGACCTTGCACCCAATCGAGGAACTTATCCCACTTGTCGGCGAACAGATCAAGGTAGGTGCGGCCCGCGTCTGAGACCACCAGCGCGGCGCCGATTGCTGCGAACGCCGCGAGCACGAGTATCAACAGCGCCGCCGCGGAGATGCGGCTGCGATAGAGGCGGGTGACGCCCTTGGCATCGACGAGCTTGCCGCCCAGGCGCAGCCGGGTGAGGAACGTGGAGGCCATGCCGCCGCGGCCCTTGTCGAGGAATTCGACGAGCGTTGCGTGCGTCCCGACCGCGACGATGAGCGATGCGCCTTTCTCGTCTGCCAGCAGCATCGCGATGTCCTCGCTGGTCCCGAGAGCAGGAAAGGTGACCGCGTCGATGCCCAGGTCTTGGACACGTGTGAGACCGGGAGCCCGCCCGTCCGGGTAGGCGTGTACGACCACCTCGGCGCCGCAGTTCAGCACCTCGTCGCCGACGGAGTCCATGTCGCCGACGATCATGTGTGGCTTGTAGCCCAGCTCGTGCAGCGCGTCGGCGCCGCCGTCGACACCGACCAGCACCGGCTTGTACTCGCGGATGTAGTGGCGCAGCGCGGTGAGATCCTCTTTGTAGCCGTACCCACGCACGACGACTACCACGTGGCGTCCCTCGAACTTGGTACGCACGTCGGGCACGCCCACGCCGTCGAGAAGCAAGGCGCGCTCGCGCTTCACGTACTCCATGGTGTTCATGGCGAACGCCTCGAGTTGGGTCGCGAGCCCCGTCTTTGCTTCGGACATCTGCAAAGCGATCGAATCGCTGTCCTGCTCGCTACCGGTGGCCACCGCCTGGTCACCCACGTAGAGCGTGTCGCCGTCGAGGCGGACCCGGGTGCCTTCCTTCACCGTCGCGAACACCTGGTTGCCGACGTTGTCGAGCAGCGGGATCCCGCTGGCTACCAGCAGATCCGGCCCGAGGTTGGGGAACCGGCCGGAGATGCTGGGCGCGGCATTGACCACTCCACCGACCTTGGCCGCTACGAGTGCTTCGGCCGCGACACGGTCGAGGTCGACGTGGTCGATGATCGCGATGTCCCCAGGATTGAGCCGGCCGACCAACCGCTGCGTGCGCCGATCCAGCCGTGCAACACCGCTCACACCGGGGGCGCCACCGCGCGGGCGGCGCATGGTCGCGAGCTTCATGGCTCCCTATCGTGCCACCGTCGACGGTGAGGCCGTCCATCCGCCACGCAGGTTCAGCGGGACTCCGTCTCGACGGCGGCGATCAGCTCGGCGGCGTGCTCGCGGGCGGTGTCCGACTCACTGCCGGCCAGCATGCGGGCCAGCTCGGCGATGCGTTCCTCGCCCGCGACCAGTCGGACGTCGCTGCGGGTGACGCCTTCGGCGGCCGCCTTGTCGACGACCACGTGCTGGTCCGCGTAGGCAGCGACCTGCGCCAGATGCGTGACGACGATCACCTGGTGATCGTGCGCCAATCGAGCCAGTCGCCGGCCGACCTCCACCGCTGCCCGCCCGCCGACGCCGGCGTCCACCTCGTCGAACACCATGGTCGGAACGGGGTCGGTTCCCGCCAGGCACACCTCGATCGCCAGCATCACCCGGGAGAGCTCACCGCCGGACGCCCCGCGCTGCACCGGCAACGCCGGCGCGTCCGGGTGCGGGCGCAACAACAGCTCCACCTCGTCCGCGCCGTCAGCCGCGGCACTCGCCTCGACGCCGCCGATTCTCACCACTGGGGCACCGGCGACCAGGGGTCGGCGACGCACCTCGATCGTGACCTCTGCGGCAGGCATGGCCAGGCCGGCGAGTTCGGCGGTGATGGCCGTGGCGAGTCGCGCCGCCGCCTCGGTGCGGCGTGCCGAGATGTCCACTGCCAGCTCGGTGACCCGCAGCGCGGCGGCGTCGCGCTCGGCGGTGAGCACGGCTAGTGCCTCGTCCGAGACGTCCAGCTCGGCAAGCTGTTTGCGGGCTCCGTCTGCCCACTCCAGCACGGCGTCGATGTCGTCGCCGTACTTGCGCGTGAGCCCGGCCAGTACGGCGCGTCGGTCCTCCACTTGAGCCAGACGCTGCGGGTCTGCGTCCAGCCGCTCGCCGTAGCCGGCGAGCTCGGCGCCTAGGTCGGTAACGAGGGCGTCCACGTCGGCAAGCCGTGCGGCCAGCGCGTCCAGCTCGGCGTCGTCACCTGTTTGCTGCAAAAGCGCCCGGCCCGCGAGGCCGAGCAGGCTGCTTACGTCCGCAGCATCGCTTGCCGGGTCGTCCGGATCGCCGAGCAGCGCGTCGTGCGCGGTGCGCGCCGCGAGCCGCAGCGCGTCGGCGTGCGCCAGCCGGCTGGCGAGTGCGGCCAGCTCAGCGTCCTCGCCGGGCTGCGGGTCCGCCGCCTCGATCTCGCCGATCCCGTACGCGAGCAGATCTGCCTCGCGCTGCAGTTCCCGAGCGCGGGATGTCCGGTCGGCCAAGCGTGCCGCGAGCTCGCGCCACTTCATAAATGCCGCGGCGTATTCGGAAAGCTCGATGCCCGCGTAACGATCAAGGGCCGCGCGCTGCTCGGCCGCACGGGTTAGCCGCTGCTGGTCGGACTGCCCGTGGACGGCCACCAGCCGCTCGGCCAGTGCGGCGAGCACTCCTATCGGTACGCCCGCCCCGCCGACGTGCGCACGGGAGCGTCCGTTCGCGCCGACTGACCGGCGCAGCACCAAGGCGCCGTCCTCGTCGAGTTCACCGCCCGCGTCGGTGGCCCGCTCGGCGACGTCCGACGTCGACGGCACCCGCACCCGGCCGTCGACGCTGGCCGAGTCGGCACCGGAGCGCACCTGCGCCGAGTCCGCCCGGCCACCGAAGAGCAGCAACAGCCCGGTCACCACCATGGTTTTGCCGGCACCTGTCTCGCCGGTGACGACGGTGAGCCCTGCTCCGAGCGGCAACGTGGCGTCCCGGATGACCCCGAGGCCGCGAATGTGCAGCTCTTCCAGCACGCGTTGGAGGCTAGTCGTTTCGGCGGGGGTCTGCCCCGTCTCCGTCACGGAAACTGCGTACCGGCAACTGGAACTTGGTGACGAGCCGCTCGCCGAAGCTCCAGTCGTGGATGCGGGCGATTCGCACCGGCTGCGCGCCGCGTCGCACCCGTACCCGGCCACGCGGCGGGATGTCGACGGAGCGGCGCCCGTCACAGGCGAGCACGCCGGGATGGTCGTCGCCGAGCAACTGGACGTCTATCACCGACTGGGGCGACACCACGATCGGGCGGGCGAACAGCGCGTGCGCGGCGTTCGGAACCACGAGCAGCGCGTCGACGTTCGGCCACACGATCGGCCCGCCTGCCGAATAGGCATAGGCCGTCGAGCCGGTCGGCGTCGAGCAGAGCAGGCCGTCGCAACCGAACCGCAGCAACGGGCGGCCGTCGACCGCGACGGCGAGCTCCAGGATCCGTTCCCGGGTGCTCTTTTCGACCGACGCCTCGTTCAGCGCCCACGAGCTCGCGAGGACAGTGCCATGCTGTGCCGACACCTCCACGTCGAGGGTGGTGCGCTCTTCGACCTCGTAGCGACCGTCGACCACCGCCTTGACGGTTGCCGGCAACGCCTCCGGGTCGGCCTCGGCGAGGAAGCCGACGTGGCCGAAGTTCACCCCGAGCATCGGCACTCCCGCCGGACGGGCGAACTCGGCGGCACGCAGGAACGTGCCGTCACCGCCGAACACGAGCACGATCTCTGCCCCGTCAGCGGCGCCCTGGTCCGGTACCACCGTGGCGGCCGTATCGCACCCGCATTCGGCCGCCTCGCCGGCAAGCATTCGTACCTCGAACCCCGCGGCACGCAGTTGCGTCGCGGCGTCAGCAGCCATACAGGTGATCTCGTAACGGGTCGTGTGAGCGACGATCAGCGCTGCCCTCAATCCTCGGCCCTCCGCCCCGCCTGCTCCACTACAGCCGCGATGTGTGACTCGTCCACCGACCGATCATCGCGCACCGCGTCCCGGCGCAGCCACAAGAAGAACTCCACGTTGCCCGACGGTCCGGGCAGCGGGCTCGGCGTCACACCTGCCACGCCCCATCCGCTGCTCGCCGCCTCCCTCGCCACGCCGATCACGGCGTCGGCACGTAGCCCCGGATCGCGCACCACGCCGCCGCTACCCAACCGCTCGCGTCCCACCTCGAACTGCGGTTTGACCATCGGCAGCAGGTCACCGTCGTCCCGGGTGCACGCGGTGAGCGCTGGCAGCACCAGCCGCAACGATATGAACGACAGGTCCGCCACGGTGAGCTCGACCGGTCCGCCGATCTGCTCCGGCGTCAGCGCCCGGACATTGGTGCGCTCGACCACCATCACGCGCGAGTCGGTGCGCAGTGACCACGCCAACTGCCCGTACCCCACATCGACTGCGACAACGCCGGCGGCGCCGCGGCGGAGCAACACATCGGTGAACCCGCCGGTCGACGCACCGGCATCGAGACAGCGTCGGCCGGCAACGGTGAGACCGGGCAGGGCGTCCAAGGCACCGGCGAGCTTGTGCCCGCCCCGCGACGCGTACTCCACATCATCGCCCGTCAGCCGCAACGGCGTGTCAGCGTCGACGCCGGTCGCCGGCTTACTTGCCCTGATGCCCCGCACCTCGATGCGCCCGGACGCGATCAACAGCGCGGCCTGCTCCCGCGAGCGCGCCATGCCGCGCCGGACCAGCTCGCTGTCCAGGCGCCGCCGCGCCACGCTCAGCCGCTCTCGCCGTCGATCTCGACGAGCGCGGCCTGGAGTGCGGCGTGCACTTCGTCATAGCGCTGGGCGTGTTCGGCAAGCGGCATGTCCGCGATGCCATCGAGCGTGGCCACCTGCTCACGAACGCGCTGCTCGACCGGCACTGCCCCAACCGGCACTGCCCCGACCGGGCTTGCCTCGACCGGCGTCGCCTCGTCCGCCTCGTTCGGCACCTGAACACCTCCTCGTCCCCTTGGCGCTGCTACGAACGTTACGACCGTACCGCCGCTGGGTCGGGTACCGTCTCGGCATTGCGTCGGACAGCTCCCGGGAGAACGTGCCATGGCCACAGTCGAGGAGTGCGAGAAGGCGCTCCACGAACTCGCGGCCAAGCTTGCCGCGATGGACGCGAACAACCGCAGCCAGGTCGTTCTGGACCGTTCACTCAGCTGTACGTTGCGCGACCTCGGCGTGATCTTCGGCGGGCAGCTCCGCGGCGGTGAACTGCTCGATGTCCGTCAGGTTCCCAAGGCTGACGCGCAGATCAAGCTGAGCATGACCAGCGACGATCTGATCAAGCTCACGTCGGGCGAGCTGAACTTCGCCCACGCCTGGGCGACCGGCCGGCTACGGGTCGACGCCAACGTGTTCGACCTGCTCAAGCTGCGCTCGATTTTCTGAGGCCCAGCTGGTTCAGGGCCGCCTCTGCGTGCTCGTCGTCCGCGGCACACCGCGTCACACCCGTGCGCCAAGCCGCAACGCACAGGCTGCGCAGCGCGTCGAGCGGACCGCGTGGCGTCTGCCCGGGTAGCGTCGCCAACCGCAGCTCGTCCCCAGGTGCCACCGACCAGGCGCCGCACGTGATAGTGCCTTCCGCTGCCTCGGGTGCCGGGTGTCCTTCGAGGAGGCCACGGAGGCCCTGGGCTATATAGCTCGGACGCTGCCTCTCGGGTGCCGCTAACAGGTCAGCCGCCGAGGTCACGCCAGTCAAAACGAGCATGCTGGCGCAGCCAACGGCATTCGCACCCTCGATATCGGTGTCCGGCCGGTCGCCGACGACCAGCGGGCGCCGGGCTCCGGAACGCTCGACCGTTTCGCGGTGCATCGACGGGTCCGGCTTGCCGGTCGAGACGGGCGTGGCGCCCGTAGCGTGCCGTAGCGCCGCTACCAATGAGCCGTTGCCCGGCAGCGGGCCACGGGATGACGGCACGGTGGCGTCGAGGTTCGTCGCTACCCACGGCAGGCCCCGCCGGATCGCGACGGCGCCTTCGGCGAGCATCCGCCAGTTCGTGTCGGGCGAATATCCCTGGACGACGGCGGATGGCTGATCGTCTGCCCCAGACACAGCCACCAGGCCGCGTTCGCTAAGCGCTTCGACCAGCCCCGTCGTGCCGACGACCAGGACCCTCGAGCCGGCCGGCAGCCGTTCGGCGAGATAGTGAGCGGCTGCCTGTGCCGAGGTGATGACTTCACCGGGGACAGCCGGCACACCAAGCTCTGACAGATGCGCCGCCACGGCCGACGGCGGACGCGCCGCGTTGTTCGTAACGAACGCGAGTCGCATCCCGAGCTCACGGGCGGACGCCAGCGCCGCAGCCGCGCCGTCGACCTCGCTGGCGCCCACATAGACGACACCGTCGAGGTCGAGCAGCGCGACGTCGTAGCGCGTCGCCAGTGCTTGCGGACTCCCCAGCAATCCGGCGTCCGGCATGATCCTCCTTGTCGCTCTGGGTTCTTCTGACGCTACAAGGGGGTGCTGCCCCGCCCCGCTCGGCGTGCTACCCCGCCCCGCTCGGCGCGCTGCCCGGCCCCGTTGGCGTGCTGTCCTGCCCCGTCGGCGTAGCGCCGTCGCGCCCGTACGATCGCGTGTCGTGAGCACTGTCGCTTCCTCTGTGTCCTCCGGCCTCTCGCTGGCCCCGTTTCGTGCGCTTCGGCCCAGCGTCGATGCCGACCGGCTCGGCAAGCTGCTGTGCCCGCCGTACGACGTCATCGACGACGAAGAGCGGGCGCAACTACTCAAGCTGGACCCCGACAATGCCGTCGGCATCATCCTGCCGCGCCCTGATGGCGGCGCGGACGCATACGCCGTGGCCGCGCGCCGTCTCGCCCACGCGGTTCGCTCCGGGCTGTTCGCAGTCGACCCCGATCCAGCGCTGTACATCTACGAGATGCACCCCGCGGACGGCGCGCCAACCCGTGGCCTGCTCGGCGCCGTCGAGCTACGCGAACCGTCCGAAGGCGTGATCTTGCCGCACGAGAACACCATGCCCGGCCCGTTGGCCGACCGGCTCGCGCTAATGACTGCGACGCAAGCCGATGTCGAGGCGATCTACCTGGTGTACGACAGTGCCACGGCGACATCACAGCTGGTTCGCGACGCCGACGACGAGCAGCCGGTCGCGGCGGGCACAACTCCAGACGGCGTGCGGCACCGTCTGTGGCGGCTCACCGATCCGGAGCAGCACGCTGCGATCGCGGCTGACCTCTCGACACGGCACGCCCTCATAGCCGACGGCCACCACCGCTACGCGACCTACCTTCGGCTGCAGCACAACCTGCGTGAGGAGCGCGGGCCCGGACCGTGGGACCGTGGCCTCGCCCTGCTCGTCGACTCCTCCACATATGGCCC
>Ga0126383_10002579_pt1 | contig 11735 bp, 7 predicted proteins | sample PanSoiMetPlot_35_FD_96882 | JGI IMG/M metagenome (GOLD analysis project Ga0126383, IMG submission 96882) | Tropical forest soil microbial communities from Panama - MetaG Plot_35 | ecosystem: Environmental > Terrestrial > Soil > Tropical forest > Bulk soil | place: Panama | collected 2016-02-17
GTTGAAAAATGCGCGCGGCATGGAAGTGCGCGTCATACCGTACGGCGGCATCGTTACCTCGATCCGTGTGCCGGATCGAAACGGACGATTCGACGATGTCGTTCTGGGATATGACGACGCTGAGGACTATAGAAGAAACAACGGACCGTACATGGGCGCGATCATCGGTCGCTATGCGAACCGCATCGCCAAAGGCATGTTTACGCTCGACGGGCAGACCCATCAATTGGCCACGAACAATGGCCCCAATCACCTGCACGGCGGCAACAAAGGCTTCGACAAGGTCGCGTGGCAAGCCGAGGAATTCCGACATGCAGATGGGATCGGTGTTTCATTCCGCTACACAAGTGCTGATGGAGAGGAAGGCTATTCCGGAACCCTGAAGGCTCAGGTTACGTACACGCTTACCGACGATAACAAGTTAATCATCGATTACGTTGCGACGACTGATAAGGCCACGCCGGTCAACTTAACTCATCATTCTTACTTCAATCTCACAGGCACCACTCGCGACGTACTCGACCACGAATTGACGATTAATGCGGACCGCTATACTCCGATTGATCCGACGTCGATTCCTACTGGAGAAATCGCTCCGGTCGAAGGCACGCCGTTCGACTTTCGAAAACCGATGCCGATCGGTGCCCGAATCACGCAGGACAATGAACAACTGCGTAATGGAAACGGCTATGACCACAACTTTGTGCTGAACCGGCAGGGCGAAGGTCTCGTTAACGCGGCGCACGTTTACGAGCCGTCAAGCGGCCGTGTGATCGACGTGTCTACGACGGAGCCGGGTGTCCAGTTTTATTCAGGTAATTTCCTTGATGGCTCGATCAAAGGAAAATCCGGACGGGTCTATCAGCAGCGGTTTGGTTTTTGTTTAGAGACACAGCATTTTCCCGATTCGCCGAATCAGCCGCAGTTTCCTTCGACAATCCTGCAGCCCGGGGCGGAGTACCGATCGCGTACGGTGTACACGTTCAGTGCGAAATGAAAGTGGATGGAGGGAATTTCGAAATTGGACGAATCCTGCATCTCAAATCCGAGATCCGAAATCTTAGATTGGACTGGACACCCTCGGCGGCCGGCAGTCCACTTTGCAATTTCGGCTTTCGGATTTGAGATGCAGGATTCGTCCAATTTCAAATTCCGGCAAAAGATTCGCTGTGTATGAACACGTTAAACAAATGGGAACAGCGATGGCATCCTCTTCGTGAGGAATGGGTGATCATTGCAGCGCATCGCCAGGACCGTCCCTGGCATGGTGAAACGATTGGCCGCTCCGGTAACACCGACGGTGCAGTGCCGGAATACGCTCGAGACTGCTACTTCTGTCCCGGCAATCCGCGTGTCAGCGGCACGCGAAACGACAATTATCGCGGCATTTATGTTTTCGATAACGATCATCCCTGCGTTGGTTCGAGTGCGCCGGAGCGGCTCAAGCCGCCGGCAGGCATATTCAAAAATGGTCCCGCTACGGGGATCGCGCGTATTGTCTGCTACAGTCCGAAGCACAACGCCACTCTTGCGGAATTAGGCGTACCGGAGATCGAGAGTCTCATCGAGGCCTGGCGAGAGCAGTATGTGGAGCTGGGTTCACGGCCCGAAGTGAATCACGTCCTGATATTCGAAAACAAAGGCGAGGTGGTGGGCGTGTCGAACCCCCATCCGCACTGTCAGATCTACGCCACCAACTTTGTTTTCAAAACAATCGAAACGGAGGCGCGAGCGTGTCGGCAATATCACAGCAAAACGGGCCGTATTCTTTTTCAGGATATCCTGCGATCGGAGCGTGAGGACGGACGCCGTATCATCTACGAAAACTCTTCGGCAGTCGCTTTTGTGCCATATTTCGCGCGGTACGCTTACGAATGTTACGTGGCGCCCAAAGAAACACATCCGGGACTCGGAAGTTTCAGCAAGGACGAACTGCACGATTTTGCCGAGGCCCTAAAGATCCTGCTCATTCGCTACGAAAATTTGTGGCGCATGCCCTTTCCTTACGTGATGTCGCTTCATCACGCGCCGATTCGCGAACTTGACGACACCTTTCACTTCCATATCGAATTCCATCCTCCGCTGCGCAAGCCGCGTTTGCTGAAATACCTGGCTGGACCTGAGATCGGTGGAGGCAATTTTCTCAGCGACACATTGCCGGAAGAAAAGGCCGCGGAACTTCAGAACGTCAGCAACGTTCACTACAAACTGCAGAATGATTGATCCACATCCCTTGTTAGAACCACTTCGTGAACTTCACGACATGATCCGCGACGCCGTCGTTATCGCTGCACAGAGGCAGGATCCCGGTGCGTTGAGCCTTGTAGAGCGCGACGCCGAAGGCGATACCGTATACAAAGTCGACGCAATCAGCGAAGCCGTATTGATTCCATTTTTCGAGAGGCTTTCACGCGAACACTCATTTGTCCTGATTGCCGAGGGATTGCCCGGAGGACAGCTTGTCTATCCGAAAGGCGCCGACGAATCCACCGCGGCGTGGCGCATCATCATGGATCCCATCGACGGCACGCGGGGAATCATGTACGAAAAGCGCAGCGCATGGATTTTGACGGGAGTCGCGCCGAACCGTGGATCGGCCACTGGCCTGCAGGACATCGTGCTGGCGATACAGACAGAGATTCCAGTAGTCAAACAACATCTCTCGGACCAGGTGTGGGCGGTCAAGGACCAGTACGTGAAAGCAATCCGCCACAACCGCCTGACGGGGAAGGCCGCGCCGCTCCGATTGCGGCCATCGAGAGCCCAAACTATTGCGCACGGCTTTGCGATGATCGCCCGATTTTTTCCAGGAGGCCGACGGGAGTTGGCCGAGATCGATGATGAAATCGTCACGGCCGCTCTTGGATCAGCACAACCGGGAAAGGCTCAGTGTTTTGAAGATCAATATATTTCTACAGGCGGTCAACTGTTTGAACTGATGGCCGGACACGACCGATTCGTTGCAGACCTTCGCCCCCTGATACCGATGAAGCCGATGAACTCTCTGCTTTGTTGCCATCCATATGACCTAAGCTGCGCTTTAATTGCGACGGAACTCGGCATTATTGTTACAGACGGTTTGGGCCATTCCTTGAATGCGCCGCTCGACACGCATACAAACGTTGCGTGGATCGGGTATGCGAATGAAGACATACGGCAGCAAATCGAACCGCTACTTCAAGCTTCGTTGCGAAAGCGCGGATGGATCTGATTTGTGACTGAGGATGTCGAGACGTTTCTGGCCACACTAAGAGCAGGTAAGTTCTTTGAAAGCGGCTCTTCCGTCATTCTAACGCGCTCGCCTGGGCGGCTCGATGTGATGGGCGGAATCGCCGATTATTCCGGCTCGCTCGTATTGGAGTATCCGATAGCCGAAGCTACTTTCGCGGCAATTCAAGTGATCGATAAACCCCTCATTGAAGTTATCAGCATCGGCCGCAAACCTTATACAATGCCGCTCCACTCGCTTATTCCCGCCGGGGAGCCATTGAGCTATGAGGATGCCCGCAATTGTTTTGTGCAAAATGAGGAGCATCACTGGGCCGCTTACGTCATCGGTGTTTTTGTCGTCCTGTTGCGCGAACGTGGTGTGTCATTCTCTCGAGGCAGCAGAATTGTCATTTCGTCAACTGTTCCGGAAGGAAAAGGAGTCAGTTCGTCGGCTGCGCTCGAGACCGCGGCGATGCAGGCTTTAGCGTCTGCTTTTGAAATCCACGTCGATCCGCACGCGATGGCGCTCTTATGCCAGAAAGCGGAGAACCTCGTCGCGGCCTCGCCTTGCGGCATCATGGACCAGATGACGTGCATGTACGGTCAAAAGGATACACTGCTCGCTTTGCTCTGCCAGCCTGCGGAATTACAACAGCCGGTTCGCCTCCCCGAGGACATCATGATATGGGGAATGGACTCGGGTGAACGTCACGCGATAAGCGGATCCGATTATGTATCGGTGCGGATCGGTGCGTTTATGGGTTATCGAATCATTGCAGGCACAGAGACGCCGTGGAATGGCTATCTCGCAAACATTTCACCTGAAGAATTTCAGCGGGAGCATGTGAAGCATTTGCCGGAGGAGATCTCAGGAGCAGAGTTCCTGAGCTGGTATTCGCGCACGCCGGATACGATAACAACGGTCGATCCCGGTAGGAGGTACAGGATCCGCCAGCCTACAACGCATCCGGTGTATGAACATGAGCGTGTCAAACTCTTTCGGCGTCTGCTGACTGAGGCGTCGAGCGAAGAGCGACGAAAGGAATTAGGAGAGTTGATGTACCAATCCCATGCGAGCTATTCGGCCTGCGGGCTCGGCTCATACGGAACGGATTTGATCGTCAGCCTGGTTCGGGCAGAAGGTCCTGCCAATGGCCTGTATGGCGCGAGAATCACAGGCGGAGGAAGCGGAGGTACAGTCGCGATCCTCGGCAGGCGCGACGCGCATCAGGCAATCAACCGGGTTGCACAGAGATATGGAGAGGCCACGGGATATCACCCGTACATTTTTCAAGGTTCTTCATCAGGCGTGGCACGGTTTGGGTCACGCACCGTTACGGTTTAAGGGAGTACCCAATGAAGCAGCTTGCGACAGTTGTTACTTCATGCTTTTTCATTTTGATTGCGGCTTGTAGTTCAAGCACTGGAGATGGCAACGGAAAGACCACGGGCCGCGAATTGAAACTCGCATTCGTGACCAACAATTCTTCTGATTTTTGGACCATTGCACGCCGCGGCGTCGAAAAGGCGGACAACGAGTTACCGGAGATTACTGCGGAGTTCAGAATCACGTCCGACGGAACTGCCGCAGAGCAGAAACGAATCATCGATGATCTGGTCACGAAGGGCGTCGATGGGATAGCCATATCTCCGGTTGACCCCCAAAATCAGACCACGCTTATAAACGAAGTTGCAAAAAAAGCATTGGTCTTCACGCAGGACAGTGATGCGCCGGACAGTGATCGCGCATGCTACGTGGGCACGGATAACGTGGCCGCAGGACGGCAGGCGGGTCAACTGATCAAAGAAGCTTTACCCGCCGGCGGCAAGATCATGTTGTTCGTCGGAAAGCTGGACGCACGCAATGCTCAAGAACGGATTCAAGGCATTCGTGAGGTATTGCGCGACTCGAAAATCCAGATTCTGGATGTTCGTACAGATGACGCCGACGACGTCCGCGCCAAATCAAATGCGGCCGATACGCTCGTACGTTATCCGGACGTGAGCGCCCTCGTTGGACTGTGGAGCTACAACGGTCCCGCCATATTGAACGCGGTGAAGGAAGCAAACAAAACCGGACACGTCAAAATCATTACCTTCGACGAAGCAGACGAAACTTTAGCGGGCATTCGCGAGGGCATCATTTTTGCAACCGTGGTTCAACAACCTTTCGAGTTCGGATATCAAGCGATCAAATTGATGGCTCAAACAATCAGAGGCGACAAGTCTGTGATCCCGCCGGGTAAACAGATCGTTATTCCAACCTTGGTCGTCAACAAAGATAACGTCGACGATTTCACAAAACGAATAAACGAGCTGCGCGGGCGCAAGTGAAAATAAAGACACTGCTCGCCCTTTTCCCTATTTCACAACGCCTCTGCCCCGAAGCCAATTTGCAAGCAGCTTGGACCACTCCGATAGCGCGGGATCGTTATTTGCCAGCCCCACGCCGTGAGGCCCGTTCTCGAAAATGTGCATCTCGGCAGGTACGCCGGCCTTCCGCAACGCGAGGTAGTAGTAGACGCTGTTTTCGGCCGGAACTGTCGTGTCGGCATTCGTATGGAACAGAAATCCCGGCGGCGTTTGTTTCGTGACAGCCAATTCGCCGGAGAGTCTTCGCGCCAATTCCGGATCGGGATTGGCGCCGAGAAGATTGTTTTTAGATCCTTGGTGCGTCCACGATTCTGTCATCGAAATCACCGGATAGCCCAGCACCGTGAAGTCAGGCCGGCTTCCTGGACGATCGATCGGATCGGGGGCACCTGGATCGCCGGCGTCGAAAAGCGTGCTGGCTGTCATTGCCAAGTGTCCGCCCGCCGAGAAACCCATGATGCCGATTCGCGCCGGATCGATCCGCCATTCGGAGGCGTGTGCCCGCAACATACGAATGGCGCGTTGTGCGTCGCCCAGTTCGATGGGATGGTGGTAGCGCGGCCCGAGCCGCGACCGCAACACAAAAGCGGCAATTCCCAATGAGTTGAGATAGCTCGCCACCTGGCGTCCTTCGTGGTTGCTGGCCAATGAGACGTAACCCCCGCCTGGGCACACGATCACAGCAGGCGTATTCGCCGCCATCGTGCGCGGCAGGAATACAGTAATCGCCGGAATATCGGTGTCCTGCGTTCCCAGTGCACCCGGCGCCGGTCCCTGCCAAAGTGGAATGACCTGGCCGTCTTGGATCGGAAGCAGCGTCTGCTGCGCAGGGCGCGCTGATAAATGTGTGATCACAATAAGAATCGTCAGCAAGAGTTTAGAAGTCATGGGCCCGCAGCATATCAGGCTTCCAGAAGTGTGGGCGTTATACTGCGGCGAGCATGAAGAAGGTCGTTTGGGGAATTCTCGGGACTGCCCGGATCGGTACTCGCAAGGTTATTCCAGCCATGCAGAGGAGCGCTTGGATCGACGTCCGGGCTATTGCGTCACGGTCCGAGGCGGCCGCCCGACAGGCGGCCAGTGAGCTGTGCATCCCTCGGGCCTATGGCTCCTATGAAGCGCTGCTGGCCGATCCGGAGATTGAGGCCATCTACAACCCGTTGCCGAACCATCTGCACGTATCGCTAACCCTGCAAGCAGCAGCCGCGGGCAAGCACGTGCTGTGTGAGAAACCCATCGCACTTACGGCCGAGCAAGCGGAACAGCTCCGCTCCGCAGCTGGAAAGGTTCAGATCATGGAGGCGTTCATGGTGCGCTTCCATCCCCAGTGGCTGCGGGCGCGCGAACTGGTCCGGAGCGGAAAAATCGGAGAGCCGCGCGCGGTGCTGGTTTTCTTCTCGTATTACAATGACGATCCCAGCAACATCCGCAACCAGGCCGGCATAGGGGGCGGCGCGCTGTATGACATCGGCTGTTACGGCATCGTCCTGGGACGCTTCCTGTTCGAGACAGAGCCACTCCGGGCGGTGGCTTTGGTTGATCGCGATCCTATGTTGCGCACGGATCGCACGACGAGTGCTCTTGTCGACTTTGGCCAGGGAAGGCAACTGTCATTCACGGTATCCACGCAGTGCGTTCCCTATCAACGCGTCCAGATCTGCGGAGCCCGCGGGCGCATCGAGATCCAGATCCCGTTCAATGCCCCACAGGGTGAGCACACCCGGATTCTCATCGATGACGGTTCTACGCTAGACGGCAAGAGCATCACCACGGAAGTGCTCGCCCCCTGCGACCAGTACACACTGGAGAGCGAGGCCTTCTCGCGGGCGGTGCGAGGCGAGACTCCTCTGCCCTATGGACTGGACGATGCGTTGATGAATATGCGGATCGTCGATGCTCTCTTCCGCTCCGAGAAGAGTGGCCGGTTCGAAGAGGTGTGATCCTCCTCTAAAATCGTCAGAATTCAAACGCAATATTTCTTGACTCCCTTCAGAAGCGCGACATATAGTTCGCGACCACAACTAAATCACATTCAGTAATCCAACAGTCCGCAGCCGAGGGGGAAATCATGACTGAACGCGTTCTGCTTTGCGTGTTGGGATTATTTCTGTTTGCCGCTCTATTGCCTGCACAAACCGGCGTTGCGCAGCTTCAAGGTACCGTCAGTGATGCAAGCGGCGCGTTGATACCGGGCGCGCCCGTTGCATTGGAGCACATACAAACCGGCAACAAGTTTCAAACGATTGGAAACGAAACGGGCTTCTTTGTATTCCCGTCGCTGCAGCCGGGCGAGTATCGCCTGACAGTGGACTTCTCTGGAATGGACAAATGGGAGGGACAGGTCATTCTCCAGGTTGGTCAGCGTGTGGTTGTAAATCCTGTCCTGCAGGTTGGTCACGCCAGGCAGGAAGTAACGGTTGTTGGTGATGTGACGCCGGTCGTCTCAACGACCAATCCCACAGTTGCAACAATTGTGGAGCGCGAACGCATCGATCAGCTTCCGCTGAACGGCCGGTCGATCCAGACGTTGCTCACCATTACCGTTCCAGGATTAGAGGGCACCAACCCAGCTCAACCGAAGGTTTATGGACTGAGAGATTCCGCGATGGATATCGTTCAGGACGGCGTTGGGCTTCAGGATCGGAATACCGGCGCCATTCAATCGAGGCCGCCGGGCCTCGATACCGTGCAGGAATTCAGAGTAGAAACAAGCGTTTCCAGCGCCCGGGTCGAACGGCCTGCCAGCGCGATCGTCAGTACGCGCAGCGGAACGAATCAGTTTCATGGCTCTCTGTTCGAAACAGGCCGCAACAGCGGATTCGGCGTCGCTCGTCAAAGGCAGGACTCATTTTCGAAAGCCCCGCATCTGGTTCGCAACGAATTTGGAGCGTCGCTGGGCGGACCGGTGATCAAGAATCGAACATTCTTTTTCGGCGCCTGGGAAGAGTTTCGCCTTCGCCAAGGCACCACGACCGCATCGCGCGTGTGGACGCAGGCGATGCGGCAAGGTGATTTCAGCGGACTCGTCGACAGTGCCGGCCGGAAGATTACGCTGTACGATCCATCGTCTGTGGGACCGGGCCCGACCTACACTAAGACTCCATTTCCCAACAACCAGATTCCTATTTCTCAAATGAGCCCGCTGGCGAAATATGTGTTCAGCGTTACACCGTTGCCGACGGATCCCAACGTCAACCCGCTCGTGGCCGATAACTACTTCGGCGTTGCGCCCACCAGCATCAACCAACGCACATTTACCGGACGGGGCGATCACCGGCTGAGTAACAAGGATCAGATCTTCGGACGGTTCGCGCATGGCCTGAACGATCAGTACAACCGCCGGGCATTCCAAACTGTCGGCAATCCGATCACGGCGGACAATCTATGGAATCGTGAAACCTATCTGGAAACATCGAACACGGCGATGACTTCCTGGACGCACACGTTTTCGCCAACCTTCTTTGTGGAGACCGTGGGCGCTGTGTCGCTGATTGACTGGCAGTACAGTTTGAATCAGGAAAGCGCGAAGCAGAATATCTCCGCAAAGCTCGGCACGCCGAATCCTTTCGACGTGAACGGCGCACCGTTCTTGCAGAATCTCGGCTACCCGACCGGTCCAACCAGTCCAGCCGTTCCTGCAATCGGTGTTCAGTACCACGGTATTGTGCCGCGCAGCCAGTACACGAAGCTGTTCAGCGCGGAACAGAACTATTCATTGGTACGGCAGGCCCATCAGCTTGAGTTTGGCGGACGATTCCGGCAGGAATTTCTGGATACGATACCCGACCGGCCGAATCAATCCACACTTTCGTTCGATAGCTCCGCTACCGCTCTGTATAACCCGTCTACGTTAACGGCTTTCGGAACAGTTCCGCAAACAGGAGACAACGCGGCAAATTTCTTCCTCGGAATTGCCGCGAGCTATCAACAGTCGCGACCGCCTGGGCGTTACGACATGCATGGTCGCGATCTCTCAGCGTATTTTCAGGACAACTGGAAAATCACGCGAGATCTCACGTTGAACCTCGGCCTGCGCTGGGAATATCTCGGACCTTATCTGGATTCGAACGGCGTCACATCGGTGTGGGATTTCGCGTCGAAGAGTCTCGTCAAGAACGTGTCGATCGCCCGTCTCGTTCAGACCGGATACACAACGCAGCCAATCGCAGATGGCTATGCGGGCATCGGAGTGAAATGGACGACTCCAGACAAAGTAGGACTGCGGAACGACATGATCTCGGTCAGCAAGCATGATTTCGCTCCCCGTGTCGGATTTGCCTATAACGCACCGATAGGCCGACGCAGATTGGTGGTTCGCGGCGGATATGGGCTGTACAACTTTCCGATTCCCGCGCGGACGTTCAGTGAACTTCGACTGAACCCACCTCTGCAAGGCTCATACAGCTTCAGCTGGAACAATTCTGCACAGGCGCCGGACCAGCTGCCGAACTACTTCACTCGGTTCGCCCCAACTGTGATTGCCGGTGTTAATTCTCAGAATGTTCTCGACATCAGCCAGCCGCCGACGGTTCTTCCCGGCGTGCAAATTACAGGTCTGGCCGACAAACTGCCGACATCAAAGGCGCATGAATGGAACCTCGTGCTCGAATCTGAAGTAATCAAGGACACGGTGTTCCGAGTAGGGTGGATCGGAACCGCAGGTCGCAATCTGGAAATGATGCAACTCTTCAACCGGAACCCGGTCAGCGACTATGTCTGGTACGTGACCACAGGACAGCCGTTGCCGACGGGCTTCTTCTCCAACACCGCACGGCGGACCTACGACCAGACGACGTATGGCGACATCCGGATCTACAGCAAGATTGGATATTCCAACTTCAACGGTATCCAGTTGGAGGCGGAGCGCCGGTTCAGACGCGGGTTGGCGTTTCAGTTCTTTTACCTGTTGAGCAACTCGGCGTCTACGGGGGCAACACCTTCGCAAGGCGGAGACTTCACCGTGAACGCAATCAATCAACCGGACCGATTCCTTTCTGGAACGATGCCGGAAAATCTCGACCAGCGTATTCGTTTTTACCGCTACAGCCAAGATGTCGACGTTCCGAAACATCGCATTAGATGGAACACGCTGGTGGATCTACCTTTTGGCCGCGGCAAAAAATTGTTTGGCAACGTCGATTCCAAGCTCGATCGGTTGGTGGGAGGATGGCAGGTCGCCGCATACGGAACTGTGGCGAGCCGCTGGTATCTGTTGCCTACAGGTAATTGGGGAACATTGGGCGATCGGGAAATCTATGGAACCAAGTATCCCATCCAGGATTGCCGGGGTGGAACGTGCATCCCGGGCTACCTTTACTACAACGGTTACATTCCGGCAAATCGAATCAATGTTGCCGGCGGTGTAATGGGGGTGCCGCAAAACTACAAACCGTCATCGCAGCCGATCTATCCGACGCCTGCGGATGGCGGCAGCCCGTCCGATCCTAATCGCTCGAACTATGAAACCAACAACGTGTTAGTGCCGCTAAAGAACGGCACTAATCAATTGGTTGCTTTCGACACCGGCTTGCATCCCTGGCGCAATCAGGTTGCACCTGGTCCGTGGCTAAGCAGTTCGAATGCAAGTTTGTACAAGTCAATCGCGATTACAGAAGCCGTTGGACTGCGCCTCGGAGTCGATGCGTTCAATGTATTCAATCAACCAGGTCTCAGCCTTCCCGATCCAGCAAGCGGTATTCTCAGTCTGCGCCTTTCAGCGCAGGGTGCCCGGACGCTGCAATACACAGCACGGCTGACATGGTAATTTCGGCGGTAGCGGCGGTCTATGACCGCCGCTTTCAGTTTGGAGATTTTGTGCAGGCAGGAGGTGTGTAGGAGATTAGGTGATTTTGTTTGCGGGCGGTTGCCTTTGGGCGATATAGTTCGCGGACCGAATTATCGAATCCCGGTCTGCAGAATGCGAAAGATCGACCTTTCCAATTTCCAGGTAGCGACAAGTGAAACCGCCCGCGACATTAACAGGCGGATCGTCCTCAATCTCATCCGCAGCCACCAACCCATCTCCCGTGCCGACCTGGCCCGACATTCGGGCCTTCAGCGCAGTACCGTATCCGTCATTACCGAGCAATTGATCCAGGAGAATTGGGTAAAAGAGGGCGCGAGCGGCCACGTCCCGCGTGGACGCAGGCCTA
>Ga0126383_10002580_pt1 | contig 11734 bp, 8 predicted proteins | sample PanSoiMetPlot_35_FD_96882 | JGI IMG/M metagenome (GOLD analysis project Ga0126383, IMG submission 96882) | Tropical forest soil microbial communities from Panama - MetaG Plot_35 | ecosystem: Environmental > Terrestrial > Soil > Tropical forest > Bulk soil | place: Panama | collected 2016-02-17
AGAACAAGCTCATCATGCCAAAGAAGGGTGGTAAGAAGGCTGGCATTAAGGCTGTTAAGCGAGTCAAGAAGACTGCTGCCGCACAGCAGGTTGTCAGCACCCAGACAGGAGAGGCTCTCAAGACTGCCTTCCAGGGACAGGAAGGGCCTCTCACTCCACAGCAGGCTGCGAAGATCGTCACTGGTGTGAAGACCCCGAAGGGTCTGACGATTGACGAGGAGCACCAGGCCAAGGTTGCGCGCCTGCACCGTGAGGTTGCGAGGACGAGACGCCAGGCGAACAAGCTTCAGGATAGCTTGTCCAGTGTTGCTGACGCGGGTGACAAGGCTGTCATCCAGAAGAAGATCGACAAGCTCAACCTGACGGCCAACAACATGGAAGAGGCTATTGGCGCTCTGCACGCTCAGCATCAGCAGATGCTTGCAGCGCAGATCGCACAGGCTAGTGGTAAGGGAGCACCGAGCGTTTCGGCTGTGCATGTGCCGCCTATTCCCATGGCGCACTACAAGCCGGAGATGGCCACCGTTCTTCCTGTCGAGCATCCTGGCGGAGATGTAACTCACATCAACACGTATCCGCTGCGTGGTGGAGCTAGATTCGGGCTGGTGAAGACCAATCTTGCGTCTCCCACGCACTTTGATTTGCCAGCGTACAGAGTCGCTGAGATTTATCCGAACGGAGAGTACAAGGCGATGGGTCCGCCTATGAGCAGACCTTCGGCGCATGATCTTCTTCGGAAGACTATCGAGGAGCATCAGACCGGACAACCATTGAGAGCGCAGAATGCGAAGAATGACAAGGCTTTGTTCCAAGAGTTCCAACACAAGGTTGATGAGTACGGTAACCCGCTTCCGGGAAATAAGCGGTTGAGAATCCCGAGGGGAACTGAGGGCAGAGACGCACAGCAGTTGCGTCAACAGCAGGGTGAGCGGAGAGCGTTTGCCAATCAAGGCACACCAGTAGAAAAGCCGTTTGACGAGAAGACGCACCCTGCCGAGTACACCACTGTTGTGAATCCCAAGGAGTTGGCATCCAAGCTCGTCAAGGGCGAAATCAAGATCTCACCCGAGCAGGCCAAGATATGGCTCCAGAAGCACGGTGGCATTAAACCTGGGGATATTCAGGTTGAGATCCATGGTAAGCGCACGGGTAGTATGCAATTGGAGTTCGGCCACGAGCATCTCATCAATGCTGTGGCTGCTGGACATGAGGAGATCCCGATCAAGGTTCGTAACTTCTCGGACAAGATGAGGGCTGGGCACCCACGGGTTTCTACGAGAACAAGAGCCATCCTTGCTTCGGGGAAGCACATCGGCCCCCTGTTCGGTAAGGCCGCTGATGAGGCGAACCTGATTCGTCCAGAGAACATGCCACCGGCTCCTCGTACATTTGAGGAGATTCAAGCAACCCATGAAGCCCTCGTCCGTGAGCTTGCACAGGCTGAGGCAGAGGGCAACATGGAGATGCTAGTTGATGTACATGAGAAGCTTCAGACGCTTCAGCAGGAGCTTGCCTACTCGCACTCCGGTCGGCATCTCGACTTGGAGAAGGTTGCTGCCAAGATCGAGCAGGAAAAGAAAGAGGCCGCTGCCGCTGAAAAGGGTGCGAAGAAGGGCAAGAAGGGCAAGAAGCCAAAGGGCGAGGCTGCCGTTGCACCGACTGGTGAGGATGGGTTCAAGCCAGCAGAAGGGACGACTGGGAACCCGTTCAATGATGCACAGATCAAGGTTGAGCACATTGTCACCAGGATCAGGGATCAGGAAGATGCCAGGACGGCGTTGCAGCAGAAGAAGGGCAAGGATGTTGATGTAACACAGATCAACAAGCGGATTCTCAATCTGAGAAAGGACCTTGAGAAAGCCCAGAAAGCCCTAAAGAACACCAAGCCGACTCGCACGATGGCCGAGGTTCAGAAGGAGATCAAGGCTGTCGGCAAGGAGCAGAAGCCCTTGCGAGTTGTGGTTGGGAACAAGACGGCTTCTGCTGAGGAGATCAATAGGCTCAAGGCTCTGGATAGTCGCATGGCGCAACTGAACACGGAGCGTGATGCGATTCGTAGGCTGACTGAGGCTGAGGGTGGAACAAATCTCTTGTCCAGGGATCAGCTTCTGGCTGTTCCTGCGGATGAGCCACCGGAGGGCACAAAGACTTACGTACTGGTGGAGAAAGGAAAAACACCGAGGTCGGTCAATGCTTCCAAGCCGGAGCGGGCGTGGAATTACGCCATGAAGAACGACATTCAGGGCGTGAAGTTCACAGAGAACGCTCGTTTGCAAGAGCAGGACACAGGCAAGGAAGTTACTCCAGAGAAGAAGGGCAAGGCTGAGCCTGCTACTGAGCAGGCCCCACCTGCTGAGGAGACGAAGCCCGCAAAGGCCGAGAAGCCCAAGAAAGAGCCTGCTGAGGAGGCGCCTCCTGCGGCTGCTGCCGAGACGCCTTCACCCCCGTCTCCGGAGGCGCCTTCTGAGCAGGCACGCCAAGAGTTCATTGGGAAGCTCTGGGCAGACGTTCAGAAGATGGGGTCTTCCCCGGGCAACAAGGGTACGAAGCTGAACGATATCTCCAAGATTGGTCCCGAGTTCGAGACGCTCGTCAACGACTTGAAGAAGTATGAGCCTGGAGACGCACGCGAGGCTGTTTGGAATCACATCAAGGATAGGATCGCTTCTGAGCTTGGTGTGAAAGAGGAGAAACCACCGCCCGAGGAGCCGCCTGCTGCTACTCCGGCGAAGCCTGAGCAGCCGAAGCCGAAGCCTTCTGGAGAAGGTGCTCAGCCCCCGAAGCAAGAACCGAAGCCTGCACAGCCCGGTAAGCCCACCAGGCACACGTTTGAGCACGGTTCATACGGGTCTGACGTTGGACAGTTGAAGTACAGCAAGAACGTGCGGTACACGACTGCTGACCAGAAGGCTGAGATCTATAAGAAGGCTTTGGAGAAGCACGCTGCCGGTCATCCCAGGAACGGTGCGCCGTTTGAGGGCAGTCCAACCAAGATACCGAACGAGCTTGGCGCTCCTTTGGAAGAGCACGCTGACGGGTTCAGCATCCACCGTGGCGGCCGAGATGTCACGGACATGTATCGCAGGGCGTATGTGAAGAAGTACGGAGAGCCGGAAGGTGGTGCCCCCGTAGAGCCTACTCCGACTCCAAAGCCGAAGCCGCCCAAGCCAGAGCCTAAAGCGCCAACAGAACCCGCCGCCGAGTCCGTGTCTCCCAACAGGCAGGGTCAGGGAGTTACCACGGACAATCAGCACACGAAGCTCCTGGCGGCTTTGAAGACCGAGAGGGAGTCCAACACGGGCTTCAAGATGACGCCCGACTGGGTGAAGAAAACCCTTGGTCTGAAAAGCGACGATAGGGCACAGGAGATCTTCAGGGTATATGAGGGAGACCGAAGGTTCACTCTGTCACCTGAGGCTCACGCTGCTCTGGTCGAGAAGCACGGTGAGACGATCAAGCAGCTTGTCGCGTCCGGTCAGATTCCCAAGTCTGGTGTGCGGCAATTCATCATGGAGAAGACTGGTCTTGGTAAGGATCGCGCCCAGGCGCTGATCGACCACTTCTCCAATGAGCACCCCGAGTTGCGTACCACGCGCGGGAGGCCTCGCAAGAACGTAGAGCAAGATCAGCCACGGACTGGGAATGTAGCCCCGTCGTCACCGCACAACGTGGACGACAATCCCATCTGGCAGATCGCCCATGATGTGAACGGGCAGACCCAGGTGGATGCCATCAGTCAGCCGACGCTGGAGCAGGCTCTGGAGGACGCGAAACACCGGGGAATGGTGAACCCCAGGAAAGCCCAGTTTCAGTCAGGTGGTCCTGCGAAAGCACCCACAGAGCGCACTATGAGGATCAACCCGCGTGCTCTGAAAAAGCTGTTCCTGACTCCCGAGCAGGAAGCAAAGTTGAAGCCTGCGATCAAAGCGGTATGGCGGGAGGCCCAGGCCGCCGGGTTGGAGGGTCCGGATCCTCGTGATTTGCAAGCTACTTTCAGGAAGGCGCTGGGACAGAAGAAGGGCGACGAGCTTTTCAACAAGTGGGCCATGCCTACCGGAAAGGGAGCGGCACCGTTCAACGAAGCCATTGCTGCCGGGTTGAGACGTGCTTTTGCTTCACCGGCCAAGGAGGGACGCGGGATTAGTGCTGGCCCTGGTGAGCCACCGACAGGGACGCATATCAGAATCGGAACTCGGACCTCGTACTACGGTGGAGAGCACGAAGTTCCTATTGCCGTGGGACTGTCGGATAGTGCGTTTGTTCGTACTATGCAGTATTGGAGATACGGCTTGTTCGACAAGGAGAACCCGTCCCGGTGGGAGAGAGCGCAGCAGGCTATTCTTCGCGCCACACCAAAGGCACAAGTGGCGAAGATCGAGCATGAGATGCAAATGGCTGAACGGTGGCGCGAGGACCAGCATTTGGCGAAGTTCATCCTCACCCGTAGTCAGGTGCGTGCTTTGGAGAAGGAGAAGTTCTTCAAGCGCAAGCACACCGGCGCTGGAGACTATCTGGATTCGCTACAGCAGCTTGCACTGATCACCACGCTGTATTTGAAGCCCGGGTACTTCGCACCGAACGTGGCTGGGCAGATCATGATCATGGCTGCCGACCATGCTTGGAACCCATTTTCGATAGCGAAGACAGGACTGCTCACACGCCAGACGTACGCCAAATTCAAGGACGTGTACACGGGCGGCGGTAAGACGAAGAATGATTCTGACTGGGTTAAGATCAAGTCAGCGATCAGAGCTTCTATGGGTAATGGGATGGCGCAGTCACTGGCAGGAATGCAGAAGCGGAGCGGACTGGCTGGACGCTCCTACTACCTGGCCAGAGCAACGAAGGAGTTTCAGAACTTCTACGGTGCCTTGATGGATTCGTGGCAGCGTGACAACGCCTTCTACCATGCAGCGCAGAGAGCTGGCTTCGGATCGCCTGATGCTATTCGTGCTCTCACACTTGATCCTGAGTATCGCGGGAAGTTCTATGACGTGACGCGGAGAGCAAACGCGAACGCGGTGGACTACTCGCTGATGTGGAAGCATGACGCGAAGTTCCGGCGCACCGTCTTCTTCTACTCCTGGATCAAGGGTTCGTCCAAGTGGACTGCGCGCATGGTGACACAGCATCCGATGCAGACCTTCATCGGGACCGCACAGGGTCAGGAGTTGCAGCAGAAGTTGCAGCAAGCTTTCCAGGGAACACCAGTCTCCTACCTTGACGGATCAGTTGTTGTTGGTTACAGAAACGATCCGGTACTGGGTAAGATCCCCATGATTATCAATCCGGCGTCCATGTCTGTGACGGGTTCGTTGGGTGACGCGATCAAGATGGGAACTGGTCTTCTGACTGGTCAGGCTACACAGTCACAGATGCCGTCCAGTATGTTGACGCCTCCGCTGTCCGCTCTGCTGGCTGTGATTACAGGACAGGATCCGTTCACAGGCAAGACGTTCCCACCGGGTACGAGTGCGCCGGATATCTTCTGGCAGAAGCTGACAGGGAACATCGCTGGGTTCCAAGCGTATAAGAGATTCCAGCAGGCCGGGGCTAAGGACCCGCTGGCGAAGATGCATCAGCTTTTCCCGTACACGCAGTCTGATGCGTTCAAGAGAATGATGTTTGGTGCATGGAAGATTCCGGTGAATCCGAAGGTCGAGAGATCGCGCGCTATCTCTGAGCAGGCTGCATTCCTTGCGCCGCCGGAGAGAATCAAGCTTCGGACAGGACCAGTTGTGGATGAGTGGGCTGCCAACTACAAGAAGGCGTACGGCGAGCCTATTCCACCGGATGTGATTGATGCGATCAAGCAGAGACTGAACTACGAGATGGTGAAGTCGCATTGGCTGAGTGGAAAGAAACATCCGACGCCGTTCGACACGCTGCTTGCCGACGTGAACTATCAGGTGGTTCGCGGTGATATCAGTGCCGCTGAGGGAAAACAGGATCTCGCTGACTACGCACATGAGACGCCGACGGTGCAGAAGCAGATTGCTTCCCGTATGGAGAAGGGCTTCTTCCCGCGCACTGAGATCAGCAATGTGAGGAAGTCCATCAACTCGTATCTTGAGGATGTTGGGCTTCCGAGTCTGCCGGGTCTTCCGGGGGCGTAATGGCACTGTCAGCGCAACAGCAGCAGATGGCGAACCTGATTTACGGGATCGCACGCCAGAACGGACTGAACGACGCTAGAGCGCGAGAGATGGTTGCTGCCGCATACGCCGAGTCCGGTCTGAACCCAACCATTAGGAACAAGAGTTCGGGTGCCACCGGCTTGTTTCAGCTTCTGTCTAGTGGCTATGTGAACGCTGCTAACCGGATGGGCGGGGCGGCGAATCCCCGGGCGAATATCATGGCCATTCTGCCGAGCTACAAGGCGTACTGGGCGAAGCATCCGAACGCAGCACCAGGGGCGGCAGGACGAGACGTGGAACTGTCCGGAGAGGGCGCAAGTTTCTACTCAAGTCCGCTTTCGCAACTCGGAGCGCTAAAAGGCAGCCCGGCTCCGATCCCCGGCTCATCTCCAGGCTCTCTGGGGGTTAGCGCGTACCCTCCGAATGTAACTGGTCAACCCTCAATCGGCGGTCCCAGAGACCCTGTAAATCCCTCGGAGTCCACGCACCCATTCAGTGACTTCGCTTTGTCCCTACTGGGGGCTTTCAAGGCGAACAGTCCCGAGGCCATGCTGGGGGCGATAACATCACTGAGAAACAACCTCAGGCCCGAACCCGTTTCACAACCGACACTGGGCGGTGGACAGTTCCCGGGAATGAAGCCGACAAAGACTAACCCCAATGTCGGCCCGAAGATGATGGGCGGATCAGGGTTGAAGTCCACCAGTTACACCGGAGCGGGGAACGACGTGAACATGATGCTGGCAGCCCAGGCTTACGCCAGGAAGATGGGAATGCACATGTCGGAGAACTACGACCTACCCGGCGGCGTGAATCCGGTACATGTGAAAGACAGTTATCACTACCGGAGATATGCCACAGATCAGAAACTGGGTAGAGCCATGGACGTGACTGGGACACCACAGCAAATGGCCGGGTTCTACAGGTACATGTCGAGAACGAATCCCACAGAGTTGTTCTACGACCCGCTGGGTGGTATGAAGTACGGGAAGAACATCGGGGCGATTGGAGGTCACCAAACCCATGTCCACATCGCGTACTAGCACGCCGATGGGAGAACACGCGAGTGTTCTAGGGATTATTCAGCATGGGAACATCGATATCCACCATCGACCGAGAGTGCCCAATCCTGAGGGTGGTTACAGCACTGTACGGTCTATCAGTTTCTCGCCCCGTCCCGGGAGAGAGGTCCTCATTCCTACCGTGGTTGGCCGTAGGATCGTTTCAGACCAAGAGGCTATACGTCATTACTATAAGACTGGCCGTCACCTGGGGATCTTCAAGGATGTAGCCTCAGCAAACAGGTACGCAATCCAACTCCATAATCAACAGGAGAAGGAATATGGCTAGACGTCCAGGACAAGCACCCACAGGGGAACACGGTAGCTCAATGGGGATCGTTCAACGGGCCACGTTCAACACCAAGAATGTTCCCACGACAGTGATGGAGTACAATCTAGGGCGCGGGCAAACAGCGATACTTCCACAGTCATTCGGCGGAAAGATGGTGAGCGAAGGTGAGGCAATCAACCGATACAAGAGGTCAGGGTTGCATCTGGGGATCTACAACAACCGCAATGATCTCTTGAGAGCTGCAAGGAAGTACAACCTGGACTTCTACAAGAGAACACCACGGGCGAGGCCGCCGGGTTACAACCCACAGCCTATGATTCCGAATAGGGGGCAGGGATATGTGTAGAGGAGAGAACCATGGCTAAAATGTCTGACAACGCTGAGGCGAGATACGCTCAGAACAAGCAGGCGGCACTTCAGACTTCCATGGCGGATATGCCCATGAAGTCCGGTGGACTGAATCAGAAGGGGCCGACGGCGTATCCGCTTAGAGGCGGAACGGCACCCGGCGGACCGCCCGCATACCCTGCGTCCGGTGGCCAGGCCAAGGCCCCGGTCAAGGGAAGAAGGCGGCGCAAGGGTGGCAAGAAGGGACAGATCCCGCCGCAGTTCCTGCCGGGGTACAAGAAGAAGGGCATGTGAGATGGCACAGATGAAGAACGCCAACACAGGCGCGTACAGGACAGCCGTTCAGGGCGCGTTCAAGAAGAAGAGAGCGAAGCACTCAAAAGCGCACCCTGGATTCCAGGCTGTTGCCGGGAAGATTGCGTCGAAAGAAGGAGTAAGCCAGCAGCAGGCGGCGGCAATGCTTGCTGCTTCGACGCGAGGTGCGTCAGCAAAGGCAAAGAGAGCCAATCCGAGACTGAAGCGGGTGAAGGGCTAGGCGCTAAGGTGGCCATCGGGGGAATTCCCTGGTTGGCCAACAATGGTGATGCTCTCGCGGCTGAGTGCGTTGTAACACTCCCGGACGATCTCTAGAACGTCTCTCTTTTCACGCTCAGCCAAGATGTGAAACCCGGCGACTATCGCTTCCCTCACGTCGTTTGTCGGCATCCGATCCATTCGGACTGCCTTGATCTGCGGTAGTCCCTCCGACTTGAAAGCGCGTCCCGTCAGAGTACGGCCCGCTTGGGATTCCTCCATACTTCACCTCTCTGATCGTGATCTTTACGTGCTGTCTATCTCCCCAGCGTTTCCACAAATGCTCGTCCACGATCTGTGAATCGTCTCGGTAGATCACTCCGGAAAGCGCGTCCTCAATAGCCCGCGCGATTTTCAAGCAGTCCGGCGCGGATGTGGGGTGAGGATGCTCTCGCCCTTTCTTGTTGAGTCCACGCTTCCCGAAGTGAGACTGCGGGCGCAGTCGGTATTCGATCACCTCCAAGGCCAACGGCCCTAGAAGCAGCGGGCCTGAGTAGGCCTCCAGTGCGGCATCGATGACCAGAGCTTTCCACGGCCGCGCGTGTTTGCTCATGTCTGTGATTACCACCCTGCCTCCGGCAACAAACCCTCGCTTGCTACCGGCGGGGGCTGCTTTCCCGTTGACCTCGAAGGTGATCATCTTTCAGTCCCAACAGGCGGAACTAGCGTACCACGGACTCCACCCGCTGGTGTTCTGGTAGCGGTTCGCGGCTGCTGCCTGGTCCCACGCTGTGGGTCCATGGCCGAACATACTACGCTCTCTGCTACCCATTTGGAAGAGGCCGAGGAACTGGCCGTTCTGCGCGAATCGGTTGTATCGTGACTCGCACCAGGCGATTCTCTGGGCGACATTCCCATCCTCACACGGGCGGAAGTGGTGCCCGCAGAATCCCCAGGTAATGGCCTGCTTAATCCTTTCTACTCCCGTCGGTCGGTGGTCGCTTCTCGCTGGTACAACCAGTGATAGTGCTACTCCTATACCGGCAAGGAAAGTCAAAGGATAACCTCCTGATCGCTTACAAGAGAGAGCTGGGAAGTCCTCTGTCGGATCAAGTCGCAGTACTCGTCGTTCAACTCGAAACCGATTGAGTTTCTACCTAGCTCGCGGGCCACGAACGCTGTCGTGCCCGATCCCAGGAACGGGTCCAGGACTGTGCCTCGACGGTATGAGGGCGCTTCGCATGAACAGCGCGACCATCCAACAAATCGCGCTTCGCCATACCGCTGTCCTGGACCCGGTGCCTGGGTGTCTCCCGCCTTCCCGTCGTCGTACCGATACGGGCGGTACGCGGGGTGAGATGGCGGGAGGTCTGGGCGGTCAAGTGGAGACGCCTCAACTAACCGGCGTTGAGGCTCTCCACACTTAATACAGACCCGTGGTGGACATCCGGCTGTAATGCATCTCTCCGGGAGTCTGGGCGGGAAGGTGGCGAAGTGCGCCCCCGGGTATGAAACTGTGGTTATATCCCACACACTTCTCAGGAGACGTTTCTCTCCCACTTGTGCAAAGGATTTCACCCCGGTCTCGGTCCCGTTGTACTTTCCACCGTAGTGTATCCGACCCTTCCCATACCTCTTATCGTCAGTCCACACAGCGTCTTCTCTGACCGCGTACCAGTCGTAGTAGTGGTTGTCCGATACGGTGAACATGAAAAGGTATTCGTGAGTAGTGGTTGGCCGGTGTTTAACTGACTCCGGCATCGGATCACGCTTGTACCAGATCACGTCTCTGACGAGTTTATAACCACCATTCTCTCTAAGGGACAGAGCGAATCTCCAGGGAATTCCGCTAAGAGAACCTCGTCTGTAGGTATCACCGATATTAACCCACACAGTGGCATGAGGAGCGAGCGATCGTCGTAGATCTGAAAAGAAACCGACGAGATTATCGATGTATGTTTGTGAGTTGTCTTCAAGTCCGATCTGTTGGTCGATTCGTACAGCGCCACAATCAGGGCATTTGTTACTCCACATCGCTGGCTGTGCATCTGTCCCAGTCCCAGACCTTTCCTGAATGTGACTGGCGGAAAGTGAGTAATCGTATCGAGTCTTCTTCTTAGCCGCTCTATGGTCGCACGTCTCTTCTCCTCCGAACCACGAACCTGTTCCATAATCTCGAAGTCCGTAATAGGGCGGAGATGTGACAACACAGTCAATCTCTGCCATCGGCAAACCCTGCACCAGTGAGCGTGCATCTCCTTGGTAGAGCGCGAAATCTCTATCTCTGATGATCTCACGCAAAGGGCTTTAGGTAAGTAGGGATCCTCATCTCCCACATCTTTGTGGTCTCGTCACCCCAGATGCGAGGATAGGAACTGAACCCACTCGCCCCAGCCGCTACCAACGCTTTCATCGTTTGTTCATCGTACACCAGGGCATAGAAGGGGCCACCGTCTCTATGCTTAATCACAGAGCAGCCGAGCGCCTTTGACAGAGGCCGCTCGGCTGCCCTGTCTCCGGTTGGGTCTGGCAGAGCCGCCACGGCCTCCAGGCCCCGGAGTCGCCGGACCTCGTTTACGAAGTCCAGCATCTTGGCGAATTCTTCGGGCGTGGACGCCGCCTCGGGGGCGGCTTTCTGAGGCGACGGAACGGCCATCTGCCCCTTGACGGGGGTGGCTGTCCTTGGTTCCACGCCCGAAGGGACGGGCGGTGGTGGTGGGAGAGGTCTCATGCTGGTTCGTAGACCTTCTGGGAGCGGTCACGGAACAGGAGATCCACCACTCTGCCCTCCTTGCCCTTACGGTTTTTGAGGATAGCAACTCGCATCACATTCATCAAGTCTCGACGCTCAGCCGGGGTTAGTTCTCTAGCTTTTCCCGGTCGCCAACACCCAAGGAGAAAATCAAGCGACTCCTCCAGGACCCCGGAGTCCCTGAGCATCTCAAGAGTAACCTCAGAAGACCCGTCGCCTCCTGCTCTACTAAGCTGCATGGCGACGATACAACTGAGCCGTTCGGACTTGGAAAGCTCTTTGAGTCCCTTTCCAATCGTGCTAGTTCTTTCATAAGCGTCTCGTCCCCGAACTCCAAGCAACCCCAGGTAGTCGATGATGATGGCCCGGAGTGGTACATGCAGTCGGTCTCGTGCCTCCCCGATGAGCAATGGCAGTTCGTAGAGTTCCACTGACTGGTCGCACACGACCACGCTCTCCATCTTCTCGGTGAACCGTGTGGTGTCAAGGTCTACGTCTCCTTTTGCCCACTTTTCCACTTCTTCAGGCGAAATGTCTTCTGATATTGCAAGCTGTCTTTCAGCCCACTCGATTCCAGGCATCTCCAGGCTTGCAACAAGCGTTCCAACCGACGTTGATCCATAGTAGTCAG
>Ga0126383_10002582_pt1 | contig 11733 bp, 11 predicted proteins | sample PanSoiMetPlot_35_FD_96882 | JGI IMG/M metagenome (GOLD analysis project Ga0126383, IMG submission 96882) | Tropical forest soil microbial communities from Panama - MetaG Plot_35 | ecosystem: Environmental > Terrestrial > Soil > Tropical forest > Bulk soil | place: Panama | collected 2016-02-17
CAGTGTGTCGCTATCGCGAAATCGGCCGTGCCGGTTCTTCGAGAACGTTGAGTGATCCGGCACTGAGTCTTCCAAGCCCAAGCGGCAGAACCAGCGATAGGCCAGATTCAGATGCACCTCTTCGCACAGCCGCCGTTCGGAGCGAATCCCGAAGCAGTAGCCGACGATGAGCATACGAATAAGCAGTTCTGGATCGACCGATGGACGGCCAATGCTGCTGTAGAACGGCGCGAGATGCCGATGCAGCTCGCTCAGATCAAGAAACCGATCGATGTCACGTAGCTGGTGATCGGATGGAACGTGAGAATCGAGATTGAAGGAGTAGAACAGCTGGTCTTGAACACCCGCTTGTTGCCCCATCATCTCGACGCCTCCCTCGCCGCCACCTTGCAATTAAGACCCAGCCAACGACTCCCAGTTCAGGGTGTTTTTCAACACAATAGGTCGTGAGGTGTCGTTGGCGAACGTCTCGGTTCGGCCACAACCAGCCGCATCCTAAGTTGCTCCCGAAGCGGACGCTCGTTGCGGGTGCAATTACCGGAGTTGACGACGGAGTCCGCGGTCTCTAGTTAAGTCGAAACACAAATCCGGTTAAGTTGAAGAGGTGTTCTGACCAAACACACTTTAGGCGTCATCGGCGAGTAGCGGAGTGGCCGCCTCCGCTGCGAATCGATTCGGCGCGCCCTCTCGGCCAGCCGACCGATCACTTCTTTTGTGCCACGATGAAGACGCGCAGGAACGGGACCAAGGTCTTGCCATCAGGACGCGCCGGATAGGCAGCCCGAAGTCGCTCACCGTACATCCGGAGGAACTCGGGTTGCCGAGACGGTTCCAGGCGATCGAGCACCGGGCGCAGCACCGAGCCCATGACCCAGTTAAGTACCGGATCGTCGCCCTCGAGAACATGTAGATACTCGGTCTCCCAGATATCGAGCATGCTTGCCTGCGGCGTCAGCCATCCGTAGTACTCGCCCGGCGCGTGCGAGGGGTTTTCTCGAATCGCTCCCGCTAAGGACGTCCAGGGGCGCTCGCGCACCAGCTCGAACAGAATTTGATGCGTCGGATTGAGGTGCTGCCGCGGCATCTGGATCGCGAGAAAGCCGCCGGATGCGACCTGCCTCAAGAGATGCGGGAAGAGAACCTGGTGATCGTCGAGCCAGTGAAAGGCGGCGTTGGAGTACAGGAGATCGGCTGGGTTTTCGGCGTGCCACGCTGCGAGGTCCGCCTGCTGCCAGGCGATGCCCGGGATCGCCTTGGCTTTGGCGAGCATCTCCGGAGAGGCGTCGACGCCTATGACGCGGGCCTGGGGCCAGCGCTCGGCGAGGAGCCGCGTCACGTTGCCCGGTCCGCAGCCCAGATCGTAGACGGTGCGCGCCTCGGCCAGCGGGACCCGCGCCATGAGGTCAACCGCCGGCCGCAATCGGTGGTCGGTGAACTTAAGATATACATTCGGATCCCATGTGCTGGTCATACCGACGCCTCACCTGAGTTCAAAGGCGGGCAGTGTAGACCCGCCGCATTTGAGGAAGTGCTGAAGCGCGCCGCTCAACACCGCGTTAGACATGGATATAGATGGCGCAAGCACGCCCCGACGATGGATGAAAAAAATCCAATTGCTGCTGCAATCGTGGTTCATGCGACCGCAAGCACGTTAGGACGACGTGCTTGCTCACACCAACCGAAGGGTCTAGGGAAGGAATGAGGACATGAACGTATGGAAAGTGGCACTTCTCGCGGGTTCGACATTTTGCGTGGCGCTGTCCTCCATGGCCGCTGAGCTCCAGGTCATCGCGGGCGGGGGGATCGCAGCGCCACTTAAAGAGATCGCCGCGCAGTTCGAGAAGACGACCGGTCACAAGCTCGTCATTCGCTACGGCACGACTCCGGAGCTCATAAAGATGGCGACGGGCGGTCCGTTCGATCTAGGCATCGTTCCGGTCGACGTCTTGAAGAACGACGCCGCGCGAGCGACGTTCGCAGCCGGCGCGTCACCCGAGGTCGCGCGAGTCGGGATTGGAGTAGCCGTGCGCGCGGGCGCACCGAAGCCCGACATCGGCACGCCCGACGCGTTGAAACAGACGCTGCTCAACGCCAAGTCGATCGCATCGATACCGGAGAGCGCAACGGGGTACCTTCTCGCTCGCATCTACGAACGCCTCGGTATCACGGAAGCGATGAAGGCGAGGATCAAGCCGCAGCCGACACCCGCGCAGATCGCTCAGTCGGTCGCGAGCGGCGACACCGAGCTCGGCGTCTTTCTTACGAACGTCCTGACCGCGCCGGGCATCGACCTCGTCGGTCCGTTTCCGCCGGAAGTGCAGATGGAAGTGGTGTACACCGCGGCGGTATCGGCCGGCTCGAAGCATGCCGAAGCCGCAAGGGCATTCATCGCTTATCTCAGGAGCCCCGAAGCCGCTACGGTCATCAAATCGAAGGGGATGACGCCGTCGTAGTATGGCAAGGTCTAAGTCTAGGAACCAGGGCGTTTCCCCATCGCATCAATCACTAGCGGCGTGCCTGTGTTTTGGCTGTGACCGACCTCGGCGGCGCGCTACCGATGCTGGGTCCTCTTACTGGTGCGCGGTCTACTCCGACATGATCACCAGACGCACTTCACCGGAAGTACGCTGCCGGTGACGGGAGGCCGCTAGGTAGCGAGCAGCTGGCCATAGCCGACGACGGGTGCGATCACGCCAGCCAGACGCAGCGCTTGCCACAGCGCTGCAGTCTGTCCCGTTATTACCGGCTTGTGGAGTTCGCCCTCCAGGCGCTGGATGATCCCGGCGGTAGGTAGGCCCGTGCCGCTGATCAGCAGCGCCTCTGCGTCGCGCGTGTCAGTCTGGCAACCGAGCTCATACGCCCGCGCTTCCGTCTCGTCATAGATGTTGGTGACGCCCTCCAGTCGGCGGCGGGCGACTACCTCCACGCCCGCCGCCTTCCAGTACGTCGCGCCTAAGGCTTCGACGGCCTCGGAGTAGGGCGTGGCCAGCGCGATGCGCCGGACGCCGAGCCGCGCGAAGGCCGCCACTATCGCGCGCGAAGCGGTGACGGCTGGGCAGCCGGCCAGCTTGGCGATCCGCTCGACGAGCGTCGGCTCATCCGCGAATCCGACCGCATAACTCACCGAAGTGTGTGCGAGCGCGACGACCTTGGGGTGCACTGCCGCCAACGACGGAATGACCGCCGGCAGCGCGGCGAGGTAGCCGAGTAGCCGCTGCTCCATCCCGAGGTGCGTGCCGGGCGTCGTGCCTCCCGGCGAGTCGAACCGCGCGAAGTGTACGGTCACTGATGACGGCGCCATGCGATAGAACTCCGGCTCGACGGTCGGATTGCCGGCCGGGACGAGCACCCCAATGCGGGCAACTGTCGTCATGCGTCATCCTCCAGAACGCAAGTGTGCCGTAGAACGAAGGGCAGAAGACGGCGAAGGCCATCGGAGACACGGCTCGGTTTCCGAGACCTCGATCAGCGATGCATGTTGATTCCCTGTGTGGTAAAGCGACACATTCTCCAAGGCCTGTTGCACGACCGCTAGCGAACGCACCCTCGCCTGAGCGCGAACAGCGTCCACGCCAACCGGGATCTCTGCGTGAACGTCGGCTACCCGCTCGAGGATTGCGGCACGTTCTACGGGGTGAGCTACGACCGTGCGAACGGTTGCGCCCGCTACACCCCGCCTTACGCGGACTGACCTAGCAGCTGCTGTACAGGCAGGTTCAGCAGTCTGATTTCGTACTGCCCGTCATCCAAGAGCTTGAACGCGATTGCGCCGATGTCACGCAGGCGTTTCAGACCAGCGAGAGCTTGGTCAACATTGATCCCGACATCGCAGAGGTCCGATAGGAGGTAAGTGTCAGGTTCGTCCAGATCAGTGTTCCCGCCGAGTTCGGTAGCGAGCTTGTCCTTGGGGTCGATCCACCCTTTCAGGAGGAATAGCATATGTGCGACGGTCTGCGTAATTTTGTCGTCGGGACAAAGATCGACGACTGCCTCGATCCACTCGTCCAGGTGGCGGGTGTAGTCCTTCTCCTTCTTGCTCATCTTGGCCATGGCCGTCAGTGTGGCGACGAGCATCGAGAAGGTCGATGAACAAGTTGACTCTCGCCGCTCCGCGGGTACAGTTGGATCAGTCACACCGTGACGTAATGGTGTGACGACGTGCACAGATCGGGGAACTCCTTTGCGACTACTGAGTACGGGGTTCCCTCGAGGACCCGTACAAGCATCGCGATCCCCCTGGCAGACGAGTTCGAGCTCATCAAGCTGATGTCCTGGCGTGTCGGCCGCCATGGTGCATGTTGCAACTGGGCCGCTCAACCCAGAAAAGCGCACCGAACGGCTCGATTACTTGCTCGGCTACTGGCGGTTTTCACTAGACCCAGGCGCCCGTTAAATTGAAAATGTGTCTTGATAAAGCACCTTAGGCGACATGAAGCTCTGGCGCGGGGATCACCCATACTGAACGAGTCCTTTCACCCCGAAGGCCGGCGGTTTTTTATTGCGAGCGTCCGCGCGTCGCGCGCATGGGTCCTGGGAGGCACCAATGAAACTCCACCGCCGCAAGTTCCTGAAATTGGCCGCATCCGCTGCCGCGCTCCCTGCCGCGGTACAGACAGCTTGGGCGCAAGCCTGGCCGACACAGTCGGTGCGTATCGTCGTCCCCGTTGCGGCGGGTGGCTTGAACGACGTCACCGGGCGTCTGATCGGCCAATGGTTATCAGAGCACCTGGGTCAGCAATTTTTCATCGAGAACCGTCCAGGCGCCGGTACTAATATCGGTACCGAGGCTGTCGTGCGGGCATCCGCCGACGGTTACACGCTCCTGATTGCCGGTAGCAGTGCCGCGATCAACGCGACCCTGTTCGAGAAGCTCAGCTTCAATTTTGCCCGTGACACCGCGCCGATCGCGAGCATCGTCCGGGTGCCCCAGCTCATGCAGGTGAATCCATCGCTTCCGGTTCAAAGCGTTCCTGAGTTCATCGCTTATGCCAAGGCCAATCCTGGCAAGATCGCGATGGGCTCAGGTGGCAACGGTTCACCGGCGCATGTCATCGGGGAATACTTCAAACTGATGACCGGCACCGATCTGACTCATGTGCCCTATCGTGGTGCGGCACCCGCAGTGACCGATCTGCTTGGGGGTCAAATCCAGGTTGCGTTCACGGAGATGGCGACGTCGCTCCGGCACATCAGGGCCGGCAAGCTGCGCGCATTGGCGGTGACGACCGCCTCACGCGCTGAAGCGCTGCCGGACATTCCGACCCTCGGCGAGTTCATTCCGGGTTTCGAGGCGAGCCAGTGGGTCGGACTCGTTGCGCCCAGGAACACATCGTCGACGATCATCGGGAAACTCAATTTTGAGATCAACGCTGCCCTTGGCGACCCCGGGATGAAGGCCCGGTTCGCGGAGCTTGGCGGTGTGGTACTCCCGGGCTCGCCAGCGGATTTCGGCAAGCTCATCCGGGAAGAAACCGAGAAATGGGCAAAGGTCATCCGGGCTGCCAACATCAAGGTGGACTGATTTCGCGTAGCGCATGTTCCGGCGAAGTGGGCACCGGTTCGCCGATAAGAACATGCGCCAACGCAAGAACCTACAGCGATTTCCATTCAATATGATCGGAAAATGGCTGTAGATAATCCACGACCCCCAATACGCGAACTGGAGCGGGATTGTGCAGCAACGCATTGGCACTGTCATTCGTGCCTACGAGGAGCAGGGAGTCCACCGCACCGGGACGGCGGTCGATCGAATATCCGGAGACTGGTTGGCCAACGAGGTGCGCCAGATCGGCCTGGAACCAGTGCTTGAGGAGTTCTCGCTCAGCCGCGTCGATCCTGTCGATGCGTCTCTCGCGGTGGATGACCGCAAGATCGAGGGACTGCCACTGTTTGACGGCGGCTTCACGAGTCCCGCGGGGATCGCGGGCCCGCTCGGGAGCCTCAATAACGATGCTTCGATCGGGCTTGCCGAAATTGCGCCAAACGCCGCAGGAGCCGACGCATTGGGCGACGCGCGCCGACAACATCGACATCGGGCAATCGTCGTCATAACCCGTGGCGCGTGCCCCGGACTTTGCCCGAGCAATGCCGAAAGCTTTCTGCGCCCCTTCGGTCCTCCGGTGCTGCAAGTTGCCAGCGAGGAAGCGCCTTTCCTTGCTGGTTGCGCGCGAAGGGGCGCGAAGGCCCTGCTGACAGCGCATGTTGAACGCGCGCAGGCCCAGGCGTTCAACGTCTTCGCGCTGGTTCCAGGAACTGATAAAAGCATTGCGCCCCTGGTCGTGATGACGCCGCGAAGCGGGTGGTGGTGGTGTGCGAGCGAGCGCGGTGGGGGTCTTGCTTGCTGGCTGGAGATCATGCGTGCGACGCGCGTCGCCAGGCCTGTCAGGGACGTTCTATTCGTTGCTTCAAGTGGCCACGAGCTTGGTCACCTGGGCCTTGATGCCTTTATTGAGCGCCGGCCGGGACTCGTGTCGGCTGCGAAGGCATGGATTCATCTTGGTGCCAATATCGGCGCAGCTCGGGGGTCCGGTAACACCTTGCAGGCATCCGACGATGAGATGGAATCGATGATGGCCGAGGTGATGACCAAGGCCGGGCTCCCGATTGACCGGCGCCGGCCACGCGGCGCGGTACCGCTCGGCGAAGCAGAAAACGTCCACTGCGGGGGCGGGCGGTATATCTCGATCATCGGAAACAACGAACTCTTTCACAATACGAGCGATCGAGGGGCGGACGTGATCGATCTGCGAGTCATCGAACGTTTCGCCGGTGCGTTTGCGATGGTCACGACATCGCTCGCCAGCGCCTGACGCGCACGAGTCGGCAACGCGGCAGGCCGTCGACGTAGGTGTCACGAGGCTGGGGGCGGCTCGCGCGTGTGCTCGCCAGGCGGCCCGACGACGAGCGGGAGACGCTGATGCGCGTCTACGTCGACCGGCTGATCGACCACCTGGAAGCGCGAGAGACCGAGCACCCGCCCGCCGACATCGACGCTGCGATCGCGCATTTCATTGCGGTGCTGCAGACGCCTTAGTCGCGTTCGTGCGTCGCCACTCCCATGGCGGCGTCGCCTTCGGATCCTTCCACAGCCCGATGTGCCGTGCGCGCGCCTCGTCCTCCGCGAACGAGTAGCGCCCGCGTTCCTCAGGCGTCTGCTCGTTCTCGAAGCACTTGTAGTGCCACGCGAGGCCGACGGTGGGCTGCGCGAGCGCGACGTCGAGAGTTAGTCCGCAGTTCGGGCAGTCGAGTGGTGTCACCCAGACACGGCACACGTCGCGCCCATAAGGGTCGCGCTTGCAGCGGTCGGCGCGGGCATCTTTGCCAAACACCAGCGCGGAGAAGTTCGTTCGAGGTCGCGCCGCCATCAACCGCTATGCGGCGGCGGCCGCTGTTCGCGGTCAGCCGTGAACTCACGGTTTCCGCCATATTGCGGTCATTGAGGCGCTAGCGACATCGCGACATCGACGACCCGTCTCAGGGTACAGCAGACGTAGAGCGTCGCCCGAGCAGTGATTGGAGGGCAACGACAGATGAATGTCTGCTGAGCAAGGACGCGAACTGGAACTGTCGACCCCTTGCTGCCAGTCGCGTGCTAAGGAAGCGGACCCTTCGTGACAAAGGGCGTGCGCGCGCAAAGCGCGCCGCCATACTTAGAGCTGGCCGAAAGAGCGAATGCTTGCGGCGTCAGCAGTTTGTAAGAAGGACGCGCGTATTTGTTCTCTCTCGATCCATCGTCGGGCACCCCCGATTCTGAGGAGACGAGATCATGTATGCGCGAAGGTGATGCAGGCCACGCAGAATAACTAGGCGAGCGAGTAACTGCCATCTCACGAGCGGCGGCCTTGCACTTCCGCTTGCACCATCACCGTCCAAAGGAGGGAGCTGTGTCATGCGCAAGCTAAATTGGATCATTGCGGTATTTCTCTTTCTATTCGCCGGTATCGGAGTCGCTGCGGATCAAGTCTATCCGTCGCATCCGGTCACAGTCGTGGTGCCATTCCCCGCAGGCGGTCCAACGGATACCGTGGCTCGCATCGTGGCTGAACCGATGCGCGCGTCGCTCGGTCAGGCGGTCATAATTGAAAACGTCACCGGCGCGGCCGGGATCATCGGTACGGGTCGTGTGGCCCGCGCAACCTCTGACGGCTACACACTGGTCGCCGGATTCTGGGGCACGCATGTCCTGAACGGCGCGCTCTACACGCTTCCATACGACGTATTGAGGGATTTTGAGCCGATCGCACTGCTTGCCAGCAATCCGCAGCTGATCGTCGCCAGGGGTGCGATGCCGGCGAAGGATCTGAGTGAATTGATCGCCTGGCTGAAAGCCAACCCCGATAAGGCATCACAAGGCACGGCCGGGGTAGGCAGTCCGGCCCATGTCAGCGGCGCCTTTTTCCAGAGCGTGACAGGGACTCGGTTTCAGTTCGTGCCCTATCGCGGTGCCGCTCCAGCCATGCAGGCTTTGATCGCAGGGCAGGTGGACCTGATGTTCGACCAGGCCTCGAATTCTCTTTCACGGATACGCGGCGGCCAGATCAGAGCCTATGCGGTCACCGCCAAGACGCGGCTAGCCTCGGCGCCGCAAATCCCGACCGTAGACGAGGCAGGGGTGCCCGGATTTTACGTTTCTGTCTGGACGGGCCTATGGGCGCCTAAGGGTACCCCGGAGCACATCATCGCCGAGCTAGACGATGCGGTCGTTACCGCATTGGCCGACCCAAAGGTGCAGCAGCGATTCGGCGACCTGGGTCTGGAAATTCCAGAGCGGGCACTACAGAGCTCCGAAGGATTCGGTGCTTTTCACCAAGCGGAAATCGATAAGTGGTGGCCGATCATCAGAGCAGCCCACATCAAGGCGGAGTAGATCTATGTAGCACCAAGAGCGATTCGCGCCTGCTTGAACGTTCACGCATCTCGTCCTCCCAAACATTGGTCAGCCATTCGGGTTTAGCGTTCCACCGTCCGCTCTGGACCTAATTTGGCACGCGCGATGACCAGCCGGTTTTGGCCGATCAGGGACGTCCGCGAAGGGTCCGTTTCCGCTGACATGCGAAGAGTGGTGCGAGTCACTCTACAGTTATCCAACCAGCTGACGCAGTCTCCTAAGCGTGATTCGCCGAGACCGCATCGGGGCGGTTTCGAGGGTGGTTTCGGGGGCGGTTTCGGGCGTCGCACACCGAGTTTGCCGCGGCTACACACCCTGATTGCGCCTTGGCCTCTGGCCACCGTTGCCTAAAAGCCACCACGAGTAAGCGGCCCGAAAAGCTGCCATTCCCGCGATCCTACCGAGTAGGCTTCGCCCTGCGAGGAGGAGATCAATGTCAGCTCACTCATCGTTTTCCATACGCCGCGCCAGACTGCGCCAGCTCGTTGCGAGCGGCGCGACCATCGTGGCGCCCGGCGCCACCGACGCGCTCAGCGCGCGCCTAATCGAGGCCCATGGCTTCGAGTGCGTCTATATCGGAAGCTACGCAACCGCGGCGAGCCGGTTCGGACTACCCGACACAGGTCTACTTTCGCTCAGCGATATGGTCGAGCAGGTACGAACCATCGCCAACGCGGTGCGCGCGCCAGTGATCGCCGATGCCGAAGGCGGGTTCAACGATGCTCCGAACATCTGGCGCACCGTGCAGGCGTTCGAGCAGGCGGGCGCCTCCGCGATCCACATCGAAGACCATGCCTTTGGCAAGCACGCCGATGTGCGGCAGAGGCTGCGGCCGCTCGAGGAGGCGGTGGCACGGATCCACGCTGCGGTCGAGGCGCGCGAGGATCCTGGCCTCATGGTCGTAGCGCGCTCGGACGCGGTCTGGGTGAGCGGCGATTTCGAGGACACGGTGCGCAGGCTGGCGGCCTACGCTGAGGCTGGCGCCGACATGGTGTTCCCCACATTGGTGACACCCGAGCAGCTGACAGAGATCCGTCGCAGGGTACCGAGGCCTGCAATGATTGTGGACATGCCTGACCGAACGCTTGCCGACGAGACACACGCCGGTGCTTCCGTCGTGCTCTATTACGGCCTTTCAGTGCTCGTGCAGTTCGACGCGCTCGGTCGCGCGCTGGAACGGTTCAAGAGCGCTCGTGATGCGAACGCGGTACCCGGCTACCGCGAGAAGCTGCACGCGTTTGAGGCGTTCATGGGCTACAGAGAGTTCGCCGAACGCGCTCGGCGCTACGGTCAACCTTAGCGCTCGTTACGGCCTAGATGAAAACTGAAAGTCCGCGCGGTGCCGGTTTAGGTCTGTTCGCTGATCTGGGAGGATATATCCGGCAAGCGACTCAAAACGAAGCGCAGGATTCGCCGTCGACACGCACTACCGACTCCTGCTGATGCTTATCTTTGTAGAAAGTGCGAATCTCGTCGATGTGCTGACTGCTTCTACGGTCCGACGACGGATAAAGTACAACGAGCACGCGAGCGCTTTCCCGAACGATGAGTCCCCGGGAGTCTTTGAACTGGCCGCTGCCTGGCACGACGGTGAACCCTTCCGGGAAGCGCGGCGTGACCTCCGTATCGATGAAGTGTTGGAACTCCGCGTCAGTGACGGTGGACCCGTTACGTTTCGATAGGCCCAGCAAGAGCTCCGTTCTGTAGAAACGCTTTCCGATCGATGAGGCGGCGCAGGACTGCCGAATGCTCTGACTGTCGGGTGTCGCCCAGAGACGTTCAGACAGCAGGGCTAGAAAACAGACTAGAGCGACGGCGAGGGCGGCAAGGTCGCGGGAAGGGTGCGGGAGCATGTTCTTGCTCATTCATGATGGACAATCGGTGCGCCATACGCCGCGATCGGAGGAATCGGATTCATGCCGTCTCCAGCGTAGCGCGACGAAGCCAGTGTGGGCCTTCGCGACCGCGATAGGAGGGGAATATTGCCGAGGTGGAAGGGGAGGTGTCGAATTTGTCTATCTGTGTCACAACGTGGAGCCTCTCTGTAGCCGCCAAGACCTCGCTGGGCGCAGGGGTGAGGAAACTCTCGAGATCGACACCGACCCGTAATGAGTCGGCAAATGGCTCTCACTCCGGTCGCCGCTGTGCGCTGCACCGAGTGCCCGCACGAAATGCGAGTCCAATGTCCGCTCTCGAGCGATTTTCGCGCATGCCCTTGCTCGGCAGCTTCTGGCCGAGAGTGGCTGTACGGTCGACGCGCGGAAAGCGGCCGTCTGACGGCGCTAACGACCGGTCATACCAGCTTCGTTCCCGTCTTAGGCTTGGCGCGAATCGATCGAACAAACGGCGCGAAGGTGCGCTTGTAAGAGATCTCGCCCGCAAGCGACATGCGCCAGGGCATGGCGGGATACAGGCGGCCGAGCAGCTTCATGAGAACAGTCACGGGATTGATCAATAGGGCGTAATAGTTGAGCGTCATCCTGGTCCTGAGAAACCGCGGTCGCCTGCCGTCGTCGAGGACGAGAATCTGATCTCCGGGCCCCGGCTTTGGCACGGGCTGGAACCCAGCAGTGAGCAGGACCCGATCGAGGCGCTCGAGCAGCTGCGGTGGCGTCCTCGGCTTCGGAACCTCGTCGCGCCTATAGAAGGCGCTGATCATCCTGTCGGGTGTCAGAGCGAGCGGAAACACCAAGGCGAGCCTGGGAGCGACGGCTGCACGCAATGCCGTCTCGATCTCCCACCAGACGCCTTCGCTCGCACCAATGATGATGATCGTGGCGCGGGCCCGGCTGATCAGGGATCTGACCCGCTCTTTCCAGACCTCTTGCTCCAGATACAGCCGTCCG
>Ga0126383_10002584_pt1 | contig 11730 bp, 10 predicted proteins | sample PanSoiMetPlot_35_FD_96882 | JGI IMG/M metagenome (GOLD analysis project Ga0126383, IMG submission 96882) | Tropical forest soil microbial communities from Panama - MetaG Plot_35 | ecosystem: Environmental > Terrestrial > Soil > Tropical forest > Bulk soil | place: Panama | collected 2016-02-17
CTGTTTCCAGCCTGACCAGCACTGACGAATGAGCAGCCAGAAGAGCCTGTCGAGCAAATCGAGTCTTGGGCGTGGATGACGCCGCTTGAGCGCAGAAAGCTGCTGGCGTAAAGCCAGATTCTCGAGGAGGAGATTTTGCCGAGAGCAAAAGAGGCGAACGAGGGTTGTGAAGCAGAGTCCGAGGAAACGAAACATGGCGAGGAGTTATATCAGAATACTGGTGGAGACGACAAAAGCTATGTTATTGATTTCAAAGGCGGCCGGAATTTTGGCGAACCACAACTGCGAATTGGATCGTGCCCGGATACCCGACTATCTTCCCACGGCCCGTGCTGGTGCTCGCGTCGCGCGGTCGCTGCAGTCAACGAGCCGATCGGGCTAAGACTCGCCGTCGGAGCTGCGCCAGAGCTCATGGCGGAACGGTCCACCCTAAAACCCGGACGACTTAAACTTCGCCACTTGGGTCTTCGTTAAAAGAGCATATGTGAAAGAAAATAAATGAGATACCGTCGCATTTTGCCAATACCAGCAGACACGACTTGACAGATCATGACAACATATGTCATAAATAAGCATGAATTACGAGCAACTCAAAAGAGCCAGACTGGAGCGTGGTTGGTGCCAACAGGAGGCGGCTTCCCGTCTTGGTGTAAGTCAGTCGTATCTCTCGTTGGTAGAAAGCGGTCGCAGAAGCCCGAGCCCTCTTGCGCGCAGACTGATGGAAGTTTATGGCCTGCCACCTACTGTGCTTCCGGTTCAGGAAGTCCGAGAGAATGTAACCGCTGATTTCTTGGCTCATGAGCTTGCTTTGTTGGGGTACCCTGGTTTCGCGCATCTTCGTGGGGGAGCGAAGACAGCAAATCCAGCGGAGGTTTTGCTAACGGCCTTGGCGCAGCGCAACCTTGAGGCTCGCGTTGCAGAGGGGCTTCCTTGGCTAGTTCTCCGGTACCCGGACATGCCCACGGACTTTCTAGTCCGAGAAGCGCGAGCGAGAAACCTTCAAAACCGTTTGGGTTTCGCTGTGACTCTTGGGAGACGGGCGGCTAAGAGAGACGATCTACAACCGCTAGAACAAACACTCGCCGACAGCAAACTTGAGAAGGAGGATTCTTTTTGCAAGGAGTTGAATGAGGCAGAGCGTCGTTGGCTATCGGAACATCGATCTGAAGAAGCCAGACAATGGAATCTCTTGAGCGACTTGCGGCCTGACGCGCTTCGTTATGTCGCATAACCTTCCTTCACCGTGGAGGGAATTTCTAGAAGAGCTTGACGCCCTTCTAAAACAACCCATCCAGCTACACTGCATCGGTGGTTTTGCTGTTGTTATAGGCTATGGTCTCGCGCGAAGCACGAATGACCTTGATTATCGCACGCTCTATCCTTTCAATTGCTTAAATGAACTGCAAAAGATGGCTGGCCCGGGCTCCGCCCTGGCGCAAAAGCACAAGGTATATGTACAACACACTGGCGTAGAATCCATGCCAGAGAGCTATGAGGATCGGTTGATCGAGTTGTTCGCTGGCCGCTTCAAAAATATCCGTCTCTTCGTCCCCGATCCATACGATCTAGTTCTGTCAAAGCTGACTAGGAATATTGAACGTGACCGAGAAGACGTTGATTTTCTGGCGAAAACGAATCGACTTGATCCTGCTGTTTTGAAAGAACGATACGAGAAGGAATTGAGGCCAATCTTGATCGGCCCCCAAGATCGTCACGACAATACGCTTAAGTTCTGGATAGAGGCTTATTTTTTGAATCATTGAAGCTCGCTATGAAAGTGTCGCTTACCAGACACGCGACTCGCACATCGCTCGCAGCGCAGCGCGACCTGAAACACATCCGCTAGGTACAAGGGTACAAGCTAGGTACAAGTAGGAGAGGGGAAATAAGGCCCTTGGTCCCGTAAGCGACGCCAGACGAAGCATTTGTGAAATTCAGATTGCTAATTCGGGACCAGGAGGTCGATGGTTCAAATCCTTTCGCCCCGACGATTTTTAATTCCAGCTCTCTCAATCATTTACGCTGCAATTTCTACTGCACTGGCTTGCTGAATTTTCGGTACCTTCGGGACAACTGACATCGGAAGAGTGAATCCGACGGCTGCTCTTTTGGCTTCTTGCTTCCTCCAGAGTTTTTCCTTTCGACGTTTACATAGAGGTCCGTAACCGTCGAGCCGCCGCCCGAGGCACATACGAATCAAATCCTCTGGCGCTTTCCGTGTCCGCAGCGATGTTGCTCGAAAACGCCGGAAGACATGAGGGCCTCCTTTTCGACGCCCAACATGTCAAGATTGGGATAAAGGATTCGATTTCCATTCTAGCTGACAGCTACGTGGCGAGTTTTTTGACTTGCTGTACCGACACGGCATTTCGTTCCGCCAGATGTTCTGAAACGTTTTTCGAGTATTGAACACAATTCATTCAGAGACCGAGGGGGTGCGGGCTCCCCAACTCGTTTTCTCGTTTTCCAGAAGGGAGAAACATGAAACATCGGTTTTTTGCGGTCGGGTTTGTAATCGGAGTGTCATTAGTTTTGGTAGGAGAATTGTTTGTCGTTCTCTCCAGAACAGGCTTCGGACTATATAAAGCGATGCAAGCAGCTAAAGCTGGGGTCCAACAACCTCTAACCGCCACTGATGTCCGAGTCATCATTCACAATCCGATTCTTTGGTTCGCGTTCTTGGCGGCGATCGGAGTTGGGCTTTGGATTGTTCGGGCCAGAATGCATCAACCAAGCTGATGAAAAGAAAACGCAGGGGCCAGTGGGATTATTTCGTCTTCGCATGTGGGCTTTGATTCGATTCTCGACGAGGCAATCGTTTTCTTCTTCTTTTGTCTGCGGCGGGCTCTGCGGAAGTGGTTACCGGTATGTCCTCCAGAAACAGTCGCGCCGATGTGTTGTCCTGAATAAGCTGATGGTTTGGGTGTCATAACTTAAGAGCGATACGCAAGGTCTGGATTACAAGCTTACTGGTAAAGTCCCATCCAACTGTCAGTAGCCCTTGCAAAGGATTAGGTCAACAGCCGTTGCGTTTTTCATGACAACCATCCACGGACTGTTTCGCAGGAATATCGCATCTTCGCTTTTGCCTCCAGTCTCCGCACGGCCCGCGTTTCCCGGAGTGGAGTAGCACGCCTGATAATACGGCGTGACCTCTTCTAATGTTCGTATGTAACCAAAGCGGGCTTTGAGTTGGTCCTTGGTCAGCCCTTGCACTTGCCTCACAGGCCAAGTGTCGTGAGACATGGCCCCCAATGCGGAGTCGAGATTCATATTGTCGTTGAGCCCGTGTTTCCACAGGACGTAGTAGATGTTCTTCGGGTCCACATCGTCGGGATAAGTGCGCAACCAAGTGACGAGCACTCCGAAGGATAGAATCATTCCAATCCCGACGAAAAACAGGGCGACGGCAATCCGTCGAATCCAGAGATTCCGAATTGAAGATTCCATGCTCGGCCCTCCGGAACGGAATCGTAGCAAAAAGGCTGGTGCGTGCGGACATCACGGCTTGCGGACAACTCCTGGGAACAAGCTAACCTCCGAAGTTGAAACGGCCCCAAGTACTTTACCGGTCTGAACTTACCGGGCTGTCCTTCGCCGAAACTCCGGCCGACGCTGAGCTTGGCTGCTGTAACATTGTTACGGCGATGATTGTGACGAGGGACAGCCATAACGGAATGGTATAAAGGGAAAACGCACCTCCCCGTTTGACGGCGAATCTCGACCAAGATTTGCTGCTGCCCTGACGCGTGGACTGCATTGGCGAGACTATCATTGTGGGCTGTGCCTCCTGGTAGTCTGCCTTCCTGCGTTTCGATTGCAGCCGCCAGTTTTTGCTACCCGCAGCCAGAATCCAAACGCACCCCGCTACTCGTAAACCGGTGAGATGCAGTTGGCTGGGTAAGGGTATGCAATTGCCTGGAGCGAACTTCTCACCAATACACTGCTCTGCGGATTGTATTCGCGAACATAGTGTCTACGCGGAATGCCTCTCCCAAGGCGGAGGAACCTTTACCGAGGCCATGCCCGCCGCTCTTGCGGCCGCGATTCCCATCTCGCTGTCCTCGAAGACTAAGCAAGACCGAGGTTTAACTCCTAGTTCTGAAGCGGCGAGCAGAAACGGCTCCGGATCGGGCTTTCCATTTTTGTAGTCTCCAGCACAAACCAAAATCTGAAATTTCTCCGCCAGTCCCAGTGATCTTAGCGAGGCTGTCACTGAGTCCCGCGTGCTTCCGGAGACTACAGCAAAAGGAATACGGCCATAATTCGTATTGATGTGCTCCAGCACTTCCGGCACGGCCTTCAGGTCCGGAAGGGATTGGAAATAAATCTCTTCTTTCCTTCTCACCACCTCTTCAAGCGGCATTTTCAGACCATGCTTTTTGTTCAGCTTGCTTACTATTTCGACGACCGAGAATCCTGCCCACTCGTAAAAGAGGCTTTCCTCAAAATCACAATTCCATGGGGCTAAGGCGTTTCGCCAGGCGCTATAGTGCAAGGGCATCGAATCGGCAATGGTGCCGTCGCAGTCGAAAATATAGGCCTGGAATTTCCCTTCTGGCAGGGACAAAGTCAACTTGTTTGTGCTCCTTGAATTGGTGGACACCACAAGAACGGCGTCTCAGGGCAAAAGAAATTGCTGATGGCCTGCATGCAAGCTAAAGGTTTTTCCCTTCCATATCAACTCCCCTGACATATTTCCGGGGAGGCTAATCTCAGCGCTCACTTCAGAACTTCGAGTAGCGTAATTCATTTCGACCGTTCCCTTTGGAGTTGGTACAGCCGAGGCGACGCTACGTAGCGAGCCAAGATGGGGTTCGATGGTAACGGTTGAGAACCCAGGCCCTTTGGGTCGGATTCCAGCAACGATGGTAAGTAAATCGAAATTCGGATGAGCACTCCACGCGTGGGAGTCCGACCGTGTTGGCTCGGGTTGCTCCGCCCATGTTGTGAGTCCTAAAGCAACCATGTCGCGCCAAGGCTTCAGCAAACGCAGATATTCATCTCCGATGCCTGCGTGCTCCACCGCTCGCGCTAAATAGAACCGGAAGTAGTAGGTCGCCTTAGTCATCTCGGGAACAGGGACGGCCGATGCGAATCCCGGGTCGCTTACGGAGAGGATGTTGGTCAGAACCTCCTTTTGTTGTTCTCGAGGGATAACGTCGAGCCACACACCGAGAATATTGGCATGCTGGCTGTTATGTTTCTGGGCAGGCGTGTCAGCGAGCAGACCATAGGTTTTATTCCAGCACAACTTGCGGATCGCATTCACGGCGCGAGACTCAGCCTCCCGATACCGTTGCGCGCGAATCGAATCTCCGAAGGCGGATTCCAACTCTGCGCCATAACGGAGCGCTTCAATGTACTGGAGCGTGATGACAGAAGATCCGCCGTCTGCATCTTGGGGAGGCACCCCGAAGCCGAAGTCTTTCCCCCAGTCGACGAAGGGCCACCAAGTTATATTTCCGAGGAGCCCGTCTGGTCTTTGCATGTCGAGAAACCAATCCAACACGGTTCTCGTGCCGCGTATTTGCGCCTTAACGAATTCCTCATCCCCTCGATACAGCCAGAAATCATGAACCATGCCGATCCACAATAGCGAGAACGTTGGAATGATCTGTGTAACGGATGACGGATAGCGACTGCGGGTAATCCCATCAGGAATTCGGGAATCGTTAAAGGCTTGAATTGCCTGGCGAGCAAGGCGATCGTCGCCCGCGACGATGTACGAGAGCAAGGCTTGAATTCGGGTATCGCCGATATACTGCATGCGCTCCCAGTAAGGCGTATCCATGTAAGTGTCATGGGCATCGAGCCGGGCAGTCCGCCAGCCGATTTGCCAGATCTGACGCAGCGAGGTGTCATCTGATTCGAAACGGGCGCGCTCTTCAAAGGGATATGCAGTGAACCAGGAACGAAGCCTCTCAATATGGAGCGGCTGGTCAGCGGTGTTGATATCTACTTGTAGATAACGCCAGGTTCGCCAGCCGAGGGGCATGAAGCGACGCCCCTCTGAGCCGTCCGGCAAGAACTCATCGAAGATACCTACGATGTGTTTGCCGGAGATCTCATTTCGGTTGCCCTTCTCACCTTTGTCATCCACGAGAGCTTCAGCATAAGTGAGGCGAATCGTGCTCTTGGCGCCCCCGCTCACGGTGAGTTCTGGGTAAGCGGTAGTCAAATGCGTTTGGTCCAGCAGCAGACTGACAGCGGAGCGACCAGGAATTTCGAGTCCGGTACCAGGAAAGTCTGCCGGGAGTTGCACTCCAGAGGAGCGCACGACGCGTCCAACGGGCGTCAGTTCCATTTGCTTTGAGGGAAGAGAATCCGGCACCAATTGCCAATTGTTCTCTTGCACCATCGCCCCTCTGAGGATGGCGTTGCCAATGGCAGCTGCCTTTTCCCATTTGCCTCGGGATAAAGAGGCGTCGTTCCAGGACCAATCGAACGATGCGCCATCTATACTCTCCGAGGGCTCCGCTACATAATAAAATCGCCGTACGTCGCGAGGTGTTGGCAGAGGTCTTATCCCCTTGTCTTCTTCCACTTCCCAACCGCTATTCGTATCAACGATACGTTCTGCTTCCGTATGGGCGCCGAGTACAAATGCTGTTCGATCGCTGATTTGAGCCAGTGGAGAGAGTGCACCAAAGTTCCATACTGTCGCGGCGAGCTCATTTCGTCCAGGATGCAAGAATGGCGCCAGGTCGTACGTTTCGTACTTCCAATGCGCCAGATCACTTAGTGCTGGACCGCGGCCGATCTCATGTTGGTTAGTGCACAGAAGGAACTGGTTATCGGCGCTGACGTGAACGATAAAATGTTCCGGAACAGCAGGAATCTCAAACACCTTCCTGAAATGCAAAACAACACTGTCTCTTTGAGGTGCACTCTGTGCGGTGATCCATTGGGCCTTCCAGAGTCCCTTCCGCATTTCGGAAGGAACCTGAGCTAATATGCACGTCGCATACGCCAACTGTAGAAAGGAGGTGAGCAGCAGGAATTTGCTTTTCATAGGTTCTCGTTAAGAAATTAGACTGTCCCACAGTACGCGCTCTTGCCCGAACGGATCGTCTTCAACCTTGCACTGTGCATCGATCATCATCGTTGCGCGCCTTGGCAGGGCGTAGGCGGGCCAAGGGGGTTGGCCCTTAGCGTTTGGGCGACCAGTCTTAGCGAACGTGGTCCACATTTCGCTCATGTTTAGGGCTGTTTTTTCGCGATCCGGATCCGTACCGATAAGCGATGGGCGGGAAGGATCCTTCGGGCCTTCCAAATCGACGTTATTGAACTTGTACCAAATCTCAGTTGCGTGAGCAGCGCCAAGCCGGTGGTTTGTACCCGGAACTATCAGATTTGATTCATGTGTGAACATATACATATACACGGAGGCTGATCTTTGTTCGTATTTCTTCTCTGCAATCTCAAGGGAGCCAAGCCAGAATGCGCGTGCAGTTGTAATCGCAATGTAGAGATCCGCAAGGGAAACGCCAGGACGGCTTTTGCGGTACAAGGTCAAAATCTTTTCGGCATTCGAACCGAACTCTTTATCCAGGCGAGACTTTAGTCCGTCATCAGTAAGCGTAAACACTGTGTTCTCCTTACGTTCCCAAAAGAAGAATGCCATCTCATCTTTGTTCGTACAAACCATAAGCGGTTTGTCCCGGGAAATTGCCGGCGCGCTTGGATCAAAAGGATGGTGCGGCAGATAAGTCCCATCCGCGACGGGAGCGAATCCACCGGGCCGTGAAATGACCATGCCTTGTCTACCACCGCTGAGCGTCAGGCCCCCAGGCCGCTTCTGGGCCAGTGTCCCTTGAACTTCCACGAGTTTCTCTGCCGGAACCTCTCTGAGCTTGTGAACTTCCTTGTCCGATAAACCGAGCTCATTCAGAACCATTCTGGCAGTCTCAGCAGCCAAATCACAAGGCATCATATGAACGCCAGAGCCGCTTTCAATAAAAGCTTTGTTAAAATAATTTTTTTGCTGCGGGCATCGCATAGATACAGGAAGTTTTTGCGCCACCACCTGATTCACCAAAGACCATTACATTTTGTGGATCGCCGCCAAAGGCCTCGATATTTTCATGTACCCACTTAAGTGCTGCCGTGATGTCCAGTAACCCTTGATTTCCTGAAGTGGCATACTCTTCGCCCGCGAGGTCAGCCAAGAATAGGTATCCCAGAAGTCCCAAACGATGATTGCTTGCCACAACAACAACGTCGTACTGTCGAGCGATGTTGCTGCCATCCTATACCAAGTGCTTCCAGACCCTATCGTGAAGCCACCGCCGTGGTTATAAAACATCACGGGTCGACGACGATGATCGTTTGCCGGCGTCCAAACGTTGAGCACAAGACAATTCTCAGATGGGAATGGTTCTTCGCTCCCGAAGGAGGGCCTGCTTGGCTGAAACGATGGCGGGCCAGGAGAGAATGCGTCACGAATACCAGTCCAGGGCACAAGGGGCGGCGGTGCTTTGAAACGGTTCTCGCCGGAGACAGGACCAGCGTAAGGAATGCTTTTGAATGTAATCAAATCTCCGTTGCGCCTACCGCGCAGTCGTCCGTAGGCGGTTTCCACTTCAACAGTCTCGGTGGTAGTCGATTCGGCCCATGCGAATCTACGAGCGCCAACCACTGAACTACCTGCGATGGCAACCAGCGCCATTGAGCTATCGGTGAGAAATTTACGACGCCTGAGAAGTACGTGATTTCGCTCAGATTGCATTCGAAGCTCCTTGTGGTCAAGTATCCTGGGTGTCTCTCCTAGTTCTGAGCGAACTAAATCAAGTGGAGGCGGCTTCAGGCTTTTCCTAATCACGCTGACATTCCCACGCGCGAGGCACTTCTACATAAGAACAGTCAAGAGCTGCGACTGAAGGACAACCCAGCAACCGGAGAGTGCGCTCAATGTCGGCCCTTAGAATCTCAAGCGCCCGCGTGACGCCCGCCTCTCCGGCGGCACCAAGCCCGTAGGCATAGGCGCGGCCAATGAGAACGCCGCGTGCACCGAGACAGATAGCTTTCACGATATCGCTTCCTCGACGTATTCCTCCATCCATGAGGACTTCGGTTTCATCATTGACGGCAGAGACGACTTCCGGAAGCACTCGGATAGTGGCGGAGACAGAATCAAGTTGCCGTCCGCCATGATTCGAGACCACAACAGCGGCGGCACCTTCGTCTATCGCGCGTTTTGCGTCTCCCGCAGTGAGGATGCCTTTTACGACGATTGGTCCCGTCCAAACCTTGCGGATCCACCCTAAATCGTCCCAGGTCACCGCAGCGTCGACCAGAGCTGAGGCAACGTCGACGAGCTTCATCGGTCCTTGCCCGGGAACGACGATGTTCTCCAGTCTCGGCACTCCCCCATCAGCAAGGAAGGCAGCCAACCATCGGGGATGGGCCAAGATTTCCAGCAAGTACGGTAGCTTCGCGAGGAAGGACTCACCGAGAATCTCCTTCATGCCATTGCGAGGATCGCGTTCTCTCATCCCGGCCACCGCAGTGTCCACAGTAATTACCAAGGCCGAATAACCGGCGCGTCGCGCACGATCAATTCCGCCTTCGGCTGCTTCTCGGCCACCCAGTAGATACAATTGGTACCACGCGGGCCCTTTTGTGGCGGCTTTGACAGCTTCGAGTTTGTGTCCTGAAATTGTCGATAGGGTGTAGGCTGTACCCGCATCTCCAGCTGCTTTCGCTGCGGCGACTTCGCCCCCAGGGTGCATCAGACGGCTGTAGCCAATCGGTGCTAGCATGGCGGGAAACGAAAGCTCCTGGCCAAGTACGCGAACGGCGAGATCACATTTTTTGGTGGCGATGGCACCGCGTGGACGGAAGCGGATGTCCTGAAACGCCCGAGTGTTTTCGCGCAAGGTAATTTCATCTTCTGCGCCACCGTCAAGGTAATCAAACACTGGCTTCGGCAGCCGCCAGCGAGCGAGACGCCGGAGATCCTCTATGTTGATTACTTTAGGCGGTCCGAGCGTGTCTTGTCCTGAACCCACCTATTCCTCCGTATGCATATGAAATCGTGTTTGGATTGAGCTGCTTAATGACCTTCGCTTTCTCGAAAGACATCCTGCCCTTCATGCGACGTTGCAACGGCGCGTCAACATTAGATCGGATGCGATCGAATCACTCAGTCGGCGACGCTGATCCCTTAAGCTTCGCGGTAAAGGTATAGGAACCTGCTGCCAGTTCATACCGGCCGAAAGTATCAGCATGCAGACCAGAACCTTCGAGTGGCACGCCCTTGAAACTTATCGATGTCGCATTGGTCGCACGCGGTGATAGAAGACCCGTTGCGTTTGGTGGAACCGTCACTTTCCAGGTTGCCTGATTTCCCATGACGCTCCATTCCGAATGAATCGTGCCATAGGGAGACTCATAATCGAGGCTGAGGCTTCCAAGCCGAGCGTCAAAGTTCGGGTGAAGGTAAATGGTATGGAACCCAGGATCTGTTGAAACTGTATCAACACCCGCGGCGTAACGGTACAGCCACTCTCCAACCGCGCCATACGCGTAGTGATTATAGGAATTCATGCTCGGATCATTAAGCATCTGGTCGCCGTTCCACCTCTCCCATGTTGTTGTTCCTCCATGGTCGATGACATATCCCCAGGATGGATATTCGCGGTTCAGCAAAAGCCGATACGCAATGTCGCTATAGCCGCTGTCGGACAGCACTTCCAAGAGATAGGGCGTCCCTAAGAATCCTGTGCCCAACCGCCAGTGATTATTCTTGATAAGCTCGACCAATTTCCGTGCCGCAGCTGGCCGCAGGTTGTCTGGCACAAGGTTCATATAAAGCGCAAGGACATAGCTGGTCTGCGTTTCGACAACGCGGTCCTTGTTTTGATTGTCTTCGTCTGGATGTACGGTGGGTGGGGGAATGCTGGGGTAATGATCAACCGTTCCGATGAAGCCGTCGGCCCGCACATATGCCTTCTGAAAGGCGTCCTTGATGTCGCCGAAGAGTGTTTCGTACCGCTCGGCGTCGTCCGGGCGTCCCGTGGCTAGCGCCATCTGCTTCATCAGCGAAACGTCATAAGCCCAATAGGCCGTGGCCAGCAGGTCTTCGGGTGTGGTGATCGTTGGGGTAAGCCAATCTCCGAAAGCCGCACCAAATCCGTTTTGCCAGAGGTGATTTGGGTTTTTGGTGGCGATCTCGGCGATGTATTTCTCCATTCCGTCCCAATTCTCGTCGATGATGCGGCGATCCCCGCTCTGGATCCAGGCGGTCCAAGGAATGATCACGCCTGCGTCGCTCCACGCCGCACCATAGAAAGGACTCGGGGCATCAACTCCGGGCGCGTAAATGCCGTACATTGCAGTTCCCACCTGAGTCCCCCGCAGATCAGCGGCGTATTTGCGGCCGAAGGACGACAGGTCCATGTTGTAAGAGGCGGTACGCCAAAAGACCTGGGCATCGGCACTCCAACCCAGGCGCTCGTCTCGCTGCGGGCAATCAGTAGGGACACCTACGAAGTTGGAACGCTGTCCCCAAAGGATGTTGCTCCAAAGTTGATTTACCATGCTGTTGCCCGTGCTAAGGCGCATGGTAAACGGTGCATCCGTGTGAAGGACGACAGCCTTGAGTGTCTCTGCTGTCGGCCTATCGCGCATCCTCGAAACTTGCGCATAGCGGAATCCGTGGAGCGTAAACTCTGGCTGAAAACCTTCACTAGGCTTGCCGCCAGCGAGGATGAAGTGATCGGTCGC
>Ga0126383_10002585_pt1 | contig 11724 bp, 13 predicted proteins | sample PanSoiMetPlot_35_FD_96882 | JGI IMG/M metagenome (GOLD analysis project Ga0126383, IMG submission 96882) | Tropical forest soil microbial communities from Panama - MetaG Plot_35 | ecosystem: Environmental > Terrestrial > Soil > Tropical forest > Bulk soil | place: Panama | collected 2016-02-17
CATCGCCCCGCCCACACCGGGATTCGGCGTCGCGTTCTCCAGCCTCGAAGCCCGCCCCTATCGGTATCGCGACTTCGCGAGTGAGCAGTACGGGTTGATGTACGCGACCAATCCGAACCTGCGGATCCCGATTGACTTCCTCGCGGGCAACGTCGCGCAGTTGGGGCTGCACGTCTATCGCCGCATTTCGGACACGGACCGCGAACGGCTCACGGACCACGAACTCGCGCGCTGGCTCGCGAAGCCGAATCCGGGGACGACGACGTACCGTCTGATCGAATCCCTGCTCGGTGATCTCGGCGTGTTCAAGAACGCGTACTGGCTCAAGGTGCGCTACGACGACGACACGGGTGCACGGGCGATTGGGTTGCTCCGTCTGCCTCCGGAGCAGATGTGGGTGCGGGGGGGGCTCCTGCCGACGTCGTATGTGTGGCGGTCGACGACGACGGGACAGGAACTCCCGTTCGACCCCTCGGAGATCGTCGCCTTCGGCGGCTACAACCCGCTCGATCCGCTCATGGGGCTGTCGCACATGACGACGCTCGACCGGATCATCCGCGAGGATGCCGCCGCCTCTGCGCATCGCGAGTACTACTGGCGCAACGCGTCGCGGCACGAGGGCGTCATCGAACGCCCGAAGGACGCGGCGAAGTGGACGCCGACGCAGAAACAATCGTTCCGCGAACAGTGGCAAATGCGGTTCGCGGGCTCGGGGAACTCTGGACTGATCGCCGTGCTTGAGGACGGGATGCAGTTCAAGCCCATCGCGTTCTCACCGAAAGATTCTGAATTCATTCAGGGCGGGAAACTGCGGCGCGAGGTGACGGCGGCGGAATACAACGTCCCGCAACCGTCAGTCGGCATTCTCGACCACGCGACGTTCTCGAACATCCGCGAACAGCACAAGCAGTTGTATCAGGACTCGCTCGGCCCGACGCTCGAAATGGTCACGCAGGAAATCGAGCGTCAGTTGCTCATCGAATGCACCGATCAAGAAAACGTCTACGTCGAGTTCAACATCGCGGCCAAGTTGCAAGGGAGTTTCGAGGAACAAGCCACCGCGATTCGTCTGCTCGTCGGCCGTCCGATCATGACGCCGAACGAGGCCCGCGCGCGGCTGAATCTCCCGTCCATCAAGGACGATCCGACCGCTGATCAGATCGCGCCGCAGCAGGGCGGACCGTCAGACGGCACGGGCGCGCCCGCCCCCGGTGCAGGTGGCATCACGGAACCTGCCACGGGGAACGACGGCGCGGATGGCGAGGACGGCGGCGATACGACGACGGAGACGTCGCGGCTCGTCACGTTCGCCATCGACGCGACGCGCCGTCGTCAGTACTCCGCGCTCGGACGGTTCGACGTCGCAGAACGGTCCGCCGCATTTTTCGCGCAGATCGACCGATGGAATCGTGAACTCGCGCGCGACCTCGCGCCGCTCGTCGGCATCGACGAGGCTCGACGCGTGGCGGAGTACGCGAACGCGGAGACGTATCTCGCCCTCGACAGTCTCTCGGAGGTCGGGTAAATGCGCAGCCACGCCCACGCTCACGCGATCTCGTTCGCGCTCGAACACCACTGGAATCTCACGCCGGGAATGCTCCGCGTCGTGGCGGGTGTTCTCGCGCGACACGAGGCGCTGGAACTGAATTGGTCCCCGGAACTCGAAGCGGAACACCGGGACGCGATTCAAGCGGCCGTGCAGAACAAGAAAAATCTGCCGCAGCCGCGCGTCGGCTCGGTGCAGATCATTCCCGTGTCCGGCGTCCTCGTCCCGCGCGCGTCCGCGTTCAGCGACATTTCCGGCGCGACGTCGTACGCGCGACTGTCGCAGCAATTACAGGAGGCGGTCGCGGACAAGGGCGTCCGGAACATCGTGCTCGACGTCGACTCCCCCGGCGGATCGGTCGCAGGGAATCAGGAACTCGCCGCCGAGATCATGCGCGCCCGCACGAAGAAACCGATCATCGCGCAAGCGCAATACCTCATGGCGTCGGCCGCGTACCAGCTCGGGAGCGCCGCCACGGAGATCGCCGCCGCCCCGTCCGCGCAAGTCGGGAGCATCGGCACGTACTCGATTCACAACGATCTGTCCGCCGCCCTCGAACAAATGGGCGTCAAGCGCACGTACATCAGCGCGGGCACCGGGAAGGTCGACGGGAACGAAACGGGACCGCTCACCGACTCCGCGTTGGCGCGTCGACAGAAATCCGTGAACGACGCGTACGACGCATTCGTCTCGACGGTCGTGCGCGGACGCGGCAACGGCACCACGGAATCGAAGGTCCGCGACTCGTGGGGCGCGCACGTCTATGGCGCGCGGGACGCGAAGGACATGGGCCTCATCGACCGAATCGCGACGCTCGATCAAACGCTGGAACGTCTGCTCGAAACGGGCGACGTCGCGGATCGGGCGGCGCTCGCCGCGTATCGCGGTGATCACCTCGACGACGACGCGACCGCCGACATTCCGCAGACCCGCGTGCGCGCGGGGTCCGGTCAGGATCGACGGCGCGAACTACTCGAACGGATGTTGTTCGAGCAACTCCTGTAACGCCGGAGAATCACATGCGAGTCATCAACACCGACGTCCTCGAAGCCGACCTGATCAAGAAGCAGGACGCGGCCCGCAGTCTGTTCCAAAAAACCATCGAGGCGTGCGACGCGCACGAGGAAAAGGACGCCGAAGGCAAAGTCACCGTCAAGGGCCGCACGATGACGACGGAGGAAACCGCCGCCGTTCAGAAACTCATGGACGAGGCGACGGCGATCAAAACCCGTCTGCTCGAAGCGCGCACCGGCAACACCCTCGCGACCGAGATCGACAAGCTCACGCAGGGGATGACGGCGGCGGACCGCACCGAGACGAAGAACGCCGCGATCAAGTCCCTCGGGCAGCAGTGGGTCGAGGGCGAGGGCGGCAAGTTCTTTCAGCAGAAACGCCATCAGGGGACGCGCAATTGGGCGTCGCCCGCGATGGAACTCAACGAGCCCGACTACCGCCGGATGGCGACGACGCTCACCACACAGGCGGGGTCCGGCGGCGCGCTCATCGTGCCGCAGTACCTCCCCGGCATCCTGCCGCTGCTGTTCCGTCCGTTGAAGGTGCGCGATCTGCTCGCGAGCGGCACGACCGATTCGCCGCTCATCGTCTACATGCAGGAGCAGACGTTCACGAACGCGGCGGCGGCGGTCGCGGAGGGCGCGGCGAAACCGGAAAGCGCCATGGTGTTCTCGCAGGTGCAGGAAGCGGTCAGCAAGATCGCGCACTTCATCCCGGTCACCGAGGAAATGCTGGAGGACGTCTCGCAGAGCCGCGACTACATCGACGCGCGTCTCGTAACCGGGCTCGATCTCACCGAGGAAGATCAGTTGCTCAACGGGAACGGCACCGCGCCGAACCTGAAAGGCATCCTGAATCGCACGGGCGTGCAGACGACGGCAGTCGGCACCGCGCCCGTCGAGACGACGCCGGACGCCGTCTATCGCGCGATGATGCAGGTGTTCTATTCGGCGTGGGTCATGCCGACCGGCATCGTCATGAACCCGACGAACTGGAACCACGTCGCCGTGCTCAAGGACACGCTCGGGCGGTATCTCGGCACCGGCCCGTTCGCGCCCGCGCAGGCTCCGACGCTGTGGGGCGTCCCTGTCGCCGTCACGCCCGCCATCGCGGCCGGGACCGCGCTCATCGGCGCGTTCGGTTCTCAGGCGCAGGTGTTCGCGCGCGGCGGCACGCGCGTCGAAGCCTCGAACAGCCATCAGGATTTCTTCATCAAGAACCTCGTGGCGATCCGCGCGGAGCGGCGTCTCGCGCTGGCGGTCTACCGTCCGGCGTCGTTCATCACGCTCACGGCGATTCTCTGAGATGACGTGGTCCGGGACGTGCGCACGGTGCACGTACCCGGACACGTGCTCGTGGTTTCAACGCTGCGTTTTCTACGGAGGACCGATGGCGACTTACAACAGCGACGGGACGACCGATTACGAGCCGGGCGAATCGAACGACCGCGCGTCGACAGACGGCGTGAAGGCGGCGACGACGGACGGCGGCAACGCGCACGCGGCTGCGTCGCACGTCGCACCCGCGAAGCACGTCGACGCGCCGAAGGGCGCGCACCACAAGGCGTAATCCGTGGACACGATCACTCCCGGCGGATCGACGTACGTGGCGGGCGAATCGAACGCCCGCGCCGCCGTTCTGCCGGTCATCACGTCGCTCAACCCGACGAACGCGTCGCATAGCGGCGGGACGATCACGTTGCACGTGCTCGGCTCGGGGTTCACGCCGGACGCCGTCGTGAACTTCAACGGCATCGACAAGCGCACGACGTACGTCTCGCCGACCGACGTCTCGATTTCGGGGGACATCCAACCCTCGGATCAACCCGGTCCGAACGCGGTGACCGTGCGGACGCGCGCAGGTGTCTCGAACCCTGCGACGTTCACGATCACGTGAGGACGCCGTGCTCTACGTGAAGGCCGACCCCGGACCGTGCCCCGTCGACGATGCGCCGCACACCACGTGCGTCGCGCCGCACGCGGGCACGATCCGCGCGGTGCAGTTCCCGATGCGCGACGGCGTCGTCGAGCCGCCACTCGTCGGCGCGGTGACCGTGCCGACGCCGGTCGGTCCGACGTCGCCGCCGCTGCTCGCGGAACGAATTCAGGAGACGTTGCCGGACGGTCACGTGACGACGGCGACGTATCGCAAGAAGCGACGTGAGTGATCGCGATGTGGACCAACCTCACCTTTCGGGGATTCGACTACGGCTCGTGGCAGCAATCGCAACGGCTGCCGCGTCTGCCGCATGTTGTCTCCGTCTGCACGGTTGCGCCCACGGAGGAACCGCTCGACCTCGCCGCCGCGAAACTGCGCGCGAACTTCACGTGGCCGTCCCCCGATGAACGCGACGCGCTGATCACTTCCTTCATCGCCTCCGCGCGCCAGAAGGTCGAACACGACACGGGCCTCGCGTTGCTCACGCAAACGCGCGAGGTGTATTTCGACGTCCTCACGTCGACGGTGATCGTGCTCCCGGAGTACTGCGTCCCGTTGCAGACCGTCGCGTCCGTCGAATGGACCGACAACGATGGAAACGTGACGACGCTCGTCGAGGACACGGACTACGTCGTCGACTACGTGAGCGGTCGGATTCTGATCACGTCGACGACCGTCGCGAACGCGCGCTCCTTTCAGGGCTGGAAAATCACGCTCGACGCCGGATGGCCCGACGCGGCGACCCTCGCGCAAATGCAGCCCGTGCTCGTGCAGATGGTCGGATTGCTCACGGCGCACATGGCGACCCTCGGCCGCGATCTCGCGACGATTGAACGCGGCACGCTCGACGAGATTCCGCAGGGCTACACCGATCTACTGGCGGCGTATCTGCCGATTGCGGTGATTTGATGGCGACGCAAGGTTCGATCCTCGGCTCGTCCGTCGCGTTGGCGTCGAAGCCACACCGCGTCGACATCAGCAATCCGTCCGGCGCACCGACGCCCGACGCCGGGGAATACGTGCAGTCGTACGCGACGGTCGGATACGAGTACGCCGCCATCGAGCCCGCGAACCCGACTCGGCTCGAACGCTTCACGCAAGCGGGGAACATCGCGACGGCGACGCACACGATCACGATGAACTACCGCGCCGACGTCACCACGCAAACGCGGCTCACGTTCAACGGGCGTCGATTCGATGTCCTCGGCTACGCGTCCCCGCGCGAACTCGGCGTCGACCTCGTCCTCGTCTGTCAGGAGATGCGGCCGTGATCACGTTGACCATCGCGGAAATCGCGGAGACGGCACGCGCGTTCGAGCAACTGCCGCCGGAGATGGTGAAAGAGGCGACGAACCTGATTTCAGGCGTGGCGAATCAGGCGACGTTTCAACTCAAAGGCCAGTACCCGATGGGCGGGCTCCGCGACCACGTGCAGGTCGAACAACTGAACAAGTCGTCGGCGTACGCGGGATTCCGCATCAAGAACACCGACAAAAAAGCGTGGTGGTGGGAATACGGCACGGCGGTCCGCCACACGAAGCTCGGTTACAACCGGGGCGAGTGGAAGCGACCGCACGGCACGCTCGTCGATCAGTTGCAGAAATCACGTGCGCAGATGTGGGTGCTGCTGCGCGATTTCCTTGTGCGTAAGGGATTGAAAGTCAGCGGGTGAACACATGACGACGACACTCGAAGAACGCGAAGCGATCCTCGACGCCGCACCGCGCCGCGTCGTCGGGTCCATCGGCACGCAGTACGTCAACGCGCCGGAATTCCGTGCGTTCCGCGAACGCGGCGGACATCGGTCGTCCGGCGCGTGGCGTGCGCCCGTCGTCGAGGTGATCGCCCCGCCGGACATGCGGAGCGCCATCGTCGACAGTTCCGGCATGACGGTCGCGGAGGTCGTCCCGATGCGGCCCGTGCCGCAGATCGTGCCGACCGTCGCGTCGCTCTGCGCGCAGGGCCGCACGACGGCGAACGCGATCCAGTACCCGTACGACAACGCGCCGCCCATCACCGGGAAGGCGGCGATCACGGCGGCGGGCGTCGCGAAGGCGGCACTCGCGGCGGGTTCGTTCCAACTGTGGACGCAGCCCGTCGTGAAATCGGCGGGCTACGTCAACGCCAGCGACGAACAGTTCGAGGACGTGCCGGGGCTCCAGTCCTACATCGATGCGCGTCTCACCCGCGCGGTCGACCTCGGCGTCGACGCGGACCTCTGCGCGCAGATCGCGGCGTTGCCGGGATTGACGCCGACAGCGGCGGCGGCGGGCGGCAACGCGGCGTCGCTGTTGCGACAGGCGATGGTGATTCTCGCGGCCAGCGGCTACATGCCGGACGGCATCGTGATTCATCCGAACGCGTTGTACGGCACGTTCGTGATCGCGGGACAGGAGTTGCAGGGCGCGGACCTCGTGAACGACGCGCTCACGGATCGCGCCGCCCTGTATCTCTACGGGATGCGCGTCGTCCCGTCGTTGGCGGTGGCTGCGCCGACGACCGCGATCATCGGCGCGTTCGGGACGGCGGCGCAGGTGTTCTGGCGCGACGAGATGTCCATCGAAGCGTCGAGCGACCACGTCGACAACTTCATCAAGAACATGATCACGATTCGGGGCGAACGTCGCTACGCGCCCGCGTTCTACTCGCAAGCGGCGTTCTCGACCGTCACCGGACTCGCGGTGCTCACGTAATGCAGAACGCCGTCGACAGCGCGCAAATCGAGGACGCGCTCCTCGCGATCTTGTTGAACGACACGATCCTGCAATCGCTCTGTCCGGACGGCGTGTGGTGGGATTCGGCGGGCGAGGCGAACGGCCAGCCCGCGCGTCGATTCGTGATCGTGTCGTTGCTCACGCACGCGGACGAACCGGTGTTCGGCGGACGCGCCATCGAGGACTACACGTTTCTCGTCAAGGCGGTGATGCTCGGCGCGTCGAGCGTCGACATCCGCGCGGCCGCACAACGCTTCGACGAACTCCTCGACGACGAACAACTCGATCTGCCGGACTACGCGTTCGGCGCGATGTTCCGCGAACAACGCGTCCGCTACGTCGAGGAAGATTCGGAAAATCCGGCGATTCGTTGGCTTCATCGCGGCGGGCACTATCGCGTGCAGGTATCGCTCCCGCACGCGTGATCGATCCACGGGGGAAACCACAACGGGGTTTGCACTGAGGGAGTAACACACATGGCGATCAAGACGGGACGGTACGGCAGCGTGATGTACGACCCGGCGGGGACGACGCCGGTCGAAGTCGTCTCGCTCAACGCGTGGAAAGCCTCGTTCAAAACCGACAAAGAGGACGTCACCTGTTTCGGAGACACGAACAAGGTGTACGTCCCCGGCATGAAGGACGTGAGCGGCACCGTGGCCGGGTTCTGGAACAGCGACCCCGCCGCGAGCGGCATCCTGTTCGACGCTGCCGACGCCGACACGCCGGGGAAGCTCAAGCTCGTGCCCAACGACAGCACGGCGGAAGCGCCGTTCTTCTGGTCGGGCCTCGCCTACCTCGACGCCGAAATCGACTGCTCGATGGCGGCTCCCAAGGTGTCGGGCGAGTTCATGGCGGCGGGTCCGTGGACCCGCGCGGTCGGACCCTGATCGCCGCGTGACGGTGATCCGTGTTCCGCGAACTCGCGATACGCGGACAGGACGGCGCGCTGCTGTGGGGCCGCAACGCCCGCACGCCCGCCGCGTCTGTCCGCACGTGGGCGATCCGCAGGGAACGCAACAGGAAGCTCGGCCCGTGGGTGCTCACGGCGTCGGCGCATTCGATTAATCGTTTCCTCTGCGGACAACGTCCGCTCTTTTTCACAGCGCCCCGGCTCGGCGGCGGACGGTGGTGTTGGCCTGTCCTCGACGTGCAGCCCGACACCGCCGCGTTGACGTTGACCGCGCGGCTCGGCCAACCGGAGCAATGAACCCATGGCAAGAAATCGATTCGTCCGTCCGGACGTCGTGACGTTGCCGCTCTCAGAGGGCGACACGATCACGATCCGCAAAGAACTCAACGCCGGGGAAATGCGCGCGATGTCGGACCGCGCCCGCATTCCGGACACGTTCCCGCCGCGTACGGACCCGATGAAGGCTCCGACTGCGCTTGTCGTGGCGTACCTCGTCGACTGGTCGTTCATCGGGGAGGACGGGGCGCGCGTCGACATTCGCGGGTATTCGGCGGAGGAACTGACGGCGGTGCTCGACAGCCTGAACCTCGGCACGCTGAACGAGATCGTGAACGCGATCAACGCGCACGTCGCCACGGAGTCGGCGTTGGAAAAAAAAATCCTGAATGGCGAGAACGTGTCGTGAGCGACCTCGCGATCTGTCGACACATGGGCGGCTGGCGCTACGAGGACGTGCTCGCGTTGCCCGCCGACGTCTACGCGGTGCTCATCGAGGAACTGAATAAAGAGAACTCCTGATGGCTCTGTCCGGCAAACTCGAAGCTGATTTCTCGGCGTTTTACGAGGCGTGCGCGAAAGCCGTCTCGTCGCTGGAAAGCCTCGGGAAAGCGGGCGACGACGCCGCGAAAAATCTGAAAGAGACGGACAAGGAAGTCGGCGGGCTCGTCGGGAGTCTCGGGGAACTCGCGGCGGGCGTCGCGTCCGGCGAACTCCTGAAAGAAGCGTTCGAGAAAGTCGTCGACGTCGTCAAAGAGGCGGCGATGGCGTTCCCCGAACTCATCGCGCACACCGTCGAGGTCGGCAATTCCCTCTATGAAATGTCGCTGCGCACGGGCGCGAGCGTCGAGAATCTGTCCAAGCTGCGGTACGTCGCCTCGCAAACCGGCATCGATTTTCAATCGATGGGCGGCTACATGCAGAAAATGGAACAGAACCTCGGTGCCTCGGGACAAGCCGCCGACAATCTGCAAACCAAACTCAGCGCCCTGCACCTGAATCTCCAGACGCTCAAGGACGAGAAACCGGATCAGGCGTTCATCGACATCATGGAGGGGCTGCACGAGATTCCCAGCCGCGCCGATCAAGCCGCCATCGGCGTTGCGCTGTTCGGCAAGGGCTTCAAGGAAATGGCGGGGCTCACGCAGGAATCGATCACGGAGTTGATGGGCGAGGCCGAGAAACTCGGGCTCGTGATGTCGACGGAGACAGCCGCCGCCGCGCACGCCGCCGAGGTCGGATTCAAGAGTCTGCAAATGCAACTCGAATCCGTGGGGGCACACCTCGCGTCCGCGTTCCTGCCCGCGCTCGTCGGCCTCGAACAGAACATCTCGTCCGTGTTCAAACAGGCCATCGATCAAGCGAATCAGAGTCTCGACGCGATGGGCGGCAAGGGCGGATTCCTCTCGACGGTCGCCGCCGCCATGGGGGAAGGCGACAAGGCCATCGCCGCGCAGAACCAGCTATACGAGTACCTGAAAACCGCGATCATCACCCTCGTCCGCGACGGCGTCGAGCCCCTGATCACGGGCGTGTCGATGCTCATGAAGGTGTGGGACGAGGCGCTGATCCTCGGCAAGCTCGTGATGCAGGGTTACAACGGCATCACGTACGCCATCGAAGGGCTCGTCTACTACTACCTGAAATTGTCCGCGTTCACGGACCCGTTCCACGCGTCGGAGTTCAAAGCCAACGCCGCGACCGTCAAGACGGCGATGGACGAGCTATACGACAATTTTGTGAAGGGCGACGCCGACATCGAGAAACTGAAACAGAACCAGACCGATTGGGGCGCGACGGCGACGTCGACGAACGCGCAGATCGAAAAGTCGTTGAACGCCCTCGCGAACACCCACACGGACGCGGCGGCGACGATCAAGGATTTCGCGGACAAGAGCAAGAACGCGTACGGCGGCATCGGCACCGCCGTCGAGGGCGCGAAACCGCACCTCGAAGGGCTCGACAAGACGCTCGCGGAACTGGCCGAGAAAATCGACACGGCGAACAACAACAACGTGTCGTTCGCGGAGAAATTGAAGCTGTGGGGACCGGCGGCGGCGAAGGCTGCCGAGGAAGCCCGCGCGCTCGGCAAGGACGTCGCGTTGTCCGTGCAGGATCTCGCGGAAGGATTCCAGCAAGCGGAGATCGACAAGGCGGTCGCCAAGTGGACGTCGGGCCTCGGTGATTTCGAGAAGGTGCTCAGGGAATTGCCGAAAGTGTCGATGGACTCGATGAAGTCCATGGTCGCGGAGTACTCCGCGTTTCAGGCGGCGCAGGAGGCGCTGTATCAGCAATCGCACACCGGGACCGAACTCGAGATTCACGACATCGAGCGCAAGCGCGACGCCGCGATCAAGGCGCTGCAAGCGGAGACGTCCGAACGCGATTCCCTGTACGACGACACGGTCAAGGCGATCAACGCCCGCTATGACCACGAGATCGACGTCGCGAACAAGACGGCGTCGACCATCGAGGAACGGATGGCGAAGCAGGGCGTCTACACGCAGGAACAACTCGACAAGGCGGCGGACGACGCGATTGCCGACTACTACGCGATGGCGAATTCGGGGCAATACACCGCCGCGCAGTTGGAAGCGGCGGCGAAAAAGGCCAGCGACGCATGGGACAAGGCGGCGGGCGACACGTCGCGCACGTGGGCGCAGACGTTCAGCAGCATGAGCCGTGGGGCCGGGGAACTCGGGTCCGCGTTCACGACCATCGGGAACGCCATCGGCGGCGAGTTCGGGAAAATCGCCTCCGTCGCGGGCAAGGCCCTCGGAGACGTCAAAGGCGGATTCGACGACATCATGAAAGGACTGACGAGCGGCGATCTACTCGGGGAGATCGCCGGGATCACGAGCGGCGTGATCAAGCTCGGAGCCGCCGCCGTCTCCGCGTTCAAATCCTTGTTCGGGCTCGGCACCGCCGGACGCGACGCCGTCGTCGCGTTCGCGGACAGCATGGGCGGGTTCGACACGCTGCACGCAAAGCTCGACGCCCTCGGCGCGGACGGCGAGGCGTTGTGGGTGAAGCTCACGCAGGGCGTCGGCCGGAACAACCCCGACCAAGCCAAAGCGGTTATTCAGGAAGTCACCGACGCGCTCAACAAACAACAGGACGCCTCGAACAACACGCAGCAAGCCACGGAGGAACAAGCCGCCGCGACCATCGAGACGGCGACGGAAGCCTCGAACGCGCTCGACACCGTCACGGAGAAATTGAAGTCGAACGCGGACGACTGGCAGACGTGGGGCGACGCCGTCAACAAGATCATCAACAGCGTCGGCGCGTCCGTCCTCGCGATGCCGACGCCCGCCGCGCCG
>Ga0126383_10002587_pt1 | contig 11721 bp, 14 predicted proteins | sample PanSoiMetPlot_35_FD_96882 | JGI IMG/M metagenome (GOLD analysis project Ga0126383, IMG submission 96882) | Tropical forest soil microbial communities from Panama - MetaG Plot_35 | ecosystem: Environmental > Terrestrial > Soil > Tropical forest > Bulk soil | place: Panama | collected 2016-02-17
GTACAGGAACATCGCGTACAGCGATGCCGAGAGCGCGAACGCAGAAATCTGGACGCCGGCGAAGGATCGAATCCGGAAGAGCGCCAGCGGGAGCATCGGGCCGTGGACGCGCCGCACGATCAAGAGGAAGGCGACGAACAGCAGGGCAGAGCCGGTGAACAGTGAGACGATCGGCGCGCTACTCCAGCCCTGATCGTTACCCCGCAGCTGCGCAAGCACGAGCAGGAACAGCATGCCGCTGAAGGTCACGAGCCCCGCCCAGTCGGCGCGGGTGGCGTTCGGATCGCGGCTCTCTTCGAGCTTCAGGAGGGTGATCGCGAGCGCGACGCCAGGTCGCGAAGCGCCGGCCGCGCTTCCAAACCACGCGCGAGCAGCGCGACGAGCTGGCACGTCGGTTCTTTCAGGCGGTCGAGTAAGGCGACCTCGCTGGGCTCGAGGCGCTTCTCGCGTACGACGTGGGGCTGACAGCCGATGGCGGGGGCAAGGTGCGCGCCTTGGCGCATACGCTGCGCGGCCGCAGCCGCGTCGCGCGCGCCCAGATCAACTACTGGGCCCGCCTGGGCGAGTGCCGCCCCCAGCGGGCGTCACTGCTGGAACGTTTCGGAGTGCAGCTCGAAGGCGACCGGAGTCCGCGGCGGGACGCCTTTGGGACGGCTGGAGACCACGGAGGGCTGTGACCCAGACCCATTACCTCGTCCCCCAAGGCGCGGGCTGGGCCGTGTGGGACAACGTCAACGGCGTCCTGAGCTTCATGACCGACGCCGAGGTGATCGAAAACGCGCGGCAGAACGAGAGGGAGCTCGGCGAGGAGTTCGCCGAATCGCCGTTTGCCTGAGGACCCGACGCCTGAACAGGCGTGGGCGTACGTCAACGCGATCTGGAAAACGACCCCGGCGAGGGGTTGGCAGGTCCGGATTCCCGCGGGCGCGACCTGGCTTTCGCTCCGACACGACGAGGACGATCCCGTCCGCGGAGAGGGGCCGGAGCCGACGTTCGGGTTCGGCGAGCCGCCCCTGGGCGAGGGTGCCTGGGAAGCGCCCGACGACTGAGACCGGGACACCTTCGAGGACTACTGAGACCGGGACACCCTCGAGACGCTACGACAAGATTCCCCGGGACTCCGATTTCAGAATCCGTGGGAACTACTCGCGCGATCAACAGGTCCGCAACGGACGTGGCCCAACGAGCGCGGTCCCTTCGAACCCGGCGCTGACCTCCGACAGCGACTCCCCCGCGAGCACAGGCGCGCCGACGATCGCGCGCTCGTTCAAATCGCTCGACATGCGCGGGCTGTTCTCCGCTTAGAGCCGGAGCCTATGTCCGCCATTTTTCATCCGTCGACGGTCGGTCGGGCAACTGCGCTGCCCACCAGTCGAGTGGGACGATCCGCATCGCGAGCTCGATGGAGACTCGATCGAGCGATTCGGCGAGCTGGGCGATAGCTACGAGATTGTCGCGTAGCCATTCGTCCTCGATCGGCCCGCTGGCCTGCGTCGCCGGGCTGACACGGCTAAGCCTCGGCCGGTTCAGGTGCTCGTCGAGCGGCTCCGACTCGTCGAGCACGCTCCCCCACCAGTAGAGACGGCTGTAGAGCTCGACGTGGCGATCGACGATCTCCGCGTACGTGCCTGAATTGACCATCACGTCGGCCCAGCGTCCAAGCACCTCCTCGCCGTGACCGAGCAGTTCGACGATCAGCCGGTGGAGCTCTTCGCGGCGGTCAGCGCTGGCGAGCATTTCGTCCAGCGCCGCTGCGAGACGTGGCGTGTCGAGTACCGCTTCGGAGCCGGCCGCGAGCGCCCCCTCCTCGAGCTCTCCCTCCGGAACGAGACCGGCGAGCTCGAGCAGACCGCTCCACACGAGGCGAGCCGCGCGGACCAAGTCGAAGAGCGCGTACTGCGCGAGCAGCGACCAGCGCTCGCGCTGCCGACGTTCGAGGACTTCGTTTAGCAGCGCCGCGGTCACCGCCACGACGATGAAGCTCGCGACGAGGCCGGTGAGAAGCGCGTGGCGAGACCAGAACCCGTCGTTGGCGAGGTCCCAGGCGACAGCCCCCGAGAGGACGAGCACACTGATGCCGCCGATGATCCGCGTCGAGCTGCGAACCGAGTCGGAGCGGCGCGGACCAACGGTGCGAGGAGCCATCTCCTGGCGAGCATATTTCGCCACGGCAAAGGGGGCCTGGCGCTGCCTCAGGTTCTGCCTAGCGGCCCGGCCACGCTGAGGAGCGGACGCGGATCAGCTCGCCTACTTCGGGTTCGCTGCCGGGCTTGATCTCCGGACTTTCTGTGTGCCCCCTCCCTGACTCGACCGGATCGGGTCAGATGGCGTGCGGCTCCGCAGTGAGTTGCCCGCCTGCGTCGCCCGTGTTGAGCGTCCCGACGAGCTCGATCAGCAGGACCGCGGTACGACTCGCCGCCAGCGATGGGTAAGGCGACGTTTTCCATCCACAGATCGTCATGGGCTCGACCGGGGCGGAGCGACGGACCGGAGCTCGGGCGCCCGCGCGCGGGCGGCTTGACGGACGAGGTGGTCGCGCTCGGCGACGTTCGTTGCTCGGCGGGCGGCCGCGGCGTACGCGGCGGCGGCTGCCGGGAGGTCGCCGCCGAGCTCGTGCAGGTAGCCGCGGACGGCATGCCACCGGTGGCGCTCGCCGAGCACCGCGCGCATCCGGTCGGTCTCGCGCAGCCCTGCCTTGGGACCGAGCACGTGGCCGACCGCGACCGCGCGTCCGAGCACCGCGGCGGGGTCCTGGCGCACCGGGTCGTTGCTGAACGCGACGAGGTCGTCGTACCAGGCGAGGATCTGCGGCCAGTCGGTCTCCTCGGGACTCGCCGCGTCGTCGTGCAGGGTGGCGATGGCGGCCTCGATCTGGTAGCGGCCACGACGCTTCAGCGCCAGTGCCGACCGCAGGACGCGGACACCCTCGGCGATCTCGCGGGTGTCCCAGAGGCTCCTATCCTGGCGGTCGAGCGTGACGATGCGGCCGTCGGGATCGAATCGCGCCGGCAGGCGGGCGTGGTTGAGGAGCATCAGCGCGAGTAGCCCGCGCGCCTCCGGTTCCTCGGTGGCGAGGACGAGCTGACGAGCAAGCCGGATCGCCTCGCCGGCCAGGTCGACCCGGCCCACGTGGCCGGCCGTGTAGACGAGGTAGAGCACGCGCAGCACGACGGCGAGGTCACCGGGCCGGTCCAGGCGCCGTTCCCGTAGGGCGCGCTTCGCCCGGCTGATGCGCTGCGCCATCGTCGCCTCTGGCACGTAGAAGGCGTCGGCGATCTCCGCCGTGGTCAGGCCGCCGACAGCGCGCAGTGTCAGCGCCACCTGGGAGGCGGGCGAGAGATCGGGATGACAGCAGCAGAAGAGCAGAAACAAGGTGTCGTCTCCCGGCTCGATACCAGCCGGTTCAGGCTCCCGCCGTTCGAGCAGCCTGTCCTCGCGTCCGCGGCGGGCGGCGTCGCTGCGGCGGGCGTCGACGAGCCGCCGGGTCGCTACCGTCGCCAGCCAGGCACCCGGGTCGCGCGGTGGGTGCTTCGGCCACACCCGAAGCGCCTCCAGCAGCGCCTCCTGAAGCGCGTCCTCGGCGGCGGCGAACTCCTCGCCTCGCCGCACCAGGGCCGCGAGCACCCGCGGGACGAGGGCGCGGAGCGCGCCCTCGTCCAACCGTTGCGTGGGCTCGAGCATCACGTCGGGTCAATCGTGCGCCGGCGCCCCGGACATGACCTCTCGGACGTCGATCCACTCGTAGAGCGGCTTCCCACCAGGGCAGGGCTCGGAGGAGACGTAGGCCGCGAGCTCGAGCGCGCGCTCCTCCGACTCGACGTCGATCATGTACCAGCCCGCCGCGAGATCGCTGGTCTCGGGCAGCGGGCCGTCGGTGGTGACCGGCGCTGCGTCCGGGCCGCCGTAGCGCACCCATGTGCGCGCGGGTGTGAGCGCCTGCGCGTCGACGTACTCGCCGTTCTCCCGGAGGAGCTCGCCGACGTGCCGCTGGAAGGCCATGTGTGCCTCCACGTCCTCCGGGGCCCAGTCGTCCATCGGCGGCACGGGACGGTACGGCTCCGGGCCGCCGCGATAGTGCTTGAGGAGCAGGTACTTGGGCATGAGGCCTCCTGGTGTCGTTGGCCACGCCTGTCGTGGCCCTTCAGCCTGTGAGCGGAGCCGGTCGAGCGTTCTCGACATCGAATCACCATGTCAGCTCCGCCTACTCCAGCGGAGTGCTGCGTCACCTCAAGCGGAACTGGACTCTTCGAGCCGCAGCATCTATACGAGGACGTGGATCGTGATGCCTGTCCGAAACGGCGACTAGGCGGCGTGGGTGTGATGACAGAGCCGCGTTAACCCCCGAAGAGTGTGGTCGCGTTCACTGACCGGGAGCAGACAGCCGCTACAGGTCGAGTACGTAGCCGAGCAGCAAGATGTCGGGGGCAGGCGACCAGTCATGGTCTGGGTCACGCCGGAAACCCAGGCGCTCGTAGAGGCGCTGCGCGCTCGTCATCGACGTCCGCGTGTCCAGACGGACACGCTTCCGCCCAGATCGACGGGCGCGATCAATGCATTCGCGCATCAGCGCCTCTCCCACACCTCTATTCCGTGCCTCTGCCGCGACCCCGAGCATCCGCACGGTGGCCGCATCGGGGTCGTCCACTTCACTCAGTGCCGTGAGCCCATCGACGAACGTCACGCAGCCCACGATTCGGCCGTCGACCTCCGCAACCAGGATCTCACTGCTGGCTCGCCGTCCGGCGATGTCACGCACCTCGTGGAGGTACTCGGCGAAGGCCTCCGGTTCTCGCTCGTAGACCGCGTCCCCGGAAGCAATCGTTCGATACGCCTCGACAGTCAGCTCACCAGCGGCCTCGTACTCGGATGGCCGCACCGCTCGAATGATCATCGACGGATCTCCTACTATCCGAAGAGCCTAATAGGGGTTCGTGCTACGCCGCCGCGTAGCGTCGTTATAGGCCGTGTTTCAAAGATGGTCCGGGCGCAGATGCGCGAGGCGTTGAGAGATGTCGGCCATCAAGTCATCGGCGAGGGGTCGTGGTCGCGGGCTCGTGATCGTCGGGCATGACATTTTTCGAGTCACGGCTTTCTCGGCGATCGAGGTTGGTCAACGTTCGCTCCAGGAGCACGGCGTCGAGCCAGCGTTCCGCTTCCCGGTACAGAACCGGGTTGTTGTCAGGCGTGTAGTAGGCGAGGATCGCGATCGCCTGTGAGAGGACCCAGCCGCGCGCCCGCTTCCAGGTCGCGTCGTCGGTCGGCAGTGCCTCGCGAGACGCGTCGCGCGCCTTGGGGGAGTGGAGCTTCCAGGCGACCATGACGTCGCATGCTGGGTCGCCGATGCCCATCGAGGCCCAGTCGATGACGGCGCGGATCCGCCCATGGAGAACGAGCCAGTTGCGTGCGTCGAGGTCGCCGTGGTGCCAGACGGGCGCTCCGTCCCAGGGTGGTGCGGAGAGCGCCTGCTCCCACTCGGCCTCCAGGCGTGGGTCGTCGTCGAAGCGCTCGAGCCAGTAGCGGAATTCGCGGTCGCGTTGCGCGAGCGGGATGCCGCGCCCGTCTGGTGCGTTGGCCGGGTTCAGCTGCTGGAGCTCGCCCACGAGCGCGGCAAGGTCGCGCGCCGCCTGAACTGCGTCGATCTTCTCGATCGGTACCGTCTCGTCCTCGATCCAGGTGTGGATCTCCCAGAACCAGGGGTAGGCGAGCGTCGGTTGGCCCTTTCGCGACCGGGGATGGGGATTGCGACCGGGAGGAGCGGAGCGAGCGTGGGGAGCCAGTCGAACAGCTTCCCGCCGGGTTGGGTCGGGCCTCGTCGCCGTGCGAGCCGAACGGCGAGGTCGTCGCCGAGCCGGAAGATCGCATTGTCGGTCCCTTCCGGCTCGACCCGATGAAGCGGCCGGTCGACCCAGTTGGGGAACTGTTCGCCGAGGAGCCGGCGGACGAGCGTCTCGTCGATCTCGACTTCGTCGGCGTGCATCCTTGTGCTGGAAGTGGCAGTCATGCCACTTCCGCCGAGTCGACGCGGGCGATCGTCGAGTCGGGCACCGCGACCGATCCCACGAATGCCTCGATGCCGTCGATGACGGCCTCGAGGCGGATCGAGGAGAGCAGGTCGAACGAGTGCTGGGCGCCGGGCAGCTCGACATAGACGACCGGGTTGGCCGTCGCGCGGCGGGCCTGCTCGGCGAGCGCGCGCGCCTGGCTCGCGGGGGTAAACGTGTCTTGGCCGCCGTGGACGATGAGCAGCGGCACGGAACCGCGGTCTGCGTAGTCGAACGGGGAGGAGGGCAGGCCTCTGCGGCTGGCGATGCCGCCGTAGTAGCCGTAGAGCGCGACGACGGCGGCGATCGACGTGTCGGCCCGTTCGAAGCCGGGCTGGAACGCGGGGTCGTTGACGGTGAAGCCGGCCAGCGTGGCGAGGCGCGCGCCGAACGAGCTCCCCGCGAGCACGATCCGATCCGGGTCGCCGCCGTGCTCGGTCGCGCGCGCGCGGGCCCAGGCGATCACCTTCTTGACGTCGATCAGCTCGTCAGGGAACGTCGCTGCCGGCTGCAACCGGTAGGTCGCGCTGATGCAGACCCAGCCCTCGCGGGCGAGACGGAACAGGAGCCGTCGCGCATAGAAGCTCCTCCGTCCGGGCAGGAACGAGAACCCTCCGCCGTGTAGATGGATCAGCACCGGCCCGCCCCGGCCACCGTGGCGGGGGCGGTAGACGTCGAGCCGGTTGCGTCGACCGGCGTCGCCGTAGCTGAGATTGGCGATGCGTTTCACGCCGGGGTGGAACAGCGGCAGCGGCGCAAACAGCACTCGTGCCCACGGCGGTCTGCGCTGGATCGGCCGGCCGAGTGCCTGCTCGAGCGCGAGCGCGGCGCGCAGGCTCCGGCGGACGAGGACCGGCGCGGCGGCCAAGGGCGCGGCGGCCAGACCGAGCGCCGCCCAAACGCCGGCGCCGCGGAGGTCGCCCTGGCCGTACGCGAGCAGCGTCGAGCCGGCCAGCCAGTAGAACGCGAGGAACGGCGACTCGTTCGGGATCGCACTGACCAACCACACGAGCGGGCCGAGCAGCCCCGAGCGAGACGGCGGCCACACCGACACCGCCAGGCCGACAATCACCAGCGCCGCCGTGATCACGAAACCTACGGGCGCCATGTGCCTCCGGCACCGCGCGCGCTGATCAGCGATTCGACAATCATGCGCTGTCGTCGGTGGCGAGGTCGTTGAGATACGAGACGACGGCCGCGACCTCGGCCGGGGTCCGCCGCGCGTTCAGGCGTTCGATCTGCGCGATCTTGCCGGCGTAGTGCTGCGCGACCTCCGCGGCCTTCGACTCGACCACGTCGACGGCGATCTTGCGCCGGTCCGAAGGGACGCTGCTTCGCGTGATGAAGCCGCGCTGCTCGAGACGATCGAGCACTCTCGTCATGGTGCTCGCCGGCAGGCCGGTCTGTTCGCTGACCTCGGTGGGCGTTATCGCACCGTCATGCCGCGCGATGACCCCGAATGTCTGCAGGTCGACGGCGCTCACGCCCAGAGCGCCGGCGACGCCTTCGTTGAACAGGATCGCCTCGCCGATCAATCGCGCGAGCAAGTCCGCTATCTGGGTGACGGCCTCGTCGCGCGCCATCCGCTGCTTCGGCTCTTGTTTCACGTTGCATGGATATTACCAGAACGGTAATATACCGACATGGAAGAAACTCCCATCTCTCTCACCACTCCGGCAATCCACTCCGTCGTATCAGCCGACGGCACCGCGATCGGCTTCGAGCGGCTCGGCGCCGGTCCGGTTCTCGTTCTCGTCCAAGGTGCGATGGGCACGGCGTACACGTTCCGCGAGCTCGCCCAAGCGCTCGCGGACTCGTTCACGGTCATCGTTCCCGACCGACGAGGCAGGGGAATGAGCTCGCGACGATTCGATCACGGCTACACGGTCGCCGACGACGTCGCGGATCTCGACGCCGTCCTCCGCGCGACCGGCGGCCGCTTCGTCTTCGGACTCAGCTCCGGCGGAGACATCGTCCTTGAGGCGGCCCTGACCCTGCCCCGGATTGAGCGGCTCGCGGTCTGCGAACCGGCGATCCTTCTGGACGGCATCCCGGCCAAGGGGATCGAGCGGTTCAACGCCTACGTCGAGGCGGACGATCTGCCGGGGATACTCGTGGCCGGAATGAAACTCAGCCGGCAGGGCCCGGCGATCATGCGCGCCATGCCAGATTGGCTCGTCAAGCCGGCCATCAAACGCATCATCAAGGCCGAAGAAAAGACGGACGCGGGCGACGACGCACCGATGGCAGAACTGGCGCAGGCACTCCCGTACGACCTCGCGATCGCGCACTCGATCGACGGCGGCTCGATCTCCAAGTTCGCGGACCTCAAGCAGCCGGTCTTGCTGCTCGGCGGAAGCAAGAGCCCACACTTCCTCAAGCGGGCGCTCGACGAATTGGAGCAGATGATCCCCGACGCGACCAGGCTCGAGATCGCCGGCGTCGACCACGCCGCCGCGTGGAACGTCGACCGGCGCCGAAACCCGCACGGCAACCCGACCGCTGTCGCCGAGGTGCTCAAGACGTACTTCAGTTCCGTGACGAGTGGGCCAATCGCAAGGAAGGTGATCTCGAGCCGGGACGAGCAGTCATGAGCTTCCGACGACGTTCGCCGCTCGCCGCGCTTCAGCCGGGCCCGCCGGCGACGATGATGCCGTGCTCGTAGGCGAAGACGACGGCTTGGACGCGGTCGCGGAGGTCGAGCTTCGTAAGGATGCTGCCGAGGTGGCTCTTCACAGTCGCTTCGGTAACGACGAGTCGCTTGGCGATCTCGGCGTTCGAGAGTCCGCGTGCGACGAGCACGAGCACTTCGCGCTCGCGGGGCGTGAGCCGTTCGAGCAGCGCGGTCGGAGGTTCGAGCGGGTCGGTGCGGGCGGCGAAGTCTTCGATCAGCCGGCGGGTGATCGAGGGCGAGAGTAGCGCCTCGCCGTCGTGGACGACACGGATCGCCTCGAGCAGGCGCTCGCGGGGGGCGTCCTTGAGCAGGAAGCCGGCGGCGCCAGCGCGGAGGGCGCCGAAGACGTACTCGTCGAGGTCGAAGGTCGTCAGTACGAGCACGCGCGGCGGCGGCTCGAGCCCGGCGCCGGTCAGCCGTGCCGTCGCCTCGACCCCGTCCATGCCTGGCATGCGTATGTCCATCAGGATGACGTGGGGTCGCAGCTCGCGGGCGCGCTCGATCGCCTCGGCGCCGTCGCCCGCCTCGCCGACGACCTCGAGGTCGTCTTGTGTCTCCAGGAAGAGGCGGAAGCCGGTGCGGACGAGCTCTTGGTCGTCGACGATCAGAAGCCGGATGCTCACGCGTCACCGCCGACCGGCAGGTGCGCCGCCACGCGGAAGCCGCCGCCCTCGCGCTGTCCGGTCTCGAGCTCCCCGCCGAGCAGCGCGACCCGTTCGCGCATGCCAATGAGACCCTGCCCGGTGGTCACCGCGCCCAATGAGGGCTTACCGTCGTCGACGACCTCGAGCTCGAGGCGCGTGTCGCGAAAGGCGAGCGTGACCGCGACGTTGCTCGGGTACGAGTGCTTGAGCGTGTTCGTCAGCGCCTCTTGCACGATGCGGTAGACCGAGAGCTCGACGCCGCTGGGTAGCGGCAGCGGCTCACCGACGACCTCGAGTCGGACCGGCAACCCGGCTGCGCGGTAGCTGGCGACCAGCTCGTTCAGCTCGACGAGCGAGGGCTGCGGACGCGACTCCGCCGCCTGCTCGGGCGCTCGTAGCAGCGCGAGGATGCGCCGTAGCTCGGCCAGGCTCTGCTCGCCGCTTCGCTCGACGCGGGCAAGCGTTTCCTCCGCGGCGTCGGGTGCGGTTCGGAGCACGTCGCGGGCGCCGCGCACGCCGACGAGCATGACGCTGACCGAGTGGGCGACGATGTCGTGCAGCTCACGGGCGATCGAGGCCCGCTCCTCGTGGACGGCGATCTGGGCGAGCTGCTCGCGCTCGCGTTCGGCGGAGGCCGCGCGTTCCTGGAGCTCGCGCACGTAGCGACGCCGCGTCTGGGCGTAAGCGCCGAGCCCCCAAGCGCCGATGGTGAGACTGGCGGCGATGACCGCGCCGAACGCGGCGGAGGTCTGGCGGCCGGGGGTGTCCGCCGTCGCGGCGGAGAGCGTCGCGAAGATCGCGGCCGTCACAGCGACCGCCGCGAGCGATACCCGTAGCTCGCAAAAGGCGGCCGTGCTGTACAGGGCGATCAGCGCCGACACGCCGCTGGGGTCGTCGCCGAGAGCCACGATCGCCACGCCTGCCGCGAGGGTCGTCGCGAGCACCGCAGCCGGCGCCGTGCGACGCAGTACGAGCGCGCCGCCGGCAACGAGCGCGAGCACCAGCGCCGGCTCGCTCGGCGTCCCTTCGGCACCGATCACCTGCGCGAGCTCCGTCGCCGTCGCCACGAGCCCGAGCGCGAGGTCGAACGCGAACGAGCGCCGACCGCGCGGCCGGCGCTCGTCGAGGCGCGCTCGTTTGCTCACGCTAGGTCGCGCCTGCCTTCGACGACGATCGCCGCGAGCAAGAGCGGCACCGTCCAGGCGGCAAGCACCAGCCCGGCCCCGCCCCAGGAGAGGGTGTGGCCGGTCGGATCGCCGGCCAACACCGCCGCCGCCCCGAACGGCGTCAGCTCGGCGGCCGTCTTGTCGACGACGTTGAGCAGGGGAAACGCGACGAACATCAGGATCAGCGCCCCGACCACGCCGACGACCTGGTTGCGGACGAGCGCGCCCGCGGCGACACCCATGATCGCGCACAGGACCGCACAAATGACGCTCCCCACGGCCACCTCGGCGATCCTGCTTGAGCCGAGGGCCGGGCCCGGCTCGGCGCTGAGGAGCGGCAGACCGAGCGCGAGGACGACCGCGGTCGCGAGCGCCCCGAGCACGAGGCCGGTCACGGCGTACGCGCCCGCCCGCGCGAGCAGCAGCCGTCCGCGGCGGCCTGCGGCCGCGAGCACGGCCGGGGCGGCGGTGCGATGCCGGTACTCGCCGGCCGCGCCCACCAGCGCGAATAGGAGGAGCCAGACCGGCAGGCCCGCGATCGCCCCCTGCTTGTCGTCGACCGTAACCAAGTCTTTTGACAGGGTCACGATCAGCACGTTCGCGACCGCCAGCGCAACCCCGAGCGCCGCATAGCCGAACACGGTACGGGTGGTCACGGTCTTGATCAGCTCGCCTCTCACCAGGGCGGTCATGCTGCCTCCTCGTCCGTCAGGTCGAAGAACACTTCCTCGAGCGAGCTGGCCCGGGGCACCAGCTCGTGCAAGACGACGCGCTCGACGTGGGCGAGCTCGCCGACCTGCGCGGCCTCTAGACCCTCGACGAGCAGCCGGGCGGGACCGTCCTGGTACTCGACTCGACCGCCCGCCCGCTGCACGGCCGTCGCCAGACGCTCGCGCGTGGGGGTGCTCACCATCACGCCGCCGCGGCCAAGCTGCGCCAGCTCGTCGATCGATCCCTGGCGCACGAGCCGGCCCTTGTGGATCACGACGACGTCGTCGACCGTCTGGGCCGCCTCGCTGAGGACGTGACTGGAGAGCAGGACCGTCCCGCCGTTCGCTGCGCGCTCGCGCAGGAACGTGCGCAACCAGCGGATCCCCTGCGGATCGAGACCGTTCAAGGGCTCGTCCAGCGCCAGGATCTGAGGGTCTCCGAGCAAGGCGGAGGCCAGCCCGAGCCGGCGGCGCATTCCCAGCGAA
>Ga0126383_10002589_pt1 | contig 11718 bp, 10 predicted proteins | sample PanSoiMetPlot_35_FD_96882 | JGI IMG/M metagenome (GOLD analysis project Ga0126383, IMG submission 96882) | Tropical forest soil microbial communities from Panama - MetaG Plot_35 | ecosystem: Environmental > Terrestrial > Soil > Tropical forest > Bulk soil | place: Panama | collected 2016-02-17
ATCGACTTGTGCCGCGATACGTCACGCATTTTGAACACGCTGGCGCCGCGGCGGGCTGCGCTCGTCAGGAAGCCGGCGCGCAAGCTGTGGGCGCCATAATCGGCGACGTTGAGCCCGAGCTTGCCGGCATAGCTTTTGATGAGGTCGCATACGCTCTTCGCCGTGAGCCGCGCTTCGCGCACCTTGCCGGCCTTGCGAAGGGGGCGGAAGATCGGCCCCTCACAGATCCCGGCGGCATCAAGCCACGCCTTGACGGCCTTCACAGGGCAGGATGTGCCGCCGCGGATGATGGCAATCGTCGCGCCTTGGCCCTCTTGGTCGGTTTTCGAGCGCCTGATCGTCACCCGCAGGCCGTCGTCGGTGAATTGGATATCAGCCACGTCGAGCGCCACCAGCTCGGAGCGCCGGAAGGCGCCCCCGAAGCCGAGCAAGAGCAGAGCGCGGTCGCGGAGGCCTTTGAGCCCGGCCGGCACCGTCCGCGCCATGTCGCGCATGATTTCGGCGACCGCAGGCGCCTTGCGCTTCGGTGCTGCGCCGATCGATCGCCTGATGCCGCGTACCGTGGCCTTGACGATTTCGGAATTCGTCGGCGGCTCGAACGCGGCAAGCTTGTGAGCGTGTCTGATGGCGGCGCAGCGTCGGGTTATGGTCGACGCCGCCATGCCGTTCTCGGCTTCCGCCGCGAGGAAGCCGGCAACGGTCTCGGGGCTGGCGGGGAGAGCGCTGACGCTGCGGGCCGTGCACCAGACCGGAAAGATCGAGAAGTCGGACCGGTACGCCGCGCGCGTCGCCGCGCTCTTGTCTTGGCGGGCGAAGTTGGTGGCGCGATCGATGTCGGCAGCCGGTAGGCTGGGCAAGCTGGAGGTGGTCATCTCGATCGAGAGGACCGGAAGGGTGGTGGCCATGGAAGCCTCGAATTGGGTGCTGGAATTGGACTTATGAGAAGCAATCGGGCGTCCCGATCGGGACGCCCCTTGACGAGAAATCAGCGCGGCGCAAAGCCGGCCTCGGCGAACTGTTGCTCGACTAGCTGGACGGCGCTCCACATCACATTAAGCTCTGAGCGTCCATCCGGATATCGCCGCACGCGGTTCGAATGCCGCACGCAATCGTCGTTGCCTGCCGCTGGCGGTGTGCTGAGAGCCTGGGCGCCGTAGAGAAGCGTCTGCAGCGTCCGCAGGAACAGCAGTTTGGGGCCGCGGCCCTGACTTGCCACGCCGAGATAGAGCCGCGCCGGCTCCTGGGAGGAAGGCACCGTGTGGGCGAAAAAGCTGTCTCTTCTGTCGATCCCCGGCGGTGGGAATACCGCGGTGCATTCGCGATCAAAGAGGCTGCGGATCTGGCTCTCCGCGCGACGGACCGTCGCCGTAGAGGCAACTATCTTCGGGCGAATGCGCTGTTCACCATTGCCGCGCGATGTGAACAGATCGATGGCTGCCTCATAAAGGCCGGCGACTGTCCCGAGTGGCCCTGAAATCAGATGCAGTTCGTCCTGGATGATGAGATCGGGCGGGTCGAGCCGGTGCCCGTTGCCGAGCGGCCGGCCTTGCCCCGGTTCGGAGGCGCCGAAGAATCCCCGCTGGGGATCGTAGCGATCGCCGTGGCCGAAGAAAGCGCCGCTCTGCCCGACCCACGGCAGGGCCGCAAACTTGTCGACCGTCGCAATGAGGGAAGCCGGTAGCCGGCGGTAGATCGGCTCGTCCACCACGACGATCGGCAGGAAACGATTGCGCGTGAAATCACACTCAGGGTTCTCGCACTTGAGAATGAGGTTCTGCGCTGATGCTTTGTCAGGCCATATAATGAAGCTGTCGGGCTTGAATGGGGTTCCACACCATGGGCATGCCTTTAGGGGTACCGGCGACCTTTCGTTCTTTGGCTTGCGCTGATAGCGGTTAAGCCACGTCCTTGCCGCATCCTTATCGCTTGAGTTGCGCGGCTTCATGTTGTTCGGCGACGCCGCACCGCCGACCCACAGGCCGATCTCGATCTGATAATCGCCGAGCTTTTTCTTTCCCTCCGTGCCGCTCGTGCGAATTTTCTCTAGTGCGCAAACGAGGCCCGCCGCGCGGGAGAGTTGGTCGAGCGTCAGAAGCCGCAGCGTGTAGCGCATGATGACGCTAACGCCGGCACCCAAAATGCCGGGGGAGTGCATCCGGCGCAGAGCAATCGCGTAAGCAGCGAGGCCGAGGTAAGCTTCAGTCTTGCCGCCGCCAGTCGGAAAGAAGAGAAGGTCGACGATTTCGCGCTCGGGATTGGTCTTTTCGGTCATCCAGGCGAGATTGAGGAGCACAAACGCGAGCTGGAACGGGCGCCACTTCGGCTCATTGACCGCCTCCGGGGTCATTTTGCGGATGATGGCCTCGCGCCGGCGGTTGGCGGTCGCCATCGCGGTGTTCATGACGGCGAACGCGTCCCGGGCCAGCCCGTCCCGTTTCAGCAGTTCGATGCCCGCCCGGATTCGCCCGCACGCGGCTTCCATATTGGCAAGCGCGTCGAGAGCAGCGCCGAGCGCTTCGGCGCCGTCCGCTGCCGCGGGAGCGAGCGCAGCCGTTTCAAACTGAACCTGTTCGATCTTTTCGTTAAACGCGACCCGCTCCACCTCTTCCATTGGCAGGAAATCAGTCCACACCCGGGTCACCGGAAGGGGTCGCCCGAACTCATCATGTGCTTCGTCCCAGCCGCCCGACGTATTGCGCCCGACCGCATACTCGCTGACGTCCCGATAATGCAGGTCGCCGAGCCGTAGATCGAACTCGTCCGAATCGTAGGTAGAAAGGCTGCAGCGCGGCCAGAATCCCTCCCCGCATTGGAGTTCGAGGCGAGCCTGGAAGGCGTAGGCAAGGTCCGTATAGGGCGCCTTGGCGCGTTTTCGCCGGTTGACCAGGAGCACGGTGACCACGCGCGCCGTTCCGTCGTGCCTTCCGGGGTCGTCAGGGTAAGGGGCCGCTGATGAACGGCGATCTCAAGACCGCCGCCCGGCCGCTGCGGGGCGGCGCTGCCACCAAGGGGGCCGCCGGACTTGCTTTGCGTGACGTCGATCGTACGTGTGGCCTCGCCGGGAATGCGGACCCAGCGCAAGCTCGCCGGCTTCTCGGGTTTCTTCTCGCCGTCAACGGCGGTGTAGTCCGGGAGCAATAACGCGTCGGGGAGGGGTGGCTCGGTCTTATAATCACCCCAGGTGGCGCGGACCGTCACCTCGCGCACCGTCTCGGGGAGGATCACGGTCAGCGCGATCGACGACGGCAAGATACGATCGCGCGGCGGCTGATCGGCAGCATCCTTCTCGTCGGCGTCGCCGTCGAGGGGGGAGTCGAGCGTTTCGGAGCCGAGCAGATCATCGCTGGCCTCCTCTTCATCTTCGGTGGCGGCCGGCTTGGCGCTGTCATACACCGGCACGATGAAGCCGCCCACATACCAGCGCGACGGCTTCTCGTCCTGCAGCACCTCGCGCGCCAGATCCGGATCGAGATCCGGATGCGGACCGATCAGGTCGCGGCGCATGAGGTCGATGAGCTTCGCCCGCACGTTGACGGCGGCAGTCATGGTTTTTTCTTCTCCAGCATCGCCAGTTGGATGAGTGTGTCGGTGTGCCATTTGCGCGTATAGGGCAGCCTCAAGGCGACCTTCGGCTTATACCCGACATCGCCAAGAAGCTCCTCCAGGGCAACCAGCCCGTCCTTGAAGCCGAGGCGAATGCCGACGCGCAGGCTCGCCTTATCGGGGCCGCACAGCATTCAGGCGTCCAGCCGCCCGAGCGCGTGCGCCCACAGCATCAGTTCGCCCGCATCGAGAAAGCGCACCTGATTGTCCTGGAGGAGCGCCTTGGCTTTCTCGATGTCGCTGACCGGATGGACCGCCTTCAGCGTCGTCCGCAGCACATTGATGTCGAGCTTCTCTTCCTTCCGCCGGCGCTGCAGGCCCGTCTGCGTTTCGATCTCACACATCTGGACAGTTTCCACGGAATAACCGCCGGTCAATGCCCTCCACGCGGATACGCGCCAGCATTCGATAATGACGTTGGTATCCACCAGAACGGGGCCGTGGTGCTTTGCCGTGGCACGACCTCACAGTTCGTAAGGCGCTTCGAGGCCATGGGCGGCAAACACGTCAGCGAGATCGTCGATGGACAGGCCGAGAAGATAGGATACGCGGCGCACCGCAACGCGGCCCTCGTCGATGGCCCGTGCGATCACCTCGACGAAGCGCTTCGAGAACAGCGCCGGCAGCGGCCCGTCCACCGCCCGGGCGCGTCCATTGTTGCGGAGTTTCACTTCCGGAAGGCGGCTGGCGACGGCCCGGTCAAGGCGGTCCAGGGCCACCAAGCGCCGGCGCAGCGCCGAGGAGGTCACCTGCATCTCATCGGCCACATCGTTCAGGCGGCCGATTAAGGCGTCCGGCTTCGTTGCCGAGGCCAACGCCGACCAGTCCCCGAAGCGGTCGAGCACGGGAGCGGGCATCAGCACCGCGGAGGCGAAATTGTCGGCGAGCTGCTCGACCCGGCTGCGGCGCTTCGGTTCCACGTCCTCGACGTGCTCCGGCGGCATGGCCTGCCATGTGAGGATGTGAAACAGCTCGTGGGCGAGATCGAAGTGGCGCCGTCCCGGCACTTCGCGCCGGTTGATCAGCACCACGTCCAATTCGGGCAGCCGGCAGGCCGCGCCCGAAACGCCGTCGATCGGATCGACCATCAGGACCAGGATGTCGAGCGACCGCTCCATTACTTCGGCGAGCCGCATGGCGGGAACGTCGCCAAGTTCGAACTCCACCGCGAAGCGCTCGCCGGCCTCGCTTGCATCTTCGAAATGGGAGTCCTTGCTCAGGCCGAGCGCATGACGCAGCAGCGGGGCGGCGCTGCCGACCATGGGGGCCAACTCGCGGAAGGCGGCGATGAGGCGGCCGGCATCCACCTCGTAGGTGTCGAGCGCCCGGCCGACGACGCGGGTCTGGCGCCAGGAGAACTTGCCTTCGCCAGCCAGCAGGAACGGGTCCGTGAAATAATCGAGCTGCACTCCAAAAATTTCGATCGCTCGCAGCAGTTCGTCTGCCGACAGGCGCCGCTCGCCGGTCTCGATGGCGGAAACGGTCTGGCGGTCCTTGAAGCCGAACCGGCGCGCGACCTCGTCCTGCGAGAGATTCTGCTTCTCACGCAAGGCCTTGAGACGCGTGCCGATGGGTGCTGCGGTGGTCATGCCGTTCCCTTGGGCACTAGGTAGTCTTGCGGATTTATAAATGCAAGATTTTATTGCGGAGAAGTTTACCTAAGCGGCCGCGGCATCCCACCGCCGCGGGCTTTGCCGCCATCCCAGGCGCCGCGGTGGCGCGTGAGACGCGCGCCTTCCCTAAGACTGCGGCTCGACATACGCGACCTTCCGCGCGCGTACCCGGTACGCCACCGCCAGCCTTTCCGGCTGCGAGGCAAAAAGGTCAGTTGTGTCTCGGCCTGACAGTCGCAGAAGCGCGTCTTCGATCTCGCCGTGGCTCACGACGTTGCCGTCATCCAGAATATGGTTCACGCGAACGCCGCGCTGCGCCAGGGCGCGGCCCACGAGCAGACAGCGATGGCAGTCCAGTGGATCGCGCTCCGCGCACATGAGCGCGATCCGGTATTTCTTCGCGCCCTCGATGACGCGGTCCAATCCTTTCTTGAACTCCGGCGCCTGCGCCATCTTTTCGTAATCGGCAGTTCCTTCACAGTAGAAGCTGCGCTCGCGTGCCCGCCCTCCGAGTTCCTTCCCGAGGAACACGTATGCGATTCCAGCCGCCGGCAGTTCGGCGCGCAAGGTGTCGTGATTGAACTGGGGACAATGCCGCGAGTAGGGAGACGTGCGCACGTCGGCGACGGCCGTCACGTTCACGTTTCGCAGAAGTGCGACGAAGCGCTCCCACGGATGGGTCGAGTGCCCGATCGTCAATATTTCGCCCGTCGCAGTGGACATGACATATGCCAAAGTAAAGTTCGCCGCACTGGCTCGAGCGGCACGCTGTCGCGAGCCAGCGCCCGTCGCCACCACGGACTTCAGGTCCTCCGGTTCGATACCGACACGTTTGCGCGCCTGTTCCATCTCGCCGGCCAGCATTCTGACCTCGCGCGACAGCCGTTCGAGTCGCTTCGCCGGCTGATCCGTCATGTCGCGGCGGGCGCGCCCGACCGAGGCGCCGCCGGCTTCGGCGTCGATGTCGCGGGCAAGCGCTGCCGCCTCCCGGCGGGCAATGCCGCCGGCGACGAGCTTCTGGTGGATGCGCTCGCCCAGCACTTAGCCCGCCGACCCGAGCTGGCTGCTGATGGTCTCCGTCTTGCGAACAAGCGCCTCCAGGACCGCATCCTCCGGCCGTTGAGCGTATACGAAGTAGCGGCACGTAACGGTCTCGGCCGGCTGCAGCTTGCGGTCGATGCGTCCGTTGCGCTGTTCGAGCCGCGAGGGATTCCACGGCAGATCGAAATGGATGAGGTCGCTACACCGGGTCTGGAGGTTGATGCCCTCGCGGGCGGCGTCAGTGCAGAGCAAGACGCGTAATGGCTCTTTTGCTGGGTCCGCATTGAACGCAAGCTTGACCTCTTCGCGCCTTTTCTGCCGGGTGATGCCGGTGAAGGTCGCGATGCGATCCTCGCCGCGGTCGGTTTCCGTGAACTCTTCCTTGAGACGTCGTTCGAGCCAGATGCGGGTGTCTTGCCATTGCGTGAAGATGATGAGACGGCGATCGTTCCACTGGCAGGGCGCTGCCAACATGTTTTTCTTGATCCAATCGATCAGCCAGAGGACGCGGGCATCAGGTTTGCGCTCGTGGCTTCGGGCGATGTCCAGCATCTTTTCGATACGTCCGATGGCCTCGTCGAAATTCTGCAAGCTCGACATGATGCTGGCGGTGGCGGCCTTAGCTACGTCGTCTTCCTGTTCTTGGACAAGCTTGAGGAGACTTTCCTCATTGGCCTCCTCTCTGAAATCCTGGTCACCCGATGCCTCCGCCATCAGCGCAGCCGCACCTTCAGACGCAGTGCGCTCGGCCTGGCTGCGCTGCCGTTTGAGGGTCTCCAGATGCTTGCGGAGGCTGCGGCCAAATGCGGGAATCGACGACAGCAGCCGTTGCTGCAGACCGGACATGACGAACCGCGCCTTGCCAAGCGCGGTGCCTTGCAGCCCTTCCTCGCACCAAGTGGCGTACTTATCCAGCAGGTCCGACAGTACGAGTTCCGGCGTGTCTTCCGGCGGGTCCTTGAGAATGATCGGTACGACATCCCGGACCGGAAACTTGGAAACGCCCAGTTTCAGGAGATCGCTCTTGAGGCGCCGTACCATGACGGGTTCGAGGTCCTGGGGCTCCACCGGCACGCCGCGGGTGAAGCGCTGGGGATCCAGTATTTCCAGCAACGAGGAGAAGCTGTTGGAGTGGCCGTTGTGCGGGGTCGCCGAGAGGAAAAGCCGGTGCTCGAAGGGTTCCGCGAGCGTGCGCACCGCCACGGTGAAGTGGCTGTCGGTGGCATATGCGATGCCGCTGGCCGGGGCGGCGTGATGCGCCTCGTCGAGGATGGACATCGCGCGGGGGCGGAATGGCCGCAACAGCTGGGTGAGACCGTCCGAATCCGCGAGCAGGTTGTGGGAGATGATGAAACGGGAGCCGACCGCCCAGGGGTTGGCCGAGAATCCGTGGTTCCGCCGGACCGCAGCCAGATAATCGCGATCGATGATGGTGAACCTCAGGCCGAATTTCTGCGCAAGCTCATCCTGCCACTGCGCGGTCATCGCTGCCGGGCTGGATATGACCACATAGTCGACGCGACGGCGCAGGAGCATCTCCCGTAGGACGAGCCCCGCCTCGACTGTCTTGCCGAGGTCGACGTCGTCGGCAATGAGCAGATTGACCCGGGGCAACCGGAGCGCCTTGGCGAGCGGAAGTAGCTGATAGGGGTCCAGTCGGATGCCGGCGCGGAACGGCGCCTGGAACAGGGGCCGATCGGCCGCCGTTGCGGATCGCCAAGTCACCGCCCGCAGATGGGCGGCGAACACGTCCGGATCGTCGGAGCCGCTGCGCCCGATCTGCTGCCACAGGTCATCTTCGACGCGGCGAAGATCGAGCTCGGCTTCGAGCACGACCCGCAGGCGCTCCCCTTGCGCATCGTCATCGATGCAGGCCAAGTCGAACGCCTGCCGGCCATCGGCGCCGGCATTCTGCGGAGTGGATTCGATGGTCCACTCCCGGCCGCGAAGCCGAACGAGGTCTCCGACTTCGAGCTTTGCGATTAAGCCGCCACGCATTGTGAGCGATATAACCCCCCGGCATTCAAAAGCATTTGATCTGATTGAATCTGTCCTATTTCGGAGCCGCCAGTGCGCGCGCAAGAGCTAGCGTGTAGTGCGCCATATAAGATCGTCGCACCGCTGCGCAGCTGCTCCACAGGCGCCCACGCCTGTTGTGGCGAGGGTTGTAGCACGGGTCAAGCACTCGCTTGAGACCAAGGATGGGGCGGAATCAACTCGGGCGAGCTAGCGGGACCGCTGGCATACGGCGTTTTGGTATCGAGGCAGCTTTCTACATCGAGCGGCCCTGTGGCCACCAAATCGTGCCGGCGATAGCGGCGTGATGGCCGGTTTTGCTTCCGAGAAGTGGCGTTAGGGGAAGTTCCGCAGGCATGGCCGGGCCAGACTCGGCCATGCCTGCCGCGATGTTTAAGCGGACGGGGAGAGCGGCGTGGCTTCAGCGTCCGGCTTCGGATGCGGTATCGCGAGAAAATACATCCGCTGGAATTCGACGACCGACATTGGGGCGTCGGACTCAAAATAGTTGGTGACCCCGTCAAATCGCCTTGACAGGAACGCGCGGTAAAGCGGCCTTCCATCGCGATTATGGTCGATCAGCTGACCCTTCAGGAAGGCACGATCGACATATCCGGGCCCATCGCTTTCACGCGTCGCAGTGGGGAGCTGGTTGCACTCGTCATACTGCTCCTTAGTGATACGCTTCCAAGTCGGATCGGCGGCGTATCTTGCCGGCCTCCGGTATTTCATCGTCGTCGCACAAGGCCTCATCGACTGTTGTCGTCATGCCAGCAAAGTTCTGCAGCGCCTTCGAGCTGAACTGTCGAGAGCGCTCGCATAGTCGCGAGCAGCCCCTCGCCATTGGTCAGCCCCTTTTTGTAGGCGGGGCAAATCTTGCTGACGTGCCTGCTCATGTGGCTGTCGTGCCGAGGAGCGAGGATCTTCAAAAGCTCGGTGGCGATGACTTCCGTGGCCTCTTTGACGCGAGTGTTGCTGAACAGTTGTGCTTCCATGTGGGTACTCCTTCGTGTTGCCGGCGGCCGGCCGGCGCGGGTGACATTTCACGAGCACTGCGTCTCCTCGGCTCGCCGACGTTTGGTGATCATGCTGTAGCGGGTCGCGCGTCCTGGCTTCCGTTCGATGCCAAGGCGGCCGCGCCTTTCCAGGCGATCGATGGCCGCACGGTCGCCTCCGACATGCGAAGGTTCCGGGCGATGGAGCGAACGGTCGGCCACGCTTCGCAACTGGTTCGACCAGCTTGGCGTCCAATCTCAAAAGCAACCGCAAAGCTGCTCAAGTCGCGGTCAAGCCGCAGGCTGCTCAGCCAGATCACGAGGGTGCGGAGAAATAAGCGTTCGGTGCTCATGTCGGTGTCGAGTGTTCGACGAATTTGTAGCCAGTGCTACGTTATGTTTCATGTGGAACAAGTTGGCTGGGTTGCGGAATTTGGCTTTAGCGCCTCGATGCGTCGGCTTCATTCCCGTGCCGGTTGGTCATTCCAACGTTCCCCCTCGATCCAATTTTCAGGGTTGAGCCATCTCTGGCCGTGGAGCGGCTCGCCGTAACGGTGGTTTTCCTCGTAGCGACGCACGCCGTCCATCAGCGTCACCCAGCTCGGCTTGCCGCTTTTTTTGCGGAGCTTAGCGAGCGCCTTCAGCGTGTCTCTTTTGCCGACCGGATTTGGGTACGCCTCCCAAAACTGCTCCGAGTAGTTGTCCGGCCAATCGTCCTTTGGCCGGCGGCGGGCGTTGGCATGAATCTCGGCTTCCCTGCGATCGAGCTCGGCTTCGGTGATTTTGCCCTTCAAGCAGTCCTCGCAGGCCTTCTGAATGGCAACCATGTCCTCGCGACGTAGCCTGTATGACCTCTTTGGTGGGTCGCATCCCTCAAATTTTTTAATTACCTTGGGGGGCTCGTGCGAGAGAGCGCACATTGGCGCGCTCTGCGCGCCCTTGTTCTCTCTCTCAGTTGTCCCCCGAGATTGTTCTCTTAAGTTGTTCATGTCGGCTGGCCGATCTCAAACGCCATCTCATAGCGCTCGCCCCCATTGTCACCTTATTGCTCGTCGCGGCCGTCGCGCTCTTTACCTTCATAAACCGCCATACCTAGCGGGCCGGCCGGTTCGGCAGTAATGACAGCGCCGACAGTCGAAAGCTGCGGAGCTTGGCACCTTTTTCGCTTGCCGGAGGCCCGGCTCAAGTAGGCCTGTGAAGAACCGCATCGCGGCGCCGCTTGACAATTGTCGATACTTGTTCTCTTTATGTTCTTTCGTGCGTAAGACGTCCCCGAGTTCTAACCTCAGCTGACCATTTTCGAGATTTGCAGGGGAACCGTCGGGATGGAAACGACAGCCACCATCCTGCATGCGGACCTGGATGCCTTCTATGCCTCGGTCGAGCAGCTCCTCGACCCTTCCTTGCGCGGCAAACCCATCGCCGTTGGCAGCGGGGTCGTGCTCGCTGCTTCTTACGAAGCCAAGGCCTTCGGAATCCGCAGCGGCATGCCGGGACGACGGGCGCGCGAGCTATGTCCGCAACTGATCTTTGTCGGTGGCCATTTCAAGGACTACCAGCGGCTGGGCGATGCCGCCATCAACGTGCTCAATGATTTCACGCCCCTCGTTGAGCGAATTTCCATCGACGAGGCCTTTGCCGACGTTGCGGGCTGCACCCATCTCTTCGGTCCGCCAGCTGAAATTGCAAGCACGATCCGACGCCGTGTGCGGACCGAGCTTGGTCTTCCAATCTCGGTTGGCGTGGCGCGCACCAAGCACCTGGCAAAAATTGCCTCGCAAGTGGCCAAGCCCGACGGGCTGGTGATTGTCGATCCCTGCACCGAGCTGGACTTCCTTCACGCCCTGCCCATTGAGCTGATGTGGGGCGTGGGACCGGTCAGCAAGGCGCGACTTGCCGAGATCGGCGTGCTCACCATCGGGCAATTGGCGAAGACGCCAGGGCGGTCGCTCGAGCGGTTGCTCGGTCCCGCGGCTTCAGAAAAGCTCACGGCGTTGGCGTGGAATCGTGATCCCCGCGAAATAAAGATGCATCAGCGAGCGCGATCGGCCGGGGCACAGTCAGCGCTCGGCCGGCAGCCCGCCGAGGAGCGAGTTTTCGTGCCAACACTGCGTCATCTCGCCGACAGGGTTGCCAGTCGGCTGCGGGCCAAATCCCGGCCGGGGCGGACTGTGACCGTTCGCGTCCGCTTCGCCGACCTTCGCTCGGTCACTCGCTCTGTAACGCTCGATGAGCCTGTTTCGGCGACCGTAATCCTTGCCGAAGTTGCCGAGGAGCTAGTGCGCGCGGTGCTCGGGCAGCACTCGGATGAGAAGACCATCTCGCTACTGGCGATCTCGGTGTCGAATCTGGAGAAGCACCCGTCGGTGCAGCTGGAGCTTCCGCTCAGGCTGGAAGATGAGGAGCGCCGGCCAGGCACCGAGAGAGGCATGGCCCGTTGGATGGCGGAC
>Ga0126383_10002590_pt1 | contig 11716 bp, 8 predicted proteins | sample PanSoiMetPlot_35_FD_96882 | JGI IMG/M metagenome (GOLD analysis project Ga0126383, IMG submission 96882) | Tropical forest soil microbial communities from Panama - MetaG Plot_35 | ecosystem: Environmental > Terrestrial > Soil > Tropical forest > Bulk soil | place: Panama | collected 2016-02-17
CATCCTGAACCATCTTGGCGGCCTCACGCGAGTCGGCCCGTACGCCAACAAGGACGACGAGGTTCTGCCAAATTGGCAGCGCAGCATCGCGGCCGTTGCGGAGTGTTCCAACGTCAATCTCAAACTCGGCGGAATCGGCATGCCTCGGCTAGGCTTCGACTGGCACGCCCGGGCGCGGCCGATCGGTTCGGAAGAACTGGCGTCATCAATCGCTCCCATCATGAGCTACTGCATCGAACAGTTCGGACCGAACCGGTGCATGTTCGAGAGCAACTTCCCGGTCGATAAGGTGTCGTTCTCCCATCATGTGCTGTTGAACGCCTTCAAACGCTTTTCGAAGAGCTACTCGACCTCCGAGCGCGCCGCGTTGTTTCATGACACGGCTGTTCGCGCATACCGGATCAGAGAAGTCGGATAGGAGGTCGGCGATTGTCGGAGTCCGAAAGGCCGCAATCACCTTTTGCCGGCATGGCGGACCTTTCGACCCGCACATCTGTCAGCGTCCTTTCGCCTGACGAGATTGAGCGGATGCTGGCCGAGCACCGGCTTTACCTGGAGACCGAATATCACAAGGGGCACCGCGCGAATTTCTCATCGGTCGACCTGACCGGGCGGAATTTCTCGGGGCTAAATCTCCGTGGCATCAAGATGGACCGCGCCGTGCTCAACGGCGCTGATTTCTCTGAAGCTAATCTGCGGGGCGCCAATCTGATCGGCGTAATCGCACAGCGGGCGCGCTTCGATCGTGCGGATTTGTCCCGGGCGCGCCTTAGCGGGGCGAATCTGGTTTCGGCGAGCTTTGAGAACGCTTGTCTTGAGAGGACCGACATGGAGTTTGCCCTGATGGCCAATGTTGTCCTGCGCGGCGCCAGCCTATCTGAGGCTGACATGAGCGGGGCTCAGCTTGACCGCGCAATGCTGACGCGAGCCGACCTGCGCAGGACGAACCTCCGTGGGGCCGGATTTCGCGAGGCCCGGCTCGACGAGACCGATCTTCGTGATGCACGGCTAGGCGGCGCGTTTCTGGTCAGGGCCTCGCTGCGCGGTGCAGATTTGCGGGGCGCATATTTGCGTTTGGCAAAGCTCGACGACGCGGACCTTTCCGATGCCGATTTGGAGGGCGTTGAAGGGCTGACGAGGTCTCAGCTTGATCGAGCCAATCTCAGCGTCGGGACGAAGCTGCCCGCAGGTTTTGCAGGAGCGGAAGATGCCGAACGATGAGCATGTCGCCGTTCTGCGGCGCGGCGCTGCAGAATGGAATAAGTGGCGGAAAGAGCAGCAGGAAATTCCGGACTTGTCTCGGGCCGGTCTGCGAGGGCTCGACTTCAGCGGGTTCGATCTTTCGCGGATCGATCTCCGGGGTGCCGATCTCCGGGGAACGAGTTTGAAGGGGGCGAACCTGTCAGGAGCCCATCTGGAGGGCGCCAATCTGTTCAAGGCGGTGCTCGACGGCGCGGACCTCGCCGGCGCGTTCCTGTATCAGGCCCAATTCCTGAATTGCGCCCAGCTGGTCGTCACCCGGAACTGGCAGTCCGCTTTCCGCGATGAGGCACTTGCCTGCGGCGCCTCCACTCCAAAGCGGGAGCCATCGGCATAGGCCCGTCGGTCCTTTGGCACGATATATGGTAAACTCCGAAGCATCGGCATCCTGAACGAGAACTCAGCAATGAACCTAGAATAGCAGGGTTCGGCCGCGGGCTTCAGCAAGGATCCCAACCAAGAAGGGACCGCACGACCCGCCGGAAGCCAGGGAGGTACACGGAGATGAAACGGAGTCTGCGAGGTTTCGCGGCGGCCGGCACATTGTTCCTTGCAATGTTCGCCGATGAGCTGGCCTTCGCCCAAAAGCAGGGCGGCATTCTAAAAATGTACGATCCCGACAGCCCCGCAAGCATGTCGGTCCACGAGGAAGCGACCATCGTCTCAGAGCGGCCGATGATGGGAGTCTTCAACAATCTCGTCATGTTCGACCAGCACGTCAAACAAAACAGTCTCGAATCTATCATGCCTGATCTTGCCACGGGCTGGTCATGGAACGAGGATGGGACCGAGTTGACGCTACCGTTGCGCCAAGGCATCACGTGGCACGACGGCAAGCCCTTCACGGCCAAGGACGTCCAGTGCACCTGGGATCTGCTGACCGGCAAGGCGAGCGAGAAGCTTCGCGTCAATCCCCGCAAGTCCTGGTATCGGAACCTAGCCGCAGTTACTACCAACGGCGATTACGAGGTCACGTTTCATCTCAATCGGCCGCAGCCGGCCTTTCTCACGCTGCTCGCTTCCGGATATTCCCCGATCTATCCCTGTCATGTTCCGCCGCGCGACATGCGCCAGCATCCTATCGGCACGGGCCCATTTAAGTTTGTCGCGTTCAAGCCGAACGAGTACATCAAGGTGACGCGCAACCCAGATTACTGGAAGAAGGGCCGGCCTTATCTCGACGGCATCGAATATACGATCATCCGCAACCTCTCGACAGCGATATTGGCGTTCGTTGCCGGGAAGTTTGACATGACCTTCGCATATAGCGTGACCGAACCACTGCTGAAGGACTTAAAGAGCCAGATGCCCGGTGCAATCTGCGAATTGGCGCCGATCGGCGTCAACCGCAGCCTGATCGCCAACCGGGAAAAGCCGCCCTTCGACAACCCCGATTTGCGGCAGGCGATGGCGCTGAGCTTTGACCGCCAGGCGTTTGTCGACATCGTAACCGAGGGACAGGGCGACATCGGCGGTGTCATGCAGCCGCCACCCGAAGGGCTTTGGGGCATGCCACCAGAGATCCTGAAAACCCTGCCGGGCTATGATCTCGATGTACGGAAAAACCGCGCGGCTGCCCGCCAGATCATGGAAAGGCTCGGCTATGGGCCCGAAAGACGGCTCAAGGTCAAGGTGTCGGTGCGGGATCTCCCGTTCTTCCGAGATCCCGCCGTGATCATGATCGACCAGTTGAAGGAGGTGTACATCGACGGCGAGCTCGAAATGATCGACACCGCGAATTGGCTGCCCAAGATCATGCGCAAGGACTACACCATTGGGCTCAGCCCTGTGGGAGGCGGGCCCGACCCCGACCAGAACCTCTACCTGAATTACGGATGCGGGGGCGATCTGAATTATAACGGTTACTGTAACCCGGAGGTGGATAAGCTAATCGATCAGCAATCTGCCGAGGCCGATCAGGAGAGACGTAAGAAACTGGTGTGGGAAATCGAACGAAAGCTGGCCGAGGACGGCGCCCGGCCGATCATCTTCTACGACCGCCGTGCGACCTGCTGGCAGCCCTACGTGAAGGGCCTGACGATCGTGGTCAACAGCATCTCCAACGGTGCGCGCATGGAAGACATCTGGCTCGATAGGTAGCGGTTGCCAAGCTTAATCGGTGATTAAATCCCTAGGGTGTTTGTTTCGCTCGGTACGGCGCGTCCGGCTGAGACTGGATAAGCAGGCCGCGAAGGTCAGCACTTCGCTGCTTGGATCAGCTGGCCCTATTCACGAAAATGATTATTGGACGTGATCAACGCTCTCAAGGAACCGGATGTAATTTTCAGGCAGTCCGTGGGCTCGTGCGCCATCCCGGATTAGGGTGATGTACCGCAGCGACGGCTTCCCATCCATCTCGTTGCCTCGAGCGTTTTATGTAATGGCGTGGACCGTTCGGCCATCACGATCCTCGGCCTCGATCTCGACATGGCGGTATCCGCGACCTGGAACTTCTTCGGTCAAGTCCAGGCGCACCAGGTCGCGTCTCGTGATCCGGTAGAGAACGTCCCAGACTTCCGCGTCCGGGGGATGCAGGTTTGCGGGCGCGGACCTGCCTTTCGGGCGGCCATCGACTTGGAGCGCAGCCGGTACCCTTTGATGCGGCCGGAGCGATACTCCCGTGCCTGTATGCCGCGTCGGATTCGAAAGGTGCTGTCGTCCATGTTGGCGCCGTGGGCGAAGTACCACATCTGCTCCCCCGCGCCGGCCGCGCAGGCGGGCGCGTTGGCAACGGTAGTAGCTCCGCGAGAGCAGCCACGATTTTGCGATTAGTCGACGCAGCATGGGCCGCAATCTTCTGACCGGCTTGCCGTACGACCAGCTGGTGGTATGCAACCATAGACGAGTGAGAAAGAGGGCGCGCCATCGCCGAAGAGCGTCGATTCAACGTGCCCCTAAAGCCGGGACAAGCAGGTCTTGGGGCGTGGTGGCCATCGCTCCTTCCGGGTGCGATCCGATCGTATAGCCGTTTGCCGCGCATGGGCTGGGAATTCCTTCTCCTCCTGCCGGGAGCGCAGCCGTGCGGGCGTCGAGGGGAGTTTAGCTCTGCATGGGCCGATGCCTTGCTTGCTTCTGCGGTGGGTGGAAAACCGGTCGCCAGTTGATCAGGTAAATCTCTCGGCTGCGCGAGTGGGTAGTTCAGCCATCGCGGTGCCGACATGCGGTCGAAGCCCGTAGACTGTAGAGTTGGGGCGACAATCACAAAAGGAAACGATGGCGTCCGATTATTCTCAATATGGCGGCGTATTGGTGGCGCGACAGGACAAGGTGCTCACCATCACCCTGAGCTCGCGCGAGACCTTGAATGCGTTCACCGGGCCAATGCATACCTCGATGTCCCGGATCTGGGACGATGTGAACGACGATCCCGACGTCCATGTTGTCGTCCTCACCGGGGCGGGTCGAGCGTTTTCAGCAGGCGGCAACGTCATCGCCATGCAGAAAAAGATCGACGATCCCGGGGCGTGGGAGGCCGGTATGCCCGAGGCGAGGCGGATCGTGTTCCGCATGATGGAATGCGATAAGCCGATCATCGCGCGGGTCAACGGCCATGCGGTGGGACTCGGCGCGACAGTTGCGCTGCTTTGCGACATCATTATCGCGGCTGACCATGCGAAGATCGGTGATCCGCATGTCAACGCCGGCCTCGTGGCGGGTGATGGCGGAGTGCTGATCTGGCCACAGCTCATCGGCTTCGCGCGCGCCAAGGAGTATCTGTTGACTGGCGATCTAATGACTGCGGCCGAGGCCGAGCGCATCGGGCTGATCAACCACGCCGTGGCGGCCGACCAGCTCGATGAAAAGGTCTACGGGCTAGCTCGACGCCTGGCCGGCGGCGCGATGAGATCCATCCGCTGGACCAAGCAGGCCATCAACGTTCCTCTGCGGCAGCTTGCTCATTCGATGATGGACCTGAGCCTTAGTCTCGAGACGCAATCGAATCTCACCAAGGACCACCAGGAAGCGGTATGGGCCTTCGCCCAGAAGCGTCGGCCGAACTTCACTGGCCGCTGAGTACATTCGAGGAAGGAGAGACAGCAATGAGACTCGCGGACAAGGTCGCCCTTATTTCGGGCTCAGCATCGGGCATGGGGGCAGCCACGGCGCGTATGTTCGCGCGAGAAGGCGCCAAGGTAGTGATCTCCGACGTGCTGGAGTACGAGGGCCGGCAGGTGGCCGATGGCATTGGCGCCGCGGCGCGGTTCGAACCGTTGGATGTGACGCAGGAGGATGGCTGGGTCGCCGTCGTGGCCGCGACCACCCGGCATTTCGGCAAGCTCGATGTGCTGGTCAACAATGCCGGCATCTCGGGCAGCGCCGAACAGGATTTTTACAGCACCGAGGCCTGGAACCGGATCATGGCGGTCAACGCGACCGGCGTGTTCTTCGGTATGAAGCACGCGATTCCAGCCATGATTGCCAGTGGCGGCGGGTCGATTGTCAATCTTTCGTCGATTGCCGGCATCATCGGCAGCGAGCACGTGCACATGGCGTACAACGCATCGAAGGCAGCAGTGCGTCTGATGACCAAATCGGTCGCAGTGCAGCACGCGAAGGACAATATCCGCGTCAACTCGGTTCATCCCGGCGTTATGCCGCCGATGCGCACATCGGGTCGCACCGCCGATCCCGCCATCCGAGCCGAACGCATGCGCGTTATCCCGATGCGCCGGCCGGGAGAAGTTGATGAGGTGGCGTACGCTATTCTGTTCCTGGCTTCCGACGAGTCGTCCTACGTCACAGGGTCAGAAATCCACGTCGACGGCGGAGCTATCGCCATATAGCCCTTCGTCGCCCGAACCGCGTCGTTGCTCGAGACCCAGTATCACGAAGGCCATCGCGCGAATTTCGCATCAGCCGATTTGACCGGGCGGGATTTCTCCGGGCTCGATCTGCGGGGGATCAAGATGGATCGTGCCGTGCTCGGAGGCGCTGATTTCTCTGGAGCTAATCTGCGGGGCGCCAATCTGATCGGTGCGATCGCACAGCAAGCGCGCTTCGGCCGCGCAGATCTGTCGCGGGCGCGCCTCAGCGGTGCCAATCTGGTCTCCGCCAGCTTCGTGAACGCCCGCCCTGCTAGGGCAGAGATGGAGTTTTGCTTTGATGGCAAACGTATCCTGCGCGGCACGTATTTGCGGCTGGCTAAGCTCGACAGCGTCGACTTGTCGGGTGCCAATTTGGACGGCGCCGACGGCATGACGCAGGCTCAGCTCGATGTGGCCCACTGCAACACCGGGACAAATTCCTCGCGGCCCTGACGGGAAAAAATGCCAAACGATGAGCATGTCGCCTTGCTGACGCGCGGCGTCGCGGAATGGGATAGGTGGACGACAGAACGGCAGGAAATTCCGGACTTGTCTCAGGCCGGCCTGCGAGGGCTCGACTTGAGCGGGTTTGATCTTTCGCACGTTGATATCCGGGGCGCCGATCTCCGAGGAGCGAGTTTGAATGAGGCGAACCTGTTCAGGTGACCATCTGGAGAGCGTTAATTAATCTGTTTGAGGCGGTGCTCGATGGCGCGGACCTCGCCGGAACGTTCTTGTATCGGGCCCAATTCCTGAATTCCGCCCAGCTGGTCGTCACCCGGAACTGGCAGTCGGCTTTTCGCCACGACGCACTTGCCTGTGGCTCCGCCATTCCAAACGGAGAGCCATCGGCATAGGCCCATCCCTCCGATCGGTACGACACAGCGCTAAGGCGGTTTGTCGCCCCAGACGGCGTAGCGCCGGCGGATGCGCCGTTCGAGCCCTTCCTCTTCCATCCGCCGCTCTTCTGCAGCGACAGATCGAGAACGGGTCCCTGCCGATATTGAGCAGCCGATGCGCCGCGAACAGCTTCTCGGTCTCCTCACGCGGCCAGTCACTGGCATACGGGAGCCGATCGACGATTGCGGCGTATTCGGGGCTCCTCCAAGCCTCATCGAGCGGCTCTGGCGAAGCGGTCGCGTCAGCCTCGCTCTCGACGACGATGAGCCGCCGCCCGGCCGGAGCACGCGAACCCACCCGTCCATGGCCTGATGAGGGTGCGGCAAATGTCCACACGAGATGCCGGCTGACGACAAGATCGAAACTTGCGGCAGCAAAGGGCTGCTGCTCGGCGTCGGCCTCTTCATAACGGATCGTCGCCCCGCGCTCGCCCGACTTCCTCCGCGCCTCTGCGATCAGTAGCGGCGCGAAATCGACGCCGGTGACCCGATGTCGACGGGACGCGAGTTCGAGGCTCAGAAAGCCGGTGACCACAGCCGATGTCGAGCGCGTCGAGACACCCCGCCGTTGGGAGGGATCAAATTGAGAACGCGGTCCCAAGCAGCGCGCTCGGCCGGAGTGCGGATACTATGGTCGAAATCCTCATTGAAATGTGCACGCCGATCCCAACGAGCGCCGACCTGTAGCTTAACAGGGTCGGTTCGTGCGGAAGTCACCGGTGTGCCCCTGCGGTTTTGCCGTGGCACGGGGCGGTCTGCTGCTTTCGCTCAGCTCTCCCAGTCTGTCGAACTATACCAATTGACGCCGTTGAGCTAATGGCGCGTTCCAGGCGAACCGAAACAAGCCCACGACACCTATGGGAGGTGCCAGGCCTGTGCTGGCGTGTCGTTGCAGTCCCAGATTTGAAGCCGTCTGCCGTTGCCTGTGCCGCCCCCGGTAACGTCGAGGCAGCGACCGGACTGGGGGTTCATAAGGCGGCTCTGTTGTCGCCAGCGCCATTGCTGGGCACCGGTCCCATTGCAATCCCAGAGCTGGATCTGCGTCCCGTCGGAGGTACCACCGCCGGTGACGTCGATACATTTGTCGAAAGCACGCAGCGTCCCATCACCGCTGCTCCATGTCCAACTCTGCGCGGTGGTGCCGTTGCACGTCCAGATCTGGATAGCCGCGCCATTGTTCGTACTGCCACCGGCGTCGTCGATGCATTTGCCGCTCTCGCCAACGATCGGGCCGGCGCCGCGATATTTCGCCTTAACCGCCGAAGCCGTGTCGAGATTGTAACCTGCGTCGATTGATTGGGCGAGACGCAGGTACTGACCTTCGGCCCAATTCAGCGGGGAGGCGCTACCCGTCGCTCGTCCAAGCGCAAAACAAGAGACGTTCGAGCGGTCCCAGATCTGCTCCGGGGCAAAGTAGCCGTCGTTGGTCGCGTCGGCCATCGATTGCAAGTAAACGCTCGCCGAGCGGCCGTTTGCGAGCTCATACTCGCCGCGCTCGCCGGAAAGGACCGGCCACAGCCGTCCGTAGCGATTGGGTCTGCTGGCGGGGAAGCCGCTGCAGTCGGTGTTGCTCTCGCCATAGTTGTCGTGGTTGTACCGGTGAAAATAGACGTCGCCGTTTGCCATCATCACCTGGACTGTGGAGTTCCCGTCGAATGCTGCCGCGGTGGGCGCGAGCGACGTCGCCACGGTGGCGTCGGTGGGCATTAGTACGCCGAGCCGGACGAGATCGAGAAACCCGAAGTCGACAACGTCGTGAGCGAAAAAGCAGCCTTCTTGGAAGCAGGGGCGATCGTTTGCGTCATTTGGGTTCATCGTCTGGTCGATGCGCTCGTAGTACTGATGGCCGCCCCAGAAACCGCTCGTCGTGTACGTCCAGGTTGCGAGGTTCGACCGCCATGAGTCGGCGGTCGACTCCCAGCGGATTGCACTGGTCGCATCGCTGTTCTGGCGGGCGATGTCGGCCGCGGCGACAAGGCCGGCGATTTCCGCGGCGATTGATGACGGCGACTGGCCGCTCACCTCCTCCCAGCGTTCCGTCGTGTTGGGGCCCACCCCCTGGAGGTGGTCCGCCGTCACCTTGATCTTCAGGTAGGTCGCATTGTCGGTCAGGCCCGTCGTCCAGGCGAGCAGGATGGCAAATGCCTCTTGATCCAACTGCTCGCAACAACCGAGCTCGTCCGACGTCGCCCCGCTGATCCCGCTGACGGGGCTATAGCGCGGGAACGAGCCGGGCGGATAGGTTGTCCCGGCCCCTGGCGTGTCGGCGCTGATAAACTGTCTTTTCCACATAAATTGGGCCATGCGCAGCGCCTGCCCAAAATCGCCTGCGGCGATCAAGCCCATCGCCTGCTGATATAGGTCGCGGCCCCAGACCCGGTGATAGCCGTCGTTGAGGTTATCCCCGTTGGTGAAGTCACCCCATGGCGTTCCGAACCCTGCGACGCTGGCCCCGCTGAACGTTTTGTCTTCGGCGGCGTGTAAGGTCATCGCGGCGACGTAATAGGCTCGGCGGCGCAGCGGGTCGCTCGCCACGCTGGCAGGTGGTGCACGAAGGGTGTTGATGTAGCCGTTCCATCCCCGGCCGTGAGCAGAAATGCCGCGGTAGGCGGCCTCGCGATCGGTGAAGCCTGCCGCGAGCGATCCGTTCGCTGCCGCGACGGCCGATGCAGCGTCGCTCCCATAACCGAGCGCGACGATGAATGTCGTATCGGCGGTAACGTTGCCGACTTCGCCACACTGGACGACGTTGCCTTTGCTCGCGACGTTGTCGAACTGGTTCTTAAGCGCCTTGTCCTGGCGCAGCTCGACTAAACAGTCGCTCGCCACTCCCGAATAACCGTTTTCATGCGCGATGAAGTCATTCGGGCTTGCAATCTTCAGTGCCGAGACGATTGTCGTCGACGAGCCGAAGAGGGTTTCCGTTCCGCTGGACATCAGCGCGAAGTGTGTTCCATTCCACCAGGCATTGTCGTTAGCACCACCGCCCGCCATCGAAGGGTTTTCGAGCAGGTAGAGCCGATAACTGTTACCATCCAGGGACTGGAATCGCGTACGTATGAGTAGGGTATCGCGAGATGGGTCGGAGATGTACGTGTTCGTGATCTTGTACTTGGGCGTTGCGCGCTTATCCGTGTTGGTGACTGTGTACTCGAGCGCCTTCTCGTCTGGGATCGAGACTTCGTGATTGGTTGCCTCGCGCTCCAAATCCACAAAGGTTGAACCGTCGGTGATGATATACTGCATGTCCTGCATGTTTGGGATGTCAAGGCGGGGATAGAAGACCTCGCCTGTGATCCCATTGGCCACCGTGAACCAGACCTTGCTAGTCTTTTCCGCAGAGGTGCCGACTGCCAGCTTGTTTCCCGTTGTCCACGAGGCGGCAATGCCCGGACCATCACTAGCGGTTCCCGCGGCCAAGGCGGTCTCGGCCGGCTTTACGAAGGCCGACGCCACCAGCGCGACTAGCGTCGCGAAAACGATCCGCAGACCTGCAATGTTGCATCGCACTAGCCTGCCTTTCGAGCCATTCACGGGTGCCTCCTTAATATTCCGTAGACGCTGATCTCAAGATCGGGCGTCCGGCACAGTGCTCGTTGCAGACGCCGGACGACATCACAGGTCGCACCCGGGCCGATCACGGCTGACCTGAATCGGGCATCATCGGTTCCATCAATTGGAGAGACCGGAAGACCCACTAGTATCCCGCGGGAACCGAAAACGCGTGTGAACCGCCTCACATTACCGTGACATTTAGCCGGGGGGTGATCGACACGCCAATCTGGATGAAGATATCTGCGTCCGCCGACGGCAACACGCCGATTGACGCGCACGAGGTGGCCGAAGCCGGGGTGCCGCCCGGCAGAGCAGGACAAGCGCAGGACATCGCAACGGGATGCTGTTCCTCGCCTCCGGCTACATGACCGGTGCGGAAACTCGGGATCGACCGCGGCAGGGGGCGCGGCGCAAGACTTGCTAGAGCTCAACTGGAGCGGCCTGAGAGATCCCGTGCCAGCGTCTGCGAAGTGCGACTTTAGCGGAAACGTCCATAGTAATATAACTATGGGAGAGTCCGCTAAACTCGCATTGCTGGTAAGGCGCGGGTGCTTGTCCGGCCGCCTGAAGCATCGCCCTGTGCCGGGCCGGGAAAGGTGCCAGACTTGAAGCACCTGCTCCGGGCTACCAGGGACATTCCAGTGCCGAGCGGTCCCGAGCCGTTAGTCTCCGCTGCGGCATAGGTCGTCGACCGGGGTCGCGTCGATGCGCCTTGAGCCACGTCGAGGTGCCTAACACCTCCTTACGAATGAACCCCCTGAAACCGGCGACACCGGCAACGAGAACGGCGGCCAGCCTGAGTTCCACACCTGCCGTGGCAACGCTCCCAAAGCGCAGGGATCGAATAGATCATCAGCGCCGGGTGGCCATTTTAAAGATAAATGCGAGTTTTGCCATTCCCTTTTGGGTGTTACTTTTTCCGATACCCCGGCAGCTATAGCGACGTGGAACGGCCCGATATCGTCTCGACAACCGAAATCCCTTCCTATTTCTCCTTTCCTAAGTCGCTCAGTTGCGCGCCGGTCTGTTCGATCTGCCGACGAGGATTAGCAGCCCCGCTACAATCAGTCAGGCAGGCGGCCGAATAGAGATTCACGCTGACGGCGTTACTCTGCGGCGACCGCCTTCTGTGGCGCGGGGTCGAGTTCCCGCAAGCGCGGCATGACCTCTTTCGCGAACAGCGTGATGTTCGCGACG
>Ga0126383_10002591_pt1 | contig 11709 bp, 13 predicted proteins | sample PanSoiMetPlot_35_FD_96882 | JGI IMG/M metagenome (GOLD analysis project Ga0126383, IMG submission 96882) | Tropical forest soil microbial communities from Panama - MetaG Plot_35 | ecosystem: Environmental > Terrestrial > Soil > Tropical forest > Bulk soil | place: Panama | collected 2016-02-17
CTACCATCAGTTTCGCGCGCCGGCAATTGACCATGATGGCATTTAACGTCGTGGCCAAGGGTTCCGACAAGGGCGGTGTCGAAACCCGCCGAATCAGCGACGACCAGACCAAAGACCTTGAAGCCTTGATCACCGAAGTCGGCGCCAACCGCAAGCGCTTCCTCGAATATATGGGAATCGATACGTTGGAATCGATGCTCGTGAAGGATTACCGCAAGGCCATTGAAGCACTGCACGCGAAAGGGCGCCAGTGAAGGAACTCGACAGTCTGACCACGCAGGAGTTGATTCAGTTGGCACTGGACTCGGACCCCCGCAGTTACATGTTCTGGACGTGGGCAGGTTGGGTGTGTGGACGCATCTACGATTATGCGCTAGACGAAGCGAAGGAATTGCACCGAGCGGCGTGCGAACGGGATCGAGATAAAGCCCGCGAGATCTTGCGGAATTTGGCCGACATGCTGGCGGTAGACCAATGAAGTTTTCTCCTAGTCTGGAACAGTACCGCATTGTCAGTGGACCGCAAGCTAGTGGTAGTTACGCGGATTATGGTGCATTCGAACTACCTGGTCCGTGCGGGCAAACGTTATTCGTCATCGCCTCCAGTGGTAACGACGCGAGCGGTGTGGATTGGGAACATGTTTCGGTCTCTTTAAAAAATCGGTGCCCTAATTGGACCGAAATGTGTCATGTGAAAAATCTATTCTGGGATGCAGAAGAGACCGTCATTCAGTTCCATCCGCCGCAGTCACAGTGGATAAATATTCATTCGTATGTGTTGCACTTGTGGCGCCCTAAAAAACAAGAGATTCCCTTACCGCCGCGCATTGCAGTATGAAAATCTACAATTGCATCCAGGGCACGACCGAATGGCTGAACCTGCGTAAAGGGATTCCCACCGCTTCCAGTTTCCATCACATTGTCACGCCAAAAGGAAATTACACGTCAGCCGGGCAATACAAATACATGTGCGCGCTGATTGCGGAACGACTGCTTGAACGGCCGTTAACCGAACACGTGTCGTTCTATATGGAACGGGGATCGCAGATGGAAGAGGACGCCGTCGAGTTCTATCAGCTGGCGCGCGATTGCGATACGGTACCCATCGGTTTCGTGACTAACGATGACGGTACGGTCGGGGCGAGTCCGGATCGCTTCGTGGGCGATGACGGGTGTTTAGAGATCAAGTGCCCGAAAGAGACGGTACACGTGTCGTATTTGCTCCAGGAAGGTGGCGCCTACTCGGAATACAAGATCCAGGCGCAAGGTCAGCTGTGGGTTTCGGAAAGGAAATGGGTGGACGTGCTGTCGTACCACCCGGAATTGCCAGAAGCGCTGGTTCGCATCGAACGTGATGACAAATTCATCGAAATTCTGGCACACGAGGTCACGCAGTTCGTGAAGATGGTCGACACCAATTGGATTCTTTTACAGGAAAGGTTAGCGATACATGGCACTTCGGTGGTCTGAGATCGATTCTCCAGAAGAAGCGAAGACGCGACTGACGAAATTGCAAGAAGACGTCCGTCGGCATACCTTCGCCACAATTGTGATCGTTTTTGTGGCGTTTGTTCTTATATTCCTACTGAGGTCTTACCTGAAATGACGAGAACGATGCGGGTTGTTCTTCATGACACCAACTGGCCAATCCTTCAAATGGACGTCCTGTTTCCCGATGGTGCCTATACGCGCCAGGTAACCTACGATATTGCCTATCCGGAGTTTGAAAACACGATTCAGAATGCGTTTCGTCGAACCCTGCAACCGATGCTAAACGCCAGGAAGAGGAATCCCAATGCCCAGCCGAGCGAACAAGACCGCACGACAGTCGAAGGTGAAGAAAGTCATGGGGGAGTTCAAGAGAGGAAAACTCCACAGCGGAAGCAAAAAGGGTCCAAAGGTAAAAAGCCGAAAGCAAGCCGTGGCTATCGCCCTGTCGGAAGCAAGAAAGCGTAAATGATTTTATGGGGCGGGTACCTTTGCAAGGGGAGACCGGCGCCTCATCGTCGGAACCGCCCCTCCCCATCGATATGCTATTACGTCCTGATCAAACCCGCATGGTCCCGCTTGAAGAATTCACCTCCACAAGCGGTCTGTGGAAATCCATTCTGGCCTGCCGCTACGAAGCCGCACTGAACGGAAATACCTGCTATTACTGTGTGATCTTTCACGCAGGCACCAACAAGATTAAAAAAATTGTCCGCTTCTCCATCGGCGATGAAGCGCTGGCATATCAGAAGTGGTTTGACTGGCAAGAGATATTTGGCGGCAAACCCGATACAGAATATGAAGAGGACATGCCGACAGGCTTGTCGGAGTTACGTTACAGTCCCCCATTTAAGATTCCGGAGGATGACGCTGTGCTGAAAATGAAACCTTGCGGTGCGAGATTATTTGTCCGCGATATTACACCGATCGATGAAGTGACTGCACGTGCCGAGAAGGTCGGTCTGGCCGTTGTCGTAGCTGAAGAGAACAAGCCGAAGCCAACCATGGGCATCGTGCTGAAGGTGGGGGAAGATCCACTCGCGCAGGAACTTTATGAAGAAGGACAGCTGGTGATGTTCAGCCGGTACGCGGGCAACACCTTTATGGAAGCGGGCGAGCAGTATCGGAGTTTAGAACTGCACGAGATTATTGGAGTGCGCGACCCGGCTGACGGGATTGAAGACCTTACCCCACCAGCGAAAGACTCGGCTGCACATCTTGGGGCGGTCGGATCTGAATAGCGTCTTTGAATTCCCGGTACTGTTTCTCAAAGACCGAACCCAAATCCGTTCTGTACTGTCTATCTTTTAAGTCGACTCGTTTCGCAATCTCTTCGCATTTGGCAATGCTTGAAAAGATATCGTCGCCGAATGACGTAAAGACTGCGATCGCACCGAATGCACCGGAGGAACGCAATTGCCCCTCGTCATCCAAGAACACATTGTAGAAATAGCTGTGAGCACGATCCGCACGGACAAGGTTGCGTATCGCGATCCCTTTGGGTGCGTCTACGTCTACGAACGGGTACGGCGGAATAGTGACCCGGATGCCGGCGCCGAACCCTTTCTCTCGGATGGGGAATTTTGGCGACCGGTCCCCGCGAGCATATCGGGCGATGAGATCGCCGAGTTCATCCGTCAACATATCGAGTAGTGCGGGAAATGCGTCGTACCCGGTTCGTGGTGTGAATTCCAAGCCCCACACGCCTTCCTCGTTCACAATCGAATTGAGGTCGATCATGCCCACATATTGGTGATGTCTCAGGATAGGCACCATCCGCTTGATGCCTTCCTCGCACACGCGACATTGTTCTTCCATACATGCCCAGACCACGTTTCCGGCACAACCGCTGCTCGGTCCGATGTCATCGTTCATCAGTTGCTTTTTTTCGAAGGTGTGATTGAGTGGGCGGGCGTAGTCATAGCCGTCGAACCAGAGTTCGGTGGAAATCTCGAGACCTTTGACAAATTCCTGCAATTCGAAATCGGCCGGCTTTCCGTTCTTTTCCTGCGTCCGAAGGAATTCGACCATATCTTCCGGACCGCTGGACACGTACGAGGTGATTTTATTGTTGTCACTCTTGAAACAAAGTCTACCCTGGTGTGCTTCGGCGTGCTGAATACCGGATGGCCAGTCGGTGAAATGCTGGGAAGGTGGCACCTGAATACCAGCCTCTTCCATGAGACCGAGGGCGGTTGCGCGATCGAGCTCGAGTTGATCGGCGAAGACCGAACCAAAGGCCACACTGTAGCCTTGACCTCGCAACCGCTCAGCAGTCTTGCCTCCTCCCGAGGAGTCAAAAAAAATAATCGTCTCTTTGGGAATCGACAGGTCGAGTTTCGGAATCTTGTTGATCAGACCATCATAGTCGCCTTTAACCCGGTGATCTTTGATGGTGGCAACCACGTCATGACCTTCGTCGACCAGCCGGCGGGCAATCCCGAGTCCGTCGCCTTCCTTCGAAACGAGGAGGAATCGCACTTACAATCCGCGGCGTTTCTTATTGACTGAATTCTTTGGCGGTTGTTCCATGGTGGTCGAATCTGTACCACTTTCCGGCACACTCATGTTCTTGACGGGTGCCCGATTGTCGCGGTGTTTCGGCGAGTTCGAGACGTTGCGAATCGGCGTCTGAGATTCATTCATCGGCGGTTTCATTCCCATGTTATTGCTCCTTGTCTTTGAGTACCGATCGGGCGATGACTTTCTTCGAAGGTTTTCGCGTGTAGTCACGCACACCTTTAAACGTTTTTTTTGGTCGGTCACCCCACGCAAGACCGGCATATCCCGTCCATCCGTGATGTTCGCGTTTCTTTGCCACGTCGTCGGGAATTTTCGGTACTTGCGCCATGACTTCTTTGCAGGCCTTACAGTAGTCGTCCCAATCCACACCGAGGTCTACTGCTACGACTCGTTCAATCGCTTCAGCCCGCATATGCGCTTCACGGTACGGACAGTCGGGCAACTCGCCGGGTTCTTCGGCGTCCTCGTGCGACAGATCCCAAGCGTCAATAGCCTGTTCTGAGATTCCCATTTTCCGCGCTAGCTGCTTCTCGACGACCTCGTGGAGGAACACCAGAAATTCATAATCGGCATTCCCGAAAGACGAAACCCGGAAGTGGATGGTGCCGAGTTCAGTGAAGTAGTCGCCGAGTGTGGCGTACCGCATGTCGATGGCAGGGATGGTCTTGCACTCGATGTTGTACATAGTTATTGCGGTGGTTTAAATCCGCTTTCAAAATACAGCCAATCTTCCAAATCCCGTTCCTTCTCCGGTTCTTTCAACTGCTTGAAACCCAGGATCTTGGCGGGACTCACGTCCCCTGTATCAAATGCATCGTACAGATTCCGCAATTCTACTCCCGTCGGTATCAGTTGCAGCGGGAATTCCAGGACATCGTGGCGGGCTTTGCGGCCGGCGTCCGACTCTTCGGGTGCCTTCAGTAAGTTCTGCGCAAGTTCTAGTGCGGGCGATCCGGTCCAACCGGCCGGGGAGGCGAACAACCATTTTGAGGCATCGATGCCGAGGGATTCCGCACCTTTGAACGCACCGTAGTTGATTGCCGCCCACATCGCGAACGCCGGTACTCCGACCGTGGGATTGTCGACAGCACGTGAGACGAGTTTCCGGGTAAACGAGAAATGATTCATAGGCCAGCTGGCGTACTGTCCGAGCATTCGTCCGATGCCGGTACGCAGCGCGGTTCCGGGGGAACCCCCGAACTGAGTCGCCTCGTTAGCCGCGAGTGCGAATGCCTCTGCGGCTTTGTCGATGGGTACGCTATGATCCGCTGCCATCGCTAATAGTCTGGACTGTTCCGGTGCGTCGTGAAACCAGGCGGATGTACGGCGTGCGAGTTCCGTAGGATCAGTAATCTTGCCTGCCCGGAAGTCTTCGATCGCGCGCGCAGCCTGACCTTTTTCACCGAGGAAGGTAATTATGCGGCCGAAGTTGTGACCCATGCGCGACGGTGCCATCAAGGTATCGGCCATGCGATTGATGTACTCGTGGACGTTTCCTCCTTGCGGTATATTGCCGGTAATGTCGCCAAAGAATTGGCCAGCGTTCCGGCCGTGCATCAGTGCGCCTGCTGCCTCTGCTTCTGACCTTCCCTCTTTCGTCATCGCCCGCGCCATGCCTTCCATGAACGCCCGAGGTCCGATGGTGACCAGTCCGAACATACTCTGATACATGTCGCGGATCGCCACTGCCGGCCGCAGTCCGAGTCCAGAGGTGTAGGAAATCGTGCGAAACGCCTGCCAGAGTTTCGTGTTTGGGTCCATTTTCAGGTGGTTGGGCAAGATCGAATTGATGTGGTTGATGATGCCTTCAGACCACCCGTCGATCATCTTCTGACTGGAATCGGGAATGCCACGAACGAAGTTGATGTAATTCTGGACTGGATAGGTGATGTCTTTGTTGTCCGTGAACCGCTGCTTGAGATTGAAAAGTTCTCGTTCGGGACCTGCAATCGTGTTCTCGTAATCCTTGCGAAATGCCCATTCGGCAATCTCGCCGACGTGCAGTTTGTTGTAACCGAGTTCGCTGCGTTTAATCGCGTCCAACACTTCTGGATTCCCGGCAATACGGTCGAGGTTCCCGCCGACCTCGCGGACTTCCCGGAGTTTCTTCAGCGTGTCGACGATACCGACCTGACCATTACGAACCCGCTGCGCATCCCATTCGGCCAGTTCCGCTACTCGCGCTAAATCATCGCCTGTCAGTTTGAACGCATCGGAATGTGCTGCCCAGGTACTTTGCGGTAAAGACAGCAATTCGCCGATTTCGCCACGTTTGCCGCCGAGACCTTTCAGGATGGTACTGAATTGCGTCCGATCTGTTCCTGTCACACGATCACCGCGATGCGCTGCGTCTTCGAGATCGCGCACGGCGCCGTGGAAATTTAAATCAATGCCATGTGCGTTCAGCTTTCTTTGAACTCTCGATGCCCAGTCCATCAGCGGTTCAAAGATATTGCTGACGGAGGCAATACCGAACGGGATGTGTGGAATCTTGCTGCGGTCCACCTCGGCTGTCGCCGGACCTACGTTCGGTTCGGTACCGGGAGGGATCATTCCTTTCTGCGGTGCGCCTTTGAAATACACCGGATTGGCAACATCCGTGGCATGATCGGATGCGTCAGATTCGTGGACACGGTCCCAGACGTCACCGATCGTGTCGTGGTGTACTTCCCTTCCTTCCCCGTCCCGCATGACCCATTTGTTCAACTCCGGGTCAAACCATGTATTCCAGCCGTGCAACGATGCCTTGTCCAGTTGATCAGCCATCTCTGGATCGGTCCGGCGAATCAAATCATTGAGGCGTCGCTGAAATGCCCGGATTGGAGCAGAATCGGCCTTATACGAGTCCACCAGTGCGGCTTTGGCCGTATCCCCGACAAACGCCTTCACGTGGTCTGGTGACGTGTCCAGGCGCCCCAATTCCTCTAATTTCGCGGTGTCGCCCATACGCACCGCTTCAGCGGCATGAGTGAACGATTCGTTGAAGAGTTGCGACGGTGACATGCGTCCGTATTCTGGAAACGTCCTCTTTAAACCCTGCCCGAGTCCGACTAAGGTTTCACGATGAGTTTTGCCAGCCAGGCGCGAAATATCCTCGGTCAGTTCGGCATGGTCCAACCCATCGTGAATGTTCTCGTGGTAAATGTCGCTGCGAGTGGCATTGCTCGACAGCGCGCGCGTCGGTCCCTCTGGTGTCCGGACTTGTGCGCCATAGAACCCAAGTTCTTCGGCGGTGCCTTCCATTACCTTGGTTCTACCGACCGGCCGAACCCGCAACTCACCGGGCGTATCCATGCTGAACACGGTCGACTCGGACATGGTCGGTTTGAGAAAACCCGGCAGTCGACCTTCTTCAGAGAATCCCCGAGGTGGACGTCCCCCTTCTTCGAAGTATTTGCTGCCGGAACCTCTGAACGTTTCAAATAACGGTATCGCCGATTCCGGTTCGCCTGTGCGGGAGTCCAGGAAATATTTGAGTGCGAGTTGCCCCGCCTGTTCCCGAGTCAGGTGGTAATCCCGTCCGAGGTCACCCGCTAAAGTGTGCATTTCGGTATGTTCACCGCGGGGCACGGTTGGACCTTTGCCGACTCCAGCCAGACGGACACGATTCCGAATCTCTCCAAGACGTTCCGCCTTTTTGCTGGCTTCGTCTGGAAGGTTATCGACGGTCGGTGTCTTCGCTGCTTCTACCGCAGAGTCCACCCATTCCGCCTTGGGTCCAACCCGTATCGTTCCCTCATCGAGAACATTGACCTTCAGTCCTTGATTGTGCAGATGTTCGGCGATAGATTCCGCTTGATCTGGATCAACCTTCATGCGGAAATCGCGGGTCTCCGCCTCTGCTTTATCTGCAAACGTCCGTAGAAATTCAGATACTCTGGCCTGAGATTTCGGGTGATAGACGATTTGGTCCATGGACCCGCCGTTTTGCAATACCTCTTCAATCTGACCTATTACTTGAGCATCTGTTCCACGTGGAACAGGAATGCTAACTACATTGCCTTGTGCATCTTTTAAGGCAACACTTAAACCTTTGGCTGAAGCGCTGGAGACTGGCGGTCCAAAGAGATAACCCTGCTTTCGCGCCTGCTCGACTTCCGTCTGAAGTGCTTCGGCGACTTCTTTTTGCGGCAGTCTGGGACCGATGAATTCCTCTGGACCGACGAATTCGTGAGGTGGGCTGATCGCTTCCTTGGCCACCTTCGCGACTTCCTTTTCGCCGAACCCGAATACCGCGCCCACTCCGGCTTCCCACAAGGCACCGGTCATCGCGCCCTTGATGCCGGCGTGGACCCGATCCCCGTCGCTCGCACGAAGGGCATCCCATGTCGCGTTAGCAAGTCCAACAGATGCAATCTTTGCTGCGGCGGTCGCCACTTTCCCGCCACCAAACAATGTCTCCGCCAATGGCGCACTGATTGGACCTGTCACTGCAGTTAACGCCGTCAGCGCTGCACCGGACAGTGCAAGGTCTCCGACCGTGTTGACGATGGCACGAACGGTATTGCCCGGACGCGGATTGTTTTTGCGAAATAATTCCCACGTATCTTGAACGGAGTAGCCGGAACGTACATGTGGAGCGATGTTAGACTGAAAGTACTGTAACTGAAGTTTGTCGTAGTCTTGCTGCGAGATGTTCTGGTCCAGTTGGTTCTGGACCTCACTCCACGATTTGCTCACGGTGTCGGCCGAAGTCCACCGAGTTGATGAATGTAGTTCTGAATATACTTCTGCACCGCGCTTTCGATGTTCTGCTTCTGCTCGTCAGTCAGTGTTTTACCCCTTAGCGCTTGCTGAAGATCGAGAACATTCTCAGACCCGGTCGCCATTTGACTGCCCGCATATTCCCCCACCGCCGAGGGTGTTCTCATCACACCGCGAGCGACGTTGCCCAGTAGAGTTCCGGTCGGACCCACACTCGGTGCCTGCGCATCTGGCTTCGGGGCTTGTGGCAGTTCCATGCCATAGGATGCCGCTAGTTCGGCCGGTGTCGGAAAAACCCAATTATTACTCTTGATCAGCCCGAATAAATGTTCCACCGTTTCCGGTCGACCACCTAATGCTAAGTTGATTTCGTTTTTGATTTGCTCCTGTGTTTCTTTAGGAAGGTTGGCTATTTTAGACTCATGTGCCATCGAAATAAGATTCTTTAGCTTAGTCAGATCTTTGCCACCCGGCAACTTACCGGTCGCGATATCGTACTGAAGTTGCATCAATTGGGCACGTTCAGCAAGCTCCAGAGAACGTCCTTCCGCAGTCTTCTGTGCGGCTAGAGCAGTGACCATGGAGGCGCTAGCAGTTTTGGCCTGTGCGTCCGCCTTTTTCATTTCGATGTCGAGTTGCTGTTGCTCGTGCGTCTTCATCCCCTTAGGTGGGATTCCCGTCTCTTGATAATTCTGCAATTGCTCGTCAGTTATCGGCTTGCCGTTGACAAGAATGTTCCCCTTGGCATTGAGCAGGTTCAAATTGGCTTGCGCTAAGTTCAGTCGTTGAATGTCCTGTGTCGTTTTGGCCGCAGCTTTTCTATCCGCCTCACTCATGGTCGATACGTCGACCTTGTCCGCACCGTAGGCCAGTGCCAAGCGGGTATAATCCATTTGCTTTTGATTGGCGCCTGCTTCTCCGGGTGCGTATTTATTGGTCGTATAGCGGATCTGCGCTGCGTCCAGATCCTTTTTCAACTCTTGGTCCTGTACCATGCCCGCTGTTTCGGCCTTTGTCTTTTGAGTAAGCGCGCCGGCTTCCCCGGCTTGTGCCTCACTCAACCCAATCTTCGCTTTGGATTCGGCGAGTTGCTGTTGAAATAACTGAGACTGCCGACTTCGTTCCGTCTCCGATTGAGAATGAATCGCCTTGAAGAAGTCAGAGGATTTCCCGGCACCCTTGTCCTTATACAGCCGTGCCATGGACTTCCCACCGATGCTTTCGGCCAATTCAGGATCATACTGCGCGACTTGCATGGCACTTTGCATCGCAGACTCGTCGGCCGCACGCTGTCGTTCTCGTGCCTGTATCAGTTGTTGACCAAAATTCTGAATCGGCGAGAAGTCTAGTCCAGGGGTTTGAATGATTCCCGAAAGTCCGCTTTCTGCCATATTTAAGCTCCTATGTCGCCCATGCCCCAGATTCCGGTACTAGGAATTCCTCCAGGCCAAGTCGATGGTGTCAGTGGAGGGATCGGAGGCATCACGCCAACTTGAGTCGCGGAAGTACCGCCACCGCCACCGCCACCGCCACCTCCCAACATAGGTGCACCATAGAGACCAGCGAATAAAGAACCTGCTGCCCCAACTGCCCCCATGGCTTGCTGAAACGCACTCGGACCAGTAACCAATGCTGCAGGAGAATAGGTTTGCAATCCCGGTTGTGCGGCTGCTCCCAGTCCAAATTCCGCTGCGCTGACTTGCTGCTGATTCTGTTGTAACTGAAATTGCGCGAGTGCATTTGCAAGGTCGGTCTGTGACTGCGCTTCGTAAGTACCAGCTGCAACACCGAGGTTTGACCCGTAGCCTAATCCCATGTTGCCGAAGTGTTCACGGATATTCGCAGCACCCTGCGCCTGAAACTGTTTCAAGTAGTCCTGAAATGCCTGCGCCTGAGGTGTGACCTGAAAAGGGAGTGACCCACTTGCCGCCGACGAAATAGTATTCGCTGCGGTTCCTGCCAACCCCGAACCCTGCAACGCCGACAAATAACTCTGACTGACGCCGGGATACAGAGGCTGCGGCGCCGGAGTGGGAACCACTTTTGTCGACGGACCACCCATCAGTTGACCCTCACCATTTCAAACTCGTGTGCCAGCAATCCATAGATCTTCGTATCGAAGAAACGACCGTTGTGCTGCCACGACTGGCGCGCGGTCCCTTCATAACGGAACCCGCAGAACGTGCACACTCTTTCGGCAAATCTGTTGAAGTCCGGGTGCATGGTCGAGATCCGATGTAACTTGTAAACGTCGAACGCTTCCCGGATAATCTCGCGCCCGACCTTCGCCGCGGCGGTCTCGCGTATGGTCTTGTCCCATAAGAAAAAGTGAATCTCTGCGGAATGCCGGGGGAGAATGTTTTCGATCATGATCAAACCGGAATCGGCGTATTCAAACGCGAGAGTATTCGGCGACAGAAACCGCTGCGCAAACAAGTCCCCGCGATCCTTGGAGTAGTCATCGAAGCAGGCGCGTTGTTCCTTCAGCCGATCCCACAACCATTCGGCACGCTGCAGGTCGTAATGCGCGGGATCGATCTGATGTAATTCGGCAATCATAAGTCAAAGTTATACTGCTGCATCGGTTTACGGATCAACCATTATCACAATCGACGCCTGACCGACATTGCCGGCCGGATCTTTCGCCTCAGCTGTCAGCGTATGAAGACCGATAGACGTGTTCGTGATATCCCAGACCAACGTGTACGGAGCGATCGTTTGTGCAGGTCCGATCGGCGTACCGTCCAGTTTCCATTGCACACTCACGACACCAACCGAGTCCGTCGCAGTTGCTTTTGCCACGAATTGGTTAAACAGCGGTTCATAAGGGATCGGTGCTGTAATCGTAACCACAGGCGGAGTAGTGTCTGTGGGTGCAACTACATTGATGTTAACGCCTGTCGAAATGGTTGAATTGTTCGCCGCATCGCTGGCGACTGCTCTTAAGACGTGCGGTCCCGGTGCAACACCGGAAATGTTGTAGGTTAAGGTAAAC
>Ga0126383_10002592_pt1 | contig 11708 bp, 10 predicted proteins | sample PanSoiMetPlot_35_FD_96882 | JGI IMG/M metagenome (GOLD analysis project Ga0126383, IMG submission 96882) | Tropical forest soil microbial communities from Panama - MetaG Plot_35 | ecosystem: Environmental > Terrestrial > Soil > Tropical forest > Bulk soil | place: Panama | collected 2016-02-17
CTTGAACGAAGCCGTCACCCTCCGGAAACTCCAAATCAGGCTTCTGCCGTTCCTTTTTGCGCTCTTTGTTGTCGCCTTCATCGACAGAATCAACCTCGGGTTTGCCGCTCTGACGATGAATCGGGAACTGGCCGTTACGAGCCAACAGTACGGGTTCGCTGCGGGAGTTTTCTTTTGGGGCTACTTCCTCTTCGAAGTTCCAAGCAACCTTATCCTGCACAAGATCGGCGCGCGTGTTTGGATCGCTCGTATCCTCATCACCTGGGGCACGGTTGCTACTCTGACCGGGTTTGTGCAGTCTGCCCATCAACTGTATGTCGCCCGATTTGCGCTTGGCCTCTCCGAGGCAGGCTATTTCCCAGGCATCGCTCTGTATCTGGGATATTGGTTCCGGCAACGTGAAAAAGCGCAAGCGATTGCCCTGATCTTGATCGGCATCCCTCTTGCCAGTGTCCTGGGTGCTCCGGTTTCGGGGTTCATCTTGGACCACGTGCATTGGTTCGGTCTTAGCAGTTGGCGATGGCTGTTCATCCTGGAAGGGTTCCCCGCCATAGCGTGCGCGCCTCTGGTGAATTTTCTGCTGCCCAACAGACCCGCAGAGGCGCGGTTTCTGTCCGTGGAAGAAAAAGCGTGGATCACCGTTCAATTGGATCGGGAAGATCGCCAAAAGCTTGGTGCACAGGGGCGATCCTTCTCTGTGGCACGGACTCTGGTTAACCCGCGAGTCCTGCATCTGGCTTGTGCTGGCTTTAGTTTCGGCTTTGCCTCCTACACCTTCAGCTTCTGGCTGCCTCAAGTTATGAAGACAGCTTTTGGCGGACAGTCCAATACCGCGCTTGGGTTCGCGGTCATGATCCCCAATCTGCTTGGTCTGATCGCCATGCTGGTTGTGCCTCTCCATTCCGACCGCGCACGGGAGCGGCGACTCCACATGGCCGCGGCTAGCGCTTTAGCTGGGGTTAGCATGCTGCTGCTTGGAGCGCCTCATTCGGCGCTCTTTTCCGTCGTTCTCTTTTCTCTCATTGCCATCGGAGCCTACAGCTTTTTGCCAGTCTACTTTTCGGTGCCCGGTGAATTCCTGACTGGTTTCTCTGCAGCTGCGGGCATTGCGCTGGTGACATCGGTGGCCAACCTCGGCGGCTTCGTTGGCCCTTATACGGTCGGCCTGATTCGCCAAAGGACGGGCAGTTTTTACGGCGGCCTCATCTGTGCCGGCATTTCCTTCTTTATCTCGGCTTACTTGTCATTGCTCTTGCCAAAGCGAACCATGCTCGCTTCCGGGCACGTCTCCAGAGCGGTCGGTGCAGCCTTTAAACCAAATTCTGCAACAGTCTTGGAGGAATCGTGACATTTATCCCCAAGGCGATTCGCATCGAACCTGCATTCGACGACCGCAGGAAGGTTCGCTCCATGTTTGAGCGAAATGCTCCCTATTGTGCGCTCGCCGCTTACGCTCCTGAGGGGCTTAAGGACGAAACGCGCGAAGAAACCAAGCAGCCGATTCTCCCGTGGTTCCGGGGAGATTGGGCCTTGGGCGGTAAACCCCTCGTTGAAGGCGCCGAAGCGGTCCTGCACAACAAGAGTTTTATTGAGGCCGCAAGAGCCGCCTTCGGCACGTCAGCTGTGCATCCGGAATTCGTCGTTGTCAACATCAATGCGCCGTCGCCTGCGGGTACTACCCACCTCGACAACCCAACCTTCCACGGCGCAACACGCGTCGACTATCCGTTGCCCTTTCTGAGAGTGATGGGCAGCTCCGGGCTGTTCGAACCGTGGCGCGTTCTTCGCGCCAGCGCGCTCTCCTGGTTTTATGAAGGGACGGGAGGCAGCTTCGACTACTGGCCGGAGGGGCTCGATGGTCCCATGCGGAGCGAGCAGCCACCCTTCGGAAACGTCGCGCTGTGTGCAGACACTGACCGTGTGTTCCACCGCATCGGGCACATCGGCGATCCCGACGTGATGTCACCCCGCATGTCGGCGGCGGCGCAGATTCATTCGAGCGGCGATGGCAACTGGTCAATTCTCGAAAGTGATGAAGTTCTCGCCACGTACCCCAGCCAGGCCATTCGCTTTTCCATTCTCTGGAAAGCCGCAATTGGGGACAGCCAATCGAAAGCCGGCAATCTGACCCTGGATCGCATCATGGCCATTTTCACAGCGGACCTCCGCAATCGCTTCGTGGACTTCCAGGTTCCCTCCGATCCCTTAATCGACACAACTTGGATTCTTATGTTGCAGCGGATTTATACAGATCCAACCGCGACTCGGGTAAATGACAGGCAAACCTTCCCTTCCCTTACGCGTTTAAGGAAGAGTTGCCAACACCCTTGAACCATCAATTGCGGGAGTCTTCAGCCAAAGCATCCGGCATGAAGGTGCCTGTTGGTTCGCAAACGGAACACGGAATTGGGAAAAGATCGGCTTAGCTAAAGAGAGAACTCTTGAATGCCTCGTACCGTTGACGCGCTATATTTAAAGTCCGAACGAAGTCCGGTTCGCTGTGCAGGTCGCTTAATATCGGGTCTTTTGCAACATAGGGATAGCTGAAGAAACCAGACTCCACGCTTGTGCGCAGCGCGCGCAGGGCGGACGTTTTGTCGCCCAGCACCGCATACGCCTGGGCAATCTTGTATGTGGCTTCTGGATCGCCGACTCCTCGCTCCCTGATTTTCGCCTCCAATCCCCTCAAAAGATCCAACCCGTCTCCCGGGCGCTGATGGATGGAGTCGCTGAGCGCCTTGCCAATTCCCGAATACAAAGTAGGATCGATTTCGTAGGCACGATCGAAATCTTTCGCAGCTTGCTCGAAGTCCTTTTCGTGAAACTCTCCAAAACCACGATAAAAGAGAACGAAGGATGAATCTTCGACTGGCAAGCTCTGAAGAAACTTCTGGAATTGTCCCAGATAAAGGTAGGTGTTCAACACCGATCCGTTGGTTTTTCTTAACAAGGGATCCAGTTGACGCGCCCGCTCGCATTCCGCGACCGATTCGTTCAACATTCCAGCGAATCGGTACGCATACCCCAATTCCCAGTGAGCGGCGGCATAATTGTCGTTCGTCTTCAAAGCATCCCGCAATAAAGGTACCGCCTGCTCAACTTTTCCAGTGTCGACCAACAGATTGGCGAGGAAGATTTGTGCGTCAAGCAAGTTCGGTCGTATCGCCAAAGCCCTTTCGTACGCCGCCTGGGCGCGGCGATATTGTTCACGCCCGCCCAGTTCGAATGCCGCATCCGAATTATATGAAGCTCCCAGGTAGGCCCACGCTGGAGCGTAGTTGGGGTCAATCTCAGTGGACTTTTCGAGCAGTTTGATCGCCAGGGGGAATTTGTGCTGCCCGTGAAGGTCGAGTCCCTGCAGAAAATATTCATAGGCAAGTGAATTAACGGAGGCTTCCGGTTTTAGGCGCTCCGTTTCAGCCGGAGACAAGTTCAGTTGCAGTTCTGAGATCAGTTGGCTGGTAACCTTATCCTGGACAGCGAGGAGATTGTCATACCTAAGGTCGATTACCCCTTGACCCAGAATCTTCTCGGTTTTGGCGTCGACCAACTGGTATGTGATTCGCAGGTTGTCGCCATCTCGAATGAAACTTCCCGTGAGCAAAGTATCCACTTTGAGATCTGCGGCAACTTTCTGAAGATCAATCCCCGTCCCCCGATACTTCTCAATTGCTGCAGAAGGGCGAACACTAAGGGAGTTTACATACGCCAATTTCGTGATCAGTACATCCGCCAGAGATAGTCCGAGGAAGTCGCTACTTGAATCCGGGCCATGATTTTGAAGCGGAAGGATCGCAAGGCTGCGAGGAGTCCGAGACGGCTCTTTCGCGGTTCGAATGTGAATAAACCTCGGCAGAGCGATCAGGCTGACGAGGATGACGAACGCCGCGGAGGAGAGGAGAATTCGCCTGCTGGTCTGTGATCGCGCAGGTTCGAAGGGCGCTACTTTTGGCAATTCTCCCTGCTCGGCTGGTTGTGAGGAAGGCAAGGTCTCGCCCGTTCCTGCCTTCGAGTCAACAGAGATTGACTCAGGAGATTCAATCCGGCCCAGGAACCGGTAACCGCGCCGCCCGACGGTCTCAACGAACGTTGGTTTTTCGGCACAGTCTTGAAGCGCTTCCCTCAGCTTGCTTACTGCCACCGCTAAGCGATGGTCAAAATCGACGAACGTATCTGCCGACCAGAGGCGTTTGCGGAGTTCTTCACGGGTAACGACTTCCCCCGCAGATTCCAATAGCGCAGTCAGCAGCAGAAACGGTTGTTCCTGCAACCGTACTTTCCCGCCGTCTTTTCGCAACTCTCCAGCGCGCAGGTCCACTTCGAAATTGGCGAATCTCACCAATGATGGGAGGGTGGACGGCATGAGGGTGCTTCGCGTATTCGGAAGTCTAGCACGCCACCGGACCGACTGCGACGCCCACATTCTGTTGCGGACAAACGATTTATCAGGGGATCGAGAGGGTATCGAGGGAGAGGTGTGGGGGCATTGATCCTTTTAGCTGCCTGGGGCAGAAAACAGGCAACGCAGGCGTCCACCCTACGCGGCGAATCCTCGAAGCATAGGTCAGCTTATGAAATCCCTATCGATTTTCACAATTTCTGCCGCGCTGGCGTTGGCGCTTGGCGGCCCAGGCGCATACGCGCAACAAGAGATCGACCCGGACCACTTCGATTCACCGAACACGCAACCTATCACGCAACCGAGACCTGCTGACAGGAAGGTCAAAGTAGTTGGGTATCACGGCACCTTCTCCCTCCCCTATGCCGTCCTGTGCAGCGGAAAAAAGCTCGCTCCGGGAAAATACGCCATCTCGCTCCGTTCTCAGGGCAACGTTGGGCAGGCGACACTCAACCAAAAGGGCCGCGCCATCGATATCGCGGCCGCTGTGCAGAGGGAAATGTCCAAACAGCGCGATGAAGTAGTAGTCGTGGAGAACAACAACAGGGGGCGAACGCTTTCGGTTGTCCGCGTCAGCGGGCTCGATTTTGTTTTCGACCCGCAACGTTGGGCTGATCCCTCAGCAGATGGCAAGTCCACACGCACGGACAAGCTGCCTCTGACCGTGATCGCCCCAAGTGAAGTCGCAAACCAGGTCCCCTCGCAAGCGTCGCCCAAGCCGTAACGGAGAACCAGGGGAGCATGACCGAGACACCTCGTGCAGACGGGAAACACGCCATCGTCTTAGGTGGAAGCATGGCCGGACTTCTGGCCACCCGGGTACTGTCCGACCACTTCGGACGAGTCAGCTTGATCGAGCGCGATGCATTGCCTGCGCAAGCCGAGCAGCGCCGTGGCGTGCCGCAGGGCCGCCATACTCACGGCCTACTCGCGAGTGGCCGGAACGTTCTGGAGAAGCTTTTTCCCGGCATATGCGAGGCGCTGCTGAAAGAGGGCGCTGTAAGCCATGACATCGTGCGCGATTCCCGCTGGTTTTTCGAGGGCGCCTGCTTGAGCCGCCCTCCGAGTGGTCTAGACGGCTTGCTGATGACAAGGCCTCTGCTGGAAGCGGCCGTGCGTGAGCGGGTACTTGCGAACCCGAAGGTTGTCCGGCGCGACGGACTGGTAGTGGAAGAGTTGCTGGCGGACCGGAAGTCGGTGCGAGTAACCGGTGTGCGGGCCAGCGGGCAAGCACTGCTCGGCGACCTGGTCGTGGATGCAACCGGGCGCGGATCCCGCTCGCCGCAATGGTTGGAACAGTTGGGGTATGAGAAGCCTGCCGAAGATGTTGTTCAGATAGGGTTGGGTTACACGACGCGCTTCTTCCGGCGGAAGCCGACGGACTTCAATGGTGATACGGCAGTGGTCATCCCACCAACACCGAAAGGAAAACGTGGCGGAGTGATGCTGGCACAGGAGGGAGATCGTTGGACCGTAACTTTAATAGGTCACTTCGGAAACTATGCCCCTGAGGACCTCGATGGGTTCATCGCGTTTGCCAGGACCCTGCCAGCGCCTACATCCATGAGGTCGTGTCACGTAACGAACCACTCGGCCAAGCCGCATCAGCCAGATTTCCGGCCAGCGTTTGGCGACGCTACGAGCTGTTACAACGCTTTCCCCCGGGCTATCTGGTCTTCGGTGACGCGATTTGCAGCTTCAACCCAATTTATGGGCAAGGCATGTCTGTGGCTGCGCTCGAAGCCATGCAGCTCGAAAACACGCTGGTTTCAGGTGCCGGCAGCATGGCCAAGACCTTTTTTCGTCGGGCGGCCAAGGTCGTTGAGATTCCCTGGAGTATTGCTGTCGGCGCCGACCTGCGCATTCCCGAGACGGTGGGCCGACGTACGGCGGGCGTTAAGCTCGTTAACTGGTACATCTCCAAGTTGCACAAAGCGGCGCATGCAGATCCAGTGGCGGCGCTGGCTTTCCACCGGGTCGGCAACCTGCTTGCTCCTCCGCCGAGCATCATGCACCCGCGCGTTGCGGCCAGGGTGCTGTGGGAAAACCTGCGGCTGTCGAGGAATGGCAAAACTAAATTGAGGCTCGTTCATGATGGCAACAATTAACCGAGAAACCGGAGAACTCCAGGAGAAACGAGGAAAACAATTGTCAACCGCAACCATATCAACTCACGGCGTGATGGAAGGTCGCGGCTTCTATAATCGGCACGCCAGGATTCAAGCTGGCGGAGCCGATCTAGCGTTGCCTTACCTAGAGGGGGCGGCTCGATCGCTCGCACTGCCGCCGGCAAGCGATCCAATCGTCGTCGCAGACTACGGTTCTTCACAAGGAAAAAACTCGCAGGCTCCGATGCGGGCGGCCATCCGATCCCTGCGTACTCGTGTTGGCAATGAGCGGGCAGTGATGGTTGTTCACGTCGATCAGCACGCGAACGACTTCAATACTCTCTTCGACGTGCTGCACAGTGACCCTGCAAGGTACTCGATGGACGATCCCAATGTTTTCCCGTCTGCCATCGGAAGGTCGTTTTACGAGAGCGTTCTTCCCAGAGACCAGGTTGCACTCGGGTGGTGCTCCTACGCCGCCGTCTGGCTCAGCCGTATTCCGGCGTTGATACCCGGCCACTTCGTGTACCTCGCCAGCACCGGCGATGTGCGCGCGGCATTCGACCGCCAGGCAGCCGACGACTGGAGACTTTTTCTTTCGCTGCGCGCCCGGGAGTTGCGCCCTGGCGGCCGACTGGTGATCGTGCTTCCAGCTCTGAATGATGCGGGCGCCGCAGGATTTGAACCTCTCTTCGAATGCGCTAATGCTGTTTTGGAAGAACTGGTCCATGAGCGGATCATCAGCAAGGAGGACCGAGAACGGATGGTTTTGGGCTCATACGCGCGACGACGAGACCAGCTGTTGGAGCCCTTCAGTGTGGATGGTCAATTCGAATCGCTCTCGGTTGAACACTGCGAGATCTTTGATTTGCCGGACGCGGCCTGGGCCGACTACCAACTAGACGGCAATCTACAAGCTCTTGTCAGCCGCCACGCGGCATTTTTCCGAGCGACCTTCTTACCTTCCCTGACTTCAGCGGTCAGCGACGCCGGCAGGCGTCAAGACTTGGCGAACTGCGTGGAACAAAACCTGAAGCAACGTCTGAGTGACAGCCTTAGGCCACTTGACTCGTTTGTCCAGGTCATGGTGGTCGCAAAAAGGGATCCTTCAATTAGTCCCAAGTGAGGAGCGACGCGTAGAGATGACCCTTGACCACACAACTTTGGCGCACGATCCGACCCAATCACTGCGAACATCGCCCACAGAGCAGCCTTCATCGAAAATCTTTTACGGCTGGTGGGTAGTGCTTGGGTCGGCGTTTGGACTCTTCTGGGGCGTACCCGTTACCGTTTATTCCTTCAGCGTGTTCTTCCAACCCCTGATGCACGAGTTCCAGGCGGGCCGCGCCGCCGTGTCTTTGGCCTATACCCTCCAACTCTTAGCGGGGGCACTCTGCTCCGGTCCCATAGGCTGGCTGACGGATCGCTGTGGGCCACGCCGGGTGGTCCTAACAGGCACCGCAATTTTTGGTTTCCATCTTGTCTGCGAATCGGCTCTTTTCCGGCAGCATCGCTGGGTTTTACTGGTTTTACTTTCTATTGGGTTGCTGTGTCGGCGGTGTTGGCCCGATCCCGTACGGGTCTTTGGTGGCACATTGGTTCGACAGATTTCGCGGCCTGGCTTTGGGCCTAACGATGTTGGGAATCGGCATGGGCGCGATGATCACGCCGACAATCGCACAAACACTGATCGCGCGATTCGGCTGGAGGGCCGCATATTCAATTTTTGGCACATTGATTCTGCTTATTTGCTGGCCCGTTGTGGCCTGGTTGGTAAAAGAATGGCCCGAAAACCTGGGCCTGCGAGCTGATGGAAGATCGGCAACCCCAGACCGCATTGAAGAGGCGGGACCTGGTCTTACTGCACGCGAAGCTTGGCGCAGCCGAGAGTTCTGGCTCATGGCGTGCGCTTTCACATTGGTGAGTGCCAGTGTGCAAGCGTGCGTCGTCCATATGGTACCGATGCTGAATGATCGCTATCTGCGCACGCGAGCGGCAGCTCTGGGCAGCTCGCTTATTGGTGCGGCGGTAATGATAGGCCGCTTGGGGACTGGATACTTTCTCGACCGTGTTCTTGCTGCACGGCTCGCGTCAACTCTCTTTGCTGTTTCTGCCTTGGGAATCGCGCTGCTTTTGGCCGGAAATCGCGAAGCAGCTTTCGCAGGTGCATTCCTTGTTGGCCTGGGCCTGGGCGCGGAAGTCGACCTGATTCCCTACCTCGCCAGCCGGTACTTCGGGCTGCGTGACTTCGGCAAAGTGTACAGTTCCCTGTTCGCTGCCTTTGCACTTTCCGGTGCGGTCGGTCCCCTGATCATGGGTGCGGGTTTTGATCGACGGGATCTTACATCCGGCCGTTGGTTGGGTTTTTTGTCGCAATTCTACTTGCTACCGTTTTGATGACTCGACTGGGCCCGTATCGCTTCCGCCCCCGCGAATCCAACGACGACTACCTGAAGCACAAAGTTGCACAAGAACTGAGAGTTCAAAGGGAGGATCAATGTCTGTAGAAACTCTAGGCCGTACCGGCGATAGTTTGAACATTCCGGCGGAGCAGCAAGCGCCCACTCCAGAGCGCACTTTCAGTGCGATTAATTCGTATCAGCTGACTGAAGCCATCAAGTCGGCGATCCAGTTAGAAATTTTCACTGCAGTCGGCGAAGGCAATACGACGTCGGCAACGATTGCCAGGAGCTGTCACGCCAGTGAGCGCGGCGTACGCATTCTTTGCGATTTTCTGACCATTCATGGCTTCCTGACGAAGCAAGAGGCAAGCTACTTTCTTACGGCAGATTCAGCTGTGTTCCTCGACCGGCACTCGCCTGCATACATCGGATCGGCCATCGAGTTCCTGCTTACTCCGCGATTGCGAGAATGTCACGCTCATCTGACAGAGGCCGTGCGTCGTGGTGGTACTGCGCTCGGCGAAGGCATGCTTGACCCCGAAAACCCCGATTGGGTCAAGTTTGCTCAGGGCATGATGCCGATGATGTGTAGATCAGCCGAGATCATTGCCGCTGAGCTCCGCAGAGAGGGTGAAGCGCACAAAGTCCTGGATGTCGCCGCGAGTCACGGCATGTTCGGGATTTCGGTTGCAAGGCAAAATCCCGCCGCACATATCTATGCCTCGGATTGGAAGAATGTCCTCGAAGTCGCTCAGAAGAATGCCAATGCCATGGGCGTTGGTGATCGGTACCACCTTATTCCGGGCAGCGCCTTCGAGACCGATTTCGGTAACGGCTACGATCTGGCCCTGATTACTAACCTTCTGCACGCTTTCGACCGGCCCACATGCACGAAACTGATGCGCAAGGTACACATCGCGCTGAATGCAGGAGGCCGCGCAGCCATCGCAGAATTTGTGCCCAATCCTGACCGCGTATCGCCGCCTGTCGCAGCTGCGTTCAGCCTGACCATGCTCGCTGCAACCGCTTCAGGTGATGCCTACACCTTCACGGAACTCGAGAGCATCGCGAAAGCTGCGGGCTTCGCGCGGGTTGATCTCTCCCCGGTCGAAGTCGGCATAAACCGCCTCGTGATTGCGCACCGATGAGTTTCCTGACCATCGCGCGACGATATTGTCATTTCGACTGCTCCTTTTGAATCGCTCTGTACGACCCGAGATTACAATTCTCGAGCAGAATAGGAGTGGAGCCGCGGCATCCTTGATGTCCTTGACGAGGGCGTTCACCTGAGAATGGGATGGACTCCTCCGGCCGGGTCATTTGACGCTCGGGAGCGTGGAAACTTCTGGGAAATGGTGGAAGTGAGACTTGGAGAGGGCCGCGAAATCGGGGTGCTCTGGTGAGATCGCGGCCCAGGGGCGTCGTAGCGGGGCCAGAACGTTACCCCAGACCGGTTGATGCCAGCAAGCGCCAAAATGCGCCAGCAGGCAGAACGATGCAAGAATCCTTATCTGGCAAAGAAATGGAAACCCTGGAATGTAACGCCACGGCATCCCCTGTCGTTAACTAGCGCGTTTGCCTGGAGATGGAGTGGTAGCCCCGGGGCGACTCGAACGCCCGACCAACGGTTTAGGAAAGCTTCCAGCAATATTGAAAACAAGCTAGACAGCCGCGATGCCTCTGCAGATTCCGGCAAAGTCCTGCAAAATCCGCACCCCCCCGTGCAACAAGAAGGACGGTGACGTATGAACCAACTCGAGCCGAACTGGTGGATGCGTGATCGGAGGCGGCATGGAGTCGATGGTAAGGACTCATATCGATCCGAAAAAAAACCCGACCAGCCGGGTACAACCAGGTGTGGCGATGCAGCGCTATACTGGCCAACCTGGAACGGGGGGTCACCATGAAACGGATGGCATTTCTTTTGTTCGTTTTTGTGCTTGCCGGAATGTTGAGAGGACAAACGAGTCCGACGGCGCTTGTGCTTCGGGGTGGGACGCTGGTCGACGTCGCATCCGGCAAGAAAATTTCTGACAGCGTGATTGTGATACGGGGTGAGCAGATCGAGGAGGTTGGCTCGGGAAACACAGCCATTCCTGAGGGCGCACAGATCATCGACACGAGGGGCGAATGGATCATTCCCGGGCTTATCGATTCCCATGCGCACGCCGAGAATCCGGATGAGACACCCTTCAGCTTGTACTTAGCGAATGGTGTCACCACGATTCGCAATCCAGGCGGAAACATCACGGTATTGCGACTGACGCGGGATCGGCTCTCACGCGGCGAGCTGATTGGACCGCGGTTGTTTTTCTCTGGACCCCTCCTAGACGGAATGCCGCCGGTGTGGCCCGAAATGAGTCTGCTGGTCGATACACCAGAACGAGCAAGGAGTGCAGTAAATTTCCTGGCAGACGAGGGCGCGGACTTTGTAAAGGTCTATAACAGCGTGAAAGAACCGGAGCTTAGAGCGATCATCGCGGCGGCGAAGGAAAGAGGACTGCCGGTGGCGGGGCACATACCGCGCTCGATGACCATGACCCGCGCCGTCGAACTGGGCATGACCAGACTCGAACACATTCGCATCACGGGGAGAGAAATGCTAAGCCTTGACGAGGCTGAGAAGATCGACCCTTTGCCCCTTGGAAGGCGGGAGCCACTGCTGTGGCAGCGATTCGACTTGCAGTCGGAAAAGATGCAAGCACTAGTCCAGCGACTCGCACGGAGCAAAATATTTCTTGATCCAACACTAGTCATAGCTGAGGAAACAGAAGTACCAAACCCGGATGCTGACCGGAA
>Ga0126383_10002593_pt1 | contig 11708 bp, 18 predicted proteins | sample PanSoiMetPlot_35_FD_96882 | JGI IMG/M metagenome (GOLD analysis project Ga0126383, IMG submission 96882) | Tropical forest soil microbial communities from Panama - MetaG Plot_35 | ecosystem: Environmental > Terrestrial > Soil > Tropical forest > Bulk soil | place: Panama | collected 2016-02-17
GCGAGTATCTCAGCCTGAAGGCGCTTTAATGATGCCTCGGCTTCTATCGCCCTCTGCTCAGCCGTTATTGCCCTTTGCTCTGTGGCAGCAAGCTGGAAAGCCGCCTGCTCCATTCGTTCCGCGACTTGGCGTACTATGGTGCCGATCTGACCCTTCACTCGCTCTAACTCTGCTTCGGCCGCGCATTTTGCCAACTCGGCGGACTGGGTCTTTTCACAGGCTATTTTTATCGTTTGCGCAGCGAGGTCCTCTGCGTGAGCTTCAGCGAAGTGATTGTTTTTTCCCCCAACAAGTTCGTTCACCCGAAGCCAGAGAATTTGCTCACTGTTCTTTGCGAGCTCCAACAGCAAGGCATTTGAGGACGAATTAGCCTCATCGCTCTTGCCAATGAATTTTGCTCGAAGCCATTCCGCAGCCATCATGCGATTCCCCGCCGATAATCTGAAAGAAATATGGTTAAAAAATCGTTTGCAGCGCACAGCAAAAAGTCATGTCTGCTTTACCCCCGGAGCAGACATTTCCGGTTCCCTCGCCATGTTCGCTATGGGCCATTTGCTACATCGCAACCGCACACGCATAAAACACTTTATGTCGCCTCCGATTGGGGAGTACCTGATCGACTGGGGGCGGGAAGTTTGCTCGATAGGATAGACCTAACGCTTTCGGGTCCAATCACGCGCTCGCTTTTGCCCCTCAGCGATCTGCGCCGCGGTCATAATGGCTGCGACCCGTTCGCGATTTTGGATGAACGATACATCCTGTGCGGCAGCAAGGTTGAACCACATATACGCCAACACATAATCCTGTATGACCCCTTGACCCTGCTCGTACATGAGACCGAGCTTGTTCTGTGAGTTGGGGACGCCTTGGTCTGCAGCGCGCTGCAGCCATTTGGCAGCATCGGCATAGTTCTGGGACACGCCCTCGCCGTAATAGTAGGCAAACCCCAGTGCATCCTGCGCGGCGGCGACCCCTTGTTCGGCAGCGAGGCGCCACCATTTCACAGCCTCAGCATCATTTTGAGCAATGCCCCAGCCAAAGTGAAAAAGCGTGCCGAGCTCGTTTTGCGCCTTTGGATTGCTTTCCTCGGCCAACTGTTTGAACAGCGTAAAGGCCGTGGAATGGTCGCCTCGTTGTTCGGCGGAAACAGCATCCTCAAACGGACCGGCACGCGCACCCGTCATTGCGACCAGTGTCATCACGACAAAAGTTGCGATCCGCATAAGCCCGCGACAGACCGATTAGCTAGTGGCCCATCTTACCGTATCGCGGCGTCAAAACAGGACTAGGCTAATACCGCCGCCGGCCGCCGGCGCGCCACTTACCGTTTTCAATGACTTACATAGACTTTGCAAAGCGCTATTGCAGCCTTTGTTCCACCTCGAGATTGTTCAAGTAAAACGTGAAGAGCATGCGACCAAAGGCCGTTTATCGATCACTGTTATCGTAGCGGGAGCCTGGGGTTGCGCAGCGCAGGTTCAACTGGAACTCTGGGCTCCTCGTCGCTGTTGGATGCACGATGCGTTTCGATCTTGCCGCAGTGGATTGGCTCTATGTGGCCGTGCTCGCGGTGCTCGTATTTATCGCGACCCTGGTTGGTATTTCCGTGTCTTTCGGGCGTCAGCTAGTGGCCGCCACGATATCTGCGTTGGTTTTTGCCGCGCTTTTTGTAATTTGGACCTACTACCCGCATCGAGTGCCGGGGCCGAGAGCTCTGAGAGAGGAGGCTCCAGCTCCACCGACCTCATCGGTCGCGCCAGCCGCGCCAGTATCACCACCCGTCGCCAGCCCACCCCGCAATCCGATCAGAGACATCACACCCCCCGCGAGCCCCGCACGGTAGACTTACTTACTTATTCATATAACCCAGCACAGAATATGACCCACTAAAAAGCCAATAAACAAAGTGGGAAGCCACAAGTACCGATCTCCTCAGTGCGCGCTCACGGTGTGTGAACGCACTCGATGTCAGCCAGCGCCTCGATTCGCCAAAACGATCCACCGGCAACGTCCCTTCGTGATGGCGACGCCAGTCGCTTCGACCAGGTTACAGCGTGCAGCAGAATGCGCGGCAAGCGCCGGCTGGATGCTCCCGCCTTGATCGAGTAGGCTGCGACTGAAATTGACGATGTGAGTTTAGTATGTCAGGGCGCAAGCCACCTTCTGAATGCGAAAGATATCGCGCTCTTGCCGAAGAGTGCCGGACTAAGGCGCAGTTATTCCGCTCTCAGAGAGCACGCGCCCAAATGTTTAAGCTTGCCGACACGTATGAGCACAAAGCGAAGCAAGCTGAGGCCCGAGATAGCTGAAGGGGCGATAGTAGCCGCTTAGATTGGCGGGGCGAGAAATTCGATCAGAATCTAGCATATGAGCCGCGGGATTGGGCTTTCGATTTTGCCTCTGTCTCTGTGGTCGGCCCCTCAACAGCGGTTATTCTTCAGCGGACGGCGCCTAGCGACCAAAAATAAAAAAGAAGTTCGGATCGACGCGATGGCGCGGTTCTTCAGCGTATCCGTAAGCTCCGTTCTCTCCGACTGTTCTTGGCACGGGATGCATTCGTTTATGGGCTACGTTGAGCGTCTTGTCTTTCTTGTCGGGCACCGTCTGCCTTTGAGCGGGTAATGCTGGCTTCGCTGGGCTGATAACACGCTCTCGATTTGACGCGGTCGAAGCCATACTCGCCGTTGGTGTTGCACTCGGCGACTGTAGCGCCATAAGACCAACAATTCCGATACCGATTACCACAGACACTCCGACAAGGTACGCAAGCAGGCCCGCAAAGAAACGCATCGGCTACTCCAATAACTCGACCAAAAGCACGCGCTGGTACGCGCCGGCAGGCATGTGAAAACCTAGGTCAAAACCTAACAGAAGCGGTCAAAAGCGCGATCAGCGCGATAGCCACGTATGCATTCGTCAACATCGCTGCAACACAGGTTCTGAGCGCCTTGGCATACGACGGCATTAGGGACCGTAACCATCCGTTTCCATTCCGGTAGCTATACCTTGGTGTAACCCGGCTTTGTGTTTGAAGCCCGCATTTGGATCAACTCGCACTGACAAAAAAATCGCGTCTTTTGTGATGGACGACACAGCGAGACGAGACCAACACAATTAGCCTTGGTGTTAATCAGAGAGCGGTCGCTCTGGCGAAAACTAAAAGGAACCTCCCATGCGCAAATTGTTCGGCATCACCATCGTAGTTGGTCTTGCAATCGCCGTCTGGTGCACGCTTCCAACTCATGCAAAGCAACCATACCATGCCACCTCCATCGATCCGATGGGCATGATGACCACCACGACCAATTTGCTGCCCGAAGTAGAATACGACCAAGGCACTGTTTTCCTGCCAAGAGGTGTGCATTACTAGGAACCTAACCGACATAAAAGCGATCAAATTTAAGCCCCGGTGCGCTCCTCCCGTACGCCGGGGCTTAAATTGACAAGACTTAGGTTCAACTTCATCACATTCGACATATACGTTTTTGTAACGGTCGACACAGCAAAGCAAGACGGATGCGGAAATCCCTCTCTCTTCCATTGCAGACGCTACAGTAGTTTGTCATCACGACTATCTGGCCTTCGGCTGGCACCCGAGCATCGAGAGACCCCACCTCAGGACAGATACCCGAACGGCGCATACTGGCAGACTGAGCCCGGTGGGCAGATGTCCGCTTTGATTTCTCAAGAGAAATAAGCGCCGCCTGAAGATGCCAGGATGGGATAGATTCCACATTGTTTCTTCTTCGATATGGAGGAAGGCCATGCTCAAGCCATTGACGCTCTGGTGCTTGATTGTCGTTTCTTCGGCACTTGCGAGCCTCAATCCAGTACGCACCGCGGAATTCGGTATTGAAGATGAGGCTAAGGCTATGCTTGTGCGAGCTGTTGACGAATTGAAGGCCGACAAGCTTGCTGCAATTGCCGAATTTAATCGGAATGACCCCCGCTTCCGCGATCGCGATCTATTCGTGTTCTGTTTCAACAGAAGCGACGGACGGATTACTGCGCATGAAGCGTTCGTGGGACAAGACATACGCACACTTCATGATGCGGCCGGCAACGCGTTCGGCGAAGACATGTATCGAAGCGCTAAAGAGGGGCAGATTAGCGAGATACCTTTCCAAGCCCCTCTGCCGGGCTCGACAGAAAAAGCGCCAAAGCGAGCCTATGTGATCGCAATTGGTGATCAAGTCTGCGGTGTCAGCTCTTACCGCTTTGACACAGCTGCAAGGACACGCTGAATTTCCAAGTATTCGGAAGATGGCTTCGCCTCTTTGAGGGTGACCTCTGCGTTGGGCATATCTTGCGCCCGTCCGCAGCTCCGGCGCGCGATCAAACAGAGTCGGTTTGAATCCCGCCCGTCTTCAACCAGAAGGCAAATGTGGACCGCCAATCCCGATGCCCGAGATCAATATTGACTTAAGAACCTGTCGGAAATTTGGTAACGCCGACTAGTTCAGCCAAAGTCTAGCGACGTCCGCTTTGGGCCAATAGCGCACAGCGGTTAATGACCCAGAGCGGACTTAATCTCTTGGACAGTGTCGCAGAAGTAATCCCCTTGGCACGCCCTGCTGGGTATGCGGGGCATGATGTCCAAAGGTGCTTCCGCTACTTCCGGCGCCTGAGTTTCTGCAACCTGTACTTCGGGCAGTGGCGGCTCGGTTGGCTTTTGTTCGGGAGATGGTTGTTGCTGTTGCTCCTGCGCCGGCTCTTGAACCTGTCTCACTTCATTTTCGTCGGACGCGCGATCGACTGTTCCGTCTTTCGAGCAGCATCAGTCAAAGTACTGTACGCTGTTTGCGTTGCGCTTTGAATTTTCTGGCCTAGCTCTCTGGTCTGCTCGGCAAATATCTGAGCCTGTTGCGACATAAACTCAGTTTGCAAACGTACGAGTTCGTCGGGTTCTTTGGCGTGCAAAAATTTCTGCCCAAAGTCAACACTGTTTGAGAGCGCCTTCTCGGTCAAAACCGTGGCTTGTTCTCGGATAGCGGATGACTGGCTCTCAAAGGTTTTCGCTATTTTATCAGATGCCTTCAGGAACCCGTCCAATGCAGCTTTGCTCTGGTTCAAGGTTTGCTCCGCGAACTCGCGGGTCCACGTCAAACCAAAATTGGCTGATTCCATCGCGCGCTCAACGTTTTTCTGCGCGAATACCGATTGTTCCATCATGGCCTCCGTTATTGGATTGTTCGGTTGATCTTTACCCGTAAAACACCCACGATCGGGTCATAGAGGGTATCAAGTTGTTCGCTGGCCTCAGTCTGTTCCGCGAGACGAACGTAACCCTCAGCCAAATTTTCCCATTCGGCTCTTAGTATCGGGCTTTCTTCACATGCAGCCCGGGCGCGGACCTTTTCCGCGAGATGCCTATATTCCTCAGCACGGGTCATTGGCGACCTCTTATGGCTGTTCGCACTGTTTTGAGGCCAACATAGGAACCTTCATTCCGTTCCCGGAACCCGACGACTATTACCTGTCAGAAAATTGCTAATTCGAATGTCCGCTTAGGTCATAAGCGGACATTTTAGAGGCGTCTGACTGATGCAACGCGTGGCATTCGTATGAGACGTGTTGCACCAGGGTATAATCGACAGCGCGCCATTTGACGGCGCAAGTTGGCAGGACTAGGGACACGCGAGGTGGCAGCGCCCGTCCCTCCACCCCCCTCCTCCTCGCGCGCTCTATTCGAAGCTCAACCTAAGAATCGAACCGAGACTTCAGAACGACGAGGGGACATGACCAACAAAGTCGTTGAATCCCAGACTCTCGAAACACAAGAATGGGCCGGACCCATTCTTACCCTCTTGGTAGTGCTAGGGCTCGTGCTAGCTGGATTCCTGTTCATTGCAGAGAAAAAATTTAAAAACGTTTCGCTTCTGATAGCCCCCAGCCAACTCTCAAGTCTGCAAGAGCCTTCCAGAACGCCCAATGAAAAAAATATTGCAAGCACCGCGCCGACAACTCAGCCGGAGCCTGAAACTTTGGCCCTGGTGCGTCCGGAAGCCCGCGCAGCCAGAGCGGAAGCGTTATCAAACAATAAGAGCATAAAACGACCGGTCCAAAACCGACCAAACGAGTTTTCTATCAAAGGTCAATAGCGCAAACTTCGAAATGTGCTTAAGCAAGGAGTCGTTATTCGATCACAGTGTCGGCACGACCAAGCAACGGAGGCGGCACGCTTAGACCGAGCGCTCGCGCTGTCTTAAGATTGATAACCAGCTCAAACTTGACAGGTTGCTCGATGGGCAAATCGGCGGGTTTCGCTCCGTTTAGAATTTTTTGCACATAGCCGGCCAAACGTTTCGCTTCAAAGATCCGACTAGGTCCATAAGACAATAACGCACCACTGTCGACGAACTCACGCCAGGAAGCGATCACTGGGAGCTTTCGGTCCTGACCAAACTGGGCGATTTTGCCAGCAACAAGGCCGGTGAGCCGCGACGAGATAATGAAGAGGCTATCGGCGCCGCCCGTCGCATTCAGCGCCGCATCGAGATCTGCCATCTTGTTTACCGGATGTGTCGTCAACTCAATGCCTAAAGATTCAGCTCCACGCCGTGCAAAAGTCACTTCGTCATCGAAATGCTGAGGATTGAATATCACCGCAACGCGCCTCACGCTGGGGACCACCTCTTTGAGGAGTTCCATCCGCTTGGATGCCATTTCATCAGTGAGGAACGTGATTCCGGTGAAGTTTTTGTTTGGGCGAGCGAGAGATTCGGCAATTCCCGCTCTCATCGGGCTATCACTCACGCCGCCAACGATTGGTATGCTGCCCTTGCTCGCCTCGAAGAGCGGCTTGATAACATCACCGCCCATGGCGAGGAGGAGGTCAGGCTTTTGCACGACAAGTTCGGAAGCCAGGGCGTCAAGTTGATCCGACTTGCCATTGGCATAGCGGAAGACGATTTGGATGTTGCGACCGTCAACCAAGCCGGCCTGCGCGAGAGCGTCCTTTAATGACTGATCGATGGGGCCCAATTTGGCATCACCATACACAAGCCAACCGATCCGCGTGCCTTGCGCGCGCGACCTGATTGGCCAGCCAGCCAATGCGCCTCCGAGAATAAAGATGAACTCGCGCCGTCGCATATCAGCTCTTTAATCCGGAGCTGACATCCTACCCCTTTAAAGGTCGGCATTAACAGGGGAACAGCCGGGCGTTAGCCAGATAAAGTCGTGCGTGGAGTTATCTTTCGATGCTGCGGCGATGTCCGCTTTGGGTCAAAAAGCGGACATTTCGCAGCGCAGTCGTCATGTCCGCTTTACCCCGAAAGCGAACGCGTTCACTTTGCGCAAATGGGAGACATGGCGATTGGCTCAATTATCAGCGATGTATATTGAAAGCGCACAAACCTCCACGACCGAGGGTTACGACACGTGCGGGGCAAAACTTGCATAATCACGGGCGCAACCGGCGGAATTGGCTTTGAAACCGCCGCCCGCCTCGGCGCCCTTGGCGCCCGGCTCGTGCTCATTGGTCGTAATCGAGTTAAGGGCAAAGTTGTGCTTAGCCGGTTGCAGGCAAGGGTACCAGGTGTTGCAGTCGAGTTGCATTATGCAGATCTCTCCCGGCATGATGAGATCCTTCAACTCTCTCGCGCGCTGCTCGATACGACCGAGCGGATCGACGTTTTACTCAACAACGCGGGCGCAATCTTTGCACGCCGCGAAACCACCGGCGATGGGCTTGAACGCACTTTTGCCCTCAACCACATGGGCTATTTCCGGCTAACTGCGCTGCTGCGTCCCCGCCTAATCGCTTCTGCGCCCGCTCGGATTGTGAACGTGGCATCCGAAGCACACCGCGGAGCGCGACTCAATTTTGACGATTTGCAATGCGCCCTTGGCTATAGTGGTTGGCAAGCTTATCAACGCTCCAAACTGGCCAATATCTTATTCACCCGCGAGTTAGCGCGTCAGCTTCAGGGTACCGGCGTTACGGCAAATTGTTTGCATCCAGGTTTCGTTGCCACCGGCTTTGGCGATAACAACCACGGGGTTTGGGGCTTTGGTATTGCGGTTGCAAAGTGGTTAGGGGCAATTCCGGTTGAACGCGGCGCCGAGACCCCGGTTTATCTCTCGTCATCTCCCGATGTCTCCGGCATGAGTGGCAAGTATTTCGAAAAATGCCGCGAACGGACACCCGATACACGCGCCCAAGACGGTGTGGCGGCGGTAAGGCTATGGCAGGAAAGTGAGAAACTCGCGGGACTCAAACCGCCGAGGTCAAAGAGATCGCGCCGGTAAAGTAGACCACCTACGAGAATTTATCTCTTTACCAGCCGATACGGAGCGCAGGCCGGCGTGGTAATCTCCGTCCACTCAAGACGTGGACGCGGACCATTGTTTTCGAAACTCAAAGCTGCGTGGGCCCGCATGACCGGCGGGCGAGCGGCCGGCGAGCCTGACGAGCCGAACACGCCGGCGATCGAATACCAGAGCTACCGAATCCGGCCGACCCCGTACCGAACGGAGGGGCAGTACCAGACCGCGGGGATCATCGAGAAGGACTTCCCCGACGGCCCAAAACAACACCGATTCGTTCGGGCCGACACGCATCACAACAGGGATGACGCGGTTGCCTTTACGATCTCGAAGGCCAAGCAGATCATCGATTTGCAAGGCGACCGCATGTTCACCTGAATGAACGCGGGGCGACACCATCACCGCAGATGAGAAATGGCACACAACCGGGCTTAGATACTGATCGGGTCCGGTGTCCGCTTTGGGCCAAAAGCGAATATCGCTACGTCAGGAGCAATGCCCATGACCAGTAAACGGCAATCGCTATTTGGACAGCGAAAGCAATAAACCGAACCTACGATGCGGGCACGCTAGATGATGCGAGATGGACGGAAGACTTGACAAGACGAGCGGCAAATAGCCAGGGGGCCAAAGGATTTGTGACGCCAGCTCGATCGGTAAGCAGCGCCATAATCAATAGGATGCCGAAAATGGGCACACACTCGATGCAGTTAGCGTGCGCCCTGGCCAACCGCTGCATGAACGGCGACAAGTTGGAGATGTCCGGCTTGAATTCATTTGCGGCGACGGCCTTCACCATGATGAGTCCGTGCCCGCAGCACCTCCATCAGAATGAGGAGAAACAACGTCTAGGCAGCGAGGCCAACTAGGACGTTCATCGCAAGATCTCCTCAGAACTTTCTGATAGTTTATAGGCGCCTTTACAGCACCTTATGAGGGGAGGATAAGATGCCTTATGCATTACTTACGGCATTCATCTTTGCGTTAGTAGCGATCTTGCACGGCTGGAGGATTTTTAAAGGGTGGACCGTGCAGGTTGGACCCCATTCCGTGTCTATGACTGTTTCGTGGGTCGGCCTTGTCGTTGCTGCGCTGCTCGCGATTTGGGGCTTTTCGCTGAGCAGTTAGCGCGAGCAGCGACATGAGCACTCGGCTCTCAAGTGAACGCTGTCCGCCCGATGTCCGCTTTCGGCAAGTCCGCCTTACCTCCAAAAGCGGACATACGGCAGCGTGTTGGAATATCCGCTAAGCCCAATAGCGGAGAAACTTCGACGATTGCTCGCCCGCCCAAAAACCCCCGAGCGTCAGCGCTAAAACGACTCTAGATAGACTTGTCAATCGCCCAACCTATCGCACGGACTATGCCGTATGCAGCCAATGAAACTAGTCCGATGCCGCTTAAGCCGATAGTGATTCCACGAGCGAGAATTGGAATGTCAGCTGGAATCAGATCCCAAAGCCTCAGGCCAAGTGCATCCTTTGCCATTAACAAAAGGCCAGCCGTGAGAATGATCCCTGCTACGAGCAGTCCAAGGCGATGAAAATTTCTGTTTACCTCCGAATTCCGCCAGCTAGCGAACGTGTTCCGGGTTTTGTCATCGTTGCTCATGGCCATTACCACCAACTAATACGATGAACTCGCGCCGCCTCATTTGCCCGAGGCCCGCGGTTTTCGGGACAGGCTATGGTAGCGGTTCAAATTAGGGCCGTTAAGAGTGGACCGGATGCCCGCTTTGGGTCAAAAGCAGATGTTTGCGGTGCAAAATGGCATGTCCGCTAAGGGCCAAAAGCGGACATTTCTTTAAATGATTAAGGTCGACGATTGGCGCTCGGATGCGACGGTCGTTACCCTCGACGTTTGCTGTGTAACAAAAGGATCGCTATTCGATCACCTCGTCGGCGCGCTGCTGGAGTTGCAGAGATACGTTGAGGCCGAGAGCCCTGGCCGTCTTGAGATTGATCACCAGCAAATACTTGGTGGGCGCCTGCACGGGCAAGTCGCCCGGTTTCTCACCTTTGAGGATGCGGTCGATATAGGAGGCGGCGCCGCGATGTTGCTCGACCGTGTCGAACCCGTAGGAGGCTAGGCCTCCGTGCTCGGGAAAATAACGGAACGGATAGATCGCCGGCAGACGCAATTCGGCAGCTAGCGCAAAGATCAGCTCCTGGTTGGTTGTGTGCAACGGACTCGGCGCCACGATCAGGCCGCCATTTGGCTCCTTGGCGAATGCACGCAGGGCAGGCTCGATCTCCGCTGCGTTGCGCACCCCGACCGGCGTTACCGTTATCCCCATTGAGGTGGAGGCTTCTTTGGCTGAGCGCACGAACGCGAGATGCGCTGAGATATCCGGAGTGTGGACGAACGCTACGCGGCGTACTGCGGGTGAGATTTCGTGGAGCACCTCCAGCCATTTTCCCCCGATTTCGGTCTCGAAGTTCTGGAAACCGGTGATGTTCCCGCCAGGACGGGCCATGTTCGTGACAAAACCGCCGCCAACCGGATCGGACACGACGACGAATACGATCGGGATGGTTTGTGTCGCTTTTTGCACAATCGTCGCGGCCGGATTAGCCCAGACTACAATGATATCCGGCGCAAGAGCGATCAGTTCCGCGCTGCCTGCGCGTATGCGTTCGACGTCTTGGCCGGTGAAACGGTAATCAAGCCGAATGTTACGGCCTTCGATCCAACCGAGTTCATGCAAGCGCTGCCGAAAGGCTGACAGATACTCCTTCACCTGAGGGTCACTATCGTCGCGGAACGGTATCAGCACGCCAACGCGCCGCACCCGCGCGGCCTGCTGCGAGTGCGCCGCCAGTGGCCAAGCGACCGCTGACCCACCAAGGCCTTTAATGAAATCGCGTCGCCTCATCGTTGCTTCCTTGAGGCTCAGGAAAAGGCAGCGTACCAATCCGCGCGGGTTGTTTGGAGGGGGCCCGGCCAATGTCCGCTTTGGGCCATAAGCGGACATTTCGCGCCGCAAACGCTATGTCCGCTTTACCCCCCGAAAACGCACACCGACAAAATCAATTTTTGATATAGATTTGCAACATTCAGAGAGAAGGATGGTTACGATGGCGCTGGTCAAAACCGAACTGGAGCCGCCGCACCTGCAGCGAAACGCAGACGATTTTACTGCCGTCAGAAGCATCGCGGAGAGCGGGAGTGATGGCCCCGTATTGATGCTAAACATGAACAGGTATTCGTTGGAGTCCGGTTTCCCGGATCGTGGCGTCTATAAGCAATACATTTCTGGGCTGGGCAATTTTCTAGAAGGTGCCGGCGCCAAATTGCTGTGGCGATTTCCGGTTCTGGGGCAGGCGGTCCGCTTTGGGTCACAACCGGACATTTGGCGATGCCCAGAGACATGTCCGCTTTGCCCTGAAAGCAGATCTGTGAGAGTCATGTCCGCTTAACGTCGGGGCTGACGGTCCCA
>Ga0126383_10002596_pt1 | contig 11704 bp, 7 predicted proteins | sample PanSoiMetPlot_35_FD_96882 | JGI IMG/M metagenome (GOLD analysis project Ga0126383, IMG submission 96882) | Tropical forest soil microbial communities from Panama - MetaG Plot_35 | ecosystem: Environmental > Terrestrial > Soil > Tropical forest > Bulk soil | place: Panama | collected 2016-02-17
CCGGCAACATGTACGTCCGTGTGCGCTTGCAGGAGTAGCAGACAAAGGTGTTTCGCTGCATGTTGCGCACCACCGGATGAGGCGTCACGGCAACATGAATCATGCCCGTTCGGCACTTTGGGCAAATCGCTTCGGTATCGACTACATCGGAAGGTGGCATGTGTCTTTGCGCCTTGTACTGCAAACGAGCCACCGATCCGGCGGGCTCTTGGCGGTTCGGCGGCGTGATCCAGACAAGTTAAAATACGAAGTTTAAGAATTCATTCATGAGAGAACTGACCGGTTCTGGCCGACTTTCGCAGCCACAACCGGCAAAATGCCCTTTGTGCTGAGTCTTGGTCCCCTGCCGACCAAGATTTGCGAACGCACGCATCTGCCACTTGTGGGGCGTTCTAGGGGCCGTCGCGCGTCAGCATCAGTACAGGTCACGGACGTCCTGATCGGGAAGAGATCTTGCGTTCACACCCGCATGCAGTGCGTAGGGATCGATCTGGACGCGTGCTTGGTCGGGTGCCGCAGCGGTCGCGTGGTGTGCTGGGCGTATTGTTAGAGCCGCCACGACAAGCACAACTGCGGCGACGGCTATGGTTGCTGCGCGCATGATTGCCTCCGTTGCTTTGAAACCATGTTTGGTTGGCGATGAGGCGTCGAACGTCTTGACTTTCCGGGCTATCTGTCCGGCGGCCCGGTCGATCTGCTCAAAATCCGGCCGCACGTAAGCTCCGAGATTGGTCAATCGGACACTCGCGTTGTCGCGTTCAAACAAGCGATTTCCGAATTCCCCCTCCAGTTGCTGGATTCCGCGCGTGAGTGAAGGCTGGGCGACCCCACAGCGTCTGGCTGCGCGGGTAAAATTTTGTTCGTCACAAAGAGCCAGGAAGTAAGAAACCTGGTGCATTTTCACCGGCATGGCTTGCGGCTACCGAGCTGCAAAGTTCGTCAGGGCCGGAACGAAAGGTGATGCCATCGCAACTCCAAGTGCCAGGACATAAAATACGAGCCAGATTGTCGCGACGGCGCTGTCGGCCCGGCGTTCGCTCTCTCGCCGGTCGGCGTTTCTGCGTGTCCGCATAGTGGCCTCCATCGCGGACAGCGGTATCATGCCGTCGCCATAGCAATGGTGAGGTAGCTCACAGTGTGCGGATGGACTTCTTAGCGACCCGAAGACATCCGGGACGCAAAGGATGGTCGCTGGGGGGGTGGGCAGAATGACAGGCTGAACTTCGGTTTTTGCCCTTGCTTACTGGCCTTTCGATCAATATGCCTGCCGTGCCGCGCGATTTTGTCGTATCGTCGTTTTGTCGAAAACTTGTCTAGTGGAAAGCGGCTATGGGAGCAGGCGGTCAAACGCAATCTTTCGATAAGCAGGCACTGCTCCGGGCCCATCCATTTTTTAGAGATTTGGGCGATGCCGTCATCGATCGCCTCGCCCCGCGCGTCATATCGACTAAAATAAAAAGAGGCGCTGTCATATTTAGAAAAGGAGATATCGGCTCGAAGCTCTATGCCGTTCGTGCTGGCGCGGTACGAATCAGCGCCCCCTCGGAAGAGGGAAAGGATGCGATATTCAATCTGGTGGTGCCCGGCGAGCTCTTCGGCGAAATCGCCTTTCTCGATGGTGGGCAGCGGACCGCAGACGCTGTTGCAATTGATAACTGCGAATTGATGGTCATCGAACGACGAGATTTCATTCCTCTGATCCAGGACAATCCCGAAGTTGCAATTAGATTGATCACCATACTTTGCGCACGTCTGCGAAAAACGAGCGAGCAGGTCGAAGATATCGTATTTCTTGGCTTGCCGACTCGTCTTGCCAAGGTTTTGCTGCATCTTTATCAGCCGACGGCCTCGGCTTTGCCCACCAAGAAGATTCAGGTGACGCAGCGGGAAATCAGCCAGATGATCGGTGTCTCGCGCGAAAGCGCCAATAAGCAATTGCAGGATTGGCAACGAAAGAAGTGGTTGAAGCTGGAGCGCGGTGGCTTGGTGATTTTTGCGCCCCAGGCTCTGCGCGCTCTTATCTCGAAAAACACGACCTGAGAGACTCATCCGATTTGAGATGTCTCGCTTTCATTCCAGATGAACAAACGTGAGCGGCCGGGCAACCGCTTCGAGTGATTTACGTTCGGCATCGACGCCCCACCGCCATGCGATGCAGCCGCAAACTATCATCAGGGTCGATGCCAATAAATATCCCCAGAATACGCTCGTGCGTGATCCAGTATCAATCAAGAAGCTGAACAGCGATGGCGCGATGATTCCGCCGACGCCAGTGCCCACCGCGTAGAAGAAGGCGATCGCCAATGCCCGAATCTCAAGCGGGAAAATTTCGCTGACGGTCAGGTAGGCCGAGCTCGCGGCCGCCGAGGCGAAGAAAAAAATGATCATCCAGCAAGCAGTTTGCGTCACTGCGTCGATCAGGTCGTGCGCGAAAAGCCAGCCAGTCAAAGACAGGAGAAGACCAGACGCAATATAGGTAAGGGCGATCATGGGCCTGCGCCCACGCGTATCGAATAGACGGCCGAGCAACACCGGCCCCAGAAAATTGCCGAGCGCAAAGGGCAAGAGATACCAGCCCACCTGATCGGACGCCACGCCATAGAAATCAGTAAGAATGAGCGCGTACGTAAAAAAGATGGCGTTGTAAAAAAAAGCCTGTGATGTCATCAGACTCAATCCGACCACCGTCCGGCGGCGATGCTCTTTGAAGAGCGTACGAGCCACCAGAGACAGCGGTGTCGATTTGCGCGCGCGCAAACGAACACGGGGCAAGTCAAGGGCAGGGGTCAACGCCGGAAATCGACTCTCGATTTTCGCGATTACACGCTCGGCCTCTTCGGCGTGGCCGTGCGTCATCAGCCAGCGAGGGCTTTCCGGAATCCAAAACCTCATCAAGAATATCAAGCTGGCAAGCCCCGCGCCTATCAGAAAAGCGAGCCGCCAGCCGAAATCCGGGTTGATGATGTGCGGATCAAGCAGAACAATCGCGCCCAGCGCACCGATTGCAGCGCCGATCCAAAAGCTTCCATTGATCACCAGGTCGGTCCAGCCACGCACGCGCGCTGGGACAAGCTCCTGAATAGTGGAATTGATCGCGGTATATTCGCCGCCGATTCCTGCACCGGTGAGAAATCGAAAGAAAGCAAAGCTGGCGATATTCCATGAGGTCGCAGTTGCCGCGGTAGCCGTTAGATAGACCGCAAGCGTAATAAAGAACAATTTTTTACGGCCAATCCGGTCGGTGAGCCAACCAAAAAAAATCGCACCGATGACAGCACCAGCGAGATAGGCGCTGCTCGCAAGACCGATATCGGTGTTGGAAAAATGCAGGCTCGGACTTTCCTTTAGTGCGCCGGCAAGACTTCCCGCGAGCGTCACCTCAAGGCCGTCGAGGATCCATGTGATTCCGAGGGCGGCCACGACTAGCGTGTGAAAGCGTCCCCAGGGCAGGCGATCGAGCCGTGCGGGGATGTCGGTCTCGAAGGTGTGCTGCTCTCGCATCATGAACGCCCCGTAAACACTGTCAGCCGGATTAACTCCGTTGGCCGGGATTGGATGCTCAAAGAGGCCCAGTGATTGCTGAAAACACCGTAACGCAAAATCAATCATTAACGGCCGACCCGGCTTTTTACTTTCTGGATACGCCCGGTGCCGATGATGCAAATAACGGAAAATCAATGGCTTTTCGCTAATTATTTCAAATGATTACTGATGGTGCCCTTGAGGATTTGTAGCGTCCATCACATGACCAGGTTTAAAAAGATTTTGCGGTCGGTCGTAAAGCGCCGCTCGCTGTTGGTCGGCGCCATTCTCATTGGCGTTGTATGGGTGACGCTGTTCTACTTATTGAAGAATGAGCACGACAATGCTGAACGTGCCGCAATTCAGAATTCGACAAATCTGGCGGGGGCTTTCGAAGAGCATCTTTCGCGGTCGCTCAGCGAGATAGACCGCTCATTGAAAACAATTCGAACCCTTTACGCGCGTGATCCTGAAAACTTCGATTTGGCGGACTGGCTGGTTTCAAACCCGGTTCCTCGGGATGATGTCTTGCAAATTGCAATTGTCGATCGGCACGGCAAGGCGAGATCTGTCAGTTTTGAAAGCGCAGGGCGATCGTTGCCCGGCTTCCGAAACAATGACGATTACAGGGCCTACCTTAATGCGCCTGGCGACCAGCTTGTTATTGGTAAGCCCACGATCGATCAAGCGACCGAAAGTTGGGTGCTTCGTCTCTCGCGTCGTATTGAGAGCAAGAACGGGACTCTCAACGGCGCAATAGTTGCCACGCTTGATCCTGCATATCTCATGCGGATCTACAATTCAGTCAATATCGGCAAGCACGGCTACATACGGGTCTTTGGTCTGGACGGCGCCGCGCGCGCTACAAGCGGAACAACATTTTCAGCTCTCGCAAGAGATTTTTCGGGCGCCGACTTGTTCAAACGGGTTTCTGAACAGCCGAATGGGTGGTTTTATACCAGCAGTTTTCTAAGTGACAATCTTGAGCGCCTCGTAGCTTACAGGTCCGTCAAAGAGTATCCGCTCATCATCACCGTAGGGCTTGCGGCGGACGAAATTTTTTCACGCCTCAAGGACGAAAAGCAGTCCGCTTATTTCATCGCAGTTGTACTGAGCCTGCTGATACTCGCTGTCACCATCTTCAGCGTCAGGGGGCAACTGGCGCGTGACGGCGCGAAGAGGCGTCTTGAGCACGCCAACATGCTCTTGAATGCGACGCTGGCGAACATGCCGCACGGTATCTGCATGTTTGGTGCCGACAAAAAACTCGTTCTGGCCAATGGTCTCTACAGTACGATGTACGGCATAGATCCGAATAAAATCAAAGCTGGGATGACGCTGCCTCGGATTCTGGAGGCGCGGATAGAATCCGGATGTTGCCCGAGAGATACGCAAAAATACTTGGTGGATCGGATGGAGGAAGCGTTCCAACCCGATCCCGATTGCATCGTCAATGAGCTAAAGGACGGCAGAACTTTGGCCATCATCCGCCGGCCGATGCCTGATGGTGGCTATGTTGCGGTTCACCAGGACATTACCGCGCATTTGCAGGCTGAGCGGCAGTTGGATGAGGCGAAGCAATTTCTCAAATCGATTATCGAGAATATTCCAATCGCAGTTGTCGTGAAGGACGCCGACACGCGAAAGCTTATCCTCGTCAATCGCGCCTACGAGCTCATGCTCAAGGTCTCCCGAAGCGAGGTTCTGGGAAAGACAGTTTTTGACATCTATCAAAAAAACCACGCGGAACGCATCGACACATCCGACAGTGAGGCGATCAACGGCGACCTGAAGGCTTCTTCAAGAGACTATGAGGTCGAGATGCCGGATGGCGAGACTCGGGTTCTTGCCACCAATCGAATCGTGACACGCGACAGCCGCGGTGTGCCGAGGCATCTTGTCGTTGTCATAGATGATATTACGGACAGGAAGAAGTCCGAGCAGCGAATTGCATTCATGGCCCACCATGATGTGCTGACGGGTCTGCCAAATCGCCTGGCCATATTGGAAAAGATCGAAGACGCGATAGCACGGTATCGGAGACGCGGCGATTCATTCGCCGTCGTATTGCTGGACCTTGATCGCTTCAAGCACGTCAATGACACGCTGGGGCATGCTGTTGGCGATGCGCTCCTGCGTGAAACCGCAGCGCGCCTCAAGGCTTCCCTTCGGGAAACCGACGTGCTGGCGAGGCTGGGCGGCGACGAGTTTGCCATCGTCCAGGACAGGGAAAATGATCAACATGCCGACGCCGGTGCGCTGGCAAGCCGCATTATCGAGATCATATCCCAGCCATTCAATATCGAAGGCAATGAGGTCAACATCGCCACAAGCATTGGCATTGCCTTGGCACCGGAGCATGCAACCAACTCCGAGAGCCTGATGAAAATGGCAGATTTGGCCCTGTACCGGGCGAAATCGAGCGGGCGAAATGGGTACCGCTTCTTTGATCCGGAAATGAGCATGGCTGCAAGCGCGCGCCACGAGCTTGAAAATGAACTTCGCCGCGCGATTCAAAATGATGAGCTCGAGCTTCACTACCAGCCGGTCGTCGAAACCAAGACACTTAAGGTCTGTGGTGCCGAGGCCTTGATCCGTTGGCGGCATCCGACCAAGGGAATGATATTGCCTGATCAGTTCATTCCGCTCGCAGAAGAAACAGGCATGATCACTCAGATCGGTGAGTGGTTGCTGCAAACGGCATGTACCGAAGCTGCGAACTGGCCCAATGGCATTAAAGTGGCCATTAACCTGTCGGCGGTCCAATTTCGGAAAAACAATCTGATTGATATCGTCATTTGTGCGCTTGCCCAGTCAGGATTGCCGCCCGAGCGCCTGGAGCTGGAAATCACCGAGACCGCGCTCATCGAATCCGCAACAGAATGCTTGCCGGTCCTGCGCCAATTCAAAAACCTCGGAATAGCCATCGCCCTGGATGACTTCGGAACGGGATATTCCTCCCTCAGTCAGCTGATGATGTTTCCCTTCGACAAGATCAAGGTGGACAAGTCGTTCACCCAGAATCTGACCAGGCGGACGGAGTGCGCCGCCATCATCGCGGCCACGCTTACCCTGGCCCGCAGTCTGGATATTGCCACCACTGCAGAGGGCGTGGAGACCGTCGAACAATACCGTCTCTTGCGACTGGCCGGGGTGACATCGCTCCAGGGCTATCTATTCCAATCGCCTTGCCAGTCGGGACAACTAGATTTCCACCACCGTTACGATTTCCCCGAGATCGAAAATGCCGCGTGACCTCACATTCTTGCCACAAGCCGTGGAAGATCGCCGCAAGCGGAATTCCCCCGAGCAAAAGGCTGCTGGATATCACCAGTCGTTGATTGACGAACTGGAAGCAGCCATCTCGCAACGGAACATTGGGTCACGTGCCGAAATACTGCGCCAAATAACGGACTTGTTCGTAGTCGGCTCTGATCATTTTAACAGTGAGCAAATGACATTGTTTGACGATGTCATGGGCCGGCTGGTGAACGAAATAGAACATTCGGCCCGTGTTACGTTCGGGCAAACGCTTGCGTCGATCGCAAACTCGCCGCCCAAAGTCACGCGAACGCTCGCACTCGATGATTCAATAGACGTAGCAGGGCCTTTGCTGCGCCGCTCCGATTGCCTTGACGATGAGACACTGATTACCGGGGCAAAAACCAAGGGTCAGGACCATTTGCTTGCTATTTCCCAGCGCAAGCGTCTCAGCGAAGGCGTTACCGACGTTCTTGTTGAGCGCGGAAACCAAGAAGTGGTCATCAGTACCGCAGCGAATGCCGGCGCGCGATTTTCTCAATTCGGCTACTCGAAGCTGGTCACGCGTTCTGAGAACGACAGCGAACTTGCGGTCCTGGTGTGGGCGCGTCCGGAAATTCCGCGGGAATACCTGTTGACTTTGTTTGAGACCGCTTCGGAGGCGGTGCGGCTCATATTTGAGACGGCGGATCGCGGGAAGGCCGAATTAGTCCGCGAGATGGTCAAGCAGGCCGCCGATCGGATCCAGACGGAGTTGCGCGCGTATTCGCCCAGTTTTGAGGGCGCCCGTGCCCATGTCGAGCAGCTGCACAAAAAGGGCGAACTCACTGAAGAGCAGGTCTGCAAGTTCGCCGAGCTTCGTAAATTCGATGAAACCACCGCGGCGCTGGCTCTATTGACTGATTTGCCGATCGGAGCAATCGAGCGGGCGCTGGTACACGATACCGGTGATCAAATCCTGGTCCTGACGAAATCGATTAACTTTTCCTGGAAGTCGACCCGGCAGATCTTGCTGTTGAGCGGCGCCACATACCGCGCGCAAGACGAATCCGGGGAATATCTTGAAAGATTTAGAAAGCTCAGGCCGGAAACGGCCCGCTCCGCGATCCAATTTTACCGGCTGCGAGAACGTGCGGGCAAAGCACAGCTAAAATAGAGGCGGGATGCGCCGCCGGCCCTTCCCAGGAAAGGGAAGGACCCATCGACGAAGTTCACGCGGGCATTTGCGCAGCCCGCTGCCCGGCGGTGGTTCCGGCGATCTTGCCGAAAACGGAGCCGGCCATCAGCCCCGTGCCGCCCGGATAGTTGAAATAGAACAATCCGCCCACCAGTTCGCCGGCGGCGTGAAGGCCGGCAATGGCTTGCCCATCGGTGTCGATTACGCGACCCGACGTGTCGATCTTCAATCCTCCGAAGGTGAACGTGATACCGCAGGTCACCGCGTAAGCTTCAAATGGCGGTTCATCGATCGTGTTGGCCCAGTTTGATTTGTCGATCGTCAAGCCCTCGGTGCGGCGTCCGTCCTTGACGTTGGGGTCAAATTTTATGTCGGTGCGCACAGCTTTGTTATAGGCCTTGATCGTTTCGAGAGCTCGGTCGGCGTTAACGTCGTCGAGTTTTTTCACCAGGCCCTCAAGTGTGTCGGCGCGAACCTTGGTGACTTGCTTGATGCGGTATTCGTCGCGCAGCATCGGAATGATTTTCTTGTCGAATACCTGCCAGGCAAACTGACCCGGCTGCATCAGGATCACACGCCCATATTTGGCATAGGTGTAGTTGCGAAAATCCGCTCCCTCGTCGACGAAGCGCTCGCCGTTGGCGTTGATCATGATGCCCCACGGATACGAGTGCTTCTGGAAATTGTCGCCGACGGCAAGGTCACCGAATTCGGGCGCATTGCGATCCCATCCGACCGCATGGCAGCCCGACCAGTTGCCGGTCGGCATGGCGCCGATGTCGAGCGCCATGCGAATGCCGTCGCCAGTGTTGAACCGGGTGCCACGAATCTTGGCGAGTTCCCATGTGGGGCCTAGATAGCGCGTACGCATTTCGGTATTGGCCTGGAAACCTCCGGCGGCAAGCACGATGCACTTCGCCTTGATCTCGACCGTGCGGCCTTCATGCTTCACGCGCACGCCATGAACGCCGTCGTCATCGGCGATTAGCGACAAAGCGCGCGCGTTATAAGCGACCGCAACGCCGTTCTTTCCGGCGATTTTGGTGTGTGCTTCGACAAGGCCTGGGCCGCCGCCCCAGGCCTCCACCGTCAGGCCGCCCCAGAACTTGAATTTTCCGTCGATCTTGTACGCCTGCCGCCCGTAGATCGGAATAAAACGAATGCCCTTCTTCTGCATCCATCGCATGGTATCTTTGCTTTGCGTGATCAAAAGCTCGCAGAGGTCGGGATCGGTCCGATACTCGGTAACGCGACCCATGTCGTCGAAAAACTTGTCCTGCGTATAGGTGCCGAAATCGGTATTGGCGATTTCCTCGTCTGTGAGGTCGGGCATCAATGCACGTAAATCATCCACACCGTCGTAGACGCATCGAAACGCGCCGGCCGTGAACCGGCTATTCCCGCCCGATTCCGCCTCGGGCGCGCGTTCTAGGACGAGGACGGAAACGCCGTGCTCGGCGGCTGCGTGCGCAGCACAAAAAGCCGCGTTGCCGCCGCCGACCACGATGACATCACTTGATGCAGGCAGCATGATTTTCAAATCCGCTTGTTATGGGTCGAAGACTAGAGGTGTTAGGTGCGGCTGCAAGGCTGGTTTTTATCTGGGGCCGCCGGGATCATGGAGGACTACGACAGTTACTGTTAAAAACGGTGTTTCGTCAAAGCCCCCAAATTGTTCGAACCAACCGGGTGTTTCCGATGTTAAAAGCAGGGGACTAATGCAGTCAGAAGCCATTTTTCAATGAGCGAAGCGCTGGCAATCCTCTGCGTCCTTGTCTGGCTTTATTTGCTGGCTGGCCGGGGAGCTTTCTGGCTAGGTCGCGTGCACGATGCCGGCACGTCCCCTCCTGCGTTGCGTTCCTGGCCCAGCGTGGTTGCAGTCGTCCCGGCCCGCAATGAGTCCGATCATATCGCGGCAAGTGCTCGGTCCCTCCTTGAACAGGACTATCCCGGGCCGTTTAGCATCATCATCGTAGATGATGACAGTAGCGACGGGACCGCGGCGGTAGCGTCATCTGCCGCTGAAGCAGCCCCGAAGCGGCAGATGACGGTGGTCACGGGCAAAGGGCCTCCGCCCGGGTGGACCGGAAAATTATGGGCGCTCAAACAGGGCATCGACGCCGCTCAGCGATCGCATCCGGAATATCTCCTGCTCACCGATGCGGATATTGTCCATGCGAGCGATGCGCTTTCATGGCTTGTAAAAAAATCCGTTGCCGGACGATTTGTGCTCACATCGCTAATGGCAAAGCTGCGTTGTGAGAGCCTGGCGGAACGTAGCCATGTCCCGGCCTTCATCTATTTCTTTCAAATGCTTTTTCCCTTCTCGTGGGTCTGTCGCGCCAAATCGAGCGTCGCTGCAGCTGCCGGCGGATGCATGCTTGTTCGCGCGGACGCTCTGGTGAGGGTTGGAGGGATCGCGAGTATCCGTAATGCATTGATCGACGACTGTTCGCTGGCAGCGAATCTGAAAACGATTGGTCCGATCTGGCTTGGCCTCACTGACCGCGTGCGCAGCATCCGCCCCTACGAGACCCTGTCCGACGTCAAGCAAATGATTTCGCGCTCCGCCTACGCACAACTTCGTTACTCGCCGTTGCTATTGGTTGGGACAATCGCAAGTATGACATTGACTTTCATCGTCCCACCGCTGCTTGCAGTCTTCGCCTCAGGGTTGCCGCGGTTTTTGGGTCTTACTGCCTGGCTTGCGATGGCGTTGTCATACATACCGACACTGCGTTTTTATCGCCTGTCGCCAATTTGGAGCGCTGCTCTGCCGGGAGTCGCCTCGCTCTACCTGTATTACACGCTAAATTCCGCTTATCAGTATTTGCGCGGACGGGGTGGCCAATGGAAGGGACGCATTCAAGCGGATGCGCCGAGCCTGCAATGACTCACAGCGGTGACCTACGGTCCGGTAAGGGCTCGCGTGACGAGAATTTTCCGGTCGCGTCTCGCTTGATCAAGCGACGGCATCGTCCTGTGATTCTGGCGTTCTATGAGTTTGTCCGCGTCGCCGATGACATTGCCGATCATTCCGAACTTGTGAGCGCGGAGAAAATTGCGCGGCTCGATCATCTCGAATCCAGCCTTCTGGGCAGCGGTGGCGACGAGCCGGAGGGCTTGCGCTTGCGCGAGGTTCTGGACAGCCGGGGGCTGTCTACACGTCACGCGCAGGACCTGTTGAGCGCGTTCCGGCAGGATGCCACCAAACATCGCTATGCCAATTGGGACGAACTGATCGACTATTGCTCGCGTTCGGCCATGCCTGTTGGCCGGTTTGTTCTCGACGTGCATGGCGAAGCCAGAGATACCTGGCCGGCATCGGATGCGTTGTGCGCAGCGTTGCAGATCATCAACCATCTGCAGGATTGTGCAAAGGACTATCAGGCGCTCGATCGGGTCTATATTCCGCTCGATGCCCTCTCAGCGAGCGGCGCCAGCGTTGAAGGGCTCAAGGAGAGTCAAGCAAGCCCCGCCTTGCGCAACTGCCTTCGCGGACTGGTCGTGCGCACGTCGGCATTGTTGAACGAAAGCCATGGCCTCGAGGCAAAGGTAAGTGACACACGGCTCGCGCTCGAAATATCGGTCATTCAATCGCTCGCGAGCCAATTGTTGGCGATGCTCATGGTTCGTGATCCATTGATTGACCGTGTGCACCTCACGAAACCGGAGGCGCTGGCAGCGGCCGTGAGCGGCGGCGGGCGCGCTCTAGTGCGCCGTCTGTTGCGAACGGTGGCGCCA
>Ga0126383_10002598_pt1 | contig 11701 bp, 8 predicted proteins | sample PanSoiMetPlot_35_FD_96882 | JGI IMG/M metagenome (GOLD analysis project Ga0126383, IMG submission 96882) | Tropical forest soil microbial communities from Panama - MetaG Plot_35 | ecosystem: Environmental > Terrestrial > Soil > Tropical forest > Bulk soil | place: Panama | collected 2016-02-17
CTGTCCGCCATTTTTCTGTCCGCCATTTTTCCGTCTCCCATTTTTCTGTCTCCCATTTTTCTGTCCGCCATTTTTCTGTCTCCCATTTTTCTGTTTTGACTATGCGTTCTTCTCTCCTCTTCATCATCTGCTGCCTGCTGGCCGCCGTCGCGCCTTTCGCGCCGATGCGATCGGACGCGCCGAATGAGCTGTCGGCCTTTCCTGGCTGGCCCGATCAACTCGAAGGCCACGGCCTGACGCGACTACCGCTCTCATCGCGCGAGGAGCGTTTCGCTGCGGACTTCCCGGGGCGCATCGCCCGCTTCAGTGATGGAGAGCGCGAGATGATCATTCGTTGGGTGGAGCGTGAAACGCGCGCGCTACATCCCGCCTCTGATTGTTTCAAAGGGCTGGGCTACTCGATTCGACCGCTTCCTGTTCGCGTGGATCAGTCCGGGCGGCGCTGGGGCAGTTTCGAAGCGCGCCGTGGCGACGAAGCGCTCCGCGTTCACGAACGCATTTATGATTCGGCGGACAAGGAGAGCTGGTCTGATGTTTCGAGTTGGTACTGGCAGGCGATGATGGGCAAGACTAGTGGCGGTTGGTGGGCCGTGATCGTGGCCGAACGGCAATAACCTGACCACGCAAAATCCTCAGCTCAGTCATCATATCTCTTGGTTCGTTCAGGCTCGCCTTTACTGCGCTGATGCGGTTTCTACCGCGTTCAGCAGGTTTTCATAGCTCCTCTCGTCACTTTATTCGTATTGTCCGTGTGACGACCTATTCTGCCCTTCTTATCCGGGGCGGACACTGACCGGGTTCGATAATTTGATACCACTCGATCAATGGCCTGGTTCATTCACAGGCGAAGGAGGGAAAATGAAAGGTAGAAGAACTCTAAATATCGGCGCTCGCCCCCGCGCAAGAAAAAAATGACTGAATGCTCATTCACTTCGAGATTGAATATTGTCTGACCGGTCAACTAATTACGATAAATGGATGGTCAATCCATTCACAAATGATTGAAAAGGTTGGACAAATCGGCTTGACAGCCTTTCTTATTAAATTTAGATTTGCGGCGCGGTCGCAGAAAAATTCGTGGCTGGAGCAAATTAACAACAACCCACTTCCACACTGGAGAAGGAGCGAATCCGATGAAACGCAGAAGAAGTTTCTCCCTGAGCATTGCCATCACTCTCTGTCTCGCCGCTGGGCTGATATTCATCGCCAGTGGCAATGCCGATAACACATCCAAAAAGAGCGCGGCGAGGACCGTTACATTCAGCAAAGAGGTGGCGCCGATTTTCTTTAAAAATTGCGCCGAATGCCATCGGCCCGGCGAAAGCGCGCCGTTTTCAATTTTGAGTTACAAGGACGTCCGTCCATGGGCGAAGTCGATCAAGGAGAAGGTCGCCAATCGGACGATGCCGCCGTGGCACGCCGATCCGCACTTCGGCGAATTCAGCAACAATCGCACCCTGTCACAACAGGAGATCGACACCATCCTGGCCTGGGTTGACGGCGGCGCGGCGGAAGGCAATCCGAAAGATTTGCCCGCGGCGCCGAAATTCGCTGACGGCTGGAACATCAGCGCGCCCGACCTGGTCATTCCGATTCCCGAAGAGTACACCTACAAAGCCGGGGCCGACGAATATCAGTATTTCGACGTCGACACCAATTTCAAGGAAGACAAGTACGTGGTGATGGCCGAGGCGCGACCGGGCAATCGCAAGATCGTCCATCACATCATCGCCTTCATCATCCCGCCCGGTTCGGCGAATATGGCCAAGATGAATACCGAGCAGAGGTTTAAAGCGATGGAAGCGGCGCTGAAGACTTCGCCCTTCTATCGTGACGGGTACTTGCTGCGCATGAGGCCCGAACAGCCGGTTGTGGACGACGGATGCGAGGCGAAGAATCAACGCGGCGGCGGCAGTGGCGATCAGTTCCTGACCGGCTACGCGCCGGGACACAACGCGGACATCTGGGAGGCGGGAGTCGGCAAGCGGATTCCAGCCGGTTCGATCATTCGCTTCCAGATTCACTACTCGAACCAGACGCTCGGCGGCAATGAGACCGAGAAAGACCGTTCGATGGTCGGCCTGGTCTTCGCCAAAGAGCCGCCGAAGAAGCTGATGACGACCAACTCCATTGGCAACATGTTCTTCAAGATTCCCGCCGGCGCCGACAATCATCGCGTTACGGCCTGCCGCACGCTCAGACGCGACACGACGATTTACGCGTTGATGCCGCACATGCACTTGCGCGGCAAGGCGATGGAGTACAAGGTCTTCTATCCCGACGGCAAAACGGAAACGCTGCTCAACGTGCCGAGATACGATTTCGCCTGGCAGACCAATTACACTTTGAAAGAACCGAAGCTGTTGCCGAAAGGCAGCAAGATTATGGTCACGGCTTACTTCGACAACTCGACGAAGAACAAGTTCAACCCGGACCCGACGAAAGAAGTCCGCTACGGCGAGCCGACCTACGACGAGATGATGCTCGGCTTTATGGACTACGTCACTGAATTCCCAGCCGTCGCGAAACTCGATCCGAAGGTTCTGGACAGTTACACCGGCAAATATGAAATCCGTCCGAACGTCTTCGCCAACGTCACGCGAGAGGGCAATTCGCTCTTCCTGCAGATTCCGCTGCAATCGAAGATGGAGTTCCTGCCGATGTCCGAAACGAAGTTCTTCCTCAGATACAGCGACATTGACCTGACCTTCGTCAAGAATGACAAAGGCGAAGTGGTCGAGGCCGTGCTGGAAGGCTCGATTAATGCGCGCGCCAAGCGGGCCAACGAGAACGCGAACGCCGGTAGCGGACAGTAATTGATTGCGGATTGCGGATTGCGGAATCGGCGTTAGATTCCCAATCCGCATTTTGCCTTTGAGAAGTTCTTCGAGCTTGTTATGAACAGATCACGGATCGTAAACGGCGCCATCATCTATTTTGCGGCAATCGCATTTTTCGCGCTTCCTTCAATCAACGCCAACACGAAAATCAAAGGGAAGACCGTCACCTTCACAAAAGACGTCGCGCCGATCTTCTTCAAGAGCTGCGCCGAATGCCATCGCGCGGGCGAGGCGGCGCCGTTTTCGGTGATGAGCTACAAAGAAGTCCGCCCGTGGGCCAAATCAATCCGCGAAAAGGTTACAAGCCGCGAGATGCCGCCATGGCACGCCGACGCCGATTACGGCCATTTTAAAAATGACCGACGTCTGACCCAGAAAGAGATTGACACGATCGCCGCCTGGGTTGACGGCGGCGCGGCGGAAGGGGCGCCGTCAGATTTGCCTCCCGCGCCGAAATTCTCCGAAGGCTGGGCGATCGGCGCTCCCGACCTGATCCTGCGGATGAAAGAAGAGTACACGGTCCAAGCGAGCGGGCCGGACGAGTATCAGTACTTCACAATCTCGACGGGATTCACCGAAGACAAGTACGTCCAGATGGCCGAGGCGCGACCCGACAACCGCAAGGTCGTTCATCACATTCTGGCGTTCGTCATCCCGCCGGGCGGGATTGATTTCGGCAAAATGACCCGCGAAGAAGTCGAGAAGTTCTTCGAAAAGCAGATGAGGAACTCGCCGTTCTATCGCGACGGCTTTCTTTCGCGGTTGAAACCCGAACAGCCTGTCAACGACGACGGCTGCAACGGCAAGATGAAGGACGACGGCGACAGCGGCGAATTCCTGACCGGTTACGCGCCGGGGCACAATCCGGACGCCTGGGAGTCGGGCGTGGCCAAAAAAATTCCCGCAGGCTCGACATTGATGCTGCAGGTTCATTACTCGAAGGTCGCCGGCAGCGTTCAAAAAGATCGGTCGATGGTCGGTTTCGTTTTCTCCAAAGAGCCGCCGAAGAAGCTGATGCTCAAACGCGGCGTGTCGAATATCTTCTTCAAGATTCCTCCGGGCGCCGAACGACATCAGGCGACCGCTTGCTGGACGCCGAAGGAAGACATCAGCATCTACTCGATGATGCCGCACATGCACTATCGTGGCGCGGCGATGGAATTCAGAGCCTTCTATCCCGACGGCAAGTCGGAGACGCTGCTCAACGTCCCGAACTACAGGTTCGACTGGCAGACCAACTACGATCTGAAGGCGCCGAAGTTCATTCCGAAAGGCACGAAGATTCAGATCACGAGCTATTTCGACAATTCGCCCAAGAACAAATTCAACCCCGACCCGAAACAGACCGTGCGCTTCGGCGATCCGACCTATGACGAGATGCTGATCGGCTACATCGACTACATCGCCGAACGCAAGCCGGTCGCGGGACTCGACGCGAAAGCGCTCGAAGCCTTCACCGGTCGGTACAGCGCCGGATTCATCAACTTGAACATTATCAGCGACGGCGGCCGGCTCTGGGTCGAAATGCCGAATCAGCCGAAGATCGAATTGCTGCCTGAGGCTGAAAACAAATTCTTCGTTCGAGAAGTCGAAGGTTACGTCACATTCACCAAGAATGACAAAGGCGAGGTCGCCGAAGCGGTAGTCGAGATGGGCGGACGTACGATCCGCGCGAAGAAAAAGACCGAGTCGCCCGCTGGCGGCAGTCAGTAGTAACAATGTCCCAAAAGGAGCGCTATTCGCCATGAACAAAGCACGCATCGTCATCGCCGCTATCTTCTGCCTCGCGATTTCGGGTTTGTTCCTGATGCCCGCGAGCCAGGCCGACACAACCAAGACTTCGACGAAACAGGTCACATTCACCAAAGATGTCGCGTCGATCTTCTTCAAGAATTGCGCCGAATGCCACCGCGCCGGCGAGGCCGCGCCGTTTTCGGTGATGAGCTACAAAGATGTCCGCCCGTGGGCGAAATCAATCAAGGAAAAAGTGATCAAACGCGAGATGCCGCCCTGGCACGCCGATCCGCACGTGCAGGAGTTCAAGAACGACCGCCGGATGACGCAGGCCGAGATCGACACTATTACGGCGTGGGTGGACGGGGGAGCGATGGAAGGCGATCCGAAGGACCTCCCGCCTCAGCCTGAGTTCGCTGAGGGCTGGAACATCGGCAAACCGGACATGGTCATCACGATGCCCGAAGAGTTCACGCTCGAAGCCAAAGGGCCTGACGAGATTCAATACTTCGAAGCCGATCCCGGCTTCAAGGAAGACAAGTATGTGATGATGGCCGAGGCTCGCCCCGGCAACCGTAAGATCGTTCACCACCTGATCGCGTTCATTCGTCCGCCGAAGGACGGCAAGCCCGCGCCCAAGCTGACGCCGGAAGAGATCAAGAAGATGCGCGAGGATTTCGAGCGCGACTCGATCTTCTACCAGGACGGCACGCTGACCAAAGTGAAGATGGACGCGCCGGTCTACGACGACGGATGTTCCCTGCCGAGCGGCGGTTCCGGATTCAAGCGCGACGGAGGTGGTCGTGACGAAAATCAGCAATCGCTCCTGGTCGGATTCGCGCCGGGAATGCCGGTGGCGAAATGGGGACAGGGCATGGTCAAGAAGATCCCCGCCGGATCGAAGATCATCTTCCAGATGCATTACTCGAAGGCCGCCGGATCCGTCCAGAAAGACCGTTCGATGGTCGGCCTGGTCTTCGCCAAAGGGCCGATGGAGAAACTGGTCACGACCCATCCGGTCTCGAATAACTACTTCAAGATTCCCGCCGGCGCCGAGAAGCATCGCGTCACCGCCTGCTGGACGACCGATCAGGATATAACGCTGATCAACGCGATGCCGCATATGCACCTGCGCGGCAAAGCGATGGAGTTCATGGTCGTTTTCCCAGACGGCAAGAGCGAAACGGTGCTCAACGTGCCGAACTACGACTTCGGCTGGCAGACGGTCTATTACTACAAGAAGCCGATCGCGATTCCGAAAGGATCGAAGTTCGTGGTCACGGCGATCTACGACAATTCCGCGAAGAACAAGTTCAACCCCAACCCGAACGTAGATATTCGCTGGGGCGACCCGACTTACGAAGACATGATGATCGGCTGGCTGGAATATATCGTGGACCTGAAGAGCGTGAAGAACGCTACCGCGAACAGTGGCGGCGGTTCCAGCGAGAGGTAACGCTTATTATTGCCGGTATCAGCGGGTAGGGCTTACTCTCTACCCGCTTTTGCATTCGGAGTCGAGAGCGAAACAAATGAAAAGATATTTGATCATTGCGATATTCGCTATCGGCTCGGTTTCAGCTTGCCAGACAAATAAACAATCGATCGAAAATCCTAAACCTGATGGGAAGAAGAGCTATAAAGAGTTTGAGGCGACCATAAAAGCTTTTCCCTATCAAGCTCCACAGCCCAGGTATGATCCTTATCTGTATGTCCGCTTCGGGACGGATGATCGAGCAAAACATTTTGGTCCGGTAAATATTGAGGGACTGACTGAAAAAAGGTAGGAGTATCGAAGGCAAACTTACGGACCGGTCATTACATCATTGGTATCGAATTCGATTCTATTGCCGTGGAGCGGCAGCAGAATCTTATAATCAAAAAACAACTCTCAAAGTGTGCGAACCATATGGGAAACGCAACAGGTGAAACTTATGAAGAGCGCTGTTTCGGCTTTAGCAATTTTTCCCCTCCTGGCTTTATTTCTGTTCGCACTCCCGACCATCAGCGCGAACAATTACAGGCCCGCGAGTAAACAAATCACCTTTAACAAAGACGTCGCGCCTATACTCTTCAAAAACTGCGCCGTGTGTCATCGCCCCGACGACATCGCGCCGTTCTCCGTGCTGAGCTACAAGGACGCGCGCCCGTGGGCGAAATCAATCCGCGAAAAAGTTCTGAGCCGCGAGATGCCGCCTTGGGGCGCCGATCCACACTACGGCGAATTCTCCAACGACACGCGATTGAAACAGAGCGAGATCGAGACCATCGTCGCGTGGGTTGATGGCGGCGCGAAAGAGGGCGCGCCGAAAGATTTGCCGCCCGCGCCCGACTTCTCCGACGCCTGGCGGATCGGCAAACCAGATGTCGTGCTTCCGATGCCCGAAGAGTTCACGCTCGACGCGCGCGGGGCGGACGATTACATCTACTTCCGAGTGCCTACCAATTTCACCGAAGATAAATGGGTCCAGGCCGCCGAGTTCCGCCCCGGCAACAAACGAGTCGTGCATCACGCCGTTGTCTTCATCGAATCGCCGCAGATGATCGAAGCGGCAAAGAATTTGGCCAAGCGTAACGGCCGCGAATTCGATCCGCGCAACGGGACGTCGGTCTTTGAGCGCGCCCCCGGCCCCGAGGCGCAGTTCTTGAAGGAAGGCACTGTCTGGCGCGCCAGGAAGGACGCGCCCGTGGTTGACGACGCGTGCGCGCAATCGAACACCGGCGCCAGATCAGGCGCCGCCGGCGCAGGCTCGGTCATCCTCACTGCCTACGCGCCTGGCAAGAACCCGGATGTTTATCAACCCGGCATCGCCAAACGAATTCCCGCCGGGTCGAACCTGATCCTGCAGATGCATTATTCGAAGACTACGGGCAGAGTGGAGAAGGACCGCACGAGCGTCGCGCTCGTCTTCGCCAAGCAGCCGGTTGAGAAAACGGTCGAGACGCTGACTGTCGTCAACTCGCTTTTCCTGATCCCGCCCGGCGCGGAGAATCACGAAGCCACGGCCTGCTACAACGTCACGCGCGACCTCTATTTCGTCAACTACTTCCCGCACATGCACGTGCGCGGCAAGGATATGAAATACGAGGTCATCTACCCGGACGGCCGCCGGGAGACACTGCTCTGGGTTGAAAAGTACAACTTCAACTGGCAAACGCTCTACACGCTTAAGGATCCCCTGTCCATTCCGAAAGGCTCGCGCTTCGTGGTCACCGCGCATTTCAACAATTCGGCGAAGAATAAATACAATCCCGATCCGACCAAGGCCGTGCGCTTCGGCGAACCGACCTACGACGAGATGCTCGTCGGGTACGCCGACATCATCCGCGTAATCCCCAGGCTCGACCCGAAACTCCTCGACGCGTATGTAGGCGAGTATCAGGTGGGACAAGGCATGAACTTCACGATCATGCGCGAGGGCGATAAGCTGTTCGCCGTCGCGCCTAATTTCGGAAAGAACGAGATGGTTCCCGATTCCGACAACAGGTTCACGATCGGTATGGCCGGCGCGCAATTCACGTTCAGTAGAAACGAAAAGGGCGAAGTGAGCGAATTGACCGTTGAGGTCAATCGTCAGACAATTCGAGCGAGAAGGATCAATAAGGTTGAGGCAGGCGCCAATAACCGGTAACACGAGGTGATGAATATGAGAAAAGTGAGGATGATTCCAGTAATCGCAGTCTCAATGGCTGCGATTTGTCTTTTTGCTCTGCCGGCGACAAACGCCAACGGCGACAAAAAAACCGCCGCTAAGAACGTCACGTTCACCAAAGACGTCGCGCCGATCTTTTTCAAGCAGTGCGCCGAATGCCACCGCGAGGGAGAAATCGCGCCGTTTTCCGTGATGAGCTACAAAGACGTTCGCCCGTGGGCGAAATCAATCCGCGAGAAGGTCGCAAGCCGCGAGATGCCGCCCTGGCACGCCGATCCGAACCACGGCGAATGGTTGAATGACCGGCGTCTCACGCAGCAGCAGATTGACACGATCATCGCCTGGGTTGACGGCGGGGCGCTCGAAGGCAATCCGAAAGATTACCCTCCCCAGCCGAAATTCACCGAAGGCTGGGCCATCGGCCAGCCGGACGAAACCTTCTCCATCCCCGAACAATCAATTCCGGCGACCGGCGTGGTTCCGTACAAATATCTGACCGTGCCGACCAACTTCAAAGAAGATCACTGGATCACGGCGGCTGAAATTCGCAGCACGGGTCGCGCCGCCATGCACCACGTGATCGTCTTCATTCAGGACCCGAACAAGCCCGCGAGCGTTGACGGCAATCTGCTGGCGGGCGTCGCGCCGGGTGAGCAGCCGGCCAGATACCGGCCCGGCTTCGGCAGAAAGATTCCGGCGGGCGCGAGGCTGATCTTCCAGATGCATTACACGCCGAAAGGCGTGGCGAGCAAGGACGTGACGACCATCGGGTTGAAGTACGCCAAGGAACAGCCGAAACACCAGGTCCTCACGCGCCCGGTGCTGAACACGGGCTTCAAGATTCCCGCCGGCGCGACGAGCCACGAGGTCAAATCGAGCTACACGTTCAGTGAGGACGTACATCTGACCAGCCTGATGCCGCACATGCATTTGCGCGGCAAGGATTTTGAAATCAAGGCGGCCTTCCCCGACGGGACGACCAGGGTCCTGTTGAACGTGCCGCGCTACGATTTCAACTGGCAGACTTACTACGTGCCCAAAGAGCCTCTCGCGATTCCTAAAGGGACGAAGATCGAATGCACCGCCCATTTCGACAACTCGCCGGGCAACAAATATAACCCCGATCCGACGAAGGATGTGAAATGGGGCGAGCAGACCTGGGAAGAAATGATGATCGGCTGGTTGAGCTATTACAACGACGCTGATCCGAAGCCGGCTGACAAGCCCGCGGCTTCGAGCAGCAGCGGCGGACAGAGGTAAGGAGTCGAGAAAAGATGGGCCATGTGCCATATGACATATTTCATATGTCATATGGCACATGAAAATCGAAACTGCAGAAAGGCGCCATGAGAAATAACAAGTTCATTACCATCGTCATCTGGGTCGTCATCTTACTGGTCGTCCTTGGGTTGGCGCTGCCCATGGTCACTTCGTTCTTTGGCTTTTAACAGCGCGAAAAGCTCTATGTGGATTCAGTCACATCATCTCCGAGTCGCAATCGCCGTTTCGCTCTTTGTCTTACTTTTGCTCGCGTTGTTCGCGCTGCCGCTCCCAGAGACCGGCAGCGCGCACGAACCAATCACCACGAAGGTGATGTTCAATAAAGAGGTCATACGCATTCTCGAACGCAACTGCCTGGCCTGCCACGCCCCCGGCAAAATCAAATCCGATATTCCGCTGACTACCTACGAAGAGGCTCGCCCCTGGGCGAAGGCGATCAAGGAAGAGGTCCTGGAAAAACGAATGGCCCCGTTCCAGGCCGTTAAAGGCTACGGCAGCTTCGATCACGATTACACGCTGCCGAAGCGCGATGTCGAATTGCTGGTCTCGTGGATCGAAGGCGGCGCGCCGCGCGGCGAGGCGAATGATTACCCGAAGGATGAAATCGAAAAGTTGATCGCCGGTCGGGAATGGGAACTCGGGAAACCAGACCTGATTTTGCAGCCGGCCCAGGAGACCCAAATCGCGCCTAAAGGCGACGACGAGACTCGCTGTTTCGTCCTGCCGACGAATCTGAAAGAAGACCGGTGGATCAGCGCGATCGATTTTCAACCCGGCGCCGGCGCGGTGGTTCACAGCGCGAGCCTGTTCGTGTCCCCGAACGCGGGAGGGCCTTCAGGCGGAAAAGCCCAGGCTAAAGCAAACCTGTTCGTAGCCTCGAACGCGGGAGGGCCTTCAGGCGAAAAAGCTCGGGCTAAAGCCGAGACTACAAACAACTGCCTGCCAAACGCCGAACCCATCGGCCAATGGGCGCCCGGTCAATCGGCCAATCGTCTGCCTGACGACGTCGCGATCAAATTGCCGGCGCGATCGCGCGTCGTAATGCGAATCCGCTATCACAAAAACGGCGAGGCGGCGGCCGACCGCAGCAGCGTCGGCCTCTATTTCGCGAAAGACTCGACCAGCAAGCTCGTTCGCAACGTTACGGTCAACGCGCCCGCGACCGTCCTTCCGCCGAACGCCGAAAACCATCGAGTCAAAGCTTCATATACGATCAACGAATCAACCGACGTTGTGGCGATTCGCCCGCTGCTCTTCCCTTTCGCGAAATCAATTGAAGTGGCGGCGTATCGCCCCGACGGCTCGGTCGAGGTTTTGATCTGGGCGAAAGATTACCGGTTCGATTGGCAGCCGGCGTATTTCTTCAAAAAGTCGGTTGCGCTGCCGAAAGGGGCGCGCCTCGAAGTGACTGCCTATCTGGATAATTCGGAGAACAACCGAAACAATCCGAACGATCCGCCAGTAGAGACGCGCTTCGTGGGCGCGCTTTGTGAGATCTCACTGACTTCGGCCACGACGTTAAAGCAGGCGCGGCTGGGGCGGTAGGCGCGCTAAATCAGATTATGGTTTGATTTAGAGGCTTGTCATTACTGGACAAATTAGCCGCGATGAAGGGCGTGCACTTTCAAAGGCGAGGTGCTATATTCCGCTTCGAGATTGGCTTGACTAACTGCGAATCCAATGTCTCTCGCTCACCCATCCAAAGTGAACCCCCAAAGGCGCTACCCCAGAAAACAATCCGATCCTAATGGTGAACATTTGTGTGAAGTGGAGATAGAATAGGTATGGCAATCCGCAGGTCAATCTCTGAGATAGCGTCCCTGCAGGCTGTGATGTTTACGGCCGAAGAACAACAAAATGGAGTTAGTTAAAACAATGTCCGCAACAACCCTAGAAGAACCGATTACAAAAACGAAACTTCCAATCGAAGAGCTTGAGGCCGTCACCATCCGTTTCGCCGGAGACTCTGGTGACGGCATGCAGGTGACAGGAGGTCAGTTCACCGCCACCTCCGCAATCATCGGCAATGACATATCAACCCTGCCCGATTTCCCCGCTGAAATCCGCGCTCCGGCTGGCAGTCTGCCGGGCGTGTCCGGCTATCAGCTCAATTTCAGCAGCCGCGACATCCGCACCCCCGGCGACGAACCGCAGGTTCTGGTGGCGATGAATCCGGCGGCGCTCAAAGTCAAC
>Ga0126383_10002599_pt1 | contig 11697 bp, 10 predicted proteins | sample PanSoiMetPlot_35_FD_96882 | JGI IMG/M metagenome (GOLD analysis project Ga0126383, IMG submission 96882) | Tropical forest soil microbial communities from Panama - MetaG Plot_35 | ecosystem: Environmental > Terrestrial > Soil > Tropical forest > Bulk soil | place: Panama | collected 2016-02-17
CCTGCTGCTTGGCGCGCTCGAGCGTGCGCTCGAGCTGGCTCTTGCCCGAAAGGTACTGCACGGGCCAGGCGGCGCCCTGGTAGCCGAGCTCGGCGGCTGCGCGCAGCGTCCACTGCGGATCCGCCAGGTGCGGGCGGGCGAGCGCGCAGAGATCGGCGCGTCCAGCGGCGAGGATCGAGTTCACCTGGTCGGGCTCGGTGATGTTGCCCACGGCGATGGTCGGGATGCCGGTCTCGTTGCGGATGCGATCGGAGAACGGCGTCTGGAACATGCGGCCGTAAACCGGCCGGGCCCTGATCGAAGTCTGTCCCGCCGAGACGTCGCAAATGTCGACGCCGGCCTCCTGCAGCATGCGGCTGATCCCTACCGCATCTTGCGGCTCTATGCCTTCGGCGCCGACCCAGTCGTTGGCGGAAATACGCACCGAGATCGGCTTGTCCGCCGGCCAGACTGCTCGCACCGCTTGGAAGATTTCCAGCGGATAGCGCATGCGATTTTGCAGCGAGCCGCCGTATTCGTCAGTACGCCAATTGGTCAGCGGCGTGATAAACGACGACAACAGGTAACCGTGCGCGCAATGGATTTCGAGCATGTCGAAACCGGCGCGTGCCGCCATTTCGGCGGCTGCAACAAACTCTTCGCGCACATGATCCATATCGACGCGGGTCATGGCACGGGCGCGCTGGTTTCGCTCCGACCAGGCGACCGGCGACGGCGCCATCACCGGCCAATTGCCGGACATTAACGGCGCGTCCATTTCCTCCCAGCCGAGTTGGGTCGAACCCTTGGCGCCGGAATGGCCGAGCTGGCAGCAGATTTTTGCATCCGTTTCGGTGTGCACGAAATCGACGATGCGCCTCCACGCCTGCTCGTGCTCGGGCGCATACATCCCCGTACAACCCGGCGTAATCCGCCCTTCCGGACTGACGCAGGTCATTTCAGTGCAGACCAATGCCGCGCCGCCTTTGGCGCGTTCGCCGTAATGTACCAGGTGCCAATCGGTCGGGCAGCCGTCGACCGCTTTGTATTGCGCCATCGGCGACACCACGACGCGGTTCTTCAGTCGCATATCGCGCAAGCGGAACGGGGCGAACATCGGACGGCGAATGGTGTTGTCGCCGGCACCGGCCAGCCGCTGGAACCAGGCTTCTGCGCCTTCCAGCCAGTCGCGGTCGCGCAGCCGCAAGTTTTCATGGCTGATGCGCTGCGAGCGTGTCAGCAGCGAATAATTGAACTGCACCGGATCGAGATCCAGATAGCGCTCGACATCTTCGAACCATTCGAGCGAGTTGCGCGCCGCCGATTGCAGCCGCAACACTTCGGTACGCCGGGCATCCTCGTACTTGGCGAAAGTCGATTCCAGAGTCGGCTCGCTGGCGAGATAATCTGCCATCGAGATTGCACTCTCCATCGCGAGCTTGGTGCCCGACCCGACGGAAAAGTGCGCGGTGGCGGCGGCATCACCCATCAGCACGATGTTTTCATGCGACCACGTTTCGCATAGAACGCGCGGGAAATTCAGCCAGGCCGAACCGCGCAAGTGCGCCGCATTCGACATCAGCCGATGACCGCCGAGATATTTGGCGAAAATGCGCTCGCAGGTCCGGCAGGATTCTTCCTGGCTCATTGTCGCGAAACCGAACCTACACCAGGTCGTTTCCGAACATTCGACGATGAAGGTCGCGGTATCGCCGTCGAACTGATAGGCGTGCGCCCACACCCAACCGTGCTCGGTTTCCTCAAAGATGAAGGAAAAGGCGTCGTCGAATTTCTGACGGGTACCGAGCCAGACGAATTTGTTTTTGCGTGTTTCGACCGCGGGTTTGAAAGCCTGAGCGAATTCGTTGCGCGTCTTGGAATTCAGACCGTCCGCGGCAATCACCAGGTCAAACTCTTTAGCGAGTTCGCCGGCGCTGTCGATCTCATTTTGAAAGCGCAAGGTCGCGCCAAGCTCCCTCGCCCGCTCCTGCAAGAGCAACAGCAGTGTCTTGCGCGCGATGCCGGAGAAGCCGTGGCCCGTAGATACGATTCTTTGGCCGCGGTAATGCACGGCGATATCGTCCCAATAGGCGAAATGTTCACGGATCGCTTGTGCGCTCATCGGGTCGTTGGTGCCTATGTTGTCCAAGGTCTCGTTGGAAAACACCACGCCCCAGCCGAACGTATCGTCTGGCCGGTTGCGCTCGAACACCGTGACCTCGTGCGCCGCGTCGCGCAGCTTGATGCTAATTGCGGAATAGAGCCCCGCCGGGCCGCCGCCGAGACACGCGATCTTCATGGCCAATGCCGCCTTTCCAAACAGCTTTAGAGTGGCATCCATCGCAAATTATTTCAAGCTTAAATATTTAACTATAAAGCTTTTCTTCGGGCGCCACCCGCTGCTTCCGCCAGCCACCGCAGCGTGTATTATGGCCTTGGATTAGCGAGGTTTTTTCGAAAATCACGGAGGACGGGGACGCATGAGCCGAAGCAACCCCATTGTCGCCGACGTGATCGCCGGCGACTTCGCCCGCTACGGCGCACGGCGCTGCTTCGCGCTCCTCGGCACTGCCAATTTCAAGATTTCCCACGCCCTGGCGCAGGCTGGCGTCGAACTGATTTCCGCGCGCCACGAGTGTAATGCGGCGAGCATGGCCGACGCCTATGCCAAGGCAAGCGGCGAGCTTACCCTGGTCAGCGTTCATTCCGGACCGGGCCTCACCAATGCGCTGACTGGCATCGGCGAGGCAGCGAAAAGCCGCACACCGCTCGTGGTCTTGGCCGGCGACGTGCCGACCGGCGCGGTTAAGAACAATTTTTACATTGAGCAAGCCGACATGGTACGCGCGGTCGGCGCGGTGCCGGAACGGCTGCACACGCCCGCATCGGCGCGTGAAGACACCCTTCGCGCGGTCACTCGCGCGTTGCGCGAACGGCAAACCGTCGTGCTCAGCTTGCCGCTTGACGTGCAGCATGCGCCGCTTGCTTCCAATCTGCCGCCGCTCGAATTGCCGCCGAGTGGCGGACGGCTTCATCCCGATCCCCGTGCCGTCAAAGAGCTCGCCGACGCCTTGTTGCAAGCGGAGCGCCCGCTCATTCTTGGCGGTCGCGGCGCGGTCGTTGCCGACGCTGAGGCGACGCTCATTGCCTTGGCGGAGCGCACCGGGGCGCTGCTAGCGACGTCCGTCTGCGGTAACGGATTGTTTTCCGGCAATCCATGGTCGCTCGGCATCAGCGGCGGCTTTTCATCGCCGATCGCCGACGAGCTGATCGCCGAAAGCGATTGCATCCTGGCTTTCGGCGCGAGCCTTACGCAATGGACGACCAAGAAGGGCAAGGTGATCGCCCCCGGCGCCACAGTGGCGCAAGTCGATGTCGAGGCCGCAAAAATCGGTTATCAAATGCCGGTCCAGATTGGGGTGCACGGCGATGCGCGAGCGGCGGCGGAAGCCCTGCTCGGCGAAGTTGATCGGCGCGGAGTGAAGCCTCGGCCGGGCCGCCGCACTGATGCGGTGCGCGAGCGCATCCGCGCCGGCGACAATCATCACTATCCGCATCCGGACGAGTCAAGCGACGACTTCATCGATCCGCGCACTTTGAGCAAGGCCGTCGATGCGATCCTGCCGACAGATCGTGTCGTGGCTTCAGATTCGGGCCATTTTTGCGGCTGGGTGCCGCGCTATTTGCGGGTGCCGAATGCCCGCGCCTCATGCCTGAGTCATTCGTTCCAGTCCGTCGGGCTCGGGCTCCCATCAGTGATCGGATTAGCCATCGCCAATCCGGGCAAGCTCGCCGTGCTCGGCACCGGGGACGGTGGTTTTCTCATGTCGATGGCCGACCTGGAAACCGCGCTCCGTTTGAAGCTCCGCCTCTGCATCCTGGTCTACAATGACAGTTCCTATGCGGCCGAGGTCCACTATTTCCGCCGCCAGGGCTATTCGGTTGATATCGTGCAGTTTCCGCCAAACGATTTCGCCGCGATGGCCCGCGGCTTTGGCGCGCGCGGAATTACGGCGCGCACGCTTGCCGACCTTGATCCGCTCAAGGCCTGGGTCGCCGACGGTGCTCCCGGCGTGTTCGTGGTCGACGGTAAGATCAACCCGAACCTTGAGGCCGATTGGCACGCCGAGCATTTTCCGAATTAATTACAAACTGCCTGCCACGCCACGCGCGGGCAGGTAATGCAGCACCCGCCGCTCGACCACGATTACAGCCACATAGGCAATGCCACCAACCAGCGTCAGCATCACGATCGAGACAAAGACCATCGGCGTGTTGGCCTGGCCCTCGCCGAAGGTCAGCAAATAGCCGAGCCCGAGATTGCCGCCGACCAGCTCGCCGACGACGACGCCGACCACCGCCAGCGTCGATCCGATCCGCAAGCCCGCGAACATCGGCGGCATCGAGCTTGGAAACTCGATGCGCCAGAAGATCTGCGCGCGCGAGGCCTTGAATGCACGCGCCAGATTGATCAGGTCGGGATCGACATTGCGCACCGCGGTCAACACGTTGACCATGACCGGAAAGAACACGATCAGAATCGCCACGAGGATTTTCGGATAGACGGTGAAGCCCATCCACAGAATGAACAGCGGTGCGAACGCCACCTTTGGCGCGATCTGCAAGGCGAGGATATAGGGCGATAGTGCAAGCTCGGCGGTCGGCGACATGCCGAGCAGATAGCCGACCAAGGCGCCAAGTAGGCTGCCTAGAATAAAACCGGCCAAGACTTCGGCAACCGTGACGCCGGTATGCAACGGCAAATGATAAACCTGCCAGGCGCGCACGAATTCGGCGGCAACGCTGGACAATGGCGGCACGATGAAGGACGGGATTCCCAGCAAACCCGGTCCCCATTGCCACGCCGCCAGGAACACGACGAGAAGCGCGACGCTGGCGACAGCTCCGCGGCGGACGCGTGCGGTCTGCGTGCCGTTTGTCATCTCGCCGGTTCCGCTTCGCGTTCAGGCGCAACATCGGCTTCCAGTGCAACATGGGCGATGTCGAGCCGATCCATCAATTGCGCCACGTAATCGCCGAACCTGGCATCGCGCCGCCGCGCCATCGGATTATCGCGTTGCGGCAGCTCAATCGCGATCTCATCGATGATCGTTCCGGGCCGCCGGCTCATGACCAGGACCCGGTTCGACAACGTCACCGCTTCGGCCAGATCATGGGTGATGAGCAGCGCGGTCTTGTTCGCCTGTTTGAGCGTCTGGGCAAGATCGTGCTGCAGGATCATGCGCGTCTGCGCATCGACTGCGGAGAACGGCTCGTCGAGCAAGAGAACGTGCGGATCGACCGCCAGTGTGCGCGCCAGGGCCACGCGCTGGCGCATGCCGCCCGACAATTGATGCGGGTAATGCGCTGAGAATTCGGCAAGCTTGAAGTTCGCAAGCAGCGTGGCGGCGCGGCGCTTGCGCTCTTTTGGCGGCAGGCCCTGAATTTCAACGCCGAACATCACGTTCTCGGCAACTGTGCGCCATGGCAGCAGCAAATCTTTTTGCAGCATGAAGGCGACCTGCGCATTGGGGCCGGCAACACGCTGGCCGTCAACAAAGGCAGCGCCTTCGCTCGGCGCGACGAGCCCAGAACCGATGTTGAGAAGCGTGCTTTTGCCGCAGCCGGTCGGGCCGATCAGCGACACGACCTCGGCGTCGCGAACTGAAAAGCTCACACCGCGCACCGCCGTAAGCGCGCCGCCGCCCTTGGCATCCGCGAAACGCATCGTGACGTTGCGGTATTCGAGGCGGACAACAGCCATTTCAGATCATCGGGAAGGCGCGCGCCGGCTTTGTGATGGGACGATTGTGTTCTCGCTCGAATAATTGAACTATACTGTAAAATTGCTGGATCGCGAGGGGAATGATCAATGCACGCTAGCCCTGGCCTATTTGCAATCCGCCGCGCGATTTGGGCTGCAGCCACCCTGCTGCTCTGTTCGATCATCGCAAATTGGCCGCCGACGGCGCGCGCGGACGAGAAGATTACTTATTTATTCCCGGCGCCGCCGATCTTGCCGGCGTTCGGTCCGATTCAGCTCGCCAAAGGCAAGGGCTATTTCTCACAAGCCGGCCTCGACGTGAATTATGCGGTCGGCCGTGGCGGCGTCGACGTCGCCAAGGAGGTCGGCGCCGGCAATGTGCCGCTTGGCGGCATTGTCGCCGACGGTCCGATCGTGGTGCGGCAGAACGGCGTGCCGGTAAAGATCGTCGCGCTGTTCGGCGGCAAGGGATTTATGCAGCTCGTGGTGCGCGCAGATTCCGGCATCCAGAAACCGGCCGACCTGAAAGGCAAGACCATCACCGTGATGTCTTATCAGGACACCACGTTTTACGCGCTGCTCGGTTTGCTGGCGAGCGCAGGCCTGACGCAGAACGACGTCGATATCCAGGCCGCCGGTCCGATCGGCGTTTGGCAATTCGTGGCCACGGGAAAATCGGTCGGCATGGCCGGCGTGCCCGACTGGATTCCGCCGGTCGAAGCGGCGGGCGTTGCGATCAAAGTGCTGCCGACCGACGAATTCTTTCCGCATATGGCGCAGGCGGTCGCGGCCTCCGATCAGATCATCAAGGACAAGCCGGACCTGGTGCGCAATTTCGTCAAAGCCGCGCTGCATGGCATGAAAGACATCATGGACGATTCCGACAAGGCAGCGGCGGACTTCGTCAAGTTCGTGCCGGAATGGACTGGCAAGGAAAATCAGGTGAAGGAAGCGTTCGCCTATTACGACAAGCTGGTCTATCCGGGACAGAAAGTGCTCGGCGCAGTAGACCCCGAGCGAATGGCGATATTGCAGGATTTCTATCTCGCCAAGGGCATCATCCCGAAGAAGTCGCCGGTCGAGGAACTCTTCACCAATCAATTCTTGCAGTAGCTCGCGTCATTGCGAGCGCCCCGAAGGACCCGGGGGCTCCTCGCAGTGACCGCCAGCCTCACTTCCGATACCCGTCGGTGCCCTGCCAGCCGTGCTTGGAGATATCGAAGATCACGCCATCGGGATCCTTGAACTTGCGCTCGAAATTGCCGTGCCGCTCCTCGCCAAGGTCGAAGAAGAATTTGCCGCCATTAGCCTCGATCCGCTTCTGCGTTTCGGCGAGATCGTCGACCTGGAAGCCGAAGTGATGGGCGCCGACATGCCCGCCCGGATCTTTTAGATCGGAGGCCTTGGTGCCGGCAGCTCCGGTAAAATTGAGCAAAGCAAGATTGATCACGCCGTCGCTCATGTAGATCGCTGAGCCGATGTCCAAATCCTCGCGGCCGATCCGCTTGAGCTCAAAGACGTTCTCGTAGAATTTCGCAGCCTTTTCCAGGTCCTTCACGCAGACGGCAAAATGGCGCAACCGGGCCATGGCCCACTCCTTGGCTGGCGATGTACATCGCGATTGGTCGATAAATGATAAGGCAATGACTTGCTTGCGTCACCTCAAGGTGCGAGCAACATAGCGCCATGACTCGCCGTCACGCCGAAATCGCTGGCGCCGGATTTGCCGGACTGACCGCCGCTTGTGCCTTGGCGCAGCGCGGCTGGAGCGTGCGCGTGCATGAGCGCGCCGACCGCCTGCGCACCACCGGCGCCGGCATTTACATCTACGAGAACGGTTTGCGCGTTCTGGAAGCGGTCGGCGCCTATGGCGCAGCGGTCAAAGACGCGCCGTTCGCCCATACCCGCGAGGTGCGCGACGGTCGGGGACGGCTGATCTCGACCCATAGCTGGAAAGGCAGCCGCGTCTTCAGCATCGTGCGGCAAAACGTGATCAATGCGCTGGCCGAGGTGGCGCAGCGCGCCGGCGCTGACATCGTGACGAATTTGGCGGCGGTCGGCGCCAGTCCCGAAGGCGAACTCTTCCTGGCGAATGGCACAACCTGCAAGGCAGATCTCGTGATCGCTGCCGACGGCAGCAATTCGCGGCTGCGCGACGGGCTCGGACTTCTCGCCAAACGCAAATATCTGGTCGACGGCTGCACGCGTCTGCTCCTCGACAAGACTGCGGCGGAGCGTGCGTCCGGAGATGGCAAAACGATCGAATATTGGTCAGGCACGCGGCGAATTCTGTACACGCCGTGCAGCGAGGCCGACATTTATATCGCCTTGACAATGCTCGATACCGACGAAATCGCCAAGGCAGTGCCGGTGCGCAAAGACGACTGGAAGCGCTGGTTCCCGCCGCTGGAAGCGTTGATCGACCGCATCGGCACGCAAGGCCGCTATGACCGCTTCGAGCTGATCAAGCTTAAAAGCTGGTCCGCCGGACGCGTCGCGCTCCTCGGCGATGCGGCGCACGCGCTGCCGCCGAATATCGGCCAGGGTGGCGGCTGTGCCATGATGAATGCGCTGTCGCTTGCGGTTTATCTGGAGCGAGAGGCCGATCTAACCGCCGCACTGCAAATCTGGGAACGCAACGAGCGTCCGATCACCGAGCACACCCAGCGCATTTCTTATTGGCTCGGACTGCCGACAACCTGGCCGCCGGCTTTGCGCACCGCCGCGCTCGGTCTTGCCGGCCGCTCGAAGTGGCTGACCGCGCAGCGCACCCGCACCGCCTTGCACCGGCCGACCGGGACGTAGGATTGATGCAACCATCCGCTCGTCCCGCGAAAGCTGGGACCCAGCAACTTACGGCAGCATGGAACTGCCCTACTGGATTCCCGCTTCCGCGGGAATGAGCGGCAAAAAGGAGTAAAGCCTCAAAACGGGATGGTGATGCCGTCGAGCGGCGCGTCGCAATTGATGAGATCGACGCGTTTCCAGGCGACCATGATGCGGCCGTGCGACTGCACCAGCCGGTGCAGCGCGGTGCCCGCGAATATCCGCTGCTGCTCGCGGCGATATTCAATCATCATGAATTTTGACCGCACCGTGCAGCCGCTGCGATCGCTCGCCTCGATCGCGAAGTTGGTGACGATTCGGCTGGTGCGCGAACGCGGCTCCTGCGAATACATCCGTGGACTGGCAAGCCGGCGCACCCGCGTTTCCAAGAGGCGCCGATCGTCGTAGATCAGCGACACTGTTTCGTGCGGATCCGGCTGATCGGGTTCACTCGGGACCCAATACCAAGCGTCCGGCGTAAACAGCGCGAGCCACTCGTCGAATTTTCCCTCGTCGAGCAGGCGCGCTTCATGGACAAGGAACTGCTCGCAGCGATGAGGATCGAGTCCCGCTCGCGGCGCGGCGCGCGACCGCGGTGCTATGCGACGGCGCGCGCGGATTGCGGCTGATCGCGGCGGACGTTTCGTCTTTCTGGCCATCGGAAGGTTACGAAGCCGCGCGCATTGCGGCGGCGCCATCGGCCATGTAGTGCAGCCAGGCATCAAACATATTGCGGATATAGACTTCACTGGTCGAGTTTTTACCGCGCCGGCCGCCGTGCGCGTCGGCAGCGTCGCTTTGCAGACCGCGACCGATCTCGATCCACTCCGCGCCCTCGCTCGACAAGCCCATGCCGATGCGATTGTAGATCTCGAGATCGTCGGTGAGCACGAGCGAGCCGGTGCCGTTCACCGTGTTGGCGAAGCTGATCGTGTTGCGGAACATCCGCTCCGGCGCGCCTTTGAGCCGGAAATTGTAGGTCGCAACCACAGTGCGGTCGACAGCGATCGGATGCACGACCCGCAGCTGCTGAAACTGACTCATGAAGGAGAGGTTCGGATAAATGTTGCTGTTCCAGCGCCGCACTTCGAGCACGCGGCGGGCTTCCGCTTTGCCTTTCTTCTTCTCCATCGCCGCGATGTAATCGCGGAATACCGGGTCTTTTAGCGCCGCCACCAGCTTAGCATCGTCGTGATAATCGCCGAGATAGGAATGGCCGTTCGGATAGGTCCAGATGCCGACCTGAGATTCCCAAAAGCTGTAGGGCGCGCCGTTCTGGCGCATTTGCCGGATTGCGATTTCTCCCGAACCGTCGGAATAAACCGCATCTGACTGCTGCTGTGCGGCGTCAATCGAGGAGCGGTGCGTGAATAGAGGATGCGCGGCGTCACACAGGTTTTCCAGATAAAGCTTCCAGTTGGCCTCGTAAGCATGCTTGAACGTGCCGCCAGCGACCTCGATCTCGCCGTCGGGCGCGCGATCGATCATGTCGTCGAGGGACGTCGTCATATAGCCGAGGAATTCCTCGAGGCTTGGTCCGTCGGCTGCCTCGCTGGCAAACACGAAACCGCGGTAGCTTTTCACCTGCGCCGCGGAAACCATCGCTGTCTTCGGATTGTTGGGGTCGAAGTCACGCGGATAGCCGTGCTGCAACGGCACCGCTTTTAGCCGGCCGTCCAGATGATAGGTCCAGCCGTGATAGCAACACTGAAATTCATCGGTATTACCCTTATCGTTGGCGACGACCAGCGAGCCGCGATGCGCGCATTGATTATGGATGACACAAATTTCGCCTTCGGCATCGCGAACGAGAACCACGGGCTTGCGCCCGACGAAGGTCCGCACATAGTCGCCAGGCTTGCGCACCTGGCTCTCGTGGCCGACATAAATCCAGGCGCGGCCGAAGATCCGCTCCATCTCCAGCTCGAAAATCGCCGGATCGGAATATAGCCGGCGATGAACGCGGCCGGGCTGCACCAAAGAATGGAATGTGTCATTTGAAGTCATGATAAATCCCGCAAAGCCTACTTGCCCTCGTTCCAAATATCGGCAGCCAACTTCCAGTCTCTACCGACCTTCTCCCAGACCACGACGTATTTGCCCGTGACTTCTTTCGGCGGCGACTCCTTGGTTTTCAAACTGAAGGTGCCGATCTCACGCGCCGCCCTCGGGCCCAACCTTTTGACGTCCATCGTCGTTACTTTTGGATCCGTCATTTGTCCGGCCATGCCTTTCCACATTGCGCCGATTGCGGCCCTGCCCTTCACCATCCCGGAACCGGGCGGGAAAGCAATGGCGTTGGCGGTGTAGAGCGAGGCCACGCCGTCGAAGTCGCCTTTATTGAAAAACGCAACCCATTTGCCGTTTGCCGCTTCAATCTCCGCCTTTTGCGCGACCGCCGGCGCCACAAGGCCCAGCAGAACAATTATCCCAAGTGCAATAGTGCGCATGCGCGACTCCGGCCTGTTTCGTCGTTGCTACAAACCTACCACGCGCAATTCTGCATTGAAGGCGGTTTCGGCGCAATTGAGCTGCCTTTTCCCGCTGGTGAAGGAATTTCTTTGCCGCTAAGCTGTTTGTAACGGTCGACGGGTGGGGAGACCGGTTGTGCGCACGACATTCGCAAGACGCCCATTGCGGCGGCGCATTATTGCGCTCGTCGCCGCCTATGCGATTACGCTCGCGAGTCTGATCGCAAGCTTCGGCGCGGCCCAGGCGGCCGCCGAAACGGTCGACGGCGAAACTGGCATAATTTGCCACAGCGACGTTGCTGTGGGAGGGCCGGCGAGTACATCCCACGAGAGCAACGGCACGATCTGCTTTAAAACCTGTATCGGTTGCATGACGTCCTTCGCGACCATCTTTCCCCCGGCCGTCGCCACAACCACCTGCGCGCAGCTCTCGTTCAAGCGGCTTGATCCGCCGACGCTTGGGAACCGCCTCGCCGACACCAAGTCGGATGCTCATCGCTCGCGAGGGCCTCCACCGGCGCTGTGAAAGCTAGCGGCCACGACGGGCCGCCGCCTTGTTCACGCTAATGGAGAATTTTCATGCTTCGCTCTTCGAGCTGCTCGCGTGCAATCGCGTTAGCGCTCCTCTTCGTCGCAGTGTCCGGCGCGGAAGCGCTC
>Ga0126383_10002601_pt1 | contig 11691 bp, 17 predicted proteins | sample PanSoiMetPlot_35_FD_96882 | JGI IMG/M metagenome (GOLD analysis project Ga0126383, IMG submission 96882) | Tropical forest soil microbial communities from Panama - MetaG Plot_35 | ecosystem: Environmental > Terrestrial > Soil > Tropical forest > Bulk soil | place: Panama | collected 2016-02-17
ACTCCATCTTTATGCAATCACATATTTAGTGGGGCTTCTGGTGGTGGCCTTAGTGGAGTACTCACGGCGGTTGCCGGACGGATATCTGGTATATGACAAAAGAAGAAATGAGGGAATATCAAAATTCAACTTTTGTGCAAAAGCTGTAATTTAAGTAAGCATACGAAGTCTCCTGAGCGCTGGGCTAAGGATGAGGGGTTTTTATGGTTTGGACCTAAAAGCGAAGGGTTGGAGCACTCTAAATGAAAAGCGTCAGCCATCTAACAGGTCTTGTCATGTGCGCGGTCATCGTTGCCTTGTTGTTCCGTCTGTCCTTCTTGCGCCACTGGTGGAAGTTGCTTTACTACGGATACCGCTGGTACATACTGGGCTACCTCGCGGTGCTCGGGCTTAACATCCACTGGCTGTTTTCGCTTATCTACACGGCCCTCGGCAGCAGGTTCCAAATGACCCGCCCCGGCCTTAAGGTTGCGATGATTGACCGGGAATTCCGCGAGGGAGAGATGAGGTTTGAGCGATGAAGCGGACAGAGAGAGGCTTTCGTATCTATGCGGAGTTCAAAGACTATGATGCATACAAAGTAAGAATTGTAAGATCTAGTCTTTCCGGTGAACGTTGTGTAAGAATCCAACCTGAGATAGTCATCCACCCAATAACACAAGATCCCATTGCTGACTGTCATTTAACGGTGGATATGGCAAAGAAAGTAATAATAGCCTTAGAGGAGTTTATAAGCGGGGAGGAATAGAAGATGAAGCGACCTGATTCACGTTGGCCCGACCGGCGCGAGGTTGAACGGCTCTTGCCGGACTCCCGGACCGCCCACGACCGCGAGGTCCTGGAGCTCTACAAGGACACGAGAAAGGACATTGAACGGAGGGGCGGCCACGTGCTCGCGGCGGTCCCGGAAAACGAACTGAAGGCCTGGTTCAACCGGGAGAAGCAGTACCGTTATCTTGAGACCGGGCGCCGTTTGGATGAGGTTGGAAAGGTCCAGATTGCCGAATATCTGCACCTAGCGGTGGTTGATGGAGAGCTGAAGATCCCCGACGTTCAACTCATAGTCCGGGACAAAGAAGGCGAAATAAAGCACGTCAACCTAGAGGGCACATCGGAGCATTACCGGCCGGGATACGTTGCTAAGAAGGACCGAGCGGGGTTTCACTCACGCGAGTACACAGCAAAGGTCCGAAGGGTAAAAGACGGCCCGGATGTAGTTGGATCACTCTTGGGACGTTAATTCGGCGTCCTTGCATCTTCTTACAAGGAGGAATCATGTCGTTGATTGAGAGGCCAATCGTCGATCCCCTAGTGGCTCTGAACGTTAGGATCAAGAAGTCGGTATTTACGGAGATGGAATCGTACTGCCGATTTTTGGGGTGTAAACCGGCTCATTACGTGGAAAACGCCATTTCTTACATCGCGGGGAAGGATAAAGAGTACCAGGAGTGGAAGGGAAACGGTGCGCATTAGCCTGTTCCAGGTCGGGGTTGGCCTCGCTGTCGGGTATGGGGTTTCTCAGCGGGTCCCCTGGCCGGCGTCGGACCTGATTCTGCAACAGATTTACCTCCGGGATCCCACCTGCTACGAGTACCTGAGATGGTCATGGGTTGTCCTGTCTTTTACCACGCCGACCCTAGGACTTTTATGGTGCGCGGCTCAGGTCCGGGCATGGTTCCCCAGCCTCAAAAAGTTAGACAGATTTGTATACAAAAGTGCTGCAAAAAATGGGGAGCTGGCGTTGGAGCTTGGGGGGGTAACCATACCACAAAAAGGTCTCGTCGCCGGCGTGGCGGTCATAGGGGCTACCCGATCAGGGAAGACCAGTGGGGTGCTGTACCCGGCCATGCGGCAGATCCTGGGGCACAAGAATAGAATTGGGGGTCTGGTTCTCGAGGCCAAGGGGGACTTTTGCTATCAGGTTCGGGATGTTTTGCGGGCTCTTGGGCGGGAGGAAGACTATGTTGAGGTCAATATTACGGACGGCTGGCGGTTTAATCCTCTGGCTCCTTCTCTCGATGCTTACACCTTGGCCTTCTCAGTCACGGCCTTGCTCAAAAACCTATACGGGTCAAGCAACGATCAATTCTGGCCCCTCGCTTACACTTCTCTCATGTCCTCGGTCATCCTGGCGCTCAAGCTCTCCGGTGAGGCCGTGACGTTCCAAGACATCTATCAATGCTGCATGTCAGCCACGGCTTTAGAGAAATTAATCTCGCGTGCCGAGAAGGTTGTAGACGGCGAGCGGTGGTTTACGGTCAGCAAGGAGACCTACGGGCCACGGCGTCAGATTATGAAAGATAGCTATGGGTTTGAATGGGATGAGCGTCTTGGAAGTTACAAGGCCATATGGACTGAGAAGCTTAACGATTACCTCAACCCGCCGCACGGTTCCCGCCGGCACTCTATTCCAAACGAACTTATCCGGGGCGGGGATACGGAAGCGAACCAGAAAACCAAGGACATGATGGATGCGGTCAGGCTTTGGTACAGGGACGAATGGCGGAACATGGAGCACAAGCTTAAAACTGCCATTTCCTTGAGCGTAACGGCGTTTCTGAAGCCGTTCGTGGAAAACCCTGCCTTGGGTACCACCTTCTGCCCGAAAGACGATTCCAGGCCTATCCTAGACTCAATGGAGTGGTCTATAGAGCAAGGTAAGGTAGTTTGCATAAATTTCCCTTCGGTTCTCAGCCCAGGAATAGCTAGGATTGTCGGGGTTATGTCAAAGCTCTGTTTTGAGACGGCGGTTAAGTGCCGTAGTTCCAACCCAAGGCCGTGCTTTCTGGTCATGGACGAGTATCAGGAGTTTGCCACGGTCGGGAAGACGGACCCCTGCGGCGACGAGGAGTTTTTCAACGTCTGCGGCCAAGCTGGGTGCATGTCGATCATAGCGACCCAGGGGGTCAATTCCCTGCGATCGGTGGTTGGCGAGTCCTACAAAACAATCCTTCAAGGCTTGCGGTCGAAGTTCTTCCTGACCCTAGCGGATTCAGACTCAGCCAAGTACGCCTCAGACCTCTGCGGGCAGCACTGGGTCTATACCCCCAGTTACAACCTCAGCGAGCAGGCCCAGCAGGCCAAGCTTTCGTTTGGTAAAATGGTCTCATCAAAGCCCGGGGGAATATCGGCTGGAAAGCACTACAACCAACAGAAAAGAAACATATTTGAACCCGGGGAATTTACATCGTTAGCGAACCATGAGGCAATAGCCTTGGTGTATGACGGAGACCGGCCCCACGAACCATGTCGAGTGACGCTAAATCCAGCATGAATCTGGTAGTCCCTTTACTAGAACCCCTACGGCCCTACCTTGAGGATCCCGAGGTGTCCGAGGTCATGGTCAACGGTCCGGGATCTGTCTTTATAGAGAAAGACGGGGTAATGAGGGATACCCACATTAAGGGAACCGATTGGACGACCGGAGACCCTTGCCATTTCCTGCGCGAACGCATGGTGACAATCTCGCGCCACACGAGCGGGGATCTCTCGAAAGACCGGCCCTACTTCGATGGTAAGCTGCCGGATGGCTCGCGCATTTCGATGATAATTCCTCCGCTCGTTCCTGAGCCGACTCTGAGCATCCGAAAGTTCTCGCAAAAACTCCTGACGATTGACCAACTCTGCGCCGGCGGTTTAATGAGTCCAGAGGTAGGGACCTCTCTGATCTGGGCCGTTCAGAACAAGGAAAATATTCTAATCTCGGGCGGAACGTCGGCGGGCAAGACAACGCTCTTAAACGCCCTGTGCGACCAGATACCGATGTCTGACCGGATTGTAACGGTTGACGATGTGACGGAGTTGAAGCTGCGACAGACCAATGTGGTCCAGATGCAGGCGCGCCCCGCCGGCGATGTGCCCGAAGTTACTATCCGTGATCTGGTGCGCTTAGCTATGAGGCTGCGGCCTGATCGGATTATTGTTGGGGAGGTCCGCGGGGCCGAGGCGACCGAGCTTCTGAAGGCCATGAACTCCGGGCACCCCGGCAGCATGTCAACGATCCATGCAGACTCGGCTTTCGAGTGTCTGGATAAGCTGGCGGATTACCTATACGACGCAGGCACGCAAAAGCCCCACGATGCGCTATGCCGTTCTATAGGGAATACGATTAAGGTTGTGGTCCAGATGGAGCGTCGGGCGGGGGTGCGCAGGATAAGCGAAGTTATACGGCTTGAAGGTTATGATTCCGAGCGAAAGGAGTATAAATTCAGATGAGCGAACCAATGACACATTCCCAATATGTAGAGTACCTGCGGAGGTTGCATCCGGAACGCGATCCGGCCCAGCACGAAAAGACGGCTGAGGCCAGGGACCGCTACAGGGAATCACTTAGGAGTGTCAGGAACGCCCCGGACCCGCACAAGGAGAGGGAGACGAAGGAACTCGAGAAGCTGTATTACAGCAAGAGTCCTTCCCATGAGCGTTAGGGCAGAAGCCTGAAGATGACGCCCTTCGTGGTGCTGATGGGCGGGTGCGGGGAATTAGCTGCGCCGAGGATGGCACCATTCGCCGGGTTTATGGTAACCGGATTCGATGTGCCCTGCGCCCAGACGCCGCCGAACATCCACAGCGTGCTCTCCGTCCACCCCGATGCTCCAGGCGTGAGTTTGAACAGCGTGCCGTAGCCGCTTCCAGCTTGTATCGTCTCCCCATAAATGTTTCCTGCGGCGTCGAAGGAAATAGATCCAGGGTGGCACCCCTCGGGAGCGTTGGGAACGTTGCTGGAATCAAGAGTGGCCGGAAAGAAATAAACCGGATTCTTCGTCCAACTCCCGTTTTCAACCTCGTAAATTCCGCCGCAGGAAGAATCTGACGACTGAGGAAGACTGTTCCAATTCCCACCATAAGAACCGGAAACGTATAGATTGTCGTCCGGACCGAATCGGATGGAGTTGATATCCAATATGTCGTTGCCGTCGTCAGGCCCATCGCCAGCAAAGACCGCCACTACTGAAAATCCTGAATCAGAAGACCATTTCCATAAATTTTGGGCACGATTAACACTGTCAAGCGAAGATGAAATTCCGTATAGGTTGCCGCTGTCGTCCAGCACAACGTTCGTTTCTGGATTTGCGCCATCCGCGCCTCCCTCGAACAGGTGCAGGTATTGGATCGTGTACGGTCCCGAAGGCGTTGGAGTCAGCTTCCATACTGTTCCGAACGAGTTCTTGGTGCTTCGGTCAGGCGAGTTACCGCCCCGCCACGTCGTTCCATATACGCTGCCGTCCGGTCCCACCGCCAAGCTTCCCAGCGGATACTTTCCGGAAAGTAGATTAGAAGAGGAAGGAAAATTGTACAAGACTTTGTAGATGAAAGAGCCTGAAGGTTGCTTGACAAGCTCGAAGACCTGCCCGGCGTAAATAGATAAAGAGATGGGGCCGGGCCGCGCTCCGTACATGTTGCCTTGCGAGTCAGCAACGAGACCTGTTTCTGCACCGAAATAGGTTGAGTTGTTTCCGCCGCAGAAAGAGTGCATCACAGTCAGAACATTATTGGGGCTGAGCTTATAGATGGTGCCTTGGCAAGTTCCAAACTTACCCCCGCCAGCAGTCATGCCGTAAATAGTTCCGTCCATTTCAACAATGATTGGCCCGATGGGGGCGCTGGGTGATTCCACGAAGCTGCTGTTGATGAAATCAATGAACCTGTAGCGGATGGAAAAGCTTTGGGCGCTGGCCTGAGCCGCCAGAGCTGCGATAACTATCAACTTCAAAACTTTCTTGAACATTTTCATCTCTCCTTCGGTCTCAACTCTTTGAATAACCTAAACCCGTATCTGCCCGCAAAAAATTCCAGTGTAGGAATGACCATGCTTGGACTCAACAGTTTTAGAGCGTAAGATATTACATAAAGCGCTCGGACCTCGGTATATGGTACCTGCTGATTAATTTTAATTTCAATTCTCATGCACCCTCCTTTTTACTGGCACACCGTTGTAACTCTTCCCAAATTATCGGCGTCCTGCCCTGACGCACGCCAGCTCGCGAACGGCACCGATACACCCTTTTGCGTCCACTGTGAAGCTCCCCAAGGCTGGGAAATAACCTGATAGCAGTTTCCGACGAAAATTCCTGGAAGCTGCCAGCTATAGTTCTTTTGCAGGTCCGTCATGTTAACGATGCTCTGACCGGTTGGGAAACCCACGGGCACGATGATCTGGTTGTTCTCGACGTGCATGTTCTGGGGAACCGTCCAGGCCGGGTGCTCGCTATTGCGACCTATCTCATGCACGATGCCTATGCCCCATCCGCCCCCCGCTATGGCCGGCAATTGAATTTTGTTGTGGATAATCGTCGTGTCCGAACATTGGGAACAGAATATGGCCTCGTAGTTTCCTTGGCCGAGCACGCACGCGCCTTGGGCGCAGATGCCGTTGTTGTAGAGATAATTGTTCGTGACCGTGTTCTTCCAGCTCACCTCGACCTGAATCCCTGCCTCATCGTTGTTGTAGATGGTGTTGCTGTCGTAGGTGATGCCGGACGCTACTACGTCTGACCACATTCCCATTCCTGGGTTATCGTGGCTGGTATTGTGGCTGAACATGGCGTTGAGCGGGTCACCCGGACCAGCCGGACCGTGCCCAGTCACCTTGAAGACGCATCCAAAGTTGCAGTTCACGTGGTCACGGTTCGAGAAGGCAAAATTGTTGCCGGAAAACAGGCCGTTCATCGCCGCCGACATCGTGAACTCATTCAGGCCGTTGTGATGGATGTTGTTGTTAAAAACTTGGATGCCGTCGGCGCCCTTCTGCACGGCCAGACCCGAATGATTGAATCTTATCTCGTTGTTGCGCACTACCCATCCCGACGAATAGCCCGAACCCGCAGGATTGTTGTACCAGCCAACCCACACCGCGCCACCTTGCGCTTCCGATCCGTACTTTTCGACGATGAGGTTTTGAACAATCACGCCCTTTATCGGGTTGGCCCCTCTGGCCGAAGTAGACGAGAACGCCGTGCCAAATTGGCTCATCTCCACCGTCTTCGTGTTCGGCGCGTCCGAGTCCACCATGTAGACGTTGCCCAGGATGCCGCCGCCGCCGCCCGTGACGTTGAACGTCGCTCCGGTGCCCGACCCGCCCGTCGTCGTCTGGATGGTGGGTGTCGTGGGATAGCTGTCTCCTGTGGTCCACAACGGAGATTGAACTCCCGTCACTACCCCCCGGCTGACCGTCACCTTCACCGATCCGCGCCCACCCTGATGGTTGCCTCCGCCATTCACTGCGAGCACATCGCCAGCTCTGTATCCTGAGCCGCCCTGCGCCACCGTTATCAGGTTCAGTCCGTTGACCTCGAAATAGAATTTGCCCACCGTAAGTCCGGATAGCTTGAGCACACTTGGATAGGAAACGTCATTGACGTAGAGGCGGTTCGACAGGTAGCATCCGGGATAGCCGGGGCGGCAAATGCCCGAATTCTGTGTGGTATAGAGCAGCGCTGGACCTGGAGTCGTCCAGTACGGAATACCCTTGATCGTCACTCGCTGCCAGTTCGTCAGCAACTTTCCTCCGTTCTCGATCGCACCCGGCAGGCCCGTGAACACGTCGCCTGACTTAGGGATGACTTGATCGTGGTGGATGCCGGGTTGAAGACAGAATGTCGTTCCCGGAGGGTTGGCATTCACGAGCGCTTGTAGATTGTCGCTCGGATTCACGGCCAAACCCGTGCAGGCTGTAGGGCCGGGGCCCGGTCCGGTCGGCACTGGAGCTGGCGGAGTCTTGCGCCCCCAACGGCAGAAGAGCACACCAATGAGAATCCCCATGAACAGAGCCGCCAGTGCGCTCTTATTTCTCATGAATTGCAGCCTCCTCAAGCAGCCGTTGGCAGATGGCGTTGCCTATTCTCCAGTTCCCGGCAAATATCGGGCTGATTCCAAAACGTATCGACCAGCAAAGTACACTCGTCATGGCCGCCTTGCCGCTTACTTGAGACCGTTCAATGCCCGCAGATACCTCGGCAGCCGTTCCTTCAATGATGAGATATGACCGGTAGGGTCGGAGTCTTTCGAGCTCGGCTTCAAAGCGGTCTCTCTCACGCCCGACACAGGCGAATAGATCTCCAATAGCTTTGCGCTCGATTCGTATCGCCAAGAGTTGTGCGTCCAGCTCGACGCTATAATCTCCTTCGTCAAGCTTGTAGCAGAGCGTTCCGCCATCTTCAAACTCTCTTCGGCGCGGCGGACCCAACTGGTATCTGGTTTCTGGCGGCTCACGGCTATCAATCACAAAGGTTATGCAAGGCTTAGATTTCCGCACATGCTTATTTTAGCTGGTCTACGCGAAAAACTTTCTTCGCTGGCCGTATATCAGGCTTTATCTCCCGTACGCCATCAACGCCCAACAGACCTTCGACGGCCCTTGAAACTTCCTGTAGTTCGCGCTCCCCGGTGCATTTGATATTCAGGGAGTAGTAAGGCTTCCAATCTACCCAAGTCGCCTTCCAGCCCGCGGCGCTGCCGGCTTGCGCGGTTCCGAGTAAGCTCTTTAATTTCTGGTCCCCCATGCCCTTAAGGCGCTCGCCCCGCTCGATCATAGCTAGGCCGTCCTCGCGCATCTTCACCCCTTTAAGCCACTCCTTTTCCTCGGGCTGAACATAGTCACCTTCAGGCCAATCATCGGCTTCGATGCAAGACCAGAAAGCTTTTAGCGCTGGAATCGCTTCATCTTCCCAGAACACCAGGCAATCCCGGTTGGTATCCCAGAAGTCGTCCCAGCTCACGATATCCGTTACGGACACGGGCGGATTCTGGGTCCAATCCACTACATGGAATATCTCAGAGTCAGCCTCAAAGATTGCCATCTCTGTTAGGCATTGCACACGGTAGTGCGGCGGGATGCCGGATGTTCTCATTTCTTTAATCAACCCCGGGCTTGATGGGCTCTTTACTTGGATCAATTCTCCTGTTGACTCTTGCCAGACATCAGCGATACAGCGCAGCCACGGAAGCTCCCGATGCTGGGCGCACACTTGGGTCTGCATGGAGCGCGGGTCGATGTGGCTCGATTCGAAGTAATGGTCTATAGTCCGTTGTTCGTTATCTAGGCCCCACTTCATAGCGGGGGTTTGCTCGGGCTTGCGGATACGTCCAGTCTTTTGCTGCCAGAGTTCGTAGGCGCTCCCACCAGGGAAGGGGTTCATGTGCAGAATTGAGGCGACTTGAGAGGCCCCTATTTGTACCGAGGAATACATTTCCTCGCGGTTTATGTATTTTGGAACGCTCATGACGGCAGCTCCCTTAGGCTCGGCACGATGCTCTTATTCCACATCTCCCTCGTTTGGGTGAATAGCAGGTTCCTCATGCGCTCGGTAACAGTCGTTCCCCGCCCGTCTTCAGGACGCACTCCCAAGTGCTCACAGAGCCATTGATAGGCTTTTGTTGAATCATCGCTCTGGGTTGCCGAGCTGTATTCAACCAGCTTAGTCTTCCGGCACCGAGCCATAAAATAGACGAACTCCGGTTGCCCGCACTTCCCCGAGGAGTCCACGGCAACCGGCTTCGCTTGTGCGGCCGGCGCATCGGCTTGGGGGATCGCGCTAGCAGCCTTCGGTGGCCTGCCTCGAGGTCGCGGGGTTTGCGGGGCGGGAGCTGGCGCTGCGATTGGCTGCTCAGGAGTGACAGCCTCACGCGAGGAAGGCGCTATCAGACTTCCACTTGCTTCCACCCGGTCCAAGGGCTTCTGTTCAAGTGCGCCAGTCAGCGGCCCCACACTGGTTGGGCCCGGTTGGTTGTTAGCCCTGCTATGATCCTGGAGGGGAACCTTAGCAGCAGCCGGACCCGTAACTGGTTTTGTCAATAATTCTATTTCGTGGGGAAATGGTTCTCCTCCTGATTCAATTGATCTTCGCCAAAGCTTTTTTACTTCCCAAGTTTTATTGTGACTATTGTATACTTTAGCGGAAACCTGAACCGCATATTTCTTCTTCCACTCGCGTTGGAATCTCCGGTTCCAAGGGTTCGTTCCAATTCCCAGGCTGGACTTAGCACAGATTCTAGTTAAGGCGTTCGACTGCGCCGACTCAGCAGCATCGCCCTTGTCTTGCCCAGCATTGTTTGACCAATAAGAACCAGAGCCTATAGCTTCACCAACAAAAGCTCCATGCACTCGGAGAACCCATCGTTGAAATATCAGCGTTCGGTTTCCGTCCTTCTCAATTTGAATACCTGATCCCGGGAGAAGCGCCCATCCACCAGGCCCGAAAGCTTCCGTTAAGGCATTGCGGTAGTACATGTGCTCGGCATAAATTAGGCCCTCTGGGCGGATCTCGATATCCTCATCCTGCACCTCTCGGTAGTGGCTTAGGGTCTCACGCTCCTCGCCGGTAACGACCAGCTCTGAGTTTCCACTGTAGAACTGAACAGGAAGCACATCACCCAAGCGCTCGGCGGCCACAGTCAACACATCCAGCTTCTTAGGCAAAGACTGGATATTTTCTTTTACCTTCGCAAGTTGCTCGTTTAGGGTTTCCTCGGTCTGACCGTTGGATTCTTCAGCCACGTTCACCTCGCGCGATTTCCAAACTCTCCAAAAGCGCCTCTTCAATGTTGGGCGTGTTCAAGTAGCTGTCAAGGATGGCAAGCGCAGCGCCAACCCGACATCCTTCCTTATGCTCGGGAGGGTCAGTAAAAGCGAACCCGTGGCAGTAGTGGCACTGGACGCCTTCCCCAGCGAGGTCGCCTGACATACGCCCAATCACGGACCTTAGAATTGCGAGTTCGGAGTTAGAGACTTGGTGCTTGAATCGGCTCATTTTTTTTCCTCGCGGCCTTAATTCTACGGATTGAAGCCTCCAGGGTTTTAATGGGCAACTTAAATTCATGGACGCCAAATGTTGACCAAATGTACCCTGTGCGTTCCTCGTAAAACCAAGCATCCCCTCCTGTGGTGCTTCTGATATGTTGTGAATCTCTGCGCCGCCCGTCGGGAAAAATAGGATAGCTCATTCTGCTTCCTTGTCCCCGATAACCGCGAGCCTCAGCTCCATGATGCAACCGCAACCGCATTCAATTTTTTCACCTAATTCAATAGTTACGGTCTCTTCACACTTTGGGCACTGAGCATCCAGGCTCATTTCGCCTCCTTCAGCACCATCTCCTCATGCGCCCGGATGACCATCTGCCGGACCATCTCCGTCCGCGAGATCCCGCCGTTACGCTCGCACAGCTCGTCAAGCCACTTGCGAATTTTGGGAGGTAGGCTCAGGGATTGCGTCAACCTTCGTTCATTGCCGTTTATTGGTTTCGTCATCTTCGTTATATTATCCGCCTCACAATAGTACGCCTGAGAGCACCAAACTTGTCCCCATCTCGCATGACCTCGCCGTGCAAAGCTACCACCCAGAGTTGTTCACCCCTCCAATATAAGGGGTTTCTGGTGGCGTGCAAGGCTCGGTCCGTGCATAATTTTAAAGGCCCCGAGACCTCTTGCGTTAGTCCGGCATATACTACGTCCCCAGTTCCACCGTTTATGGGTTTTGAGTTTGAACCGCAACGCCATAGAGCTAGGACTGCTTCTGGAAACGCTTGTCGGTCCTCTTCCGATATGTAGTACATCCACCAATCCCCGTACCCGTCCCCGTCCCCGTCCCCGTACCCGTACCCGTACCCGTACCCGTACCCGTTCCCGTCCCCGTACCCGTGCCCGGACCCGTTCCGGTACCCCTGACCCGGCCCCGGCCCCGGCCCCGCCCCCCG
>Ga0126383_10002602_pt1 | contig 11690 bp, 12 predicted proteins | sample PanSoiMetPlot_35_FD_96882 | JGI IMG/M metagenome (GOLD analysis project Ga0126383, IMG submission 96882) | Tropical forest soil microbial communities from Panama - MetaG Plot_35 | ecosystem: Environmental > Terrestrial > Soil > Tropical forest > Bulk soil | place: Panama | collected 2016-02-17
AACTTCGCCTGCGCCGCCCGCATGCGATCGATAATGTCCTGCCGCGTGTCGTTCTTGCCGAACTTGTAGGTGTCGGGGAGCAGCGTTCCCTCGGGGGGAATCTCGGCAATGTCGCCGTGGAGATCGGGATTGGCTCTGAGCTTGCCGACGATCTGCTGGGCGGTCAGTCCCTCGGGAAACGTGACCTTATGCTCGATCGACTTGCCCTCGACCAGCGTATCGAGCACCTGTCGCATACTCGCATATTTGGGAAATTCATATTCGCCGGCTTTGAGGCTGCCCGTCCCCTTCAGATACATGAAATAGATGATGCTGGTCATGAAGACTCGCCGGTCATCGATTACGCCGTCGCGTTCGAGGCGCTCGGCAATAGCGCTGACGCCCTCGCCTCTCGGGATGGCGATCACCGTTGAAGTAGGAAGCGGACCTGGCTTGTCGAATTGCACCTTGACCCAATAGAAGCCGCCCACAAACAGACAGGCCAAGATAAAGAAGAAGGTGAACAGGCCGTCGAGCATCCCGAGGAAGGGATGCTGGTTTGGCTCAGGCTCGTCATGGTCGGGCGGCTCAGGTGGACGGATCGGCTCGAGTGCCTCGATTGGGCTCCGGGGAAGGACCGTGGCCATCTGCCGGCCAGTGGGCGCTGGGCGGTCGAGATCCTCGTTGTCGTTTGCCGTTCCCGAAAAATCGCTCGTCAACGACATGGCAACTTTGCCCTGCGGATAACCCTAACCAATTGACGGCGAAATATGGCGAAAGGGAGGTTCGCCCATCCGGTGAGCACCGGCGATCAAGCGTCGCAACGGCGAAGGATCAACGAGGCGTTAGTCCCTCCGAATCCGAAGGAATTCGAGAGCACGGTGTCGATCGTCCGCCGCCTCGTCTGGTGCGGCACGAGGTCGATCGCAGTGGCAACCGAAGGATTGTCGAGATTGAGCGTCGGCGGCGCCAGATTGTCGCGAATGGCAAGAGCGGAAAAGATCGCCTCGACCGCACCCGCCGCTCCGAGCAGGTGACCAATCGCCGATTTCGTCGAGGACATCGAGACTTTGCCTGCGGCGTTGCCGAATAGCCTCTCGACCGCGGCAAGCTCGATCTCGTCACCCATCGGGGTTGAGGTCCCGTGCGCATTGATATAGTCGATATCGGCCGGATCGATCCCAGCCCGCTTCACCGCCGCGACCATGCAGCGATAGGCACCGTCGCCGTCTTCTGCCGGCGCAGTGATGTGGAAAGCATCGCCGGACAGGCCATAGCCGATGACCTCGGCATAGACGCGCGCGCCGCGAGCCCTGGCATGCTCAAGCTCCTCGAGCACTATCACGCCGGCGCCTTCGCCCATTACAAACCCGTCGCGGTCGCGATCATAAGGCCGCGACGCGCGCTCAGGCTGATCGTTGAAATTGGTGGAGAGCGCACGGCAGGCGGCAAAGCCAGCGATGGCGAGGCGGCAAACGGGAGACTCGGTGCCTCCGGCGAGCATCACGTCGGCATCGCCAAGCGCAACGAGGCGTGAGGCGTCGCCGATGGCGTGCGCACCGGTCGAGCAAGCGGTGACCACGGCGTGGTTAGGGCCTTTGAGGCCGTGCTCAATGGACACATAACCCGCCGCAAGATTGATCAGGCGCCCGGGAATGAAGAACGGGCTCACCCGGCGCGGTCCCTTCTCGGCAAGGAGCAGCGACGTCTTCTCGATACCCTGCAACCCTCCAATGCCGGAGCCGATGAGGACACCGGTGCGGATCTGGTCCTCATAGGCAGTAGGCTTCCACCCGGCATCCTTCAGCGCCTGGGTCGCCGCCGACATCGCGTAGATGATGAACTCGTCGACCTTGCGCTGCTCCTTGGGCTCCATCCAGTCGTTGGCATTGAAGGTGCCGTCGGAGCCATCCCCGTGCGGAACCTGACAGGCGATCTGGCAGGTGAGATCGGAGACGTCGAAATTCTCGATGCGGCGGGTTGCGCTCTTGCCAGCGGTCAGGCGTTCCCAGGTTGTCTCGTAGCCGCAACCAAGCGGAGAGACGAGACCCAAGCCTGTGATGACGACACGTCGCATCGCGCCTTCGTGATCCTCAAGGGATCCAGTTGTCGAGCCGTTTGGGCTTACTTCTTTATGTCAAGACGGTGCGATTTGGGCCCTGCGCGCATTCGCGTCAAGCAGCGGTATTCTTCTCCAGGAACTTGATCGCGTCGCCGACGGTGAGGATGGTCTCGGCCGCATCGTCAGGGATCTCACAGCCGAACTCCTCTTCAAATGCCATGACCAGCTCGACGGTGTCGAGGCTGTCGGCCCCAAGGTCGTCGATGAAGCTTGCATTCTCGGTGACCTTGTCGGCCTCAACCCCGAGGTGCTCCACCACGATCTTCTTAACGCGCTCCGAGATATCGCTCATTTCCGTCTCACCGTCCCTGCTCTACAGTCAAAAGGCCTCGCACGTCCCCCCGAGCTTGCGGCTCACGGCCTAACATATCCCCGAGCGGTAAGTTACGAAGGTTGATCGCGGCGGGATTGTCTTTTGTCAAGCCCCCACGGAGCGGCCGTTTGGGTACCATACTTTATCAGTCTTTGCCAGAAGCCCGGACCGCGGGAAAAACCCTTGCCAAATCCGCTGAAGCTATTGCCCCAAGCCTTTGCCTTTCAAGGCTTACACCATGACCATGCCGCCGTTGATGTGCATCGTCTCACCGGTGACATAGGAGGCCTCGGAACTCGCGAAGAAGACCACTCCGGCAGCTACGTCCTCGGGCTTGCCGAAGGTCTGGGCTGGAATCGCGGCGGCAATACCCTCGACCTGTTTCTCCGTCAAGGCATCGGTCATCGGAGTCTTGATGAAGCCCGGCGCAATCGCGTTGGCAGTAATGCCCCGGCTCGCCACCTCGCGGGCGAGCGACTTCGTCATGCCCACGAGGCCAGCCTTTGACGCGGCGTAGTTCGGTTGCCCCGGGTTCCCAAGCACGCCGGAGATCGAGGCGATGTTGACGATGCGCCCATAGCGGCGCCGCATCATGCCTCGCAGGATACCGCGCGTCAGGACGAACACCGAGGTGAGGTTGACGAGAATGACGTCGTCCCATTCCTCGTCCTTCATGCGCATGAAGAGGTTGTCGTGTGTGATGCCGGCATTGTTCACGAGAATATCCGTCTGGCCGAGCGTCTTTTCTGCGTCTTCAGCAAGCTTGGTGACCGCCTGTCGGTCGCGTAGGTCGCAAGGCATCACGAACACGCGCGAACCGAGCTCGGCGGCGACTGCATCGAGCTTCGCATTGTTGGTGCCGGAGATCGCCACGGTTGCGCCCTGTCGATGCAGCGCCTTGGCAACTGCGCCCCCGATGCCGCCGGAAGCGCCAGTGACGAGCGCTGCCTTGCCTGTCAGGTCGAACATATGACGCTCTCCTCTCCTAAGGACCGCCTACGCTGCCAGCGCGGTTGAAGCGGCTTCGATCTCCTCCGGCGTGCCGATGCTTCGCGCATCGACGTCATCAAAACGTCGCGCGATGCCGGTCAGCACGCGCCCGGCCCCCATTTCATAGACTGTGCCGACGCCATTCGTCTTGAGATACAGCATTGTCTCCCGCCATCTCACCAGACCCGTGACTTGTTCGACCAATCGTGCCCTGATGGCATTGGGTTCGGTGATCGGTGCGGCAAGCACATTTGCGACCAGCGGAATCGCGGGTGTTTCGATCTTCACGCCAGCCAAAGCTTCCCGCATCACGTCTGCCGCCGGCTGCATGAGCGCGCAGTGGAACGGTGCGCTCACTGGCAGCAGCACGGCACGGCGCGCTCCGAACTTGGGGGCGAGCGCGACGGCGCGGTCGATCGCCGACTTGGTACCAGAGATCACCACCTGTCCCGGCGCATTGTCGTTAGCGGCAGCACAGACCTCGCCCTGCGAGGCTGCTTTGGCGAGCTCTTGCGCCCTCCCGAGGTCGGCGCCGAGCAGCGCGGCCATCGCTCCCTCGCCCACCGGTACTGCTTCTTGCATGGCGCGGCCGCGTGTCTTCAAAAGCCGCGCTGTGTCCGCAAGAGTGAGGGCGCCGGCCGCGGCAAGCGCCGAGTATTCGCCGAGCGAATGGCCGGCGACATAGACGATGTTGCCCTTAAGCGTCAGCCCCTTCTCGCCGAGAACCCGCATCGCCGCGAGCGACACCGCCATCAACGCAGGCTGCGCGTTCTCGGTGAGGGTCAACTCGTTCTCGGGCCCATCCCACATCAGTCGCGATAAATTTTGGTCGAGAGCAGCATCAACCTCATCGAAAACGGCGCGTGCCTCGGGATAAGTCTTCGCGAGCTCGGCACCCATGCCGACGGCTTGGCTCCCTTGACCAGGAAAAATAAGGGCGATGCTCATAAAGCGCGGTCATCTCGATGTGGCGGAAGATGCGGCAAAGACACTGTTTCAATCTTTTCTGTCAAGCGGAGCTCGATGGGCGTTGGAGCCTCTCGCGAGGCAAGCGGCAAAAGCGCGCGAGCCTCAAGAAATCGAAGATAAAGGGACTTCTCGCGGATTCCCTCATGATAGAACAAGACCCTGCAGGCAAAACCTCAACAAGATCTCTAGGGAGTCATTCATGAAACGCCCCATTATCATTGGCGCCCTGGTCGCCTCTGCCGCGGTGACGAGCGCGAGCCTTTCGCTCCTCGCCGCCGAACCGGAGACCTGGCCCTGGAAATCGAAGCTCCCACCTAATCCCGCCCTGGTTGAGCTTTCCTCAGTCGACGGGGTGTCCGTCGTCATCAACAAGTCGGACCAGCCGACTGTCGCCATCACGGTAAATGCGTCGGCCCCCTCGCCGGGCTTCAGCGAATTTCAACTTGCGCCGCGCATCGGCGATCCAAAGGATGTTATTTTCTCCTTCGACGCCAAGGGCCGGCCGTCCCAAGACCTGACCAAGCAAGAAACCACGCCGGTTACCTTCACCCTTGAATACAAGGACGCGCCTATCGACAAAGTCGGGGTAGTCGAGGTCTACGGTGAGGCCAATTGCAAGGCGTTCTCAGTGACTGACAATAAAGAGACCGAGTGCATGGCGAAATCCATGCCGCAATAGTCGCCAGGCGCTTCTCCCAGCCCTTGCAAACAGCCTGCGAAGGCTTATAAGACCGCCACCAGCAACCGCTTCGGTCGGAGGCTGAACGGAGGACCGCTTTCGATGCGGCAGGCTAGAACGCCGACCTCCCGTGTCTCCGCTCTCTGGGTCGTCACTTGGGCCTTTCCTTCTGAATCGCCTAGGCGAGGCTTCGCGCCGGAGCAAGGAAGAAGGAAAGGCATCTCATGCCTCTATACGAACACGTTTTCCTCGCGCGGCAGGATATCTCCGCGCAGCAGGTCGACGGTCTTCTGCAGAGCTTTCGCTCGATCCTCGAAGAGCGCGGCGGTCAGGTCGGCAAGACCGAATATTGGGGGCTGAAGTCCCTTGCCTACCGCATCAAGAAGAACCGCAAGGCGCACTATGCGCTGATGAATATCGACGCGCCACCTGAGGCCGTCACCGAGCTTGAGCGCCAGGAGCGGCTCTCCACCGACATCATCCGCTCCCTCACCGTAAGAGTGGATGAGCACGAGACCGGACCGTCGCCAATGATGCGCAGGGCCGAGCGCGACGAACGCGAAGGCAGGGGAGAGCGCGGCGAGCGCGATCGCGACGGGCGGCGCGGAGGCAGGCGCGACTTTCGTGACCGCGACCGAGACCATGGACCGCGTGAGGCGCGCGATGACACTGAGGCGCAGAATGGCGATATCACCGAAGGCGAGGAGGATTCCTGATGAGCATGACGCAGCTCCAGGCGCGCAGGCCCTTCTACCGCCGGCGCAAGACCTGCCCGTTCTCGGGTGATAAGGCGCCCAAGATCGACTACAAGGACGTGAAGTTGTTGCAGCGCTACGTGTCCGAGCGCGGCAAGATGGTTCCGAGCCGGATCACCGCAGTTTCAGCCAAGAAGCAGCGCGAGCTTGCTCGTGCTATCAAGCGCGCCCGCTTCCTCGGCCTTCTGCCCTATCTTATTCAGTAGGGGTTCAAATAGGGAACTCGGGCTTAGGCTCTATGCAAAGTTGGGGAGGACAAGCCCTCCCCTAACCGCTCTTCAAAGGAACGGGACAGCGAGATAGCGATGCCAATTTCGCTCATCATCGGCGCAGGCTCAGGCCTCGTATCGGCGGCGCTGTTTGCTTCCGCCTCGACGGCAACCTCGCTCGCCGGACTCCTGTTCTATCTCGCGCCGCTCCCGCTTTGCCTTGCTGGTCTCGGCTGGGGCGGAATGGCGGCGCTGTTATCTGCACTCACCGGTACCGTGGTCATTGCGGCCAGCCTCGGTGCCGCCACCGCCGCTGTCTTCGCACTGTCGATCGCGGCGCCGACCGCGCTTCTTACCCATCTTGCGCTTCTGTCCCGTCCTGCGGCCACGCCTAACGGCTAGGTGGTTGGGGCGCTCGAATGGTATCCGCCGGGTCGCATCATCGGCTGGGCAGCGCTGATCGCCGGGCTCCTCGCCGGCATCCTCGTGCTCACCATCGGCTACGACCAGGAAGCCTATCGCGACACGATTCGTCAGATCCTCGAGCACAGCACACTGAAGGAACTCGACCGCAACGGCACGGTCTTCACCGAGGAGGCGATCGCGAGCCTTTCCAGCGTGCTGGCGAGAGCCCTGCCCGCTGCCTTTGCCGTCATCTGGCTCACCATCACCTTGTTTAATCTGTGGATTGCGGCACTCATTGTTGACGCCTCGGGACGCGCGCTGCGGCCCTGGCCGGACCTTCGCGGCTTCGAGCTGCCGAATGCGCTTGTGCCAATCTTCGCGGGTGCGCTCGCAGCCTCCTTCTTGCCCGGGCTGCCTGGTTTGCTCGCCACCGGACTCGCCGGCGCCCTGCTATTCGCCTACGTGTTGCAAGGGCTCGCAGTGATCCACCTCTATAGCCGAGGGCTCCCGTTCCGCGCCGTTTTGCTCACGGCCATCTATCTCGGAATTTTGCTGTTGGGCTGGGTCGCCCTCGTTGTCGCTATCCTGGGCCTTGCCGAGCCTTTGCTCGGCTTGCGCCAGCGCGGGCAGCCACCCACCAGCGGTGGAACAAGCTGATAAAAGGAGCCTCTAACATGCAAGTCATCCTGCTTGAGCGCATCGGGCGCCTCGGACAAATGGGCGACGTCGTCAACGTCAAGGACGGCTTCGCCCGCAACTATCTTCTCCCTCAAGGCAAGGCGCTCCGCGCCACGGAGGCCAATCGCAAGCGCTTCGAGCGCGAGCGCGCGCAGCTTGAGATGCGCGACCTCGAGCTAAAATCAGAGGCGCAAACCGTCTCCGCCAAGCTTGATGGACAGAACTTCATCATCATCCGCCAGGCAGGTGAAACCGGCCAGCTTTACGGCTCCGTCTCGACCCGCGACGTCGCTGCCGCCGTGACTGAAGGTGGCTTCTCCGTCGAACGGCGCCAAGTGATGCTCGACAAGCCGATCAAGTCGCTCGGCCTGCATGAGATCCGGGTCACGCTGCACCCCGAGGTCGTGCCTCATATCATGGTCAATGTGGCTCGTTCTGCCGACGAAGCGGCGCGCCAAGCCCGCGGCGAGGACGTGAGCCGCGCGCTCACTGAGGCCGAGGAGGATGCAGAGGCGGTGAGGATTGCCGCTGCGGCGCTCTTTGAGGAAGGGGCGCCCGCCGAGCGCACTGGCGAGGCGGAGGCCGAAGAAGAAGCATCAGAATAGGCTTTACGTTGGGACGGAGGCCTAATCCAGAGTCTTAAGGAACTCTGCTGGCTGACGATTGTGTTGCGCGACGCAACTTTCTAAGATGCGGTGAGTTCCTAGTCTTCCTGAGCCCACGGGTTGGAGGCCCTGGTTCAGAGTTAGCACTGCGATGTTCCGCCCGCTCCGCTATATCCTCGACCGGCTTATCACGACAGGCGATCTCAACCTGATCGACGCCGACGATCGCAACTATGGCTTCGGAGACCATAGCGGTCCTCCGGTTGTGGCGCGTATCGCCGACAAATGGACGGAGATTAGGCTCGCGCTCAACCCCATGCTCGCCATCGGGGAGGCCTATATGGACGGCCGCCTGATCATCGAGCAGGGCACCATCTACGATCTTCTCGAAATCATCCTGAAAAATCTTGCATCGATACGCTGGCCGCGCTGGCTAAAGCTGATCGACGACGCGCGTTCTCTCACAAGGCCGCTCCAGAACTATAATCCGGTCCGCCGCGCGAAACGCAACGTCGCCCATCATTACGACCTCGACGGCAGCCTTTACGACCTCTTCCTTGACGCTGACCGGCTATATTCGTGCGCCTATTTCGAGACTGACAGGACGCCGCTCGACGAGGCGCAGGCTGCAAAGAAGCGCCACCTCGCCGCCAAGCTCAATCTTCGCGATGGCCTCAAGATCCTCGATATCGGCTCAGGATGGGGCGGGCTCGCGCTCTATCTCGCCCAGACTGCTCATGTCGAAGTGACCGGCATCACCTTAAGCGACGAGCAGCTCAAGATCTCACGGGAGCGGGCGCGCGCAATGGGGCTTTCGCTTGCCGTCAAGTTCGAGCTTTGCGATTATCGGAACCTCGAAGGCAAGTTCGACCGCATAGTTTCGGTCGGCATGTTCGAGCATGTCGGGACAACGCACTACCGAAGCTTCTTCGACAAGATCGGCAAGCTGCTTGGTGACGACGGCGTTGCCGTACTTCACTCAATCGGCCGCTTCGGTGGGCCTGCTTCGACTAACCCATTCATTGCAAAGTATATTTTTCCCGGTGGCTATATCCCTGCCCTAAGCGAGGTCTTCCCGCCGATCGAGCGCGAGCGCCTGGTTGTCACCGATCTCGAGATATTGCGGCTACATTACGCCTCGACGCTTCGCCACTGGCGTCAGCGCTTCCGCGCGTCGTGGCATGTCGCAGCGGACAAGTTCGGCGAGCGCTTCTGCCGTATGTGGGAGATGTACCTCGCGGCCGCCGAGACGGGCTTCCGCTACCAAAACCTGATGGTCTTCCAGCTGCAGCTGACCAAAGACCAGAAGGCGCTGCCGTTCACGCGCGACTACATGCACGAGGCGGAGCGTGAGCTTCGCCTGCGCGACTCTCATCCTGCACCGCAGCAAAGAGGGCGCAGTGCGAGCTAGTCCACGGTGCGGCCTGTGCAAAGTGTTGACGAGCGACTCCGCCATATGCCTGTTTTGCTATCGATGACCGCGAATCACTTTCTAGTATTTGCTAATGAGCACTGCCCTGGTTCTGCCACGTCCCGTTCCCGAAACTCCGGTTTTTCGAACTCCGCCACACAATCAAGAGGCGGAACAGGCACTGCTCGGTGCGATTCTGGTAAATAATGAAGCCCTCGACCGCGTCTCCAGCTTTTTGCAGTCGAGGCATTTTATCAATCCACTGCACGGCAGGATTTACGAGAGCACCTCGCAATTAATCCGTGGTGGTAAGCGCGCAACTCCCATCACTCTAAAGACCTATTTTGAGAATGAGCTGCCGGTAGGGGACTTGACCGTCCCTCAGTATCTTGGCCGCCTAGCAGTCAACGCGACCACCATCATCAATGCCGAGGACTACGGCCGCACTATCTACGACCTAGCCATCCGGCGCCAGCTCATCGAAATTGGCGAGGTGATGGTGAACACCGCGTACGATTCCCCTATCGATGCCCCACCCAACTCGCAGATTGAAGAAGCGGAACAACGACTCTTTGAGCTTGCTGAAACGGGAAAATACGGATCGGGCTTTGAGCCGTTCACCTCCGCGCTCACGGTTGCCATCGACATGGCCGCGAATGCCTATCGGCGCGACGGTGGGCTTTCAGGACTCGCGACTGGATTTGTTGATCTAGACTTGAAGATGGGCGGATTGCAGCCATCAGACCTCATTATTCTTGCTGGCCGACCGGCCATGGGAAAGACCGCGCTTGCCACCAACATCGCCTACCATGTAGCCAAGACCTACGTGGCCGATCCGGACTCGGATAAGGCTCTCGATGGCGCGGTGGTTGGTTTCTTCTCGCTGGAAATGTCGGCCGAGCAACTTGCCACCCGCATTATTTCCGAACAGGCCGAAATTCCATCAGAGCAGATACGCCGCGGCCGCATCAATTCTGATGATTTCGACCGCATCGTCGAGGTCTCGCAGGAGCTGCAAAATCTTCCTCTTTATATTGACCAGACCGGCGGCATCACCGTGGCTCAGCTTGCCGCCCGCGCACGCCGTCTCAAGCGTCAGAGAGGGCTCGGCTTCATTGTCGTCGACTATCTCCAGCTCTTGTCCGGCTCCTCCAGGCGCGCCGCTGAGGGCCGGGTGCAGGAAGTCACTGAGATTACGACGGGCCTCAAAGCCCTCGCCAAAGAGCTCCATGTGCCCATTCTTGCGCTCTCACAGCTCTCCCGCCAAGTCGAGCAACGCGAAGATAAGCGCCCGCAACTCGCCGATTTGCGGGAGTCTGGCTCAATCGAGCAGGACGCCGATGTGGTGTTGTTCGTGTACCGCGAGGAATATTATCTGGAGAACAGGGAACCGGCTCCGAACACAGACGAACACGTCAAGTGGCGAACCAACATCGAAAACGCCCACGGCAAAGCCGAGGTTATCATCGGCAAGCAGCGGCACGGGCCGACCGGCACAGTGAGGCTCCAGTTCACCAGGGAGTTCACGAGGTTCAGCAATCTCGCAAGCGAGGAGCACCTGCCGGAGCGGCGGGACTGAACTCCGAGGCTGATCCGAGCGAGACTGCGGTCCTTACCATCGACCTTGACGCGCTTGTCGCGAATTACCGGCGCTTACGCGAGCTCGCCTCTCCTGCGGAGTGCACCGCAGTCGTCAAGGCCGACGCTTATGGTCTCGGCATGGCGCAAGTAGCGCCTGTCCTCGCTCGTTCCGGCTGCAAGACTTTCTTCGTGGCGACGCTCGGCGAGGGCAAGACGCTGCGTAAGCTCCTGCCGGACGCCACGATCTACGTCTTTGCCGGGCTGATGCCAGCCACGGCCCGGCATTACCGCAAATATGATCTTCGTCCCGTGCTGAACAGCTCCGAGGAGATCAGAGGGTGGGCAGCGTTGTCGGCAAGCGAGGGGGCAAAGCTTCCCTGCGCCGTTCACATCGACAGCGGCATAAACCGCCTGGGCCTTTCCGCTGAGGAAGTGGATCAAGTCGCGGCGGCGGGCGACCTTTGGTCTGCCTTCACGCTATCGCTCGTGATGAGCCACCTCGCCTGCGCTGACGAGCCGAACCATCCAAAGAGCGAGGCGCAGCGCAAGACCTTCGACAGGCTCCGCGCCCGCCTACCTAAGGCGCTTGCGAGTCTTGCCAACTCGGCGGGCATCTTGCTCGGCCGCGCCTATACCTACGATCTCGTGCGACCAGGGATCGCGCTCTACGGCGGCAAGCCGCGCCGCGAAGGCGAGAATCCGTTCAAGCCCGTGGTGCATCTCAAAGGCCGCATCCTGCAAGTGCGGAAGGCGGGAGCCGGAGAGACGATCGGCTATGGAGCCACGCGCACGTTGAAGCGCGCTTCGCGGATCGCGATCGTCTCAGCCGGCTATGCCGATGGATTCTTCCGCTCCCTGTCGATCGAGGACGGCAGGGAAGGCCTTGTGGTCTATATCGGCGCCCATGCTGCACCGATTCTCGGACGAGTCTCCATGGACCTGGTCACCGTCGACGTTACTGACGTGCCCGAACAGCTTGCGCGGCGCGGCGAAT
>Ga0126383_10002603_pt1 | contig 11686 bp, 8 predicted proteins | sample PanSoiMetPlot_35_FD_96882 | JGI IMG/M metagenome (GOLD analysis project Ga0126383, IMG submission 96882) | Tropical forest soil microbial communities from Panama - MetaG Plot_35 | ecosystem: Environmental > Terrestrial > Soil > Tropical forest > Bulk soil | place: Panama | collected 2016-02-17
CATGTTCCTGGAGGTCCCAGTTTGCCGTGTTGACCGCCTGCCAGACTCCGTTCAAGTCCGCCTTGCCATCCGCGGTCCGCGGCGCCTTGTACGGTTCGGCCGCCCTCGCGGCAGGCGTCGCACCGAGATGGAGTGCAGTGGCCAGAACAGCCGCAGCACTCGCGAACAGTGCGCCTCTCACCCATTTCTTTTGCATCAAGCGTCTCCTCTCCAAAACCGCCGGTCCTGCTTATTGTCCGCAGGCATAGCTGCGCTATCCACGTGGAGTCATGGGCGTGTCCTGGCCTTCGACGTTTCGTCCGCCCCGCGCTTACCACTTATATTTTAACATTCGCGGGGCCGCCGGGACAACTCAGAGCGATTCAAATCGGAACGAAAACCGCGTTAATTCCGCACCGCGGTGTTAATCGGATACTAGAATACCTTGTGATAGCTTCGCAGACCTCATCCGTCCGGCCGACGATTTCGATCAGCAAGTCGCAGTTCTTCGCCTGCTGGCTCTCACCACTTCGAAATCAGGACGGCCGATGTCCTCGACGTCATCGCCAAGCGCCGGAACCGCCTCGTCCTCGACGGCTACGACGACGACCAGTCGTCGCTATCGCCATCCCACAGGGCTTCGATAGCGTCAGGAGGATGAGGCAACGCCGCCACCTGTCGGGCCAGCACATGGGGCCGATCCGGACCTCTCGGGTTGGACAAGAGATTGTGGCGTTAGGGCCGATCGGCCGCGTCCTGTTGCTCGGGCGAACCGGCGGATTCCAACCGCACGGCCTGGTCCCGCGGCCTCCGGCTGACATAATGTTGTCAATGCTCCGAATTGCCGGGATTTAGAAGCGACATCGTTGAGGGGTCGAAACAAGCCACTCACCTATTGGCCGGTTTGGCTCAAATTCAGGCGTGGTGCTCCATCCGCAGGGGACTGCAGCTTATCGTTACATGAACTAAGCGGTGGTCAACGCTGCATCAGGAAGGGGATTTCGCAGTGGATGAGGCACAGTTTTGGGAACTGGTACAGCGGGCGCATGATGCAGCGGGCGACGACATGGATCAAAAAGGCGAGGTGTTGAAGGCCGAGATCGGAATGTTGTCCAAGAATGATGCAAACGATTTTGCGAGTTTGTTCGACACGATGATGGACAGAGCCTATTCCTACAAATTGTGGGGCGCCGCCTATATCATTCATGGCGGTTGCAGTGACGACACGTTCAACGATTTTAGGTCCTCGTTGATTTCACGAGGACGCTCTTGCTTTGAGCGCGCGATTGCGGATCCCGATTCTCTCGCTGACGAGCCGTTTGACGAGAGCGCGTGGTTCTACGAAGGGTATCAATACGCCGTCACTGCCGGAGTAAAGGCCGTTGCGGGATCGCGGCCTAGGCGTCGCCATCCGGATCGTCCATCTGGGGAGGATTGGGTTGAAGATGATCTCCCTGAACTATTCCCTCGGCTAAATGCGAAGTTCACGTAACAGCGCCCGGTTGCCGAAGGCCAAGGCCCAGGCGCGGTGACGCAAGGCGTTTGGGCCGCCTGAAGCCATGCCAAATGGCGCCACCAGCGAAGGTCGGCTCCGGGTCATCCACGTCATTACGGCCATCACGAGCGTCCGGTTCGTCCCCGGAGCGGACGGCCAATGACCTTTTATGAGTGCACGCTCGTGGGATCAAGCAGCGATGTCATCGCCGACGAATGCCGGCGACCCAGTAACCCCGAGGCAATGCGCGGGACACTGGATTCCCGCTTTCGCGCGAATGACACCTGACAGTTGGTGAAATCCGGCAGGACGTTCTCATGACCACGCAGCTCTTCATCTACAACGAGGCGCTCGGCCATCTCGGCGAGCGTCAGCTCGCCAGCTTGTCCGAACCACGCGAGCCGCGTCGCGTCCTCGATTCTTATTGGGCGGACGTCGTCGGCTACTGTCTGTCGCAAGGCTTGTGGAAATTCGCAAAACGCACGGTCCAGATCGACAGCAGTTCCTCCATCACACCGCAGTTCGGCTTCAACTGCTGCTTCTCGATCCCGATCGATTGGGTGAGAACCATCCAGGTCTCGGCTTCGCCCAACCTGGATCCGCCGCTGCTCCAATACAGCGACGAGGCCGGGCTGTGGTACGCCAATCTCACGCCGATCTACGTTTCCTACGTTTCGAATGACCCGATCTATGGGATGAACATCGGGAATTGGCCGGAACATTTCGCCGACTATGTCTCGCTTCGTCTTGCCCGGCAGGCGTGCCTGCGCATCACCAACGATAAAGAATTGAAGGCGGCGCTGCTAAAAGAAGAAGATCGCGCCCGCCGCGTCGCCAAGGCCGAGGAAGCGATGGATGAGCCGCCCGGCCTTCCGCCCGTACCGTACTGGGCCCGCGCCCGCCGCGGCGCCTTCGGGCCCGGAGGGCTGTGGCTCGGGGGCGGAACCGGCGGATCGATCGTGACCGGGCCGCGGGGGAACGATTGAGCCTTCGTCGATCAAGTTACCCCACTCGTGTCATCGCCCGGCTCGACCGGGCGATCTAGTAACCGCCAGCCGGGGATACTGGATTGCCCGGTCAAGCCGGGCAATGACACCCATAAGCCAACCGGGAATGATGATGCGCACAAACGCTCCGCTCTACTCGCTCAATGCCGGCGAGGTCTCCAAGATCGCGCTCGCCCGTGTCGACGTGGCGAAGCTGCGCATGGCGGCTGCGTGTCAGGTCAACTGGCTGCCCTATGTGGTCGGGCCGATGGCAATGCGGCCCGGGCTCTATTACGTGGGCGAGGTGCTGGGCGACGCGCCTGTGAGGCTCGTGCGTTTCGTCTTCTCGAAGCTCGATACGGCCCTGATCGAACTTACCCCCAACCAGATGCGTGTGTGGGTCAACGAGGTGCTGATCTCGCGCGCGAGCGTCGGAACCTCGATAGGTGATCCGTTCTTTGCAGGTACGGGAAGTTGGACGGCCGCCAACACCACGTCGGGCGCGAGCGCTGCGGTGTCTGGCGGCACTGCCACCCTGACCTGCCAGCCGGAGGGCGGGCTCGCGCAGATCCAGCAGACCATCACCATCGCCTCGGCCGACCTCGGCAAGGAGCACGCCATTCGCCTCGCCATCACCCAGGGACCGGTGGTGTTCCGAGTCGGTTCGACGGTGGGCGCCTCCGACCTCACTCCGCAAACGACCCTTGACACCGGCATCCACTCGCTCGCCTTCACGCCGTCCACCAGCAGCGCCACCATCCAGATCGAATCGACCGACGCATGGTCGAAGACGCTGACGCAATGCTCGATCGAGACCGCCGGCACCATGGTGCTGCCGACGCCGTGGGCCGCGGGCGACCTCGGAAACATCCGCTACGATCAATCGGGCGACATCATCTTCATCGCCTGCTACGGCCAGCAGCAGCAGAAGATCGAGCGCCGTGCCGCGCATTCGTGGTCGGTCGTGAAATTCTACACCAATGATGGCCCGTTCCAGTCGCTGCCCGGCATCGTGGCGAATTTCACGCCGGGAAGTTTCTATGGCAACACGACACTGACCTCGGATCGGCCGTGGTTCCAGCCCAGTCACGTTGGCTGCCTGTTCCGGCTGTTCTCGAACGGGCAGATCAACCAGACCATCCTCGGCAACCAGAACGCTTTCACGCCGCCGGTGCGCGTGACAGGCGTCGGCGTCGGTGTCGGTAACCCGCCGGTGCCGCAATCGAACCAGGGCCGCAACTATACCTGGACCGCGAGCGGCACCTGGTCCGGTACGCTGACCATGCAGCGTTCCTTCGATAGCGCCACGTCGGGTTATGTCGATACGGTGGCGGCCACCGGCCCCAACGGCGGCCCGTCGTCGGGCGGCACGCTCACCGCGAACGGGACTCTCCAGTCTGTCACCGGCACTACCGGCGCTCCCACTGATCTCGACAACGCCATCTGCTGGGAGCGGATGGGTTTCAAGGCGGGCGCGTACACGTCTGGCAGCGCCACCGTGTCGTCGAACTATACTGGCGGCGGCGGCTTTGGCATCTGCCGGGTCACCGGCTACGTCTCGCCGACCCAGGTCAACATCCAGGTGGTCTCGCCGTTCGTTTCGCTCGCGGCCACCACCGACTGGGTCGAGGGCGACTGGTCGGGCGTCGTCGGTTATCCCACCTCCGTATGCTTTCACGAGGGGCGCCTGTGCTGGTTCGGCCGCGGCCAGGCGTGGCTGTCGGAGTCCGACAATTTCACGAGCTACAAGGATATCAACCTCGACGGCTCCTCGACAGGCGATGCCGGCGCCATCAACGTGACCCTCGGCGCGGGTCCCGTGGACACCATCTCGTGGGGACTCTCCCTCACCCGCCTGATGATCGGCCGCGAGCAGTCGATTGCCTCAGCCCGCTCATCCAATTTCGACCAGCCGGTGACTCCCTCCCAGATCGTGATCCGGGACTGCTCCGACCAGGGCGCGCAGCGGCTGCCCGCCATCAAGGCGGGCAAGCGCGGCATCTTCGTGCAGCAGTCGGGCTGCCGCGTCTACGAACTCGCATTCTCGCCCCAAGAGATGGACTATGACGACCGCGATTTGACGAGGCTCAACCTCGACATCGGCAAGGCCGGCTTCACCGACATCGACAAGGCGACGCAGCCCGACAAGATGATCTTCCTGCCGCGCGGCGACGGCCAGGCGGCGTGTCTGTTGTATGACGTCAAGGACGAGGTCGAGGCGTGGTGGCGTTTGCAGACGCTGGGCGTGATCGAGAATGTCGCGGTGCTGCCGCAAAACGGCATCGAGGACCTCGTTTATTTCGTCGTCCGGCGCAATGTCAACGGCGTGACGCGACGGTTTATCGAGCGGCTCGCCCCGCGTGACAATTGCGTCGGCGGCGCCATCAACCAGCAACTCGATTGCCACGTGGTTTATCAGGGCGCGCCGGTCTCGACCGTTACGCTCGCCCACCTGCCGAACACTCTCGTCTCGGTGTGGGCGGACGGCCAGGCGATCGGCTCTGGCGCGACGAATGCTTCGGGCGTGCTGGCATTGCCCGACGGGCAGGCCCATTCCGGCATTGTGGCGGGTCTTGCGGGCTCGGTTGTCGCGAACACCGCCGCATCCGCCGCCAGCACGCTCGCGGTCGGCGCGCAATATAACGGCTATCCGGCGGAGGTTTTCGCCGATATCGGCTCGACCGGCGAGCCCGTTCACGTCGGTGCAATCGTGGTCGCGAATGGCGCCATAACGCTGCCCAACGGGCAGACCGCGCTCACCATCATCGCATGCCTCGGCTATGTGGCACCGTTCATGTCGGCGAAACTTGCTTATGCGGCACAACTGGGGTCTGCGCTGACACAGAGGAAGCGAATCGATCATGTCGGGCTCGTGTTGTACGATGCGAATTACCAGGGCATCCAGTTCGGGCAACGCTTCGACGCCCTGGACAATCTGCCGCTCTGCGAAGCCGGGGCCGCGACGCCGGCCGGCACCACATGGAGCGAATACGACGAACCCATGATCGAAGCACCGGGCAGCTGGCAGACCGACGCGCGCCTGTGTCTGCTGGCACAGGCGCCGAACCCCTGCACCGTCGGCGGCGTGGTGATCGGGCTGACGACGCATGAACGGGGGTGATGGGAGTCAGGAATCGGGTGTCGGGCGTCAGGCGTCTCGTGCCGATTTCGATCACCTTGAATTGCTCACCGGCGTCGTCGCCGGTCTTGTCGCGGCGACCCCGAATGCCTGCCCTGCGCTCTCCCGCGTGCGGGACGGTCGGGAGGGACAAAAGCAATCGAAGCGCCTGGGAATCAACCCGGCCGCACCCGGTAGAGGTGCCGACGCTTCAACCTGATCGGAGCCCACTTGAGCGAGGCGCATCTGTTGGCTCACTTCTGTCCCCTGACCCTGTTCCCTGACTCTGTTCTCTGACCTGTTCCCTGACTCTGTTCCCTGACTCTGTTTCCTGACTCCTGGCATGTCGAAAGTGACGCTCCGTCCCGCGATTCCCGCCGATCTGCCACATGTCATCGGCGAACCGCTGCCCTGCCGCATCCGCGCCATCACGGCCCTCGTCGATGATCGGGTCATCGGCATGGGCGGGATCGCGTTTCCGCCCCTCGGGCTCCCAATTGCGTTCGTGCAGCTTGTGCGTTCGCCAGGACGGGACGACGCTGTTTGCACCGGTGAGCGCACGGCGACGAGCATTCCGGAGGCCAGGCATTATCCGGTTGCATTTCACCGCGCCGGCCTGATGGCGATGGAGATGATCCGGACGTCCGGGCTCACGCGAGTGGTGGCGACCGCCGATGCCGCGAGTGAGGCCGCGGTGCGCTGGTTGAAGAGGTTGGGTTTCCAAAAGGCCGAGGACCAGCGAATCGCCGGCAAGCTGCTGTTCGTCTGGAATCGAGATAGCGCTAGCGACGCGATCGCCTCGCCACGCATCAGGCACAGCGGACCTGCCTGCGTGGGACCGCGGGTGTCTCGCCCGCTTGCCCCCTCCTGTGCGGGCGAAGGTAGAGGTGGCCGAAACGGCGGCGCGCCCGGGACGGATGGCGGGGACGCTGACCCTCGGCGAGCGGCGTCCGGCGCCGCGTGACCAGCGTCGGCTCGGCCAAAAAGCGACCGGCCGTCTCAAACGGCTGTGTCCAAGCTTTGCGCAAGCCTTGTCCAAGCGCTTTGCATCGACGGCGCCGGCCGATCACCACAAACCGGAGAGATACGCGATGGCCACGATCGACCGCCGCGGCGCAAACGTATCCGCTGCCGATCCGCCGATCAGCACCAATCCCAATCCCGATCTCGCCATCAAGGCGCCGGCCCGCGTGGCAACGACGGGAAGCAACATCCCCCTATCGGGGCTGATTACGCTCGACGGCGTCACCCTGGCCGCCGGCGACCGCGTCCTGGCGAAGGACCAGACCGACGCGCGCACCAACGGTCTCTACAACGCGCAGACAGGGCCGTGGACGCGGACGATCGATGCAGCGAATAATTCGCAATGGACGACAGGAACATTGGTCACCGTAATCAGTGGCAGCAGCAACGCGGGCAAAATCTATGGGCTTGGCACGGTCAACCCCATCACGCTCGGCACGTCGAATCTCATTTTCGCGCCGCCGCCCACATTTGCGTTTGGCGCGGCGCGGATGTTCCCGAACCAAAACCAAGGGTCAGGTCCGTGGGCGGTGTTCGATCCGTGGGGCAATGCAATTAACACCAGCGGCACAACTACGCAGGGGCTCCAGGAAGCGATCGATGTCGCGACTGCTAACAAATGGCCGCTGCTGGTCTATGGCACCGGAACTATCATCGCTAGCGCGCCCATCACGATCCCGACGACTTTCCTTGGACACATCGTAATTTCGAACGAAGTCAACGTGTCGTTCAGCGCACTCGGCTCGGCGGCACTGATCGTGATCGACAGCCAGGAAAATTCGCACATACGACTGCTCTGCGAGGTGGTGCAGCACGCAGGCGACACTGGCCCGGTGATCGACATCGCTCCGGCGACCGCGGATCAGATCGGCAACACTGTGATTGCGGCGAGCCTCCTTGAGTTCATGACGATAGCGCCAGCAAGTGGCGGCATCGGAATTCGCATAGATCCGACCAACGGCAGCATCATCGGCAACGAAATATATATCCGCGATATCAATGGAGGCGCGACTGGAATCCAGATTCTCAATCCCGGTAACGCGTTCAGAGTGGTGGAGCATAACAAATTCTTCATCGGCTATATCCACGGCCAAACGAGCCGTGTCGTCCAGGTCGGCAACAGCAGCTCCAATCAGGCCAATATCCGCGCGAACGCTTGGTATGCGTCGCGTGTCGATCCGAACGGTACCCTCATCGCCTGGGAACATTGGGGTAGATTCGATACCATCGTAGGCCTCGCGATCACCAACGAAACCACAACAGCGGCAAATGGCCTCGCGTTTCAGAGCGGTGCCAACTCGAATACCGTAGTGGGCGGTAGCATCTTGGCGACCACGCCGGTGGTCGACAACGGCTCTGGGAATGCGTATTTTAACGTGAATGGATTCGCCGGTAGCGGCCTTGTACCTGTTCAAGCCGGTGGTGTCACGGCGGGGCATGTCGCGTTGTGGAACGCAACCGGCGTCCTGCAGGACGGTGGCGCGCCATCTGGTAATGTGATCGGTCCCGCTTCATCGATTGCAGGCGACATAGCGACGTTCGCCGACACGACTGGAAAAGTGCTGCAGGACACTGCGGTGACAGGCACCGGGGCGATCGTTAGGGCGTCGTCGCCGAACCTGACCAGCCCTTCGTTGGGAGCTGCGATCGCTGCTACGATCAACAGGGTCGCCTTAACAGCGCCGGCGACGGGTTCAACTCTCACGATCGCCGACGGCAAGGTACTCGCGGCCAACAATTCCATCACGGTTGCCGGAACCGACGGCAAGACCGAAACATTCAACAATTCGCTGACGTTTGGAGGTACCGACGGCAAAAGCCTTACCCTTACGAATGCGCTCACGGTCACTACCAACGACGGCACGCTATCCTTTGGAACAGCAGCAGCGACGATCACCTTCCAAGGCACCGACACCTACGTCGGCCGCACCACTAATGACACGCTCACTAACAAGACGCTGACGAGCCCGATCATCGTCGGTGGTGCGATCGACAATGCCGTTGTGGGCGGCACAACGCCGGCGGCCGGCACGTTCACGACGTTACTGGCTAGAGCTGGAAACGGCACCTCTAACGTCCGTATTGCCGGGCAAATCACGGCACAACTGACTGTGACCGGTACCGGCGTGGACACCACCGAGGATATCCTTCAGACCTTCACACTGCCAGCAAACACGCTGGACGCCGTCGGACGCAGCCTGAGAATTAGGGCGTGGGGCACTTTTGGCGCCAATACGAACATTAAGACGATTAGGCTCTATTTCGGCAGTAAGATCTATGACTCTACGGCTCTTGCGCAAAACGGTACGGGATGGATTTTGGAAGCCGAGGTCTACAAGACCGGCTCCAATACGCAAACTTCGTGGGCTACTATATTGGCCGGTTTCAGCGACCCCGGCGCGGAGATAAATGCGCCAAATCAGACCGACACGGCTCCCATCGTAATCAAGGTCACCGGCCAGAATGGCACGGCGAGCGCGAATGATACCGTCTGCAACGGAATGTCGGTGCTGATAATCAATTGACGCGACATCTTTGACGGATATGGCCGCAGAGGCTCATCTCCATCGCATCCGTTTGATCCGCAAATCGTCTGATCAAGAGCAAAAAAGCTGCAAATAATGCTCCGACCAATATGGGACGGATGATCCTCCAGGTCATCGCGGTTTTCCATCGCTGTGCGCTCACCAAGCAAGTCGCATATAAGGGGCACCATGTCCATCAACTCCATCAACGGCAACACGCTGCTAACTTCCGGTTCGTTTCCACCGGTGCGGGTGGCGTCGACCGGGGCGCCGCTGAACCCAGCGACCGGTGGCCTTCTGGTGGTTGACGGCGTTCAGCTCGTTGCGGGCGATCGCGTACTTTGCAAGGATGAAGCTTGGGCCGTCAATAATGGCATTTACGCTGCGAACACCGGGCCGTGGGTACGCACCTCCGACGCGGCCGGCAACCAGCAGTTCTTTTCCGGCATGGCCGTGACCGTGGCGCTCGGCGTGCTTAACGCGGGCTTGACCTACGTCTGCAGCTGCAGCGACGATCCAGTGGTCGTCGGCACTTCGTTCATCACTTTCGCGGCGCAGTCTGCAGTCGCGACCGCAACACAGTCCGCGACTTCCGCAACGTCGCTGGCAGTCAGCATCGGCTTCAAGACCTTCACGATTCCTGCCGGGAAGGCGTTTCAGGTCGGCCAGTGGGTGCTGATCAGCGAGACCTCCAACAACGCCAATCAGCTGTTCGGCCAGGTGACGGCGTACACCGGAACATCGCTCACGGTGAACGTGACGGCGACCGGTGGCTTGGGTACCCATGCCGACTGGACGATCGTGTTGGCGAACAGCGCCGCCGCCGCCGGTCTCCAGCCGCCGATCGGCACCGGCAACGTTACGGGGCCGGGCTCATCGACCGCCGGCCATATCGCGACATTTGCCGATGCGAGCGGCAAGGTGATCCAGGACGGCGGCAGGCCGGTCGGCGCTGCCAATACCATCACGCCCTCGATGTTTGCCGCCGCGGCTGTATCGATAGGCTCCAACCTGCTCAACGGCGCGATTGTTGCGTCGGTGGCGACAGGGGCGCTCACGCTTGCCGTCAAAACATTGGCTGGCGCCGATCCGTCAGCCTTCGATCCGGTGTGGTTACTGTTCCGCTCGTCGACGCCAGCAAGCGGAGACTATGCGATGCTCGAAGTCACGGCGCCGCTCGCCGTAACGGTGCAGGCTAGTTCGACGCTGGGTTTCCAGAACGCCACACCGGGGCGCATCTGGCTCGTGGCCGTCAACAACGGCGGCGCAGTGTCGCTCGCGGTGATCAACTGCCTTAACGGAACCAACACCCTTGGCTGGAGCATCTTTCCGCTCGCAGGCTGGGGCATCGCCAACATTACAGCGTTCGGCAGCGGCGCAAACGCAGCGCAGGTGTTCTACGGCGCGGCATCGCGTGCGAGTATACCCTACAGCGTTCTTGGGTTCACGACATGGGAAGTTGGCTCAACCATGCCGACGGCAGGTACCTGGAATATCGCGCCGACCAGAGTGGAGCTTTACCGGCCAGGCGTGCCGTTGCCGGCCGCGCCGCTGCAACAATCGCTCGCCTTCTTTTCCACCAATTCAACGAATGCCACCGGCACGCCAACGAACACCGTGGTGACAGCGCAGATGACGCCAAGTTCATCGGCAAACCTTATCGAAGTCTATGCGCAGGGCCAGTTGACGAATGCCGTTGACACCGACGGCGCCTTGATCCGCCTGGTGAGGGGATCGACGCCGATCGGAATGGGCAATTGCCAGATCATCGCCCCGGCGAACGGCGGAGGCGGAGGCATTCCGATTTCGTGGCTCGATGCGCCGGGCGCGTTGTCTGCCGTGACATACACGGTCCAACTTTGGATGGCGGTCGGCGGCGTCGCCAGCTATCCCAATAACAACGGGATCATGGGGCTCAAGGAGCTGCAGGCATAGCGCGGACGGCGTCCAGCCAGCTTCGACAACCATTGATCGCGCAAAGTCCACGCCCGCTGCTAACACGCTGCATGGGGTCGATAGGAATCACGCTGCGGCATGGATCGTCCACGGCAGCGCCACGGCGGGCATCGTCATGCCCAATGATCCGCAAACCGGAATGGATGGCCAGCACTTCTGGACGTTCTATCTTTTGTTTGCGGCATCGGTGCCGATCGTGTTTGCTGCAACGAAGGACGACCGCATCGACCGCGCGGTCGGGGAGCTCTCATATCCCCTCTACCTGGTCCACGGTATCGTCCAAGGTGCGATCTTCTTCAAGTTCGGCGCGCCGCAGGGCCATGTGGGATGGGCGGTTGCAGCCGTATCGGCGTCGGTGATCGTCGCGATGGTCTTGCGTGTCTTCATCGAGCGTCCCGTCGAAAGCTTGCGCCAGGGCCGCAAGGCTGGTGCTCCGGCATTGCGTTCGGCAGCCTAGAGGGATTCCGGTCAGCCTGAAGTAGCCGGCCTCTCCCTGCGGGTCGTGGCCGGGCTTGTCCCGGCCACCCCGATTATTATTGCTCTGTGCCTTCCTATTCGGGTTCGCCGGGACAAGCCCGGCGACGGCGCCGGTTCGTGATTCAAG
>Ga0126383_10002604_pt1 | contig 11683 bp, 10 predicted proteins | sample PanSoiMetPlot_35_FD_96882 | JGI IMG/M metagenome (GOLD analysis project Ga0126383, IMG submission 96882) | Tropical forest soil microbial communities from Panama - MetaG Plot_35 | ecosystem: Environmental > Terrestrial > Soil > Tropical forest > Bulk soil | place: Panama | collected 2016-02-17
ACCGGGATGTGAACGATGATTTCGCGGTTGGGGTAGCGCAGGACCTTCCACAGGCCTTCGTCGAGATTGAGCTTTTGCGCGGCCAGATCAAAGCGCGCAGCTTGTGACTCCCACGGGTTAGTTTCCTGCCCCATGGTAACGGTTCGCATGATTGTCTCCGATGAATTCACTCAGATCGCTGGGCGGGCGGTCCCCCCGAATTGCGGACGAAACCAATCAGTATAAGGACGGTCAGTCACTCAGGCAAGCCGCGTACCGATCGGGGACGCTGCGCTGACTGCGGGTAGTAGTTGCCCGCGGGCTTCACGATGGAATCCATCTCTCGCAGGTTCAGCCATCTGCTCCTCCATCACCTTAGAGAGAGCTCACCGAGGCCGTGACCTCCCCACCAAGCCCGGCACCGCACTCGAGAATTTAAATGTAACCGAACCTCCTGTTCCGCCCTAGTCCCACATGTCGTCAATCTTCGCTGTCCCCGAGCGGTCGGCCAGTGAAGGAAGGTACATCTCAAAGGCGCATTCAGCGCACTTCGAACCGGCATTAAATCGGTCGAACGAAACGCTGAATGCCGAATTCTGCAGGCAGTCGCCTATAATGAGGCCATCTTTCTCCGATGATCCGGCCGGACTACCAGCAATTCCGTCAGCTCGCGCGAGACGCCACGCTCGTTCCAGTGGTGAAATCGGTCACGGCTGATTTGCTGACTCCGGTGTCCGCCTTTCTCGCCGTGGCAGGAGGCGAGCCATATTCCTGCTTACTCGAATCAATTGAGCGCGGAGAACAGATTGGGCGCTACACATTCCTGGGCCCGAAGCCATACATGCGTGTGTTCTCACAAGGCAATGAGATCACGATTGAGCATGGCAAACAACGCGAACGCCGGAGCGGCAATATCTTTCAGGTCCTGAAGGAACTGTTGCGGGCGCACCGGCCTCGACTGATCTCGAGCCTGCCGCCATTCACCGCGGGCGCAGTCGGGTATTTTGCCTATGACGTGGTCCGGCGCCTGGAGCAAATTGGTGAACACGCCAAGAACGATCTCCATCTGCCCGACTGTGCTCTGATGTTCTTCGATCGCTTGCTCGTCTTTGACCACTTGCATCACCAGATTCATATCATCGCAACTGCGGATGTCTCCAAGAACAGTCCGCAGGCAGAGTACGATCGCGCGATTTCCGATATCACCGCGTTGGAAAAGAAACTCGCCCGCGGTTTGCGACCTGGCGATTGGCAGATGAACCACCAGGCGAGGAGTCATCTACGTGTTCACGCCGAGACCAGCCGCGACCGGTTCGAGAAGAGCGTCGAGCGAGCGAAGAAATACATTGCCGCCGGAGACGTCTATCAGGTCGTGCTCTCTCAAAGACTGGACTTTCAGCCTGGTGTCGAGCCCTTCCATCTCTATCGCGCCCTGCGAACAGTGAATCCGTCCCCTTACATGTATTGCCTGCGTTTCGCCGACACGCACGTCATCGGCTCCTCGCCAGAGATGCTGGTGCGAGTTACGGGCCGCAGACTCGAATACCGCCCCATTGCAGGAACCCATCGCCGGGGTACTGACCAAGCCGAAGATGATCGTCTTGAGCAGCAGATGCGTTCGGACGAAAAGGAGCGCGCCGAGCACGTCATGCTGGTGGATCTGGGGCGCAACGATCTGGGCCGGGTAAGCGAATACGGCTCGGTAAAGGTCCGCGATTTAATGTATGTGGAGCGCTATTCGCACGTCATGCACCTGGTCTCCGCACTGGAAGGCAAACTGCGGGATGGTCTAGATGCCATTGATGCATTTGCCGCTTGTTTTCCCGCAGGAACCTTATCGGGCGCACCCAAAGTTCGGGCCATGCAGATCATTGAAGAACTGGAGCCGGTGAGGCGCGGGGTTTATGGGGGCTCGGTGCTTTATGCCGATTTTGCCGGCAATCTGGATTCGTGCATCGCGATTCGCACTATGCTGCTGAAAGGTAAAAAGGCCTATCTACAGGCGGGAGCTGGAATTGTTGCCGACTCCGAGCCAGCGAAAGAATTTGAGGAGTCGATGAATAAGGCGCAAGCGCTGTTGCGCGCGGTGGAGACAGCTCGTGGGAATTAAAACCGTTGGCAACACTGTAAAAGAGATGTCTCTCCGGTAATTACTAACTGCTGTTTATGTAACTGCGTTTTTATGGTTTTCGTCCTCGACAACTACGATTCGTTCACCTACAACCTGGTGCAGTATCTCGGAGAATTGGGTGCCGAGGTCGAGGTGCGGCGGAATGATCAGGTTTCGGTCAGCGACGTCGAACAGATGAGGCCGGAGCGGCTCGTGATCTCTCCCGGTCCGTGTACGCCGCGCGAAGCGGGCATCAGCGTTGAACTCATTCGGCGCATGGCTGGCCGCGTGCCGATTCTGGGAGTGTGTCTCGGGCACCAAGCGATCGGGGAGGCCTTCGGGGGCCAGGTCGTTCGTGCTCGAAATCTCATGCATGGGAAGACCAGCCAGATCGAACATGATGGGAAGACTATTTTTCGTGGCTTAGACACACCAATGACGGCCACGCGCTATCACTCGCTGATTGTCTCGGAGGAGGGAATACCAGGCGATCTGGAAATCAGCGCCCGCGCGCATGAGCGGGATGGCGCGAATGTCATCATGGGCCTGCGCCACCGACGACTGCCGGTAGAAGGGGTTCAATTCCATCCTGAAAGCGTGCTTACTGCCAATGGGAAGCAGTTGATCAAGAATTTCCTGGAAATTTGAGATCCAGTATGTACGGGGACCCGGCAACACTTGGGCGTGGAGAAGAGCACATACGATACTCCAAATACAACCAAAGACAGCAGCCCCCATTCTTGTAGATTTACACCCACAGCTTTGCACTGTGGCGCTCCCCTGCCGCCGGGTCGTGATCCTCCGACCGTGCATTTGATTTCGACCGGTTTTACACTTTCCGTCTGCCGGCGCTGGCCGTCCTACCACCAGCATCTCGAACGAATCTAATCTTGCCGCTTACCCTCATTTGCTGACGACGTCTCTCAGCCATAGTGCAGCGTGCAAGTAGCGCGAAGAATGCTAGTTAGCAAGCAATCGACGGGGCTTTGCCCGGGGACACAAGTACATCTTGACACCCTTCGAGCACTCAAGAGATGCTTACTTAACTCAGGGAGGCGGTATGGCCGAGCCCTATCCGGAGAAGCGCGCTACCAGGCGGTTTGCCCTGCGCCTGCCCCTGTCTGTCAATTACAGCAATTACAGTTCGCAGGAAAGGGACGCACAAACACGAGATGTAAGCGCTCGTGGTATTTGTTTTTACCTGGACGAGAGCATCGCCACCGGGTCGGGCATCGAGTTTACTCTCACTCTCCCCCCCGAGATTACCCTCACCGAAGCCATTCGCGTGCGGTGCAAAGGCAAGGTGGTGCGCGTCGACCCCATTCCGTCGAATGGCAAAATGGCGGTGGCTGCGATTATCGACGAATACGAATTCCTTTCCGAGCCAGTGTAGGCCTTTCGGGTCTTCTCGCCCGCTCAATGCGATGATATCGTTGGGTCATCAGTTGATTGTCCGGGTGCAGGTTTGCCACGACGCTTTCGTTCCATACCGTTTCTGCTCGCCACTGGGGTTTTTGCTGTGGGATGGGCGTCTGGCCAGGCGCAGCGCTCCCTTTCTGCTCAAGCGCGTCCACCGGCGGCTTCCGAATCCGTCACAACGGTCCGAAATATCTCGATCGAGCACACAGATGGCGACGTTGCGGTAGCGATCACCTCAAATGGCGCTCTGATACCTGCCATCACCAAGTTGGACGGACCGCCGCGGCTGGTAATTGATCTTGCGGGGGCAGTAGACGCCAGCCCTCGGGCTCGCCTTAGTGGAATTCCCGGGAGCATTAAGTCGATACGGGTAAGCCAATACCAGCACACCCCCCCTCTGACTCGGGTAGTAGTGGATTTGTCTGAGCAATGGGACTATGCCTGGGAAACGGTAGAGGACAAGCTGCTTGTGCATCTGCGTCGGCCGCAGGAGTCGGCAGACGCTACAGACGGGAAACCGGCCGCCCCCGCGGTTACAACAGGAGTCGAGCCTGCCATCGCATATGCGGGATCGCGCTCTGTTGGCCAAGTGCAGGAAGTTAAACAGCAGACCTCAGGTCCTTCGTCGGTCACCGCGGGTGAAGAGACGACCGTGCTGAACCTGGCGCGCGGGGGGCAGATTCGCGTCTGTCCTGGGACTACGATCTCAGTCACATCTTCAGGCGACAAGCGAGACGTTATGCTCGGCATGAGCACTGGGTCGTTCGAAGCACATTATGAGCTCTCCGATTCAGCCGACTCGGTGCTAACTCCGGATTTTCGCATTCTGCTGCCTGGTCCCGGGCAGTGTGCATTCGCCATTAGTGCAGATTCACATGGCAACACGTGCGTGCGGTCGCTTGCTGGCAACACTGCCTCAGCCGTGGTCTCCGAACTTATCGGCGATGGCACGTATCAAGTCAAGGCTGACGAGCAAGTCATGTTTCATAACGGGCAGCTGGCGAAAGCCGATCACAACGTGCCGATCGATTGCGGTTGTCCCGCGGCGCAGGCTCCCGTGCTTAGAGCGGAAGGGCCGCCGAGCGCACCACCAGGTTCGGAGAGCGGAAACGATTCCTCCGCCCGAGGTGAGCCATTGGCGGCCAATCCCAATGATTCCAATGGCGGAGTTGCAGTGCGGATGTCCCCCGCAGCTCCAGACCTGGCTGCAGTGGCCGCCCTAAAGTCAAGCGAAGTTCATATGCAAGTGGACGCGCCCTTGGTCTATCGCGCTAATGATCCCCTGCCAGCGCCTACCGAGGAAGCTCAGAAACTGCCGGTATTATCGGTGCCACCACAGACGCCAACAATCGTTGCACTGCCTCCACCGAAACCGACTCCCGGCTTCTTCGGCCGGCTCAAACACTTCCTGTCGTCGGTTTTCGGATAGAATTCCTGACCTCGGTGACCGCCTCCATTCGAGTTTTGCACGCTGGCTCGACTTGACACGAGGATGCGGATTAACTACCGAATGGGTCTCTTTCGAAAGTAGCAATTAATCACTCTTGCTCACCTCGAACCGTCTATACTGTAAGTAGCAGGTCGGGAACATGCCAGAAGCTTCGGCGACAGCCACCGCGGTTCAGCCCGCGCCGGCTCCGGAGCCCAGTCCTTTACCCACACTCATGGGCGAAGGCTACGGAGTCTATGGGACACGTGCTTCCGCGTTCGTCTATTCCTTCGGTTTCAACATCCTCGTCGGTTTTGTTCTGATTTATTCGGGACACTTGGCGGTCCAGCACCGTGACCAGATTCTCAAACCGGTGATGGGCTTGGTGACCGACATCAGTCCTTACGTTCTGCCGCCCTCGTCCAAAGAATCCGGCGGCGGTGGCGGTGGCGGAGACCGCGATAAGCTGGCCGCGTCCAAGGGCCGGCTGCCCAGACAAGCGCGCGATCAGATCACTCCTCCCATGGTGGTCGTCAGAAACGATGCGCCAAAACTGACGGCAGAACCGACGGTTGTCGCGCCAACGTTTCAGATGCCCCAGATCGGCCCCTTGGGCGATCCGCTCTCGAGGATTTTCGGACCGGCTTCTAACGGAACCGGTTCCGGCGGCGGAATTGGTAGCGGAAGTGGAGGGGGTGTCGGTTCCGGCCGCGGTCCAGGAGTTGGTCCGGGACATGGAGGCGGGGTGGGCGGCGACATTTACCGCGTCGGCGGTGGGGTGAGCGCACCCCGGGCTATCTATTCACCCGATCCAGAATACTCAGAAGAAGCGCGTAAAGCGAAGTACCAGGGCACGGTCGTGCTGTGGATGGTGGTTGATGCGGGTGGCCGGCCGCGGGATATTAAAGTGATGCGCTCGGTCGGCTTAGGCCTGGACGAGAAAGCCATAGAAGCTGTGAAGACCTGGAAATTCGATCCCGCGCGCAAGGATGGGCATGCCGTTGCCGTGCAGATTAGTGTAGAAGTAGATTTTCGGCTTTATTGATTATTCCTGAAGCACTCCATTTGTACACGCGCCGGAGTTGCCTATCTCAGAAGCGGTCGCGATAGACGATTCGTCCGTTAACGATAGTTGCGGCTACTTTCCCGGTGAGTTGCCAACCATCAAAGGGAGTATTTCGGGATAGTGATAAGGAATTTTCAGCCTCGAAGGTCCAGCGTTTCTTCGAATCGAAGATCGTAACATCCCCACAATCACCCACAGCCAGACTGCCGCGATTTCGCAGATTGAGCACGCGTGCTGGGCCGGAGGTGAACAGTTCCACAATGCGGCGGATGGGAATTTTGTGCGCACGGTGAAGTTCAGTTATTGCCAGACCCAGAGCGGTCTCCAATCCGGTGATCCCGAAGGGAGAGCGCTCAAACTCAACTTGCTTTTCGTGAGACGCATGCGGCGCGTGGTCGGTGGCTATGGCATCGATGGTCCCGTCTGCCAGGGCTACTACTATCGCTTCGCGATCGGCAGCCGAGCGGAGCGGCGGATTCATCTTGAAGTTGGTGTTGTAGTCGACCATGTTCTCATCGATTAACGTGAAGTGATGGGGCGTCACTTCGCAAGTCACGCGCGCCTTGGAAGATTTGCCGCGGCGAAGGGCGTTCAGAGCATCCGCGGTTGAGATGTGCGCGACGTGCAAATGTCCTCCGGTGGCTCGCGCCAATTGCACATCACGATCGACAATCGCGGACTCGGCAACTGCAGCCATGCCGCGTAAGCCCAGTCGGAAACAGGTCGGTCCCTCGTGCATGGAAGCATGCTCGGTTAGTCGTGTATTTTCGGCGTGCTGGATGACCGGCAGGTTCAGCTCGGAACTGAGCTGAAGAGCCTCGCGCATAAGCTCGTCATCGAGTATCGGCCGGCCATCGTCGGTGACCGCAACCGCACCCACACCCTCGAGTGCGCGGAAATCCGTGAGCGCTTCGCCTTTGCTTTCCCTCGTGGCTGCCGCGATTGGAAAGAGGTTGACAACCGCTCCACGTCCCGGTTGTTTCAGCCAGCGAACCCATTCCGCGGAATCGACGACGGGTGAGGTGTTGGGCATCGAGCAAACGGAGGTGAATCCCCCGGCGGCAGCGGCACGGGTTCCGCTGGCGATGGTCTCTTTGTAGCTTTGACCAGGCTCGCGCAGGTGCACGTGCAGATCAATGAAGCCGGGCGCAACAATAAGGCCGCGGGCATCGAATGTCTCGTCCGCCGGGCCACGAATTTTGTTTTTTGGCGCAACCTCGGCCACGCGGCCGTCGCACAGAAGCACATCCAGTTCGCCATCGACGCCAGACGCGGGATCACTGACATGACCGCCCTTAATCAGGAGCGATCCCGGCGTGGGGCGTCCTGGCAACGCGGCCGATCCGCTCGTTCTCATCGTCATGCTTTTCCCATGGCCCTGACCAGGATTGCCATTCTTGCAGGAACTCCGTTTCTAACTTCCTCGACAATGACGGACTGCGGTGAATCGGCGACTTCCCCAGTCAATTCCAGGCCACGGATGATCGGTCCGGGGTGCATTACGATGGCGTCCCTCGCAGCCAATCTTAGTCGAGCTGATGTCATCTGGTAATGGGCGACGTAGTCTTCCAGGCCGATGTCTCTTCCCGCCAATCTCTCTTTCTGAACTCTCAAGAGCATGACCACATCGGAGCCGCGCACCGCCTCTTCCAAGTGCCGGGTCACGCGAATCCCGGGAGCGAGTGTAGAAGCTATCTCGGGCACCAGTTCGGGTGGGCCGCACAAAGTGATGCGCACTCCGAATTTGCTCAACAGAAAACATGCGGAGCGGGCGACCCGGCTGTGATAAATGTCGCCGATAATTGCGACCTGCAATCCTTGAAAGCTTTTCTTGTGCCGCAGGATCGTGTAGGCGTCGAGCAGCGCCTGGGATGGATGCTCGTGCATGCCGTCGCCCGCATTCACAATCGGAATGTCGAGGCGGCTAGCCATGAGCAGGGGAGCGCCGGCATTGGGATGGCGGATCACAATTACGTCGGCGCCGACGGCGCGCAATGTGTATCCCGTGTCGAGCAGGGATTCGCCCTTTTCGATACTGGAACCGCTGGATTGAACCAGAACAGTTGCGGCTCCAAGCGATTTCGCCGCAACTTCGAATGAACTTCGGGTCCGGGTGGACGGCTCATAGAACAACAGCACTACGCGCTTGCCCCGCAGCAGAGGCCGGGGCTTGGCGGGGTTCATCCTTCGGGCCAGTTTGAGAATCCCAAGGATTTCATCCCCATCGAGGTGCTCGATGCCGAGCAGGGATCGGCGTTCGCAGTTGGACGTCATTCGGTCGTCGGTCGTTAGTCGGTGATCGTTGGCCCAATCGAGAATTTCTAGAAACGATCAACCACTTGCAGCGGAAGACCGCATTCAGCCTTCCCGTTCTACCAACAGCACCTTCTCGGTACCGTCTACTTCGCGGAGCTTCACTTCAATGATCTCACGGGCCGTGGTTTGAACTTTCCGGCCAACGTACATGGCTTCGATGGGAAGCTCGCGATGGCCGCGATCGATCAAGACGCAGAGTTGCACCAGACGCGGACGCCCCTGATCGAATAAGGCGTCCATAGCAGCGCGTGCTGTGCGGCCGGTGTACAAAACATCATCCACTAGGATGATTGTCATTCCCGTGATGGAAAATCCGACCTCGCTCTTTTGCACGACCGGCTTGGGTCCCAGGGTAGACAGATCGTCGCGATAGAGTGTGATATCAAGCGTGCCGACGAAGATGGCGTCCTTCTCGATGCGTTCGATCATCTGGCCCAGCCGCTGGGCGAGGGGAACACCTCGTCGCCTCACTCCAACCAAGCCTAAATTGCTGATTCCGTTGTTCTTTTCAATGATTTCGTGAGCAAGACGAACCAGAGTGCGTTCAATCTCCGAAGATGACATCAATTGCGCTTTTTCTCGAAGATTCGACTGGCGTGCAGCGTTCTCGGAAGGCATAAACGCTCGATGATACGCGGCGGGCGCGATGGCTGGCAAGGACTGCAAAGTCGGCTCACGCCTATCATCGAGAGCCGGCTCATCTACCTGGTCTGGGATCCAATCGAGAGGACGTCGAATTGGGCACGAGCCTTACTGCCGGTTTTTTCTGCCCAGTACGCCGCCTGCGACTGCGCCGCCAATCGTCGAAAGCAGTAGAAAGGCGAGCAACGCGAAGATCGTAGATAGCGCCACGAGGAAGCCCCATCCCTCGGCTGATCTCAGATATTGGAGTGCTTGCTGTGCTTGCACCGGGTACTGGGCTGCTTTCTGTTCCCGTTGCTTCATTACTTCCTCCCGCAGGCCGCCACCAGTGGGTGAGAGCAACATTGCCGCGGAACCGAGCAACGCGAAGATTACGAATCCAATTGCTCCACTGATAAGCCCCAGCCGGGCACCCAAGCCGGGATTCACGTTGGCTCCAATAACCCGCCTTTTGTAGAAAGCAACCGAGAAAAACGCCGCCACCGGGATTCCGATGAACCAGAAACCCAAGAAGGCAAACAGGGCTTCGAGCAGTCCAGCAAGTAGAGTGGCCTGACGTGCTTCGGCCCAGGGCAGTTTGGGAGACGGCGGCTGGGGCGATCGGATCTCGGGGGGCGTATCCAGGGCGGCGGGCTGAATTACCAGCTGGGGCGGAGGCTCAATCGCAACCCGAATCTGAGGAGCGCCACACTGCTTGCAGAAAAGAGCACCCTCTTCGACAGGCGCTCCACAGCGATAGCAAGAAGGTTCCACTCCAATTTCAAATTACCGCAGGTCACAAGATGCAAGCAAACCAGCAGCCCATCAGGCGACGCTGGCCACCTCGCAGCAAGAATACGATGCGCCTTGTCGAGGGCACCTCGCTCTTGGTCGAGGAGGTTATTCGGGAGCTTAGATCGTGTCTTGCCTGCCGCGGATCTCGACCAAGACAAGCGCGAATTTTGATCCTTTGCCTTCCGGAGCGATCGAGACAATGCGCTGATGGTCTTCAGTGCCAACTTTCAGTTCGGTAGCTTCCCCGGAACCCTGGTCGCATTTGAGTTGCTTCGACGAATCGCTCGAATGAGAAATGCTCGCGTGACTGCCTTTCCATGAACCGTGACACTCGAGCACTTCACCGAATCTCTTGAGTTGTCCGGTGTAATAGGCAATCAACTTTTCCGGGGCGGCGTCGGATTGATATTGCTGCGCCACAACCTTTACACCAAAAAAGCCGGTCGAGATATTCACATTCGCGCTCTTGTCGTCCCCATTCTCGTCCTTTTCGATCAGCTTGGCTCCCGGGTAGACGTCCAGCCCGGTGGCATGGGGATCGGCTCCCTGGCTGACATGAATGCCGCCGACAGGAGTAGTGATGTCCACTTTCTTATCACCTTGCTCCTCGTTCTTCTTCACATTGATGCTGCACCCAAGCTGCATGAGGGCAAGCATCAAGGCAGCGAAATTAGTGAACAGAAGCTTGAGCATGTTGCGAACCTCCATAAGGCACAGCCGCTTGCCGCTCGATCCCGAGGCCACGCTGGGCAATGTTGGGAATCGTGACCGGCAGGTGGCCGCGAATCGAAATCTCGCCGAACAGGGCCTTGACAGCGCTGATTTCTGACACGCTGGCGTTGGAAAACGTGCAGAGGTAATTCTGAACTCGAGGAAAATCCGCGGCCAGGTAGGGATTGCCCATTGCGAGTACCGCCGTTTTTTTTCCGGCATGAGTCAATAGGTTCTCGAGCAGATTACCGGTCGCATCAGCCAGGGTCACGGAATTGGTCACACCATTCGGCCCCTGAATCATTTTTCCCGCAGTAGGGATGACGAAGACGGCTGCGATAACCGCCTGCGCCTCATCGGCCGCCTTCAAGATTGCACCCGACATCGCGTCCGCCGTTCGAGGATCCACATAGATGACATTGGCGTCGGGGACACGAAGGCGCAGTTGCCGGGCCAGGGTTCGACCCCAGTCGCTGCGGACGTCGTCGGAGAAAATGACGGCCACGACTCGATTATGGACCTCCTCTCCTGGTTGATACGGAAGTCCTGACAAAACAGTTCCTGTGCCTTTCAGCGGCAGCAGCTTTCCGTTATCGCGGACCAGTGTGACAGCTGCATCGGCGACCTGCTGGCCGACGGCCGTGTTGGACGGTTGGGATACGAGCTTAGGGATGGCTTCGACATCGACCAGCCTCGCCTTTTGCAATCCCAGGGAGGCCTTTGCTTCGAGCAACTTCAAGACCGAGGCATTCAGGCGCGGTTGGGGGATTTCGCCGGACTTGACCGCGTCCAGCATTGCTTTATAGGAGGCGTCTAGGTCAGAGGGAATGAGGAGAAGATCGTTTCCTGCCTTGAAAGCGTCAACCGCGGCTCGGCCGATGTTATTGCCATAGAGCCGAGTCAAGGCTGCCATATCTAGAGCATCGGTTACGACAATTCCTTTGAATCCGAGCTGATCTTTCAGCAAGCCGGTCACGATGGCGGGCGAGGTGGTGGCAACTCGGTTGGCATCAGGCTCAAACGCAGGCACGGTAACGTGCGCCACCATAATCGAATCGACGCCAGCCCGGATGGCTTCGCGGAAAGGAGCTAGCTCGACCGACTCGAGGCGCGCGACATCGCCGCTAACCTTGGCCACTCCGAGATGGGAGTCTGTCGCCGTATCGCCGTGGCCCGGAAAGTGCTTGGCGGTGGTCAACATGCCGCCGCTTTTCGCTCCCCGAATGTAGGCGTCCAC
>Ga0126383_10002605_pt1 | contig 11683 bp, 5 predicted proteins | sample PanSoiMetPlot_35_FD_96882 | JGI IMG/M metagenome (GOLD analysis project Ga0126383, IMG submission 96882) | Tropical forest soil microbial communities from Panama - MetaG Plot_35 | ecosystem: Environmental > Terrestrial > Soil > Tropical forest > Bulk soil | place: Panama | collected 2016-02-17
AATTCGTTCGCAGCGAGTCAGAACCGCGTGCGGTAGCGGGCGGGCCCGTCGCTCCTGACGCCAAGCAATACAAACTCGCACCTCTGCCTGCTCCGTCAGTCGACACCGGCATGGGCCTCGAACGTCTGTGCGTGGTGCTGCAAGGCGTCAAGTCGAATTACGAAACGGACCTGCTGAAGAACATCGTCAATTTCGTGGCGCAACAGTCAGATCGAAGTTACGAAGCTGAAACACAGGAAGGCTTCGCCATGCGCGTGATTGCGGATCATGCGCGGGCGACGGCGTTCTCGATCGCCGACGGCATTCTGCCCGGTAACGAAGGGCGGAACTACGTCATTCGCAAGATCATGCGCCGCGCCATCTATCAGGGCCGGCACACGCTCGGCTTCGAAGGATTATTCTTTCATAGGGTGACTAACTTCGTCGTTGATCAAATGGGCGAAGCCTTTCCGGAACTCGAAGCTCATCGTGATTTCATCGACAAGATGGTGCGGTTGGAGGAAGAGAGATTCGGATCGACCTTAACGGTCGGCTTGCAGAAGCTTGATGAAACGTTTTCCAAAACCAAGAGCGGCGCAGCGCCGGAATACAAAGACCTGGCGCGACTCTACGACACGTTCGGAACTCCGCGCGATTTGATTCGCGTGAGCCTGGAAGAACGAGGGGTTGCCGTTAGCGAAGATGAGTTTACGGCACAGTTTGATGCGGCATTACAAAAGCTCCAGCACTCAGGCGGCACGGAAAAAGGCGAAGCGAAAGCGAAGGCCAAGACGGTCTACGGCGATATCGGCAGCCGGGTGCAGAGCCTCTTCCGTGGTTACGAAGCGACGCGGGTCGACGAAGCGAAGGTTCTGGCCTTGATTGGCGGTGACGAAGAAGCGGCGCAGCTGAACGAAGGCGATGAGGGTGAGGTCGTTCTGGATCAGTCACCGTTTTATGCGGAATCAGGCGGACAAGTTGGTGATGTTGGGATGTTCATTAACCCACCAGCGCACGCGGGCGGTGCCGCGCTGGTGGCGCATGTGCGCGACACCTATGCACCGGCCCAGGGCTTGATCGTTCACAAGGTGAGCATCGACAAGGGTTCGATCAAAGTCGGCGATACGGTTACTGCCGAAGTCGACGTCGTGACGCGCGACGCCACCAGACGCAATCACACCGCGACCCATCTCGTCCATGCCGCCTTGCGCGAAGTCCTGGGCACGCACGTGAAGCAGGCCGGCTCTATCGTTCATCCGAACTATCTGCGATTTGATTTCACGCACTATCAGCCGATGACTGATGAGGAAGTGAAAGAAGTCGAGCGACTGGTGAATGAGCAAGTGCTGCGCAACGTGAAAGTCGATACCGACATCATGCCGGTCGAAGACGCGATGCGCTCGGGCGCGATGGCGCTCTTCGGCGAGAAGTATTCCGGCATGATGCGCGTGTTGACGGTGCCGGGTTTCTCGAAAGAGTTGTGCGGCGGCACGCACGTGCGCGCGACGGGCGACATTGGCGTCTTCAAGATCACCAGCGACGAATCGATTGCTTCAGGAGTGCGGCGGATTCGCGCCGTCACCGGGATTGACGCCTATGAACGCTTCCGCGAAGACGAAAGATTGATTGAAGAAGCGGCCGCGAATCTGCGCACTTCACGCGCGGAGCTACCGAACGTAATCGGCAAGCTGCAGGACGAATTGAAGAAGGCGCGGCGTGAAGCTGAAGAATTGAAACTGAAGATCGCCAGCGGTGCCATCGGCGGCGCGGCGTCCAACGGAGATGAAGCTCGCGACGTCGCCGGCGTGAAAGTGCTGGCGAAGGAAGCGAGCGGTCTCGACGCTGCCGGCATGCGGCAGCTTTCCGACACGCTGCTCGATCGCATCAAGTCAGGGGTGGTGGTGCTCGGACGCACGAACGACGGCAAGGCCTCGCTGATCGTGCGCACCTCCGACGATCTCACGAAGAAGGTTCCAGCCGGCCAGGTCATCAAGGAACTCGCGCCCATCATCGGCGGCCGCGGCGGCGGCAAAGCCGACATGGCCGAAGGCGGCGGTTCACAACCTGAGAAACTCGGTGAGGCTTTGCAGGCGAGTTACGGCGTGATTGAGAAGCTGCTGCAGTAGGATTAATCCGCAGATTTCACAGATTCAGCATAAGGCTGATGCAAGCTCTCGATCGTTGGCTCAGGTGCACTATCCGCCTCTCCGACCCTACCGCGGCAGATGCCAAAAAGAGAAAGGCGCCTCGCGTGGTGCTTGATATGGCGGCGGCGGGTTCAGGATATCAGGGGTCCGTACGTGCTCAGGTCTGACGCCCATACCAATCAACCGCGCCGGGATTCTTCTCAACACCGGAAGGTTCTTGAATAGCCGCAGAAACCATGGTGGTTTCACTTGGCCTTCTGACCCAAGCACGGCACTCAGGATTTGCTCCTGCACCTGGACCTGTCCCCATTGCGTTACCTTTGTCGGAAACTCACGGCGCCACTGCACCTGCTGCAGATGAGTGAGCGAAATATAATTTTCCGACAACGGATGCGCGAGGATGTTCGCGGTCGCCACGGCGTCCTGAATTGCGAGATTGATGCCGACGCCGCCGACCGGTGACATCGCGTGCGCAGCATCGCCGATGCACAACAGCCCGGGGCGATACCACTTGCGCAGATGATCGACGAGCACCGTCAGCAGTTTGATCTGTTCCCAGTCATTAATCTCGTGCGCCCGGTCTTTCAGAAAAGGGGCGACGGAGATGATGTCGTCACGAAACGAATCCATCCCCCGCTGTCGGATCTCGTCGAACATGCCTTTGCGGATCACGAATGCGCATTGCCAATACTCGTCGCGGTTAAGCATTACGAGAATCTTCCCGGGAATGAAGCGACCGAGCACCTGGCCCGGATCGTCCGGCCGGCGCGAGACGCGAAACCAAAGCACATCGATCGGCGCACCGAGACTCTTGACTTGCAAGCCGGCCCTTTCGCGCACGGTTGAACTACGACCATCGCAGCCAATGTTCAAAGTGGCGCGCACTTCAAGCTCACCAGACGGCGTCATCGCTTTGACACCCGCGACCGTGTTGCCCTCGATGAGCAGGTCAGTGACTTCCGCTTCCATCATCAGATGAAACTGGGGATACTTCCTGCCCTGTTCGGAAAAGAAGTTGAGAAAATCCCACTGCGGCATGAAGCCGAGGAATTTGCAGTGCGTTGGCAGGTGAGTCGTATCGGCGAGCGGGATGAATTCATCTCCGATTTGCCCGCCGATTTCTTTGATCTCCTGGTGCGGCAGTCTGAGAAACTCATCGAGCAACCCGAGTTCGTAAACGACTTCGAGCGTTGAAGGATGAATCGTGTCACCGCGGAAGTCGCGAAAGAAGTCGCCGTGCTTTTCCAGGATGACCACGTCGATGCCGGCGCGGGCGAGCAGGTAGCCGAGCATTACGCCGGCCGGTCCCCCGCCGGCGATGCAGCAACGGGTTTGAATTATCCTGCTCACAAGCTCGAGCTCCCGCGTGATGTAGTCAGCCCCATCTGCGTCGGCAGATGGATCAAGACGACTGCTCAATGTGAGTTGGTTTCTTGATCCATCCGCTCACGCGGATGGTACTGACCCTTTGGCGAGACGGTACGGGCGAATACGTTAATCGTCAAGCCACCTTGGATTACGTCTTTGAATTCGTGGCCAAAACCTAAAGTTAATCCGTGAATCCGAAAGCGCCGTCGCCGCTGCGCTCTGCCGGCGCACTCCAAATTGAAACCAAAAGCGCGCGAGTTCCGTAGTACCTGCATTAACCGCAATTGGCATAAGCGGAATGAAAACGGTAAAGTCTCTGCTTCATCCCGGCCATTTTTATAAATCAAATCAGGAGATCAGCATGAAAGGTTTTCGAGGCTTAGTTACTTTACTGCTCGTGACGGCATTCAGCGTCACGGCTGTTTTTGGTCAGTCCGCTCACTTTGATGTGTCGGGCATGGACACCAGGGCGTCGGCCTGCGCCGACTTTTATCAGTACGCAAATGGTGGCTGGCTGGCGGCCAATCCTATTCCGCCCGCTTATTCGGCCTGGGGCGTCGCGAATATTCTCAACGAACACAATCGCGACGTGCTGCATGAAATTCTCGAAGCGGCTGCTAAGAACACCGCGGCGAGCAAAGGCAGCAGCGAACAGAAGATCGGCGACTATTATGCGAGCTGCATGGACGAAGCGAAGATTGAGGCGGAAGGGCTGAAGCCGATTCAGCCCGAACTCGATTTGATCGCCAAGGTCAGCGATCAGAAATCATTACAGGTTGAGCTCGCCCATCTGCACTCACTCGGTTACAACGCACTGTTTGGATCGGGATCTAATCGCGATTTCAAAAATGCCGCCGAGGTGACGATTGGAATTTTTCAGGGCGGGCTGGGCTTGCCGACGCGCGACTACTACTTCGCCGATGACGATCGCTCGAAAGGCATTCGTGATGAATACGTCAAGCACGTGGCGAAGATGTTTGAGTTGATGGGCGACGACGCGGCCAAGGCGGCCAGCGAAGCGGCCGCGGTGATGACGCTGGAAACCAAACTGGCTGAAGCCTCGCTGCCGCCGGTGGAATTGCGTGAGCCGGAAAAGCTCTATCACCGCATGCATCAGGGCGACGTCAAAACGCTGGCGCCGACTTTCGATTGGCTGGCTTACTTCCGCACGGTGGGACATACAACGGCCGACGTTAATGTGGCCACGCCGGAATTTTTCAAGGCGATGGACAAGCAATTGACGGAGACGTCGATTGCCGACTGGCAGACCTATCTGCGTTGGAACATCATCAATCGCGCCGCCACTGGTCTTCCGGCAAAATTCGTCGACGAAGATTTCCATTTCAAGGGCACGATTCTGCAAGGCCAGCGAGAGAATCTGCCGCGGTGGAAGCGTTGTGTAGCCGCGACCGACGGCGCGCTGGGCGAAGCGCTGGGCGCGATTTATGTCCAGAAGGCCTTTACGCCGGCGGCGAAAGATCGCGCGCTCAGCATGGTACGCAATCTCGAAGCGGCGCTGAAGAGCGACATCACCACGCTGAGCTGGATGAGCGACGCGACCCGTAAGCAGGCCATCGTCAAGCTGGACGCCTTCATGAATAAGATTGGCTATCCTGACAAGTGGCGCGACTACTCTGCGCTCACCGTGGATCGCAGTGCCTATCAGACCAACCGCTTCCGCTTGAACAAGTTCAACGAGGATCGCGACTGGGCCAAGGTCGGCAAGCCGGTCGATCGCATGGAATGGGCCATGAGTCCGCCGACCGTCAATGCTTATTACAATCCGCAGAACAACGAAATTGTTTTTCCGGCCGGCATCCTGCAGCCGCCTTACTTCGATCCGACCGCCGACGATGCCTTGAATTACGGCGGCATGGGCTCAGTCATCGGTCACGAGATGACGCATGGCTTTGATGATTCGGGCGCGAAGTTTGATCCGGTTGGCAATCTCGCCAATTGGTGGACGGAAGCCGACCTGAAAGCGTTTCAGGCGAAGGCCGAGTGCATCGTTAATCAATTCAACGGCTTCGAAGTCGAGAAGGGCTTGAACATGAAGGGCAAGCTGGTGCAGGGCGAATCGATCGCCGATCTGGGTGGCCTCGTGATCGCTTACGCGGCTTTCCAGCAATCGATGAAGGGCAAGCCACGACCCGCAAACATCGATGGCTTCACCCCGGAGCAGCGCTTCTTCCTGGGATATGCGCGCGGCTGGGCGGTGAACATGCGGCCGCAACTCGCGGCGCTGCTGGCGAAGCAGGATCCGCATCCGCTGAATAAGTTCCGGGTGAACGGTCCGCTTTCGAACCTACCGCAGTTCGCCGCGGCGTTCCAATGCAAGGAAGGCGATCCGATGGTGCGGCCGGAAAAGGATCGCTGCGCCATCTGGTAGTTTGGAGTGCGGCATGTCAGAACCGCCTGCGGTAGCGGGCGGGCCAGCCCCAAAACACGGGCCAGCCCAAAAACACGGGCCCGCCCGCTACCGCAGGCGGTTCTGACGGCAGCTCGCACAATCACTATGCTTCACTTTCCAAAGCAAAGAAGCGCAGGGATCATCCTTGCGCTTCTTTTGTTCTTAGCCGGGGTTGCTGCATGCAATCGCCGCCCGCCAACGCTTTCGATCAGTCCACCCGCGTACACCCAGGAGATCGAACAATGGCATCAGCAACGTTGGCAGGAGCTCAGCGGCGAAAGTGGTTGGCTCACGCTCGTCGGACTCTTTTGGCTGAAGCCAGGCGACAACATCTGCGGGAGTGATTTCAAGATGGATATCGTCCTCACAAACCAGAAACTTCCAGCCAAACTTGGTAACTTTTCTGTTGGCAACGATGGCCGGATATCAGAAAAAGAGAGTCTCGAGGGCGTCTGGTTCGAGCCACTGGCCGAAGGATTTACGGTCGAAGGAAAACCACTATCGGTATCGCCTCGGCAAAACAGGAACGTGGTACAGATGCTCCAGCTGACAACCGACGCCGCAGAGAAACCGACGATCCTCAACTATGGCTCGCTCAGTTTTCAGATCATCCAGCGCGGCGACAAATTGGGTTTGCGAGTAAAGGACTCACAGAATCCGGATCGCTTGAACTTCAAAGGCACCGACTTCTATCCGACAGATGTGCGTTGGCGCATCGATGCGCACTTCGAAGCTTACCATCCGCCGAAGCCAATGCCGATTACGAATGTGCTGGGCATGGAAAACTCTGAGAGCTCGCCCGGCGCGGTCAAATTTTTGATCGACGGTAAGGAATACCGGCTCGATGCCATAACCGAGAAGAACGAACCGCGGCTCTTCATGATCATCGCGGACAAGACGAGCGGCAAAGATACTTATCCGGCCGGGAGGTATTTGTATATTGACCCGCCCGATGGCTCCGGTCATGTGACCATCGATTTCAATAAGGCCTACAGTCCCCCGTGTGCCTTCACCAAGTTCGCCACTTGTCCTCTGCCTCCACGACAGAACCGGCTGCCGATTGCCATCGAGGCCGGCGAAAAGTACCAGCGGCACGACGACACGAAAAACTAGTTTGGAGTTGCGCCGACTCGTCGTCGCTTTTCTTTTCATTAATCAGAACAAAGCGCCGACAAATCGGCGCGCTCCAATGCCCTCCGTCAAATTGATTGGACACTTTTTCAAATTTTTGTTGACAGCTCTGACTGCCTTCGTGCTGATCAAATTGCCTCGAAGTTAACTCGCCTCAAACACGTCGCCACTTCGGAGCACCGAAGGTGCGACATTGTGAAATTGGCCAGGCTCACTGTCGGCCCTTCGGGCCTCAGGTTCCTGTGTCTGCGTTTACCGCGGCCTGGCGGCCGTGGCTATTTAATGCCGCGCCTTCGGCGCTAACGCAAGCTCTCGGATTAATCAGCCGCCTGCTTCCCTCTCCTAATGAGAGAGTGGAATCAGCTTGTAAAAAGTTGTAAATTCACTCCCAACGCCAAACTTATCCTTCGGCTGCGACGTTATAATTCGCGCTCACATTTCTGCACGAAGGGGGTTTCTAAAATGAATTCTAAAAAACTCGTAGCTCTGCTCACATTGCAAGCGCTGATGGCCGTGGCCAGCGTGCGGGTCGCACACGCGCAACAGCCCGCGAAGGTGCGCTTGCCGCAAGCCAGTCCGTCCGCGACCGTATCGCAGACCATTGGCATTACAGATGTCTCGATTACTTATCACCGTCCGGCCGTAAAGGGTCGCATGGTATGGGGAGATATTTCGTCGGAAAAAGTTGCGGCCCTGCTCAAAGCGAACTCGGTCGCTCCGGGGGCAGATGGTGAAGGCACCGTCGATGGCGCTCCAGGCGGCGGCAAAGATTTTCCACTGGAACCGAACGGCCATGTGTGGCGCGCCGGCGCGAATGAAGCGACCAAGATCACCATCTCTGATGATGTGCTCGTCAACGGTCAGAAGCTGGCCGCGGGCGCTTACAGCCTGCATGTCATTCCCGGCAAGGACGAATTCACTATCGTCTTTAACAAGACTGCCGATCAATGGGGCAGCTTTCGCTATGATGCGAAGCAGGATGCGCTGCGGGTGAAAGCCAGGCCGACCTGGGCCAAAGAACCCCAGGAGCAATTGTCTTATGAGATTCCGATGATGACGGCAAATTCGGCCCAGGTGATCCTGCGCTGGGAGAAACTGGCCCTGCCGTTTACGATCGAAGTACCCAACCAGGACTCGCTGGTGCGTTCGAAGATAGATGCGGCCGTCGCCGCGAACCCGACCGACTGGCAAATACCTTTGACGGTGGCCAATGCCTACTTTAACGATGACAAGTTTGACGACGCCATGACGTGGGTCGACAAGTCAATCAAGGTCAAGGAGACATTTGCGAACCTGCGCACCAAGGCGAACCTGCTTTTGAATATGGGCAAGAAGCAGGAGGCGTTGGCCGTAGCTGAACAAGCCGTGGCTCACGGCAAGGCTGAGGGTGCTGATACTACGCGCTTTGAAAAGGCCATCGCGGATGTAAAAGCGAAAATGTAAGGAACTGGGAATGCGGACGTCCTTGCGCGCCGTTGTGTGGAGTATGATGCGATCCTCCTCGCTGCGCCGTGAGGCGTCCGCCTTCCCAGCTTGCTCCGCGCCATCCCGCGTTAGATAATGCGCCCGAAATTTCACACCCAAGGAGTGCCACCAATGATTTCGCTCAAACGAATTTCGAATATTCTGATTCTCTTAGCCGTAGGCTGCGCCGGTCAGGCATTTGCGCAAACACCACCGCTGGCGATCAAGCCGCTGCGCCCCAGCCAAAAGGCGAGCGTGATGCAAACCGTCGGCGTCACCGATATCGCCATCACCTATAGCCGTCCGCCGGTGAAGGGCCGGACGATCTTTGCCGAAGCGCCGGCCACCATGGAATCGCGCGCCAAAGGCGAAGCCACCCTCGATAATCAGAACGACCGCAAAGCGGGCGAGCCGATTGTTCCTTACAATCACGTATGGCGCGCCGGCGCAAACGAAGCCACGCTGTTTCAAATAACCGACGATGTTTTGGTTAACGGCCAGCCACTTAAGGCCGGGTCTTACAGCATGCACACCATTCCCGGCAAAGACGAATGGACGATCATTTTCAACAATGATCCAGGGCAGTGGGGTAGTTTCACTTACGATGCGGCTAAAGACGCTTTGCGCGTGAATGCAAAACCGCAGACCACGAACGACAATCAGGAGTGGCTGGAGTATACGTTCGATCCGGTGACTGATAATTCAGCGACCGTGAATCTGCGTTGGGAAAAGTTGCGCGTCCCCTTCACCGTTGAAGTCAAGGATCCCAGGGCCGCCTGGCGAAAGCATGCGGACGAGATGATCGCCGCCAATCCAAGTGCCGGCCAGTTGCCATTACAGGTGGCGCAAGCGTTTTACCAGCGCGACAAGAACTACGACGAAGCGCTCAAGTACGTGGACCAGTCGATCAAGGTGAAGGAGACTTTCGGCAATCTGTCATTGAAGTCGAACATCCTTTGGGACATGGGCAAGAAGGATGAAGCGCAAACAATCGCTACGGCCGCAATTGCTAAAGGTAAAGCCGACAAAGCCAACACTGCGGCTTTTGAAAAGCGAGTCGCCGATCGCACGGCCGTCAAGAACCAGTAATCCATTTCGACCGCTCGGGTCTGATGGAGATTCAATCGTCCCGTCGCAGGCTGAGACTTAGCACGAAAAGTCTCAGCCTGTTGTCTGTGGCCACCTTCCCGCCAGACGAATCCTGAGCCGCGAGATCGAGCGGCACAAAAATCGAAGGCGGGCCTTGAAGATCTACCCTTCAATCCATAGTCTTACAGGCGCTGTCCGAGCCTGTTGGACCACCATCAAAGAAAATGAGAACTAAGAAACTGATCCGTCTCACCGCCGCGCTGTGCGCCATCTCGGTTCTGCTACCGTTGGCAGTGCCGGCTCAAAAACAAACGTCGAGTGCGAAACCGTTCGACCTGACCGTCGACAGCATCATGCGCGGGCCGCGCCTCGTCGGGTATCCGCCCACCGGAGTCTATTGGTCGCAGGACAGCCAGCGTGTCTACTTCCGTTGGAAGCAGGCGGACGAGCCACGTTTGAAAGAGATGAGTCTTTATGTGGTGAATCGTGATGGGTCGGGTTTGCGGCGCCTAACTGAAGAAGAAGCGCGGCAGGCGCCGCCGCCCAACGGCGAGTTGTCGAAAGACAAGTCGATGACGCTATTTACCGACGAAGGTGATCTCTTCATCTATGATCACGCAAAGCAGGCCCGCCGCCAGCTCACGCGTACAGTCGATGTCGAAACCAATCCGCATTTCGCCTTCGATCAAAAGCATATCTATTTCACGCGGCTGAATAATCTCTACGTGATGTCGCTCGACGGCGGACCGCTGGAACAACTAACCGACATCCGCGCCGGCGGTGCGCCGGGAAGTTCGCCGGTCGCCGGCGCGAGCCCGCAAAAAGGGACAGATAGCCAGGAGTATTTGAAGAAGGAAGAGCGCGGCTTGCTGGACGCCGTCCGTGAACGTGCTGAGCAGCGCGAAGAGCAGGACAAGCGGCGTAAAGAGCGGGAGAAGCGCAAGCCCTTCAACGTCCCCGGCGGGCAGAATGTGATCAATCTCAATCTCTCGCCGGACGGCAAGTATGTCATCGCGACGGTCAGCGAACCGGCCAGCGGATCGAAGAATACGATCGTGCCGAACTATGTGACTGAGTCAGGATATACCGAAGACATTCCGGGACGGACCAAGGTCGGCGACACTCAAAACCGGACGCGTCTGGTAGTCATCAACACTGAATCCGGTGAGACGAAAAATGTAGATCATGGACAGCGTTTGCCCGCGGCACCGCCGCCACAACGCACCGAGATGAACGCGAACGATCCGCAACGCGTCAGTACCGGGAGCGGTAGCGACCGGGTCGAAGGGCAACGTTCACAGCAGGCGGCGCCAAAGGATCGCGAAGTCCAGTTGAGTCAATTGCAATGGTCGGACGACGGCAAGAATGCGGTGCTCATGGGCCGCGCGGCTGACAACAAGGATCGCTGGGTGATGCTGCTCGATGCGTCCACCGGTAAAACGAAGATTCTCGCGACGATTCATGACGACGACTGGGTCGACGGACCGGGCGCGTTCACCCTCGGCTGGCTGCCGGACGACCAGCATGTCTATTTCGAATCTGAGAAAGATGGCTGGGCGCATCTCTATTCAGTTTCGATTGACGGCGGAGAACCGAAGCAACTCACCTCCGGACCATTCGAAGTGTCGGACGTGCGCCTGTCGCAGGACAAAACCAGGTTCTATTTCACCTCCAGTGAGGGCAGCGTTTTTCAACGGCATCTTTTCTCGATGCCCACAGGCGGCGGCGCCCGCACCCAAATCACCGGCTTGACGGGACAAAACCAGGTCGACATTTCTCCGGATGAAACCAGGTTGGCCGACGTGCGTTCGTTCAGTAACAAGCCACCTGAGCTCTATCTGTTCGACAACCAACCCATGGATGAAAAGGCCGCCGCGGCGGTGAAGCCCGTCACGGCTTCACCAATTCCGGAGTTCTTCCGCAACGACTGGATCGATCCGCGGCTGGTGAGTTTCAAAGCGCGTGACGGTGCGACTGTCTGGGGCCGTTTGTATATCCAGGAGAACTACAAGCCAGGTGGCCCGGCGGTGCTCTTCGTTCATGGTGCGGGTTATTTGCAGAACGTGCATCGCTGGTGGAGCCAGTACTATCGCGA
>Ga0126383_10002606_pt1 | contig 11680 bp, 10 predicted proteins | sample PanSoiMetPlot_35_FD_96882 | JGI IMG/M metagenome (GOLD analysis project Ga0126383, IMG submission 96882) | Tropical forest soil microbial communities from Panama - MetaG Plot_35 | ecosystem: Environmental > Terrestrial > Soil > Tropical forest > Bulk soil | place: Panama | collected 2016-02-17
CACGGCGCAATCTTTCAGTGCCCACGAATATCATCGGCCGACCGTGGGATGGAGTTCGGACATCAACAACTTGTCGGCTACCGATGCGGCCAATTTCTTCCATAGGTATTACGTGCCTTCGAATATGGTCCTGGCGATAGTCGGCGATATCAAGGCTGCCCAAGCCATGCCCATAATCGAAAAATATTTCGGGCGCCTGCCAGCCAGCCCCAAGCCGCAAGAAATTACCACTCGCGAACCACCGCAGAATTCCGTGCGGGAGGTGGTACTGCACGAAGTTTCGCAACCGATTTACCTTGAGGGCTATCATCGCCCCGACTACCGAGACCCGGATGACGCGGTTTACGACGCCATCACGGATCTGATGTCCAGCGGGCGCACGTCGCGGTTGTATCGGGCGCTGGTGCGTGACAAGAAAATAGCGTCGTTTTCTGCTGGTTTTAGTGGTTTGCCTGGCGTCAAGTATCCCCATCTGTTTGCATTTTTTGGAGTGCCCTTACCGGGGCATAAACCGCAGGAGATTGCCGATGCCATTCATGCCGAAATCGACCGCCTGAAAACTCAGGATGTGAGCGATGACGAGCTGAAGATGGTCAAGACGCGTGCTAAGGCGAATCTCATTCGCGGGCTGGCGGATAACTCTGGCTTGGCGCAAGAGCTGGCCGTAGAACAGGCCCGCTATGGCGATTGGCGCGAGCTGTTCGGCGAAGTGGATCGCATCGAGAAAGTAACCAAGGCCGACATACGGCGCGTTGCCAATAAGACATTCGTACAGAACAATCGTACGGTTGGGATTATCGAAACCAAGGCGCCTCCGGCCAACGGAGCTCTGGGAGGTGCACGATGAAAAACTCTTCCGTTGGTGTTTGCTCGGCGATGGTTGGCTTAAGAACCAGAGCCTTTAGTGGCTGGACCTGCCGGGCAACGCCCCACTTCCTGCGCCCAATGAGGCTGCTCGCAGCTGTGGTTTTGATGCTGGGCTGCTTTCCTGGGGGAATCACTGCTGGTGCTCAGGAGGCAAATTGGCAAAGCATCCCGGTTCCACCTCTTCCCGAATTCCATCCGAAGGAGCCCAAGCGTGTTGCTTTGCCCAATGGCATGGTTCTGTTTCTACAGGAGGACCATGAACTCCCGCTGATCAACGGTTTTGCCCGCATTCGGGGCGGATCCTACAGCGAACCGGCTAACAAAACCGGCATGGCCGAGATTTATGGAGAGGTTTGGCGCACTGGCGGCACGAAGACTGAAACCGGTGATCAACTCGACGATTTTCTGGAAGCACGCGCCGCCAAGGTCGAGACCGGCGATGGCGGAGACTCCACCAGTATTGGTCTTTCCTGCCTTAAACAGGACTTCGATGACGTATTCAAGGTCTTCGTGGACCTGCTCGAGAATCCTGAATTCCGTGCTGACAAACTTCAACTGGCGCAAAGTGAAGCTTTCGACGCAATCTCCCGCCGCAATGATGACATCAACGAAATAGTCAGTCGCGAAACAGCCAAGCTGGGCTACGGTGCCGAGAGCCCCTATGCCCGGGTTCCCGAATATGCGACTGTGTCGGCTATCACTCGGCAGGATTTGCTGGATTGGCACCGCACCCACGTTTATCCCAACAACATCATTCTTGGGCTGAGCGGTGACTTCGATTCCGCGGCCATGGAGACCAAGCTCCGCGAAGCTTTCAAGAGCTGGCAAAAAGGTCCCACCGTCAAGGATCAGGAATTTCCGATCACACCTGCGAAACCGGGCTATTACCTGATCGATAAGCAAGACGTGAGTCAAAGTGCAGTTCGGCTCATTAACCCGGGTACTACGCGCCGAAATCCCGACTTCTATGCCATTGAAGTCTTCAATGACGCGTTCGGAGGCGGGTTTGGTTCACGACTGTTCTCGAATATTCGTTCAATCCAAGGGCTGGCCTATTCCGTTGGAGGCGGCATTGGCACGGGATGGGACCATCCTGCACTAACTCGTTTCGGCGCGGATACTAAGAGTCAAAGCACGGTAGAGTCAATCCAGGCCCTCTACCAGCAGATTGGCAATCTCAAGAACAGTCCCATCGACGATGAGGAAATACGTCGTGCCAAAGACTCCATCTTGAATTCTTTCATCTTCAACTTCGATACTCCGGAAAAGGTGCTGAGGGAGAAGATGGCCTATGAATTCTTTCGGTATCCGATGGATTTCCTGGAACGCTACCGCGCTGGCATTGAGAAAGTGACGACCGCTGATGTGGCCAGAATCCCTCCGAAGTATCTGCATCAGCCCCAAATGCAGGTGCTGGTGGTGGGTCACAAGGAGGAGTTCGACAAGCCACTGACTTCGCTAGGCCCGGTGACCCCCCTGGATATTACCATCCCACCACCACCGGGACAGGCTCCTGCCGGCCAGGAAAAGCCGTCGCAATAGATACATGCGACGACCGGCTCGATTTCTGGGAACTTAGCGCGTTTCCGGCGCGTATCATCCAGCATCCATTGACAGGAGGTGGTCGTGTCGAAGCGCCTGAGTTGGGTTCTGCTCACCTTTGTCGTTGCCGTCTCCGTCTGCGCCCGCGCCGACGAATGGCGGAAGACCTATTCCACCGCGGGCAAGCCGGATGTCCGAGTGGATGCGAACGACGCGGAAATTCATGTCTCGACTGCTGATCGCAATGATATAGAAGCGGTAATTATTACCCGGGGCTACAAGATCGGCTCGGGCGGGGTAAGCGTCTCGGAGCGCCAGGTGGGAGATAGAATTGAACTCAAGCTCCACACACCTACCTTTCACGTCTTCTCCTTCGGGGTTCATAGGTCGGTCGAGATTGAACTAAACATCCCGAGAGAGGCTGACCTTGATCTGCGTTCGGGAGACGGCAAAATAATCGCCGAAAACCTAAACGGACATGTGACGCTCGACTCAGGGGATGGCGATATTCGGGTCAATGCCGGGAAGGGCAGTTTCGACGTTGCAACTGGCGATGGCCGCGTGGAATGCCACAGCATCGAAGGCGATTTGAAGGCAGAGACCAAGGATGGCGGGGTTCGCATCGACGGAGTATTCACCAGCCTGGACTTACACACCGGGGATGGCACGATTGATGCTGACGCGCGGCCGGGCTCCAGAATGACATCCGGTTGGAGCGTGCGCTCGGGAGATGGCAACGTCAACCTGGGGCTGCCGGAGGGATTCTCCGCCGATGTTGATGTGCACACTGGCGATGGGCATATTACGGTGGATTTCCCAGTCACGGTGGAGGGATCGCTGCGGGAAAATGCGATTCGGGGAAAAATCAACGGCGGGGGACAGCTTCTTGAGATCAAGACCGGAGATGGCAACATCACGGTACGCCGCAGTTGACCAGGTTTGGGTTTCTGGAATCGAGCTACTAAGGTATTTCACCCATTGTCAGGCGGCGTAGAACCGCTTAAGATACCCATCCTGGCTTCGTGGTTTCGTCTGCCTACTTTCAGGAGCCAGCCTCGTCTGTGCACCGAGTTTAGCCTCTGTGAGCGTTCCCCTACGCCTCAGCCATCTCGGAGCAGGAAGGCAAATGCCTTGCGCCACCTCCTCGTATTGCTTTTGTGCTCCATCCCGCTTCTTGCCCAGGATGTTCCCGCCGCGCCGAGCCATTCGTTTTTCGAGCGCGGCAGTCAAATCCGAATGGGTTTGATCGCCGGTCTCATTGCCGCCGATGGGATTACTACCCAACACATCCTCACAGTGGACCACGGCTCGGAAATGGATCCGTTTGTAAGGCCGCTCGTAGTCAGAGGAGCCGGTGGGCAGGCGGCAGCATCGGTTTTGGGCTATGGCTTCAGCATTGGAGGCGCGTATTTCCTCCATCGCACCGGGCATCACAAGCTGGAACGTCTCATGCTGAATGCGACCATCGCCGTCGAAACAGAGTGCGTGATCAGCAACCTGGTACAAATCGGGAAGGCCAGGCGCTGACACTAGTTGCGGCACCTGAGGCTTTGGTCGACGGCGTGACTGCGCCTGAGCCACGACAGAGACAAGTTGCGCCGATCTCTCCCGCTTGGGAGAATGGTCTCAGCGATGAGACTCCACATCAATGGGGAAGAGAAGAGCTACGATGGGCCACCCACACTTGCCGCGCTCATAAGGGAGATGGGATTGAAATCCGATCGTGTAGCGGTGGAATTAAATCGCGGCATCGTCCCTCGCGACCAGTGGGAAAAAACCGGTCTGTCGGCCGACGACCGGTTGGAGATCGTGCATTTCGTCGGCGGAGGGTGCGAGTAGCTTGGGCCGCCCCCGGGTATAGTTCGAGCAGCAGTGTCTTCACAGATCTACGGTCTTACTTCTACCACACCTCGCAGCGCTTCTCCGGAGCTAGCGCCGAGTCGTTTTTGCAGGAAAACGCCTTTTGGAACTCGGGAAGATTACTTACAACCCCGTTTACGCGGTACTTGGCCGTCGAGTGAGGATCGGTCTGGGCCTGTAACCGCAAAATCTCGGGCGTATCGTTTTCGCACCAGCCCTGTCCGTAGCCGAGGAAGAAGCGCTGCTCGGGTGTGAAGCCCTCCTCTGACTGGTTCTTGTCGGGCGCGGCCGCAACGCGGGCCATGTAAGCCATAAATGCCAACTTCAGGCCGCCAATGTCCGCGACGTTTTCGCCCAGCGTGAGCTTACCGTTCAAGGGAACGTTGTCGACGGCGATGAACTGATCATATTCATGGGCGACGCAGGCGGTGCGGGTGTCGAATTCTTTACGATCAGCCTCCGTCCACCAATTTGCCAGGTTGCCCTGGCCATCAAACTGGCTACCTTCGTCGTCGAACCCGTGAGTCAATTCATGGCCGATCACGCCACCGGAGTCGCCATAGTTGACGGCATCGTCGGCTTTCGGATCGTAGTACGGTGGCTGGAGAATGCCGGCAGGAAAATTGATATCGTTCATCTGCGGGTTGTAGTAGGCGTTGACCGTCGGCGGAGACATTCCCCACTCGCCGCGATCGACCGGCTTGCCGATCTTGGCGATCTGCCGGCGCGACTCGAATTCAGTACCCCGGATATAGTTGCCAATCGCGTCCCCGCGGATGACCTCATAGTTCGAGTAATCGCGCCACTTGTCGGGATAGCCGATCTTATTGGCTACCTCTTCTAGCTTTTCCTTCGCTTTCCTCTTCGTTTCCGGACTCATCCAGCTGAGCTGATCAATATCGCGCGCCATGGCGGACTCTATGTCCTTAACCATGCGCAGGGTACGCTCCTTATTCTCCGGAGCAAACTCTCGTTGCACGTATTTCTGCCCGAGAGCTTCGCCAAGCTGGTGATCGGTCGAGCGGACGCAACGCTTCCAGCGCGCTTGCAACTCCTTTTGTCCTTGAAGTTTTTGCCCGTAAAAGTCGAAATTCTGCGCCACGAAGTTAGCGGGGAGCATGGGCGCCATCTGGTGGATCAAATGCCAGCGCAGGTAAGTCTTGATCGTTGGCAGATCCTCTTGGTTGAAGACGGCCTCGAGCCCCTTAAAGAAATCGGGAACGGCGACATTGAGATTCTCAACCGGCGGAGTATCGGTAGCGTGCAGATATCGATTCCATCCGAAGGCTGGATTTATTTTTTCGAGATTGCTCAGCGGAAGCTTGTGGTAAATACTGGCCGGATTACGCCGTTCGGTGACCGTCAGGGAAGCCTTGGCAAGCGCGGTCTCAATTGCCATTACCTTTTGTGCGTCGGCGCGGGCGGCTCTGGGCGATTCGCCGACCAGCTGCAGCATTTTGGCGACGTGAGTCACGTATTGGGTCCGCGTTCCAACCGACTTGGCGTCAGTGCGCGTGTAGTAATCGCGTTCCGGCAATCCCAGACCACCCTGGTCAGCCTCAGCGATGACCGACGTGGCATCCTTAAAGTCCTGGTCAGAGCCGTAACTGAAGAATGCATCCACCCCGAGCAGGTGTAGGTGAGCCAGTAGCTCGGCCAATTCTGATTTCGATTTGATCGCCGCAATTCGATCCAGTTCAGGTTTCAGCGGATCAATTCCTTTTTGTTCGATGGCCTTTTCATCCATGCAGGAGTAGTAATAGTCGCCAATCTTCTGCTCTACCCTTGTGCGGTCCGGCCGTTGGACGGCAGCATTTTCGAGAATATTTCGAAGGATCAGGCGGTTGCGTTCAGCCAATTCGGTATCCCGGCCATAGGAGGCCTGATCGGGAGGAATTGGGTTCTGCGCAAGCCAGCCACCGCAGGAATACCGGTAGAAATCAACACAGGGATCGGCTGATTTGTCCATCAGGGAGGGAGCGAATCCGACAAGTTCTTTCGTTTCCGCGGCTGGGGCCTTGGAAGTCGCCGTCGGCGTCACACTAGGTGGCATCGGCGGAGTCGTTTCCGGGCCCGGCTGTTTGGGAGCCTGGGGCTGCCGAGCCACTTGCTGCGAATTGTTGCCTTGAGCGAACGAGGCTATGGAAAAGATCAGAATGAGCAGGATCTTTGGGAGCGATTGCATCTGGTTCTCCTGGTCAACACGATGCCTAATCGGCTGATCCCGAGACTAGGGGAACTCTGGCACGGATAGCCAAGATCGAGTTCGGGAGGTGTCATAAGGCTGCGGTGGCCGAAATACTTGCGAGCAAAAGTGTATTTCGTCACACCCTCCCCAGTCTAGCCAGCGCGCACGGAACTAGCGCTCGGTCCGGTGAACGGCTAATCGCCAGGCGCCAGGAGGTATCGGCAGGAACACCTCTAGTCACTATTAGGTCTTTTCTATTCTTGACACACCCCCGGTCTGACCTACAATGCATTCAAACATTTCCGGGGAGTTGTGTTTTAAACATTTGCTCATGAAGAGGCAGTTTACATCACAGGATGTGATGGCGTTAACGGGCATTACAGCCCGACAGTTGCAGTGGTGGGATGAGCGCGCCATCGTTGTTCCGGCCCGGGAGGGGCACCGGCGCGTTTACTCGATGAATGATCTTACCGAAGTGGCAGTGATCTGTGATCTGCGCCGCCGCGGATTTCCGCTTCAACGTGTACGCAAAGTGATCCGCTTTTTGCAGCGTGAATTCGGCAAGAGCCTCGCGGAAACTGTCAGTGGAGCGTCTGAGTATCACCTGCTTACCGATGGAAATGCGATTTACCTGGAGACCTCCGCCAAACAAATTTTGGATGTCCTCAAGAACGCCCGCCAGCCAATGCTTGCTCTTTGTCTGAATGACACTGCGCGGCAGGTGCGGGCGGATATTCGGCACTTCAAAAAGCGGAACGAGTTAGTTCTTCCCGGGCGCAGAAGCAGAGCGGCTTCTTAGGGTGCGAGCCGGTCTCTGGAGGCCAAATGGTCGGAGAACTGAATATTGTGAGCGAATGGATCCCCGAGTACATGGAACCGGGGACGATCTTTGTCTTGCAGAATGCCGGACAAATAGGCGAGAAGGACGATCCTTATTGGGCAGTGCTCTCCTGCCCATCTTGCGGGACCCTGGGCCTGATCACGCGCAAGCAAATCAGTGGTGTACTGCCGGTCATTTGCGGTTCGGACAAATGCTCGGCGCAATTCTTCATTAACGAGAGCAATATCCTGCCTCGCAAGCCGTTTTAGTCATTCGTCACCGTCCGCTCACTAGCTATAAGCTTGAAAGTGCAGCTAACGCGAAGAACCAGTCAATCCTGCCTTTTCCGGGTTGTAACCCGTTTCCGGTCGTACCAGTAAGAATTCAATAGGCTGAGCGGCGGGATTTTGCGACTGATGACATTTAATAGCAGATGGCCGAGAGATCATGGATGGCGGCCAGTACTGTAAACAGCCGCTAGGGATGCATCAATGAAATCGCGATCAAATGTGACGACTGATGCGCTGCTCGGCTTCTGCCACACGCAACAGACGCACGGTTTCCTTGGCTGTTGAAGTCGGCCGTAGAGGTGGAAAGGCACGGCGCGCAATCGTACGGCTGAAGAACGCGCACAAGCCGCCCGCAAGGCTGTGGAGGCCCGCGGGGCTAAGCAAAGGAAATTGTTGGACGAGATCGTTCTAAGGACGAATCAGTTGTCGACGGCCTCGAGGGCCGTCGATGTGCGCGTGAGAAGAGCCACACAGAAACCTGTCAACCCATAATTGCGATGCGTCCTTAACCCAGAACCCAATATCGGCGCGTATCAGGTGATGGGTGCATGGCGGGACCGGTAAGGCTGCCCCTCGGGGTCGTTACGCTGAAAACTGGCGAGGAAGTCCGAGAGATCCAAGTGCTGCCCGCCGCTCAGAGAAGCGCAGTTGCCTCCTGGGTTCAACGGCGTCGTTTCTCTAATCGCAACAGCGAACTTTACTGGATTTTTGCCAGCGCTTGGGTCAGATCTTTCCTGAGATCTTCGACGTCTTCGAGGCCGATGTTCAAGCGCACGATGCGGTGTCCATAGTCTGGCCGATTCTTATTTCTCTGCAAATCGTACGCAACAGCAAGGCTGGTCACGCCGCCCCAGCTGTAGCCGATCCTGAACAGTTCGAGAGCGTTGACGAAGGCCAGCACCTTTTCTTTTGTGATTTCTCGGAAGACAATGGCAAACACTCCGGTGCAACCGGTAAAGTCTCGTTTCCAGAACTCGTGTCCCGGGCAGGATTCGAGTGCGGGGTGCAGCACCCGTTCGATTTCGGGCCGGCTGGCCAACCAGCGTGCAAGATCCAATGCCGACGCTTCCAATGCCTTCAGGCGAACGGCCATTGTCTTCATTCCACGCAGGGCCAAGCTGGCATCATCGGGCGAGACAGCCGTGCCCATTACTTGCTGGGTTCGTCCCAATCGCTCGAATATGTTCTTATCACGCGTCGTAATGGATCCCAGCAGCAAATCGCTGTGTCCGCCCACATATTTTGTAACCGCTTGCATGGTGATATCAACTCCGTGTGCGAAGGCGTCGAAGAAAATGCCTGCCGACCATGTATTGTCGAGTACGACCAGGGCTCCCCCCTGGTGAGCTGCCTCGCAAATCGCGGGCACATCCTGCACCTCCATGGTCACCGAGCCTGGGCTCTCGGTCCAAATGATGCGGGTATGGGCACGAAACAGGGAGTGAATTTTTCCGCCGGCGTGCGGATCATAGAAGGTCACCTCGACGCCGAACCGCCGCAGCAGCCGGCATGCGAAGTGCCGGTTCGGTCCGTAAATGCTGTGCGGCACCAGGATGTGATCGCCGGCCTTTAGAAGGGCAAAGTTGATAAGCGAGATGGCAGACTGCCCGCCGGGCGTAATCAGTGTGCGGTACCCATGTTCCAATTCGCAAATGCGCGCCGCAAGTTCCAATACCGTGGGCGTTCCGTACAGGCCGTAGGTATAGCCGACGGCATATTGATCCCAGTCGTCAGTGACCGCGGCCGCCTCGGGAAACAGCACAGTAGATCCCCGATAGACAGGAGTGGAGAGTGAGCGAAACCCTTCCGGCACCTTGGCATCGCTGTGAATGAGTTTTGTCTTCCAGTTTTTTGGCATGATGGAGGTCGACAACATTGTAGATAACGACGGCGGGAGACTTCTAGGTTGCAGCAGAGAGCCTTTCGAAAATCACAGCTGAGATTCTCGCCGGTTTCGCTGCGCAAGTTCAGCCGCGTCTTCTACAACCTTAGCAACGCGCCGGGCACGAGCGTCGGGATTGCGGTAATAGAAGATTCCGAGCAGATGTCGACGACGACGCGAGGCGGACATCTGTTGCCATCCGTCAGCCGCACGCGCATCGTTGGCGAAGGCAACGCGCAGTATGGGAGGCAACTCCTGTTCGGCTTCCATTGTGGCCAGCAGGCGCTCGGCGATTTGTTCGGCACGTCGGCTCCGAGCTTCAGGACTCTTGACCTGTTCGATCCAATCACGAACTTCCTTGCGAATGGAATAGTTCAGCCGATCATACCAACGGCGCAATGACTCATCTTCGGCGAGTAACGACTTTAGTTCGACCGGAATGGTCGCGATACGCTCTTCCTTATCCGGCTCAAGCCGGAATCTAGCGAGGGCTCCAGGGCGGACTCGCGCACCTGCTTGCATCCGCTTGTTCACAATCATAATGTGGCGGCCTTTGCCCGTGGGAAAAAGCGAAGTGCGGAACGCGAAGCCATTAATCTCGCCCTTGACTCGCAGGTTGCCGCGTGTTCCCCATACTTTCTTCACATCCAGTGGGACACGAATGATCACCCAATTCAAGCGCGTGCCGTCGCGCTCGAGGACGGCTTCGAATGTTTTGGCAGCCTGGCTCGATATCATTCCGCGAAATTGTAGTACTGGACGTGCAAAGATTACGAGGCGCCAATCGATTCGCTCTGAGACGACAACTCGGTTAGATACAAAAAGCCCCGCTCTTGCAAGCGGGGCATACACCTTGAGTCTCAGCCCACAGTAGTCGGTCTGGTTTAATGGACGTTGATGGTCATGCGCATCCAAGGATGAACGCAGCACTGCCAATGAGAGATGCCGGGGGGGAGCTCGGTGCCGCCGGCTATAGGTCCCGTCTCGGTTGTGCCAGCTTCCACAAATATGTTGCTGGAGTTCTCCGGTTGGAGACACTCTGGCGCGGGGTCATGGTTTCCTGTCAAATCGTTGAGGAACCCGACAAATCCCCCACCGAATTTTGCCACCCGTGTGAAGGTGTGAAGCTCGCCGCCCGTATTTTGCAAACTCGTACTCTTCCCGGAGGCGAGATTAACCGTAACCAGACGAAATTTGCCCGCGGACGCATCGAGCAGGGGACTAAAGTACCAAGCCCCAGCCATGCGGTCCCATGTGACCTCCTTCACGAAGAGGTTGAAGTTAGTCCGGCCGTGGTCGCCAAACAGGCAGGTTCCTGGACCCACGGCTTTGTTAAATGTGGGCGGATCGCAGGCATCGAGCATTCTTACTGTAAATGGTTCCGACTGCGCCAGTGCTAAAACCGAGGACAAAACCAAGCAGGTTAGCAACGCGTGAAAAGTCACAGATTTTTGTGAAGCCATAGAACTCCCTCCTCCGCCCGATGGCGGGCAACAAACGACGAGTCAACTCAGGAGAGTGGGCAAATAGTGTTAGGGAAGGAAGTGAGTTCGACCGGGGAATAGCCGGACACAATAACGTTGTTCGCCTCACCCGATGGGCAAGAACTTTGAGCTTCTAGGCCGGAAAAGTCAAGGTGAAATTTTGAGAACATACGTGAGTGTTAAAAAAGTCGCGTTGGAAAGTCCGCGAACAATGCCTCCAGTTTCTTCTCTGCCGGTGTGCTGCGGCAGCATCGGCCGCTATGTTACCTCGCCCGGGTGTCGGGCCGACGGCATTTCAAGTGCAATCGCGATTTTACGCCAAGAATCAGGTCTGAGAGCCTGATTCCTCAGTCAGTTGGCGCGTTTTCAGCAAAATTAAACCGTACTTTGTGGCCAGGACTCCAAATGCAAATGCGAGAGCCAATCCGCTAACAGCGCAACTCCGGTTGCTGCCTAAACAGAGATGTTCAATGCCCACGGCCGTCTCAAAACCGGCAAAGCAAATCCAGTCGCCCCGACTCAAACAGTGGCAGAACGGGGGTCGTCCTAGCCCGGCAGATCCTCGGGCCGCTTCTTGGCGAGTTTGCCCTCGCGCAGTCCCGTGGACTGGCCGACCTCGATCAAGTAGCCGTCGGGGTCTCGCATGTAACAGCGAATCTCGGCACCGCGATCGATCGGCGGTGTTACGAACTCGGCCCCTTTTGAACGCCACTCCTCGTAGCACGCCTGGATGTCGGCTACGCGCAG